>Ga0302319_10008245_pt1 | contig 20310 bp, 1 predicted proteins | sample Bog_T0_2_FD_203319 | JGI IMG/M metagenome (GOLD analysis project Ga0302319, IMG submission 203319) | Peat permafrost microbial communities from Stordalen Mire near Abisko, Sweden - Bog_T0_2 | ecosystem: Environmental > Terrestrial > Soil > Wetlands > Peat | place: Sweden: Abisko, Stordalen Mire... | reverse complement strand
GCACACCGATCGGGGCAAGGTTTCCCGTCTGGTCCAGCACCAGCACCTCGGTATTCAGGATCGCCCGGCCGATCGGGATCGGACGGTCTTGGTCCTGCCCGGGATCGACCCTGTGCCATGTGGCGCACACCGTGGCCTCGGTCGGCCCATAGGCGTTCACATAGGTCAGGCGCCGGGCGAGCCCCAGCGCCCGCTCCGGGTTGGGCGACTCGCCTGCCGTCACCAGCAATTCGAGTGGCGCCAGCGCGGCATCGTCCAATTCGGCGAGATACGCGGGCGGCAGGGTCGCGACCGTGACCGCATGCTCCGCGAGGTAGGCGGCGAAGGCCTCGGGGTCGGCGATCCGATCGGGCCCAGCGATCACCAGGCAGGCGCCGTTCAGCAACGCCATGACCATTTCCCAGACCGAGGCGTCGAATGACGAGGGCGCGAATTGCAGCACCCGATGGCGCGGCTCGATGCCGAGCCCAAGCCGTTGCGCGACGGCTAGATTGACCGCGCCGCTATGCTCCAGCAGCACACCCTTGGGCCGTCCGGTCGAGCCCGAAGTGTAGATGAGATAGGCCAGATCGCCCGGTGCGACCGCGGCCAGCGGCGGCTGCGGGCCCGACGCGGCCATGCCCAGCGCCGCGATGTCGAGCGTCCGGTCGCCGCGTGCGGACAGCCGCTCGGCATGGGCCGCGTCGGTCACCACCAGCGTCGCGGCTGAATCGCTCAGCATGTAGTCGAGCCGGTCCGCCGGATAGGCCGGATCGAGCGGCAGATAGACCGCGCCTCGCTTGAGCACGCCGAGAAACGCGACCGGCAATCGCTCCGATCGGTCGAGCAACACGCCGACGATGTCGCCGTGGCCGACGCCCCGCTCGGCCAAGGCTTGCGCCAGCGCGTCGGCACGGCCATCCAGCTCGGCGTAGCTGAGCCGCGCGGCCTCGTGGATGACCGCCAGGCGATCCGGCCCTTCCGCGACCCGCGCGGCGAACACCCCCGGGACGGTCGCTTCGGGCGGCAGGTCGGCGCTGGCGCGGGTGCGCTTTTCCGCCTCTGGGCGCAGGAGCTGCCGCTCGGCCGCGCCGAGCATATCGAGCGACGCCACCGGTTGCGCTGGATCGGCGACGGCCGCGGCCAGCAGCCGCACGAAGTGCTCCGCCATGCGTTCGATGCGCGCCCGGTCGAACAGGTCCGTCGCGTATTCGATCTGCAACTCGCACCGCGTCGCGGTCTCGACGAATTCGAACGTCAGCGGGAATTTTGCCACTTTCGCCGCACCGCCGAACGGCGCGATTGCGATGCCATCAAACGAAAACGCGCGCTGGCCGGCGTCCTGGAACACCACCATCACATCGAACAGCGGCGGCCGGCCGCCGTCGCGCGGCAGACCCAACGCCTCGACCAGCAAGTCAAACGGATAGAAGCGGTGGTCGATGGCGGCCGAAAGCACCTCGCCGACCTTGGCGAACAGCGCCTGGAACGGATCAGTGCCCGCCAGCTGAAGCCGCAACGGCAGGGTGTTCACGTACAGGCCGACCTGCGGCTCCAGTTCGGCGTCGTCGCGGCACGCGACCGGGGTGCCGAGGATCATGTCCCGTTGGCCGGTGTAGCGGTATAGCAGCGCGGCCACGATCGCGAGCAGGCCAGCAAACAGAGTGCCCCGCCCGGCTTGCGCGCATGTCCGCAAGGCTGCGAGATCGACCGGGTCGAGCACGACGCAAACGCGATCGCCCTCCAGGCTGGGGAGCATCGGTGTCGGCCGGTCGGCCGGCAGATCGAGCCGCTCGGGCAGCCCGGTCAGGGTCCGATGCCACCAAGCCCGCTCGGCCGTTGTCTTTGGTGACGACAGCCGTTCTGATTCCCAGGCCGCGTAGTCTTTATATTGGATTCGCAACGGGGGTAACAGCTCGCCCCGCGCCAGCCGGAGGATTTCTTCCACCATCACCGTCACCGACCACGCGTCGCTGACAATGTGATGCACGTTGACCAGCAGCACGTGGCGCTTCGGGCCCAGCACGAGCAGGCTCGCCGCCAGCAGCGGACCATGCGCAAGATCGAACCGATGGTTGGCGTGGCGGGCCGCCAGATCGGCCGCCGCCGCCAGCGGGTCCGCTTCGCTGGCAAGGTCGATGCGATCGACGCGAAAGCCGGACTCGGCAAGCACGCGCTGACGCGGTTCATCGTCTACCGGAATGAACACCGTGCGCAGGGATTCATGCCGTGCCGGCAGTGCTTCGAGCGCACTCAACAGCGCGTCGGCGTTGAGCGGCCCATCCAGCAGGTACGCCGCCGGCAGCGTGTAGGCGGCCGGATGGCCGCCCATCTGAGCCAGTATCCACAGCCGGCGCTGCGCGTGCGACACCGCATAATTGGCGGCCGCCGCGATCGCCGGGATTCGCGCCTCAATACTCGGTAGCGCCGGGCGCAACGCCTCGGCCATGTCGCGGACCGTCGGCCGGGCAAAGAAGCCGCCGATCGTCAGCGCGCCGGCAAATTCCTGATTGACCCGAGTCAGCAGCCGGATCGCGCGCAGCGAATCACCGCCAATCTGGAAGAACGGCGAGATGGCGCCGACCCGCTTGAGGCCCAGCACCTCAGCCCAGATCGCCGCGATCCGCTCCTCCGTGGGGCCGGCGGGCGGCACGTAACGGACCCGGTCGTCCAGCAACTCCTCCGGCTTGGGCAGAGCCCGGCGATCGACCTTGCCGTTGAGATTGAGCGGGAAGGCATCGAGGCGCAGGAAGTAATGCGGAATCATGCCTTGCGGCAGGTCGAGCGCCAGGCGCCGGCGCAGCTCCGCGGGATCGAGCGGTTGCTTTTCCGTATAGTAACAAGCGAGCGCGTTGTCGCCGTCGCTCCGCTGCTGGACGACGGCAACCGCCTGGTCGATCTCCTGGCTGGCCATCGCGGCGCGCTCGATCTCGGCGAGTTCGATGCGGATGCCATTGACCTTGACCTGGCCGTCGAGCCGCCCGCACACCTCGATCATCCCGTCGGCGAGCACCCGGCCGAGATCGCCCGTGCGGTACAGCGTTCCCTCGGCGCCCCATTCCGGCGGACAGGCCCATTCCGGCGGACAGGCGATGAACCGGTCGGCGGTCAGGCCGGGGTCGCGGAAATAGCCGAGGGGTTTGAATGGCGGTGCGATATGGATCTCGCCGATGGCGCCCGGCGCTGCGATCCGGCCATCCTTGACAACCAGCAACTGAACGCCCGGCAGCGTCCGTCCGACCGGCATGGCGCGCGCCGGGTTAACCGGATCGGCACCAATCGCAAGGCAGCATTTGGCCAGAGTCGTTTCGGATGGACCGTAGAGGTTGCGCAGCCGCACCGCCTCGCCCATCGCCCGTCGGGTGCGTTCGACATCGGCACCCCACAGGATCTCGCCGGCGAACAGCAGATGCGCCAGGTGCGGCAGCGGCAGCGGCCGTTCCTCCAGGATTTTCAGGATCTGGCGGAACAGGCTGGGCACGACATGGGCGACCTCGATTCCGGCGCTGGCAAGCCAGCCGGCCAGCAGCGCCGCGTCGCGCCGCGCGCCGTCCGGCGGCACGCACACGACGCCGCCCGTCGCCAGCGGCAGAAAAATATCGCGCAGGCTGACATCGAAGGTGGTGAGCGCGAGGTTGCTGACGCGAACACCCGCGCCGACGCCGAGCTCGGCCTGCTCCCAGGCGATGAAATGATGCAGCGCCTCGTGGCTCGACAGGATCGCCTTCGGCTCGCCGGTCGATCCCGAGGTGAACATCACGTACATCGGGTCGCCGGGAAGCGGGCGCTCTGCCAGCCTCTCCGCTCCGGTTGCCGCGATGCCGTGCTCCAGCGTCCCGTCCGGCCGCCACACGACGAGCCGCTCGGGTAGCGTCTCCAGCCCCGCGGCGAGGCACGCGCGCAGATCCTGGCCGGTTACGACGACGGCGGGATCGACAAAGTTCATCAGCCACCGCAGGCGGCGGGCCGGCACATCGACGTCGAACGGGACAAAGATGCCGCCGGCCTTCTGCACCGCCAGGGCGCTCGCGAGGTAATCGATGCCATTGCGCAAGAACAGCGCCACCGGGACGCCGCGGCCGACGCCTGCGCCCTTCAGCGCGCATGCCAGGGCGATGGCACGATCGTCGAGCGCCCGATAAGAGGGCGTCTGCCCGCCATGCTCCACGGCAGTCGCGCCGGGCCGTAGCGCGACCTGCCGCTCGAACAGTTCGAGTACGGTCCCCTTTGGTACGATCCCCTGGGGCACAGCGGCTTGCGCGGCGGCGGCGCAAGGTGGGGCGCGATCCGCCAGATCGATGCTGCCGAGCGACTGCTCCGGGTTCTGCAGAACCGCCGCCACCAACGTGCGAAACTGCCGCGCGATCGCCGCGACCCCGTCCGTCGTCGCGATATTGCGGTTGAACGTGAAGATCACCTGGAGCCGCTCACCCGGATTGACCAGCACGCTGAAATCGTAATGCATTTGCTGGTGCACGCGGACGTCGTCGATGCGTGGCCCGGCACCCGATTCCACAGAGGAAATCGGGTAGTTTTCAAACACCAGAACATGGTCGAACAATACCCGGCGCAGGCCGCTGAGGCGCTGCAACTCTGCCAGCGGCAGATGTTGAAATGGCTCGCTGTCAATCGCGAAGCGCTGCATCCGCGAGGCGAGCGTGACCAAGCTGTCGTCCGGGGCAACGCGGATACGAACCGGCACGGGCTGCAGAAACAGCCCAACCATGTTCTCTATGCCCTCGACGTCCGCCGGGCGGCCCGAGGTGATCATGCCAAAGATAACGTCGTCCGTGCCCGAGTACTGCGCCAGCAGAATCGCCCACAGACTTTGCACGACGGTATTGAGCGTGACCTCCAACCGGGCGGCGAGGCCGATCAGACCGGCGGTCCGATCGCGCTCGATCTCGAACGCATATTCCTCAAGCTGGTATTCCGCCGCGCGCCCCGCGCCATCCAGCCCAGGCACGGAGGACGGCGGCGGACAATCGGCCAGCCGCGTGGTCCAGAAACGGCGGGCGGCGGCCTTGTCCCGCGTTTCCAGCCACGTCAGGTACGTCTCGATCGGCGGCGCCGACGGCAGCACGGGTTCGCGCCCGGCGACCAAGGCTTCGTAGGCCGCCATCAGCTCCTGCCACAGGATGGTGATCGACCAGCCGTCGATGACGATGTGGTGGTTGCTCCAGAACACGTCTGTCTCGGTCGGACCGAGCCGCGCCACGGTGAGCCGGATCAGCGGATCGCGGTCGAGGTCGAACCCCTGGTCGCGGTCGGCCGCGGCCAGCGCGGCGACGGCCGCGTTCCGCTGCTCCGCCGGGAGCGGACTGAAATCCTCGACCCGAACCGGCAACGTCCGTTGCCGCAGGATAACCTGGCACGGCGCCTCGCCCGGCAGCGCCAGGATCGCCGCACGCAGAACGCGATGGCGGCTTGTGGCGAGCCGCCAGGCAGCCGCGAAGCAGTCGATGTCGAGCCGGCCCGTCATCCGGCAAGCGAATTGCTGGCAATAAGAGGTTCGATCGCCGCTAAGCGCATGAAACAGCATCCCCTCCTGCAGCGGCGACAGCGGCAGCACGGCTTCGACCGCTTCGGCAGGCAGTCCAAGGCGCTGGAGCAGGAGCGGCGACAGACCGGCGGGCGGCGAAGCGGTCGGAACCGCGCTCGCCATGGCTGGCGCGGCAATCCCCGCCGTCCGCGGCGCGCCGGTTACGGCCCGGGCGCGCGCGCGCCCATCCGGCTCGTCGCCGGCCAAGGTCGAGAGCACGGCGGCCATCGCTTCGCACAAGCGCTGCATCGTTGCCCGCGTGTGCATACGCTGGCCGTAGTTGATCTTCACCGACAGCACGCCGCTGACGACGATCGGCTCGACCTCCAGCACGTCCGGGCGACGCAGCAGGCCGCCGACCACCGGGCCGGTCGGCTCGCCGGCGACGCGCAGGCCTCCCTCCGATTCTGCCTCGAACTGACCAAGGTAGTTGAAGCCGATCTCCGGTTCGGGGCCGAATACCAGGCCCGGCCGCAGGGACGGCGGCGTGAGATAGCGAAGGATGCCGTAGCCGATGCCCTTTCTCGGGATGCGCGCCAGCGTCTCGCTGATCCGGGCGACCGCCGCATCGAGCGTGTCGGCGTCCGCCGCGTCCAGGACCACCGGCGATAGGCTGGTGAACCAGCCGATGGTGCGGCTGAAATCGGCGTCAGGCTCGATGTCCTCGCGTCCATGCCCTTCGAGCCGCACGCGAATTCGGTCGAGCCCGAAGCAATCGCCACAGGCGACCGTCAACGCCGCGAGGAGCAGACAGTGAAGATCCGTGCCGAGCCGCCGCGGCGCGACGGTCAGCAGGCGCCTGGTCCGCCCGGCGTCGAGCGCGAAATCGATCGAGCGCAGGTCGGCCGCGGAGTTGACCTGGTCCTCGAAATCGCAGGGTACGGGCGGCACCTGGATCGCCTCGATGGCTGTCCAATAGGGGAGTTCCGCCAGGATGTCCGGACCGCGCGACGCCGCTTGCAGAATGCCCGCCCAGTCCAGCCACGGCCGGCTGGTCGATGGCAGCGCCGGCGTCCTGCCGCTGCGCGCGGCTTCATAAGCCTCGCCCAGGTCCTCGAGCAGGATTCGCCAGGAAACGCCGTCGATCACCAGATGGTGGCACAGCAGCAACAACCGGTCGCCGGCAGGCAGGCGGTAGAGAATCACGCGCAGCATCGGCGCGCGTGTCACGTCGAACTCGCCCTGCGCCTTGGTGGCGTGTGCGGTGAGTGCGCCCGGGCCATCGAGCTCCAGCACCTCGAGGCGGATGGCGAGCGCCTGATTGATCACCTGGCGCGGTGGGGATGACGCAAGATCGAGCGACAGACGCAAGGTGGGATGGTGCGTCTCGACCGCCGAAATGGCCGCCTGCATCGCCGCGGCGTCGATCCGGTCAGCCGATTCCAGCAGGGTGGCGTTGTTGAAATGGCCCGGCGCCGCGCCGTGCGTTTCCAGCAACCAATGCTGGATCGGCGTAAGCCCGGCCGTGCTGGCGCCCGCGTCGCAGGCGGCGGCCGGAGCGTGGTGGGTATCGGCCAGCCTGGCGAGGTTGGCCACCGTCTTGGCGGACAGCACCTGGGCCAGGGTGACCCGGAGCCCCGCCCGATGCATCCGGCTGACGATCTGCAACGCCTTGATCGAATCGCCGCCTAGCAGGAAGTAGTTGTCATCGACTCCGACCTGGGGGAGCGACAGCACCTCGCACCAGATCGCCGCGATGGCGGCTTCGGAGCCGCCGCGCGGCGCGGCCGGTCCGTCGCCGGCCGGCAGCCGCGCCACCTCCGGTGCCGGCAGCGCGGCGCGATCGAGTTTGCCGTTGTCGGTCAGCGGCAGCGCCGCGATCGGCACGAAATGAGCCGGAATCGCATAATCGGGCAGCGACCGCGCGAGATGCGCGCGCAATGCCTCTGCCGTAAGCCCGGGGCCGCCGATGACATAGGCAACCAGTTCGGTAACGCCCGATGGCCCGTCCCGGTCCACCACCAGTGCCTTCTCGATCCCGGGATGTTCGCTGAGAAGCTGCTGGATGCCGGCCAACTCCACGCGATGGCCGCGCACCTGCACCTGATGATCGTTGCGGCCGATATATTCGAGCACCCCGTCGGCGCGCAGCCGGCCGATGTCGCCGGTCCGGTAAAGCCGGTGTCCATCGATCTCGATGAAGCGTTCGGCGGTCAGCTCCGGCCGGTTCAGATAGCCCCGGCACACGCCGCTGCCGCCGACCCAAAGCTCTCCGGGCACGCCGACCGGCTGCAACGCGCGCAGCGGGCTCAGCGCGACAATGGTCGTTTCCGGCAACGGCCGGCCGATCAGGCTGCGGCCGGGCGAACCGAAAATATCCCCGGCCGTCAGGCGATAATAGCTGACATGCACGGTCGTTTCGGTAATCCCGTACATGTTGATCAGCGCCAACCGATCGGGCGAATAGCGCGCCGCCCAGTCCCGAAGCCAGCTCATCTCCAGCCGGTCGCCGCCAAAGATCACCATCCGCAAATGGTCGCCGAGGTCGTGCTGCTGCCGCCGATGCTCGGCTTCGATCAGGCCGTAGAAGGCGCCCGGCGTCTGGTTGAGCACGCTCACCCGATGGCGGCGCAGCAACGCCAACAGCGCTGCGGGATCGCGCGCCTCGTCTTGGCTGGCGATCACAACGCGGCCGCCATAGGCCCAGGCGCCCCACACTTCCCAGACCGAGAAGTCGAACGAGAAGGAATGGCAGCAGACCCAGACATCGTTGGCGCTGAAGTCGAAGTCGTGCCGGTCGTTGACCAGCAGCCGGACGACGTTGCGGTGGGTGACGAGACAACCCTTGGGCCGGCCGGTCGAGCCGGACGTGTAAATGACGTAGGCGCCGTCGTCTGGCCGAGGCGCCACGGCTGGCGGCGCCATGGCTGATACATGTCCCTCGCCCGGTGCCGCGACATCGAGCGCGAGAGCGCGGCTGGCGGCTGGCAGCCGATCGACCAGCGCGGCCGAGGTGAGCACCGCCTCGCAGCCGGAGTCGGCCAGCATGTGGTCCAGCAGGTCGACGGGATGGGTGGGATCGAGCGGCACGTAGATGCAGGCGGCCTTGAGCACGCCAAGCAGGCTGATCGCCACCTGCTCCGATCGCTCAAGGAAGATGCCGACGAATGCGCCGGGCTGGACCCGCGCCGCCAGCGCGGCGGCCAGCCGGTTCGCCCGCCGGTCCAGCTCGGCGTATGACAGCTGCGTTGCCCCGAACGCCAGGGCCGGGCGATCCGGATGACGGGCCACCGAGCCCGCGAACAAATCGACCAGGGTGGCGTGCGCCGGATACGCCGCCGCCGTGTCGTTGAACCGCTCGATGAAAGCGCGCTCCGGCCCGGTCAGCAGATCGATGTGACCGAGCTGCCGATCCGGGTTGTCGAGAATGCCCGTCACCAAGCGCTCGAACCCGGCGGCCCAGCGCTCCACGGTGGCGCGGTCGAACAGCGCCGTCGCGAAGCTGATGTTCAGAGAGAGCGTCTCGTCCTCTTCGATCACCTCGGCCAGCAGGTCGAACATAGCGGCCGGCACGTGCACCGGGTGGCGTGTGAAGGTGAGCTGTTCGATGCGGAAGACGCGCTCGCTGGCGTTTTCGTAGGACAGCATCGTGTCGAAGACGGGATTGCGGCCCGCTTCCACTGGGCCGGCGAGGGCGGCGATCGCCTCGAACGGATAGTCCTGGTGGTCGTAGACGGCGAGGCTGGTTCTGGAGACGGCAACAAGATGCTCGACGAACGACAGCTCCGGGCGTGGGCGGGTGCGGAAGGCGACGGTGTTGACGAACATGCCGACCGCCTCGGCAACCTCGGGGTCGCGCCGGCCGGACACGACGCCGCCCACCATCATGTCTTCCTGGCCGGTCAGGCGGTGCAGAAAGCCGCTCCAAGCCGCGAGCAGCACGATGTAAAGCGAGGCTCCGGTCCGGCGCCCAAGCGCTTGCAGGCACCGCGTGGTCGCGGGTGGCAGGCTGAGCGTGACCGTATCGCCCGCGAAGTCGCGCTCGGCCCGGCGCGGCCGGTCCGACGGCAGCGCCAGCGGCGGCAGCCCGCCCGCCAGCGTGTCGCGCCAGAACGCCGCGTCAGCCTCGGCGCGTCGCGGATCGGCGGCGTCGGCGATCGCCAGGCAACGCCGCAGATCGTAGCGCACCGGCGGCAGCTTCCGTCCCTCGTACAGGGCCATCAGCTCGACGGCGATCAGGTTGGACGACAGACCGTCGAGAGCGATGTGGTGGGCGTCGGTCAGCAGCAGATGCCGATCGGGACCGGCCGCCACCACCGCAACCCGCAGCAGGGCCGGCTGCGCGAGGTCGAACGGCCGTAGAAAGCCGGCGACCGCCCGATCGATTCCGTCGACCGGGGCGCTGATCCGCTCGATCTCGAAGCGCGGTTCGGCTACCCGCTTCGCGACGGCCTGGCCGTCGATCATCAGGAAACCCGTGCGCAGGCTCTCGTGGCGCTGGATGATCCCGCGCAGCGCGGCGTCCAGCCGGTCGAGATCGAGCGGCCCGTCGATCCAGAAGCCCTGCGGTAGATGGTAGGGCAGTTCCCCGCCCGGAAGCTGCGACAGCGCGAACAGCCGCCGCTGCGCCGATGAGAGGGGGGCGAATTGCGGCTCGGGATAGGCATCGATCGACCAGGCGAAGCCGCCTTGCCGGATCTCCTCGATGCTGGCGGTCACCGCGTCGAACACCGAAGCGGCTTCGTCCGCGCCATGCGCGGTCGAGAAGAACGAAATCCGACGCTCCCACGTATAGACGCCGCGGCGCATCATCCGCAGGTAGAGCAATTCCAGTTCGATCGGGTTCTGCTCGTCGCCGGCGACCGGCGCCAGGCGCCATTGCGACGAGAAATGCAGCGCGCGGAGCGGCACGAGATGCTGCTCGAACCAGAGATTGAGCCGGTCGCAGAACGTGGTGGTCAGCGCGTTCGCCGCCGCCTGCAGCGCCGGTCCGGCCGCTTTCATATGGCTCAGGGCGGCATGGGTGGTCGCCATCGTCGCCGGATTGCGGCAGAACGTGCCGCCGAAATAGATCATCGCCGAGCGCGGAGCGGACCGGTCGCCGTAGGCCCAGGCGCCCCCGTCGATATAATCGAGATAGCGCGCCTTGCCGGCGATCACGCCGATCGGCAGGCCGCCGCCGACGATCTTGCCGTACAGGACGATGTCGGCATCGACGCCGAACCACGCCTGAGCGCCCCCAGGCAGGATGCGGAAGCCGTTGATCATCTCGTCGAAAATCAGTGCCGCGCCGGCCGCGCGGGTGAGCCGCCGCAGCGTCTTGAGAAAGCCCTGCGGCTGCAGATCGGGATGGCGGCTCTGCACCGGCTCGACCAGGACCGCGGCGAGCCCGGCGCCATGCCGTTCGATGTACTCCAGCGCCGAAGCGGAGCCGTAGTCGAGTAGCACCACGTCTTCGATCATACCGGGCGGCGTGCCGATCCCGATCGGCGTCACCACGCCATCGACCTCCACCGCGAGCACGCCGTCGAACACGCCGTGAAACGAATTGTTGAAGATCGCCACGGTGGTTCGTCCCGTGGCGGCGCGCGCGAGCCGCAGCGCGACCATGACCGCTTCGGAGCCGGTGTTGCTGAACGCCACCCGCTCGACGCCGGTGAGTTCGCACAGCAGGCGAGCCGTCGCGCCGGTCAGCTTCGACTGGGTGCCGAGTTCGAGCCCCGCTTCCATCTGGCTCGCCAACGCGGCGTGGATGAAGCCAGGCTTGTGGCCGAAGAAATGGACACCCATGCCCATGGCGACGTCGATGTAGGTGTTGCCATCGACATCGCCGAAGCGGGTGCCCTCGGACCATGCCGAGACGATCGGGTATTTTGCCTCCTTGAGCTGGCCCCAGAAGAACAGCGTGTTCTTCCAGTCGGCCAGCACGTCGCGCGATTCCTGGGTGATCGCCTTCGAGCCGCCGGTCCGCGCCACATGCTCCGCCACCGCCCGATCGACGAAGCCTTGCTGCGGCTGGGTGAGCTTCGTCCCGGCGAGGTTGATGCCCCGGATCGCGGCGACTGGCGTGCCTTTCGGCCGCGTGGGCGCCGGGGCGGGGGCAGTCGGCTGGGTGGGCGCGGGGATGGCGGCAGTCGGCCGCGTTATGACAGCAGGCGACGGGACCGCTGCCGGCGGTGCCGGCTTGGCGAAAGGCGCCTCGGACGGGGCGCCCACTGCGGCGCCGGGTCTGGCCCAGGCGAGCTGCTGGCGTGCGAGTTCGGTCATGCTGTGCAAATTCTGGCCGGCGACCTGCGCCAGATAATGCAGCTGCTGTTGCAACAGCGGCTCCGCGGCGCCGGGCGGGCCTGCCGGCGCCGGATCGATGGCCGGGAGGGGAACGCCCCGGTACGGCGTCACGCTGGCGCCGTTGGGCGCGCCACGGGACGTCGGGAGGGGAGCGGGGACGGACTCCGGGCGCGGCTCCGGCCCAAGCGGCGCATCGCCCGGGCCGGCGGCGGCGTGGCTGGCGAGATAAGCCGCGAGATCGTCCAGGGTCCCCAGCTCCTGGAACAACTGGCTTCGCCGCAACTCGATGCCGTAGCTGCGCGCGACCGCCTGGCCCAGCCGCAGCAGCATGAGGGAGTCGAGGCCCATATCCGTCAGACGGTGTGCCGGGTTGATATCGGCCGGATCGAGACCGCTGATGCTGGCCAGCACCGCCACCAGGTCGGACGTTACGCGCTCGCTCCTGTTTGCCATGTTCGCCTCATTTTCCGCCGGTGCCGGATCGGTGGCCGCCTGGCTTGCCTCGGTTGCCCGCTGGTCCGGCCGCAGCGGCCCGACCGCCAGCCAGAACGACTTGCGTTGAAAGGGATAGTGCGGCGCTCCGACCCAACGCCGGGGCGCGGCACCGGCGAATGCCCGCCAGTCGATGCTGTGGCCGCGGGTCCAGAGCGCGGCCAGCGCGGCGGCTATCTGCCGCCGGTCGTCGCTGCCGCGGCGAAGCGACCCCAGCGCCAGCGCCGCGCTGTCACCGTGCCGCACCAGCCCCGCGAGCCCGTCGCCGGGGCCGATCTCGAGAAAGCAGTCATAGCCGTCGCGCCGCAGCGCCTCGATCGCCGCGTGGAATCGCACCGGCGCCACAACCTGCCGGCTCCAATAGGCGGCATCGAGCGGCTCACGCGCGGGCACCAACTCGCCGGTCACGGTCGAATAGAACGGCAGGTGCGCCGGCCGCATGGCCGCCTCTTCGAGGACCGAGCGGAAGCCCGGCACCATCGGCGCCATCATCGGCGTGTGGAACGCGTGGGAAACGTCCAGCAGCCTCGTCTCGATCGAGCGGGCGGACAGCGCCGTCAACGTCGCGCGAAGCGACCCGGCGTCGCCCGCGAGGGTCACGGCGTCGGCCGCGTTGACGGCGGCGACAACGACGCGGCCGCTGGTCTGCTCGACCAGCGGCGCCACCGTCTCCGGCGAGGCCAGAACCGCCGCCATCGCGCCGCCCGCCGGCACTTGCCCCATCCGGCGGCCGCGTTCAGCGACGAGGCGCAGACCGACGTCGGGCTCGAAGACGCCGGCCGCGGCCGCCGCGGCGTATTCGCCGATGCTATGGCCGACCACGGCGGCGGGCCGCATTCCCCAGCTCGCCAGCAGCTCGACCAGAGCCCATTGGAGCGCGTAAATCGCCGGCTGGGTGACGACAGTATCGGCGAGCCGGGCGTCCGTCGCGCCTGCCGCCATGACAAGCTCCGCGAGCGGCGCGCCGAGGCGATCGCCCAACGCTGCGGCGCATCGGTCGAAGCTGGCGCGAAACACCGGCTCGTTGCGATAAAGCTCCCGGCCCATGCCGGCGTACTGGGCGCCCTGGCCGCCGAACAGGAACACCGGCCCTTTCGAAGGGCGTAGTCGCCGACCGTCGGACCGCCAGGTCGGCGCTGCCAGATCGGCCAGGGCGGCGGCGAGTTCGCCCGTGGTGGTGCCGATAACAGCGAGCCGCTCGAGCAGCGCGGTCCGGCCCGCCGCGGTGGCGCACAGCGCGTCCAACTCGCTGGGGTCCGACGCTTCAAGGCGATGCCGCCAGTGTGTCGCCATGGCGACCAGCGCCGGTCGGCTGGCGGCGGAGAGCGGCAGCGCACGGACGCGCCGGCTTTCCTGCCGTGCCGGTGCCGGCGCGGGGGGCGGCGGCTCGACCACCACGACATGGGCGTTGGTGCCGCTCAAACCGAAGGAGCTGACCCCGGCGGCGCGGGGCGACGTGCGAGCCGGCCAGTCGGTCAGTGCGCTTACCACCCGGATCGAGGCTGCGGCCCAGTCGATATGCCGGTTCGGCGTCACGAAATGCAGGCTCGCCGGCAGCCGCTGCTGACGCAGCGCCAGGATCACCTTGATGACGCCGGCGACGCCGGCCGCCGCTTCGGTGTGACCGATATTGGTCTTGACCGAGCCGATCAGGAGTTCGCGCCCCGGTGCGGACGCGCCGAACACCTCGGCCAGTGCTCCGAACTCGATCGGGTCGCCCAGCGCGGTGCCTGTGCCGTGTGCCTCCACGTAGTCGATTGCCTCCGGCGCGAGGCCCGCATCGGCGAGGGCCAGGCGAATCACCGCTCGTTGGGCGAGTCCGTTCGGCGCGGTCAGCCCGTTGCTGCGGCCGTCGTGGTTGACCGCGGAGCCGGCCAGCACGGCATGGATGGCATCGCCGTCGCGCTCGGCATCCGCCAGCCGCTTTAGCACGAGAAGTCCGCACCCCTCGCCGCGGCCATAACCGGAAGCTGCATCGTCGAACGCCCGGCTGCGGCCGTCGGCTGCCAGCGCCTTGACCTTGCAAAGCGCGACCACGCTGTCCGGCGAGAGCATCAGGCTGACGCCGCCCGCCAACGCCAGATCGCAGTCGCCGCGCCGAAGGCTTTTGATTGCCTGGTCAAGAGCCACAAGCGACGAGGAACAGGCAGTATCAAGCGTGATGCACGGGCCGCGGAAATCGTAGAAATACGACAAGCGGCCAGCCGCCGTGCTGAACATGACGCCGCTGCCGGACTGCGCGTTGATCAGCCTGGGATCGCCCGAATGAATATGCGCCTGGATATAATCATAGTTGGACAGGCCGATGAAAACGCCGGCCCGGTCTCCGGCCAGCCGTCGCGGGTCGAGGCCGGCATCCTCGAACGCCTCCCAGCTGACCTCGAGCAGCAGCCGTTGCTGCGGATCGAGCGCCTCGGCCTCGGTCGGCGTGATGTTGAAAAAGCCTGGATCGAACTCTTTGACATGATCGAGCAGCGCGGCGGTGCGCACGTACATCCGACCCGGAGCGTCCGGATCGGGGTCCCACCAGCGGGCCAGATCCCAGCGCGTGGACGGAATCTCGGCGACCGTATCGCGACCTTCGGCGAGCAGGTCCCAGAATTGCTCGGGCGTGTCGGCGCCGCCGGGGAAGCGACAGCCGAGTCCGATCACCGCGATCGGGCAGCGCTCGCGCAGGGCGGCATTCTCGCGCGACAGTGCCTTGATCTTGTCGGCGGCTTTCGTCAGGGCTGCAAGATATCGTTGGTCGGAAGCAGGTTCCATTTCATTCGTGCCCAGTTTCCGATGTAACAAGGCCAGGGCTCTGCCCCCGGACCCCGCTAGAACCCTTAAGTCGAGGATTTCAAAGGCTCCGCCTTTGACGGGGTCCAGGGGGGGCGCCCCTGGCTTTTCCGCCTAACCGATCAGCATCTCGATCTCCTCCAGCAACTGCTCCGGGGTCTTGTTCGGTGCGGACGCACCGTCCTCGAACCGCAAAACCGTTTCGAGCAAGTAGCGAGCGATCCGGTCCAGCGTCGGATAGTCGAACAGCAGCGAGGCCGGCAGCACCGTTCCCAGGCCGCGGTTCAGCCGATTGCGCATGTCAACCGACATCAGGCTGTCGAAACCCTGCTCGTTCAGCGGCTGGTCGAGCGAGATCGGCTCCGACTCGCCGTAGCCAAGCGTCTGCCGCGCCAGATCGCGCAGATAGGACCGCAGCATCCCATCCCGCTCGACCGGCAGCGCCGCCCGCAGCTCGGCCACGATGTCGCGCGCCGGCACGGCCGCGGCTTCCGCTTTCGGTCGGGCGTCATCGGCCACCAGGGCGGCGAACAGCCCGGCCTTGGCATCCAGCCCATGGCTCGCACCGTACGTCCGCCAGTCGATATCGGCGATGACGGCCTGCACCGGTTGCTCCGCGATCACGCGTTTGAGCGCGCGCAGACCCTGGTCGGGAGAGAGCGCCCGGATGCCCTGGGCGAGGAAGCGATTGGTCTCCATCTCGGCGGCCATGCCGGCCTCGGCCCAGGGACCCCAATTGATGCTGGTCGCGGTGAGCCCGCGGCGACGGCGATAAGCTGCCAGTCCGTCCATGAACGCGTTGGCCGCGGCGTAGCTGGACTGGCCGAGATTGCCGATGATGGCGGCGACCGACGAGAACAGCACGAAGAAGTCCAGGTCCATCCGCTCGGTCGCCGCGTGCAGATGCCAGGCGCCCGCGACTTTGGGCGCCATCACGCGCGCGATCGCCGCCGGATCGAGGTCGGCGATCATGCCGTCGTCAAGGACACCTGCCGCGTGGACGATGCCGGCGAGCGGCGGGCGAGCGCCCGTCAGGATGCGCGCGACATCGGCGGCCTCGGCGACATCGCCCGGCGCGACCTCGACCACCGCCCCTTTGGCTTCGAGTTCGGCGAGCACGGACTGCGCCGCGTCATCGGGCGCCCGGCGAGAGGTCAGCACCAGATGGCGGGCACCCTCCTCCACCAGCCAGCGCGCCACCCTCAAGCCGAGCGCACCGAGACCGCCGGTGACCAGGTAGCTGGCGTCGGCGCGGACCAGCCCATGCTGTTCGATCATCGCGCGGCGATGCTCGTCCTCACGGCTCAGCACGATCTTGCCGATGTGCCTGGCCTGCGACATGAAGCGAAACGCCTCTTCCGCGTCGGCCATCGGGAAAACCTCGACCGGCAACGGGCTGAGCCTGCCCGCTTCCAGCTCGCGCAGCAGGTCGTCGAACATGTCCATCACCAGCGCCGGGTCCTGCTGGATGACGGCGCCCAGGTCGAACGGCCGATACAAACAGGTCGGATGCTCCGCGCGGACGCGCGCCTCGTCCCAGATGCCGAGCTTGCCCATCTCCAGAAAGCGGCCGTGCGGCGCCAGCACCGACAGGCTTGCCGCGATGAAATCGCCGGTCAGTGCATTCAGCACCATGTCCACGCCGCGGCCGCCGGTCGCCGCGCGGATTTGCGCCGCGAACTCGGTGGTCCGCGAACTCATCACGAGCGCTACACCCATCTCCCGCAGGTACTCGTGCTTCTCGGGGGCGCCGGCGGTGGCAAAAACCTCCGCACCCGCCGCCAGGGCGAGGTGCACGGCGGCGAGACCGACGCCACCGGCTGCCGCATGGATCAGCACCCGGTCGCCGCTGCGCATCCGCCCGAGATGGTTCAGCGCGTAGTCCGCGGTGAGGAACGCCGCCGGCAGCGCGACCGCCTCGACGGCACTCAGTGCCGCGGGCTTGCGGGCCACGAACATGCGTGGGGCCGTCACATGGCTGGCGATGCAACCGGGCTGCGCAAGCACAATCACGGTCTCGCCGAGCGCGAGGTCGGCGACCCCGTCGCCAAGCGCCACGACGGTGCCGACCGCCTCGAACCCCAGCAGCGCCGTCTCGTCCGGGTATTGCCCGAGTGCATTCAACACGTCGCGGAAATTGAGGCCGGCGGCCCGGATCGCGACCTCCACCTCGCCGGCCGCCGGCGGCTTGCGCGGGCGCGTTCGGAACCCGAGGTCGCCGAGCGTGCGCAATGGTCCCTTGTCGAGAAAATACGCTTCGTGGTCGGCCAGGCGCGGCGTTTGGCGGCGCTGCGCGGGCTTCTCGGTCGCCGCTGGTGCGCCAACCAGCCGGGCGCGGAACACCGGATGGCCCCGCCGCACCGCCATCTGATCCTCGCCGGATGGCGCCTCGATCGCGCCAAGCAGTGCCGCGACCGTCGCGGCCGAAGGCTGCGCGTCCAGATCGACGATGCCTCCCCAGCTTTCCGGAAGCTCGCGCGCGATCACGCGGCCGAATCCCCAGATCGCTGCACCGTCCAGCGATGGCGACGTTGCCGTGGCATCCCTGCGCGTGACGGTCTGTGCCAGGCGGGTCAACACCCACAGGCGCGTACGCTCGCGCCCTTCCCCCGAGCCGATCGCCCGCACGACCGACAACAGCTCGCCGCAGGCGTCGTGACAATCCACCGCCGGGTCGGCGCCAGCGCCATGCCACGCAAACACCACGTTGACGCGCTGCGATTCGTGCGCGGCGAGCAATCGTTGCAGCTCGCCTGGCAAAGCCGTGGCCTGGCCGCGGATCAGCACCAGACACTCACTGCCCCGCGTACGCAGGTGAGTCGCGATCGCCTCGCCCCACCCGTCGGCGTCGGCCAGCACCACCCATGCCGCGGCGTTCGCCGGCTCCGCCGGCGGCGCGACAGACAACGGCTGCCATTCCAGGTGTTGAATGAAATTTTGATCGTCCTGTCCGAGTTCCTGGTACAGCGTGGCGCGGTCGGTGAACCTCAACAGGAAATCGCGAACCTCCAGGACCGCGGCGCCGGCGCCGTCGCAGGCGATGATCTCGCTCTTGACCAGATCGCCAGTGACCTCGACGCGCGTGTGGCAATGCAGCGGCTGGGACAGGCTGCCGTGCAGCCTGATCGCCCCGATGTGCAACGGCACCAGCACGCTGCCGCCGGTCAGCCTGGCGGTGGCCGCCTCGCTGGCCGGCAAAGCGGTTTGAAGCACCGAATCGAGCAGGCCTGGATGGATCGCCCGATCATCGATGCGCTGGCTGGCTTCGACCCGGCAAAGCGCCTCGTCGGCGCCCTTGCGGATGTCTCGAATGCCGCGGAAATCCGGACCGAAACTGTACCCGATCGTCTCCGTCAGGCCATAGAAGTCCGACGCTGGCATCACCGCTTCGCACCGCGCCCTGACGGCGTCGAGGTCGGTCCTGGGCGGCGGTGGGGCGGCGCTCCCCAGCCGGCCGGCGCAATGGACGACCCAGGCGGCTGAGGCATCGTCGGCCGCCCGGCTCATCAGGCGAAACGCGGGCTCGCGATCGCCCTCAATGGCGAGCTGAACCACGCGAGGCTTGCCCGTCTCCACCACCAGCGGCGCCGTGAACGCAACGTCCTCCAGCGCCCGCCGGCCGCTCGCCGCGAACGCCATCGAGAGATGCGCAGCGCCCGGAGAAATCTCCTTGCCGAGGATCTGGTGGTCCTTCAGGAAGCTCGGCTGGTCGGCCGTGAACAGCGCCTGATAGAGCACGGTGGAGTCCGGAAGGACTGCGGAGCGGATGCGCTGGCCCAGATAGGGGTGCGTGGCCTCAGCCACGACGGCGACCGCCGCCGCATCGGCGATCGGTGCCCGGTAATAACTTTTGCGTTGAAACGGATAGCCCGGGACGGCCGTCTTGTGGCCGGTGCCGCCGTTGACCGCTTCCCAGTCGACGCTGGCACCCTGGGCATAGAGTCGTGCCAGGCCGTCCAGCATCCGCTGGCGGTCGTCCGCGCCAGGCTTTTGCAGCGAGGCGATGAAATGCCGCCCCTCGGCCGACACAGTTTGTCGCGCGAGACCGGCCAGGATCGGCGTCGGCCCGATTTCCAGGAAGATGTCGACGCCCTCGGCGGCCAGCGTTTCGGCGGCGGCGGCGAAGCGCACCGGTGCCTCGATCTGGTCGGCCCAATAGCGGGCGCCGGCGAGGTCGCCGGCTTCCGCCTTGCGGCCGGTTACGGTCGATACGATCGGCAGATGCGCTGCCGCGTAGGACCGCGCCGATGCAGCAGCCTCGAACGCCGGAACCATCGGCCGCATCAGGCTGGAATGGAAAGCATGGGACACGCGCAACGGTTGCGCCGACAGGCCGGACGCCTGCAGGCGCCGCATCAGCTCGGCGATCGCCGCGTCGGGACCCGAAACGACCGTCTCGCCAAGCGTGTTTACCGCGGCGATCGAAACGCCATCACCTTGCTGCAGCAGGGCCGCTACCGCGGCCTCGCTCCCGAACACCGCCGCCATTGCGCCGCCCGGAGGCAATTGCTCCATCAGCCGGCCACGCTCGGCGACCAGGCCAAGCGCATCGGCGAACCCCAGAATGCCCGCCACATGCGCCGCGGCGTATTCGCCGATGCTGTGGCCGCAGACAATGTCGGGCGTGATGCCCCAGGATTCCCAGAGCCGGTAGAGAGCAAGTTCGATGGTGAAAATCGCCGGCTGCGCGAAGCCGGTGCGCCGCAGCTCGTCCTCATTCGCGTCCGGGCCGTAGATCAGGTCGCTAATCGAGCGGCCGAGCGGCCCGCGCAAGGCGGCATCGCATTCGTCCACGACACGCCGAAACACCGGCTCGGTTCGATACAGAGCCCGACCCATGCCGACATAGTGCGAGCCCTGGCCGGTGAACAGCGCGGCGATCTTCGGCGGGCCGGCTTTAGCCACACCGGCCGCGATATGATGACGGCGGCCATCGCCATCGAGGTAGCCGCGAAGGCCGCTCACCAGGTCGCCGGCGGTCGCGCCGACCACCGCCAGCCGGTGGGTGAAGTGGCAGCGTCCGGCGCCCGCCGTAAGACAGGCGCCAGCCAACGGCGCGGCCGGCGTCGCGAGCCAGGCAGCCCATTGCTCGGCGAGCGCACGCAGCGCCTCCTCGGTCCGCGCCGATAGCGGCAGCAGACGCACCTCGTCCGCCGCGCCGGAGATGCTAGTACATCGTTTCCGAGGAACGACTCATATCAGGCAGCCTCATCAATCTTGTAGGTCCATGTGTGAATGACGGGTTCCTTGTTGAGGTCGGTGAGGTGCGCAAGGATCCTCGATTTGAG
>Ga0302319_10008243_pt1 | contig 20312 bp, 9 predicted proteins | sample Bog_T0_2_FD_203319 | JGI IMG/M metagenome (GOLD analysis project Ga0302319, IMG submission 203319) | Peat permafrost microbial communities from Stordalen Mire near Abisko, Sweden - Bog_T0_2 | ecosystem: Environmental > Terrestrial > Soil > Wetlands > Peat | place: Sweden: Abisko, Stordalen Mire... | reverse complement strand
AATCTGACGCACAAGGCGCGGACGCAAAAGGTTTTTGAATACACGCGCGACACCATCGCCGCGTTCCGCGACGCCGGGGTTTTGCCGGACATGGTGGAAGTCGGCAACGAAATCACGCACGGGATTTTGTGGCCGGATGGCAAGCTGCCGGACAACTGGAATAATTTTGCCGATTATCTCCGCGCGGGCATCAAGGGCGTTGACGCCGGACGCGGAACAAATCCGTGCCCGAAAATCATGATTCATATTGATCAGGGCGGCAGCATCGCCACGACGAAATACTTTTTCGACAAATTGAACAGCTACAAAATTCCCTACGATGTCATCGGCTTTTCCTATTATCCGTGGTGGCACGGCACGCTGATGGATTTGCGCGAAAATCTGGCGTTCACGGCAAACACCTACGGCAAGGACATCATCGTCGTGGAGACGGCCTACAACTGGCGTCCGGCGCGCGAATCCGCCGACCGCGCCGGCCCGTTTCCCGAAACGCCCGAAGGCCAGCGCGAATATCTTGACGAATTGACGCGCGTCGTGATGGAAACGCCCAACGACCGTTGCAAGGGCATTTTCTGGTGGGAACCGGCGGTGGGCAATCGCGGCGGGCTTGGGTCGCGCGGTTTTTTTGACGAAAATGGAAACTCTCTGCCGGTCATTTCCGTCTTTGACAAATATACCAGGCCGGCACCGGGAACGGATGGCCGGTAATGATTGACTGGAGAAATGGATCAACCAAAAAAAATGAAACCGACGTTTATTTTGCCATGGCTGGCTGCGGGAATCATTTCCGGGCTGCCGCCGGTTCACGCGGCGGACACGTTCGTTTATTTCGGCACGCACCGGGCCGGGACGAACATCGGTTTTTCGCTCGCGCATTTTGACACCGACACCGGCGCGCTGACGAAGCCGGAGTTTCTGCTGCAATCCCCCGCGCCCGCCTATTTCGTGATTCACCCCGATGGCCGGCATCTTTACACCTGCAATTCCGGCAGCCCCGGCGAAGTTTCCGCCTACGAAATCGAACCGCACACCGGCGCGCTCAAATTTCTCAACCGTCTTCCCGCCGGCGGCGCGGACACGAGCTACGTCAGCCTCGACCAGACCGGACATTATCTGCTGGCGGCGAATTATGCCGGCGGCAACATCGCCGTCTTCGCCATCAAGCCCGACGGCAGCCTCGGCGACCGCACGGCGTTTGTGCAGCACACCGGCAGCGGCGTAAATCCGCAGCGCCAGACGCACGCCTACGCGCATTCCATCATCGTGGACCCGTCCAACCGTTTCGCGCTCGTGGCCGATCTCGGCGTGGACAAGGTTTTTGTCTATCGCTTCAATGAAAAGGACGGCTCGCTGCAAACGAACAATCCGCCCTTCGTCAACATCAGGCCCGGTTCCGGCGCGCGCCACGTGAAATTTCATCCGAACGGCCGCTGGGTTTATCTCATCAGCGAAATTGCCAGCACCGTCACCGCGTTCAATTGGGATTCCGCCAAAGGCGCGCTCACCGAGTTTCAAACCATTTCCGCATTGCCGGACGATTTCAAGGGCACAAACACCTGCGCGGAAATCATGGTGCATCCGAATGGAAAATTTCTCTACGCCTCCAATCGCGGCGACGACAGCCTCGCCGTGTTTGCAATTGATCAGACGACCGGCAAGCTCACGCCGGTTGAACACGTTCCCAGCGGCGGCAAGACGCCGCGCAATTTCGCCTTCGATCCGACGGGCAAATGGATAATTTGCACCAACCACGACAGCAACAACGCATTGGTTTTCCGCGTGGACGAAACCACCGGCAAGCTGACGCAAACCGGCCAGCCCGTCTCCGTGCCGTATCCCTTCTGCGAACGATTTTTGGCCGTGCATTGACCATGGACTTTGATTAAATTGCCGACATCAACTCAAACCCACATCTATGAAAAAAATTATTACAACCAGTTTGTTCGCGCTGCTGCTGTCCGCCGGCCCGTTGCTGGCCGAGGTGAAGCTCGCCAGCCCGTTCACCAGCCACATGGTTTTGCAGCGTGAAATGAAAGTGCCGGTCTGGGGCACGGCGGAAAGCGGCGAGGCCGTGATCGTGGAATTCGCCGGGCAGAAAGTTTCCGCGACCGCCGGCGCGGACGGCAAATGGCGCGTGGACCTCAAGCCGATGGAAGCGTCGGCGGAGAGCCGGACGTTCACCGTCACCGGCTCGAAAACCGCGCAGCCCATCGCGCTCGACGACGTGCTGGTCGGCGAAGTGTGGCTCGCCTCCGGCCAGTCGAACATGGTGTTTCCCGTCGCGGGCAAGGGCGGCCCCTACGGCCTGCTCAACGAGGATCAGGAAGTCGCCGCCGGCAATTATCCGCTCGTCCGCATGTTCACGGGACGCGACACCAAGATTTATGAACCGCAGGCCACCGTCGCCAACGGCGGCTGGCTCGTGTGCAGCACGAACACCGTGGGGGGATTTTCCGCCGTCGGTTATCTTTTCGCGCGCAATCTTCAGAAGGAACTCAACGTCCCCGTCGGCATTATCACCGAGGCGTCGGGCGCAAGCTGCGCGGAGGCGTGGATTTCGCGCGAGGCGCTCGCCGCCGATCCGCAACTGAAATTCATGCTCGATTCGCTGGATGAGAACGAAAAATATTTCCGCGCCGCGCCGGCGGATCGTCCGGCCGTTGCGCCGCTTCACCCGACGCCGATCAACAAAGCCCGCGCCGCCGGCGGCAGGGGCGGCGGCGGCGGCGACCCGGCGCGCGACCAGCATTTCGCGACCGTGCTGTTCAACGGCATGATCAATCCCGTCATCCCGTATGCGATTCGCGGCGCGCTCTGGTATCAGGGCGAGTCCATCGCCTGGGGCACGCCCGGCCTCAATCTTTACGGCGCGGTGCAGCGCGCGTTGATCAAGGACTGGCGCTCGCGCTGGGGCGAAGGCGATTTTCCGTTTTATCTCGTGCAGCTTCCCGGCCAGCAGAACATCAGCAACAACCCGCGCATCCGCGAGGAACAGGCCAGCGTGCTCGTGCTGCCCAACACCGCAATGGCCGTGACGATTGACACCGGCGAGGCGCGCAACGTCCATCCGAAGAACAAGGAACCGCTCGGCGACCGCCTTACACGCATCGCCCTCGCCAACACCTACGGCCGCAAGATCGAGTATTACGGCCCGATGTATGAATCCATGAAGGTCGAGGGCGGCGCGATTCGCGTCAGCTTCACGCATCTCGGCGGCGGACTCGCGGCGAAGGGCGACACGCTGAAAGGATTCCAAATTGCCGGTGACGACAAAAAATTTGTGGATGCCGAGGCGAAGATTGACGGCGACACACTCGTCATCAGCAGCGCGCAAGTGGCCGCGCCGGTCGCGGTGCGTTACGCTTGGGACAATTACCCCGAAGGCATGGGCTGCAATCTTTACAACGCCGCCGGCCTGCCCGCCGCGCCGTTCCGCAGCGACAAATGGGATTATCCGATTCCCGGCATTGTGGAGAACTGATCTATGAAATCCGGCAATTCAAAATTCCGCGCCCCGGCGTCGCTGGCAGTTTCGGTCCTGCTGCTCTCCGCCGGCCCGCTGCTGGCCGAGGTGAAACTCGCCAGCCCGTTCACCAGCCACATGGTTTTGCAGCGCGAGAAATCCGTGCCGGTTTGGGGCACGGCGGAAAGCGGCGAGCAGGTCACGGTTGAATTCGCAGGGCAAAAAGTTTCCGCGACCGCCGGCGCGGACGGCAAATGGCGCGCGGACCTCCAGCCGATGGAGGCGTCGGCGGAAAGCCGGACGTTCACCGTCACCGGCTCGAAAACCGCGCAGCCCGTCAAGCTCGACGACGTTCTGGTTGGCGAGGTGTGGCTCGCGTCGGGGCAATCCAACATGACGTTTCCCGTGTCAAAAATCCACGCCGCCTACGCCGGCGTGGCCAACGAGGCGCAGGAAATCGCGGCGGCAAATTATCCGCTCATCCGCATGTTCACCGGCCAGTCCACCAAGTCCTACACGCCGCAGGAAATGATCGGCGGCAAATGGCTGGTCTGCTCGCCCGAAACCGTGCCGGATTTTTCGGCCGTGGGATATTTGTTTGCGCGCGACTTGCAAAAGGAAATCAAAGTGCCCGTGGGCATCATCACCGAGGCGTTTGGCGCCAGCACGATTGAAGCGTGGATCCGCCGCGAGGCGCTGGCCGCCGATCCGCAAATGAAGCCGATTCTGGACGGTTTCGACGCGCAGGTGCAGGCGTTTCGCGCCGCGCCTCCGGCGGTGGTTGCGCCACCGCCTTCCCAAGACGTGTCCGCACCGGCAAACACCAATGCCGCAACTGGCGGAACAAATGCCGTCGCGCGCGGGCGTCGTGGCGGTCGCGGCGGCGGTGGCGGACGCAGCGATCCCGTGCAGAACCAGCACAACGCGACGGTGCTGTTCAACGGCATGATTGCGCCGGTCATTCCGTTCGCGATTCGCGGCGCGATTTGGGATCAGGGCGAATCCATCGTCGGCGGCGGCGTGGCGCTTTATCCCCATCTGGAAGAGACGCTGATAAAAGATTGGCGCGCGCTCTGGGGCGAGGGTGATTTTCCATTTTACATCGTGCAGCTTGCCGGGCTGGGCAACAGCGGCAGCAACCGTCCCGAAGTGCGCGAAGCCCAGGCGCTCGGCCTCACCCTGCCGAACACCGGCATGGCCGTCAGCACGGACATCGGCGAGGCGGCCAGCGTCCACCCGAAGAACAAACAGGACGTGGGCGACCGCCTCTCGCGCATCGCGCTGGCGAAGATTTATGGCCGCAGCGTCGAATTTTCCGGCCCGGTGTATGAATCCATGAAAGTCGAGGGCAATTCCATCCGTGTCAGTTTTTCGCACGCGGACGGACTCGTTGCGCGCGACGGAACTCTGAAATGGTTCACCATTGCGGGCGCGGACGGAAAATTTGTTTCTGCCGACGCGAAGATTGACGGCAATACGGTCGTCGTCAGCAGTCCGCAAGTTTCCGCGCCGGTCGCCGTGCGTTGTGCGTGGGTGAATTTTCCCGACGGCGGACATCTCTACAATTCAGCCGGTCTGCCCGCCGCGCAATTCCGTTCGGATGCGCCGAAACTTCCGACCAAGTAACAAATTAAAAAAATGAACAAAAAGACCATTCTCCTTCACCTGCCGATTTTGGCCTTCGCGCTGGCAGCGTCGGCGCAAACCGACAACCCGATGGCCGACGGCGGCAATGAAGCCAAAGGTTATGACATGGCGCCGGAAACGACGCTGGCCGTCGTCAACGCCGCCGTCGCCATGATTCCGACGCAAAATCCGCCGGGGCCGTTCCAGCCGACGTGGGATTCGCTCAAGGAAAATTACAAGGTGCCGCAGTGGTTCATTGACGCGAAGTTCGGCCTGTTCATGCACTGGGGGCTTTATTCCGTGCCGGCGCATGGCAGCGAATGGTATGAGAAGCACATGTATGTGGACGGTGGCTTCGGCCAGTGGCACGTTGAACATTTCGGCCCGCAGGACAAGTTCGGCTACAAGGATTTCATCCCGATGTTCACGCAATCGAATTTCAATGCCGATGCGTGGGCGGATTTGTTCAAAAAATCCGGCGCGAAATTCGTCGTGCCGACGGCGGAGCACCACGAAAACTTTGCGATGTGGGACAGCCAGGTCACGCCGTTCAACGCCATGCAAATGGGGCCGCACCGAGATTTGATTGGCGAGCTGGCGAAAGCCGTGCGCAAGCAGGGACTGAAATTCGGCGTGTCGAACCACGGCATCGAAAATTTCCAGTTCATCAACCCGCCCGCCGCCATGGCCGCCAAAATGAAAGCCGAGCAGGCCGATCTTTACGATCCGAAATGGGCGGATTTTTACAACGTCGCCGACCGCAGCGACGCGGCGTGCGAGCGGTTTCTGACCAACTGGTTCGCGCGCAACGTCGAGCTGATTGACAAATACCAGCCCGATATGCTCTGGTTCGACAACGGCGTGGACCAGCGCTATCTCGACCCGTTAAAATTGCGCGTCGCCGCCTATTACTACAATCGTGCGAGCGAATGGGGCAAGGAAGTTTCCATCAGCACAAAAAAAGCCGCCTACGCGCCGAGCAACAAAAACACCGAGACGATTGGCTCGATCATTGATTTTGAAAAAATCGGCGGGCGCTCGCCGTCCGGCATCCGCACCGGCGAATGGCAGGTGGACGAACCCATCGGCAACACCTGGGGCTACACGAGCGATGAGCGGTTCTCCGGCCCCGCGCCCGTCATTTCCAAGCTGGCCGACACCGTCAGCAAAAACGGCACGCTGCTGCTGAATCTTTCGCCCAAGGCGGACGGCACATTTCCGCCGGAGATTCCCGCCACGCTTTTGGAAGTCGGCGCGTGGCTCGGCGTGAACGGCGAGGCGATTTACGGCACGCACAATTGGACCAAGTTCAGCGACGGCGGCGGGCGCGGGAACTTGAACATCCGCTTCACCGTGAAGGGTGACGCGCTTTACGCAATTATTCTCGGCAACTGGCCGGGCGCGGAAGCCGTCATCGCCTCGCTGGCCGGGGGCAAGGCGCCCGAAGGAAAAATTGACCGCGTCACATTGCTTGGCAGCAGCGGCAATCTGGAATTCACGCAGGACGCCGCCGGGCTGAAAGTAAAATTGCCCGCCGCCGCGCCGTGCAAATATGCCTACGTCCTGAAAATCACCGGCCTGAAAATGAATCCGCCGACGTGGACAGCATCGGGAAATCCGCAGTTGCAATCCGGTGCTGGCACGAATTAAAATGCCAGACCAACAAACCGAATGAATATAAACACGTCAACTAATAGCTGTAAAGCGCTCCGGCGTTTGTTTAACAATCTGGTCGCTGCAATCGTCTTTGGATTGCTGCCAGCGAGTGATTACGCGCAAACCGCGGATCAAACCACGGCTCCAGCGACGAACGCCCCGGCGCGCCCCCGGATGCGCGAAAATGTCCCGGCCAATCCCAATCTGCCGTCGCTTTATTTGGTTGGCGATTCCACCGTCAGAAACGGGCAGGGCACCGGCACGGGCGGCCAATGGGGCTGGGGCGATGAGCTGGCGCCGCTCTTCGACACGAGCAAAATCAACGTCGTGAATCGCGCGGTGGGCGGCACGACCAGCCGCACTTTTTACCGCGACCTGTGGCAGAACGTGCTGGCGATGTTAAAGCCCGGCGATTTTGTCCTCATGCAATTCGGCACCAACGGCGGGGCGGTCAACGACGCCAGCCGCGCGCGCGGCGAAATTCACGGCATCGGCGACGAGACGCAGGCAATCACCAATCTGGTCACGAAAAAATTCGAGATTGTCCACACCTTCGGCTGGTATGAAATGAAGATGATCGCGGACGCGCGGGCCAAAGGCGCGACGCCGATGATTTGCTCCCTGATTCCGCGCAACGCCTGGCGCGATGGCAAGGCCGCCCGCAGCGGCGCCGACACCGCCGCCGACTGGGCGGGGCAGGCCGCCAAGGCCGCGAACGCGCCATTCATTGACATCAACGAAATCATCGCGCGCCAGTATGACGCGTTGGGCCAGGAAAAAGTGAACGCGCTGTTTGTCGCCGGCGCCGGTCCGCACACGAGCCTGGCCGGGGCGCAGACCAACGCCATTTGCGTGGTCGCGGGAATCAAGGGACTTAAAGACAATCCGTTGACGGCCTTCCTGTCGGAAGCAGGCAAGGGCGTCGTGCCAGCCGACTTGAGTCAGCCCGCAGCCAAATAAATCCAAAAAATCCAAACAAATCACATCCCATGAAAACAAAACTGACCGGTCTCCTTCTTTTCTTAACCGTCGCCAGCGCCAGCCTGCTTCGCGCCCAGGACGCGCGCCCTGTCGCGGACGCCGCCAACGCCGCGCTGCCCACGTTCCACATCCTCGGTGACTCAACCGTGCGCAGCGGCGGCAGCGGCGGCAATTGGGGCTGGGGCGAGCGCATCGCGCCGTTTTTCGACACCAACAAAATCAACATCGTCAACCAGGCCATCGCCGGACGCAGCGCGCGGACGTATTTCACGGATGGCCACTGGCAAAACACCATCGCGTCAGTCAAGTCCGGCGATTTTCTGATCATCCAGTTCGGCACCAACGACGGCGGAAAGATCGGCGATCCGAACGCCAAGGGCCGTCCCGACGGCGCGGGCATCGGTGACGAAACCGTGGAGGACACCAAGGCCGACGGCACGAAGGAAATCGTCCACACATTCGGCTGGTATATGGCGCAATTCATCACGCAGGCGCAGGCCAAGGGCGCGACCGTCATCCTCGTCTCGCCCATTCCGCACAAGGATCACTGGGAGACAAGCCGCGATTTCGCGACCTTCGCCCAGTGGGACGCGGAAGTTGCCAAGGCCCATAACGCGTTTTTCTTCGACCTCACCATGGTCATCACCGACGCCTATAAGAAAGTTGGCGCGGAGAAGGTGGCGACTTTCTTCTCCGACCCGCGCACGCACACCAGCGACATCGGCGCGCAATTCAACGCCGCCTGCGTCATCGCCGGGCTGAAAAGCCTGCCGGGAGATCCGATGGAAAAATATTTTTCCGACAAGAGCAAGGCGGTCGAACCCTACAAACCGGCTGTCCCAACCGCTCCAACCAGCACGCCCGACAAAACCAATTGAACCATTCAACCAACAAATCCAATTCGACAATGAAAATCCCCCATCGTTTCTCAACCGGAATTCTTTCGGCGATCATTCTGGCCGCGGGCTGCGCGGCGGTTTGCGCCCAGACCAGCTACAAATTCAACTTCGGCGGCAAGGCGGAGGCCGGCTGGACGCAGGTTTCGCCAACGACTGCTTACTCGGATCAAGCCGGTTACGGTTTCGAGCCGGGCGCCACGCCGGCCGCCGTTGGCAACGACGCGCTCGGCGCCAACCAGCCGTTTTATTTTTCCGTCAAGGAGCCGGAAGGCAATTACCAGGTCACGGTCACGTTCGGCAGCGCGAGCGCGACCTCCGACAACACCGTGAAGGCCGAGCTGCGCCGGCTCATGCTGGAAAAAATCCACACCGACGCCGGCCAGTCCGTCACCCGCAGCTTCGTCGTCAACGTCCGCGTCCCGCAATATCCGGGCGGCCAGGTGCGGTTGAAGGCCCCGCGCGAAACCACGCAGGAAGCCCGCGCGTGGGACGACAAGCTCACGATTGAGTTCAACCACGACGATGCGAACTCCGCCGTCAGCAAGATTGAAATCCAAAAGGTGGACGCGCCCACGATTTACATCCTCGGCGACTCGACCGTGTGCGACCAGTCCGGTGAGCCTTTCAACAGTTGGGGACAGATGCTGCCGCGCTGGTTTGGCCCCGGCGTCGCCATTGCCAACCATGCCGAATCCGGCGAAACGCTTGCCAGCTCCATCGGCGAGAAACGCTTTGCCAAAGTCTACAGCCTGCTCAAACCCGGCGACTACGTCTTCATGCAGTTCGCCCACAACGACATGAAAAACAACGCCCCCGGCGCGCTCGACAAATATAAATCCGACTATGTGACGGTCATCGGCGAAATCCGCGCGAAGGGCGCGATTCCGGTCGTCGTCGCCGCGATGGAACGTTCCAGCGGCGTCAACACCGACACGCTCAAAGGTTATCCCGCCGCCGCCCTCGAAACCGCCGCCGCGCAGAATGCCGCGTCCATTGATTTGCACTCGATGAGCCAGAAATTTTATCAGGCGCTGGGACCCGATGTGAAAAAAGCCTTCGCCGACGGAGTCACCCATCACAACAACTACGGCAGCTACGAGTTGTCCAAGCTGATTGTCATGGGCATCAAGGCCGACAAGCTGGACATCGCCAAATTTATCGTCCCCGACTTCAAGGATTTTGACCCGTCGCATCCCGACTCGATGGCGACCTTCAAGTTCGCCGCAAGCCCCGGACGCGCCGCCCAGCGTCCGCTCGGCGATGAAAGCACTTTCGGCCCCGGAGCCAGCACCAACACGCCCGCGGTGCCCGCGGCACCTGCGCCGAAATAAATTGGCAGCGTTTCAATTGAACTGGGGACAGCGTGATGCGCTGTCCCCTTTGTATTTTTGCCTTTCCGGTCGGAAACCGGCATCCGACATCGCGCCTCACTTTTCCGCTTCCCAAACAAAAATCGCCAAGCCATTATTCCGGCCATGAAAACCATCCCTCGTTTAGCTGCCAGTTTTATTTTTCCAGTCGCGCTCGCAATGGTGTTCGCCGGGTTCATTGCCGGCTGCTCCACGTCGGGCGGCGGCGCGGCGGCGTTGCCGGCGAACGTCGTGACGCTCTCCTCCGGCTGGCAATTGCAGGACGTCGCCAAGGTGCCGGACCCGGGCGAGGTGATTTCCACCGCCGCCTACACGCCGGCGAACTGGTTCAAGGCCACCGTGCCCGGCACCGTGCTCACCAGCCTTGTCAACGACGGCGTTTATCCCGAACCGCTTTACGGCGAGAATAACCGCACCAACATCATCCCCGACAGCCTCTGCCGCGCGTCGTATTGGTATCGCAAGCAGGTCAACGTGCCGCTGAACTTCACGGGCCGGCAGGTGTGGCTGAATTTCGATGGCATCAATTATATCGCCGAGGTGTGGATCAACGGCCACGACCTGGGCAACATCCGCGGCGCGTTTGTGCGCGGAATTTTCAACGTCACGCCGTTCGTGAAACCCGGCGAGACGGCGGCGGTGGCCGTGTTGATCCAGCCGCCGCCGCATCCGGGCACTCCGCTGGAACAGACGGTGGCGAACGGCACCGGCGGCAATGGCGGCATTCTCTCGCAGGACGGGCCGACTTTTATTTGCACGCTCGGCTGGGACTGGATTCCCGGCATCCGTGACCGCGACATGGGCATTTGGCAAAAGGTGACGCTCGCCGCCAGCGGCCCCGTCGTCGTGGAAAATCCCCTTGTCACTTCCCATCTGCCGCTGCCGCGCACCGATGTCGCCGACCTGACCGTCGAGGCCACGGTGCATAACGTCACCGGCGCGCCGCAGACCGGCGTGCTCAAGGGCGCGTTCGAAGGCGGCAACTTTTCCGCAAACGTCGCGTTGCAGCCGGGCGAGTCGAAGCTCGTCAAGTTCACCGCCGCCGACACGCCGCAGCTTCACGTTGCCAACCCGCGCCTTTGGTGGCCCAACGGCTATGGCAAACCGGAGCTTTACTCGATGCACTTGAGCTTTGACCTCGGCGGTGCCGCGTCCGACGCGCGCGACGTGAGCTTCGGCATCCGCGAAATCACCTACGCGCTGCCCGGCAGCGACAATCTGGCGATCTCCGTCAATGGCGTGCCCGTGATGTGCAAGGGCGGCGCCTGGGGCATGGACGAGGCGATGAAACGCATTCCGCGCGAGCGCCTCGAGGCGCAAATCCGCTACCACCAGCTCGCCAACGCCAACATGATCCGCAACTGGGTCGGCCAGAGCACCGGCGAGGATTTCTACGACCTCTGCGACCGCTACGGCATCATGATCTGGGACGAATTTTTCGAGCCGAATCCCAGCGACAGCGGGCGGGGTGCGGTCGGTGTTCGCGATGACAGCATGGATGTGCGCGACGTGCCGATGTATCTCGCCAACGTCCGCGAGAAAGTTCTCCGCTTCCGCAATCATCCGAGCATCGTGCTCTGGTGCGGGCGCAACGAGGGCGATCCCGGCCCCGCCGCCGTCGCCGACGGACTCAAGCAAATCATGACCGAGCTGGAGCCGGTGCGCCTTTACCATCCCAATTCCAACGACGGCGCGGGCGTCCGCTCCGGCGGCCCGTATGCGTGGCGCGCGCCGCAGGAGTATTACACTTTCCCCATGACGGGCGCGCGGCCGGAGGCGTTCAAGACGGAACTTGGCAGCGTTTCCGTTCCCACGCTTGAGGCCGTCAAAGCGATGATGCCGGAAAAGGACTGGAACACGATCAACGACGACTGGGCCGAACACGATCTCTGCTTCGGCGCGCAGTCGTCTCGCGGGCGGCTGTTTCAGGATTTGCTCGCGCAACGTTACGGCGTCTCGGCCAACCTCGCCGAGTTTGTCCGCAAGTCGCAGCTCGCCTGCTACGAATCCTACCGCGCGATGTATGAGGGCCGCTTCGCGCACCTGTTCAGCCCAAGCACCGGCGTGCTCACCTGGATGAGCAACCCCTCGCAGCCGAGCTTCGTCTGGCAGTATTACAGCCACGACCTGGAGCCGCTCGCGGCGCTCTACGGCACCCAGAAGGCGTGCGAGCCGGTCCATGTGATGATGAACCAGGCCACGTTCAACCTCATGGTGGTCAACAACACGCCCGCGCCCCTCGCCGGATTGACGGCGCGCGTGCGCGTGTTCAACCTCGACGGCGCGCTCAAATCCGACCGCACCGTGACCGTCAACGCGGCCGCCAGCGCCGTGACCGACGCCGGCGCGATTGAATTCCCGGCGGATTTGTCGCCCGTGCATTTCGTGAAACTGGAGTTGCGCGACGCGGCGGGCAAACTCCTCTCGGACAACTTTTACTGGCGCGCGCTTCCGGCCAACGCGGTGGACTACACTTCGCTCGACAAAATCGCCTCCGCGCAGCTCGACGCCAAAATCTCGCGCCACGACGCCGGCGGCAAATGCCTGCTCGACGTGACGCTCTCCAATCCCACCAAGGTCATCGCCGTCATGGCGCACATCCAGTTGCGCCGCGCGGACACCAAAGCGCGCGTGCTTCCGGTTTATTACAGCGAGAACTTCGTCTCGCTGCTGCCCGGCGAGTCGCGCACGATCACGGTTGAGGCCGACGCCAAAAATCTTGGCGGCGCGCAGCCGCTCGTGATGCTCGACGGCTGGAACGTGATGGTAAAAAATCAAAGCTTCTCCGGCGCAAGCATCGCGTTGAACACCGACGCCCAACCCGGCGGCGAGCCGCGTGGCGTCATCGGCGACCCCGCTGCTGTGAGTGCCGCTGGCGGCCGTGGCGGCGGTGCGGGCGGCGCGCCCGGTGGTCGCCGCGGTGGCGCGGCTGTTCCGGTCCCAGCGCCAGCGGCTCCCGGCATTTGAGCGCTGCCAACGGCTCGCGACAAAAAAAGTTGGGGGGTGTCTGATGTCGCCTTCGACTCGGCAGTTCCCAACATGGAGCCTTTGGCGGAATGAGTTCGAATTCCGAAGTTGCCGACGAGGGTGTCGCAGCCACCGCAGTCCGGCTTCAGTTTTCGGATTGAGCCGCAGCCAGCTTCACGGCACCTGCAGCAGATAATAATTCTGCGCGTTGGTTCCGAAAGCGTTCGTGAAATTAAAGTTGCCGTTGTTGTCGAACTGGTTCGTCAGCAGCCGCGTCCAGTTGCTCGCCGGCGCGGCGATGTTTGTTGCCGTCAGGACGTAGTAAGTTCCGTTGGTCACGCCGCCCGTGCCGGTCACCACCAGTTTGCCGCCGGCAATGTTGATGTCGCCGATGACCGGCGGCGTTTCGGTGGCAACGCGGATCGTGCTGTCAATTTTGAAGGTGTTGGTGTTCCAGTATAATCCCGGCGTCAGCGCCGGCAGCGTAATGCTGCTGAAGCTGCCGGCGAAGCTCGCGGCGGTGAAAAGCTGGAACGCATCGCCGCTTTGCAACGGATCGTCGGCATTGCTGACAATCAGCGCGCCGCCCCAGGCAAATGTGCCAGCCACGGCAATGACATTGTTTGCCTGCGAATCGTGGCTGACATTCATGATCGTTTTGCTGCCGGCATTCAGTGTCAACGAATTGCTGAAGGTCAACGAGCCGAGATCATTGTTGCCGGGCGCGAGTGTCGCGCCGCTGGCGACGGTGAAATTGCCGTTCACAAATCCGTCACCGGAAATCAGCTTGCCGCCGCCGAGCGTCAGCGCGTGGCTGGCAGTTCCGCTGATGTCAAAAAGCGCGCCGTTGGCCAGATTGATGTTGGTGGAACCGGCGATGGAACCGGAATTGGTCAGCGCAAGTGTTCCGGCGGAAATGTAAGTTGCACCGGAATAAGTGTTCGCCGCAGTCAAAGTCAAAACACCATCGCCCGCCTGCGCCAGACTCCCGGTGCCGTTGACAATGTTGCCGACCGTGATGTTGTCGAAGCGGTTGAAAATGAGCGCCGCGTTGTCCGCCACATTGGCCGTGCCCAGCGTTCCCGTATTTCCGCCGTCGCCGATTTGCAGCGCGCCGCCGCTGATGGTGGTCGCGCCGGTGTAGGTGTTGTCGCCGCTCAAAGTCCAGGTGCCGGTGCCGATTTTGGTGATGGAATTGCCCTGAATGATTCCGGCGAAGGTGGCGTCGGTGTTGCGCCCGCCGACCGTCCAAGCGGTGGTGGTAAGATAAGAACTCGCCGAGCCGGAAATTTCGCCGACGGTCAGCGCGCCGCCGGTCACGTTGTTATTATAATAATAGCCGGTATTGCCATTGAGATACAACGCCGCCTTCGGCAGGCCGTTTGCATTGTTGAACCGAAAATCCGAGCCGCTGGCGTTGATCCATCCGGCAAAGGCCGACCAGTCGCCGTCCAACTCCAAGCGAACATATGGCGCGTAATAGTTCAGCGTGCCGCCGCCGGTCAACGTGCCGTGCAGATAACAACGGCCGTCGCCATTCAAAGTGCCGGTGGAATTGGTCGGCACCACCAGATTCCAGTAAAACGTATTGCCGTAAGGAGCCGGCGGCGTGTTGTTGTCGGAGTTCAAGTTCAACGTGCCCTGATCCAGCGTGACGGCGCCAGAACCAAACGCGGAAACATTGGCTGTGAAATTGGCCAGCGTGACCGCAGCCCCGCTGATGAGCGTGTTGCCGCTGTAAGTGTTGTTGGTGGCAAGCGTAATCGGGCCGGGACCGACATACGTCACGTTGTTCGTTCCGGAAATCGTCCCTGACAGCGTGAGCATGTGCGCGGTGGAATTGTTCACCACCGTCAGATTGTTGCTGATGGTCATCGGCGCGGCAATCGTGTCGCCCGCGCTCGTGGACAGTTCAACCAATCCCGCACTGTTGTTCGTATCATTGTCGAAAATCAACGAGCCACCGCTCGGCGCAATCGTGAAGGCCGAGGAAGCGTTTCCGTCGCCCAAATTCAGCCAGCCCAGCGTGATGTTTTGATCGAGATTGTTGGTCTGGGGCGCGGCGATGTTGGCGGTCATATTGACGACCATGCTGGTGGCGTTGGGATAAGCGGGGACGTTCGTCCAGTTCGCATTCGTGTCCCAGCTTTGCGCTGCGCTGGTGATGAGGTTCGTCCAATACGCGGTGACAAACGCCAGCGGCGTGGCGCTGACTTCACTCGAATTGCTTCCTTCGCCGCCGGAGTTCACCGCCGAGACGACGTAAAAATATGTCGTGCCGTCGGCGAGGCCGGTGTTGGTGTAAGTTATGCCGGTGGTGCTGGCCAAGGTCGTCTCATTGCCGCTGCTGGTGCCGCATTTTAAAGTGTAGCTGCTCGCGCCGGAAGAGGCGAGCCAGCTTAAATTGATTTTCCCGTTTCCCGGCACGGCGACAAGACCTACCGGCGTGACGGGCGCGGGCGGCAGTAGCGTCGCCGCACTGACCGGCGCGGAATAGGCGGAATTGCCCCAGCACGAGCGGAACGCCTGCACGCGATAAAAATAAGTGGTTCCGGCAGGAAGGCCGGCGTCGGAATAATTGGTGACGCCCGCCGCAACCATCCCGATGGAACTGTAATTGCCGCCGTTGGTGGAGCGTTCGAGATTGAAACCGTCCTCGTTGGTGGAGTTGTCCATCCAAGTCAGGTTGACCTGGTTCGTCGCGACGCCGTTGGCGGTCACGCTGCCCGGCGCGGCGGGCGGTTGCGCGGCCTCTGTCGAAGCGTGGGCGGTATTTGAAACCGGCGAATTGCCGTCGGCGTTGTTCGCGACGACTTGATAATAATAAGTCGTGCCCGTCGGCAAACTGGTGTCCGCAAAATTTGTCCCGTTGTTTGCGGTCGCGCCGATCTGGCTGAAATGAACATTGTCCGTCGAACGCTGGATGACGATGCTCGTTGCGTTGGTCGCGTTGGTCGTCCAAGCCAGATCAATTTCGCAACCGGAAATCGCCGTGGCCGTCAGTTCGCCGGGCGCGGCGGGCGGATTGGAAACGATCACTTGCGGGCCGGTTTCCATCTGCAAAAAGTCGTAGATGAGGCCGCCGGACAACAAATCGGGATAGCCGTTGGTGACGTTGCCGATGTTCCATGTCGTCGCGGCGCCGCCTTGGCGGATGGTGATGGAAAGGGTGTTGGTGCCGACGACGAACAGGCTGGGCGCAAACGAAATCTGGTAATACTGGTATCGTCCAACCGCCACGACGTCGCGGTAAATATTTGCGCCGTCCGTCGTGTAATAGCCGGTGCTTTGGTAGGGCGACGGGGTGGCGTTCACGCCGTTGATGTAGGTGTAAAACGCCGTGCCGCGTCCGCCCGCCAAAGCGAGCGTGAAAAGCACGTTCGATGTCGGCAGGTTGGTCAGGTTAAAAATGACGTTCCAGCGCGGCCCCCAGTAAATGCCGTTGGTCTGGGTGTGGTCGGTCAGGTTGGTCGCGCCGGATTGCGGAGTAATTGCCATGATGCACTGCGCATAATACCAATCGTTTGATTCCACACTCTGGCCGATGACAAAATTCAAGTCGTTCTGTCCGCGCTCATTCAAGTAGCGCCACCACAGGCCAAACTGCTTTGGCAGACTGCCGAAGCGGAATTCCTTGGAAGTGTGATCCGGCGTGCCGACGCGCCAGAGCCGTTGCTGCAAGTGCGGCGGATTCCAGGCGATGATGCCGAGGTTGTTGGTCTGGTCGGCAGCGACGATAATGTTGGAGATTTGCAACTGGCCCCAGATGCCCGGCACATAGGAAAACAAAACGTAGTTTCCAGGCCGCACTTTCGGAATGGAAAAATTTCCATTCGCGTCTCCGGTGGTCCAAAAAAGATAGTTGGACGCACCCTGATATATCCAATCCCCGTCAGCGGCGTCGGCGGCGCCCAGAATGACGACGGGGTTGGCGGTGGACTCGCCGGTCTTCGCCGTGATGGCGCCGGTGACAGTTCCGCGATGGCGGGGATAATCCTGCTCGCTTTCGTTCATCCAAGCGTAAGGCCAGTTGGACGCCATGAGCGCGCCCATGTTTTGCGCGTCCTGCCAGAGTTGCAGGTGATTGGCGCCGCTGTTGGCATACATGAAATACGGGCCGATCACTTTGGTGTAAATCACTCCGGCAGGCGCGCTGGGCGCGGGAGAAGACCCCAGGCCGTGGCCTTCAAAGTCGTCGTTATACATATAGTTGCCAGACACCGCGCCCTTCAGCTTGGTCGGGCCACCGTTGATGAACTCGGCGCTGCCCAACAGCGACCACACTCCGATATGCTCCGTGGACGCGCCCCAGGCGTTGCGAAATGAATTGGAAGGTCCCTGATAACTGCTCCAGTCATATTTTGTCCACGTCGGATGCAAATCCGAAGTCAGCCCGCACGGTTGCGTGTAGGCCGGCCAGCCCGGTTCGTAATTCGTTCCCGTCGGCTGCGTGAAATAATTTGTGTATGGCAGAATGACCACTTCGCCGGGCACTCCGGCGGAAGTGGAGCCGGGCGGATTCCCGCCGATGCTCAAGCCGATGGGAACATCCGAATTGCAGAAATCCCAGGCATCGTAGGTGCTGCCATCGGGGTTTTGTGCCGAACTGAAAATTGAGCTTAAACGCCCCTGCCAACTGTCGGCATCGTAATAAGCCGCCGGCTGATTCGGCCAGTGCCGCCAGACGGTGTAAGTATAAAAGCCGGCCTCACCTGCGCGCATGACATGATGTTCAGCCCAGTCCCAAACGCCGTTCGGAAACATGGCCGGGTTGCCGCTCGCGATCGGATTGCGGATCATCACGTCGGCAATCTGGCCGTTGTTGGTCACGACACTGTAAGTCGCTCCGTAGGCATCCGAAACCGAAGTCCACCAATCATTCGTTCCGCTGCCAATATGCGTCAAAGCCAGGGCATAATCCTGGCTGGAATCAATCAGGTTGGTGGTTGGCAGCCCGGCGAGATAAAACGACGAAACCGATCCGTCGGACTTGCTGAAGGTCATCAAGACCAGTCCGTTGGCCATCGTCACCGTGCCGTTGCCGTTGTCCGTCAACGTGACGTTGGGACTGGCAGACGCGATGATCGTTGAAATTAACAAAGCTAAAACCGCTGCGGGAAGAATGCGACCGATCAACTTCATGGGTAGAATATATTCAAACAATATAGGCAAAATCACTGCGATTGCAACCGCCAGAATATCCGCAGCCAGTTGGCGTTGCCGGCATTGGCAAAGGCGAAATTTAAGCCGGCGCCGAAGTCAGCGGCCTCCAGCAAAGCCAGTAGATTTCTTGATCGCTTCAAAATCGAATCCCAGGCGCGCATTCGAATGAGTGCCGCCAAGAAATTGCCATGCCGCTGCACGAACCGGCTCAAATCAAATCATGCCGAGGCCTTCGCCGGCGGATCACTCGCGAAATATCTGAATACAGAAGCTTGCCGGACAAAAACTAAAATGTAATATACAGTCACAACCGTTAGTAAATCGCACCGCACAGCGCGGTCGAATAACAATGTTTCGCCATGAGCGCGTAACTGCCATGAAAAATCTGATTCAAGTTCTTCGGTCTGATGTTTCGTTTAGTTTCGGAGGCGTTCACATTGGCCCAGGCCCGCTGTATTTGGCGCTTCCAGTTTTTCTCGTGTTAGCCTGTCTGTTTATCTGGTCACTGTTGTGGATTTACAGAGATGCACAGAAGAGGCGGAAGAATGGGTTTTTGGTCGTCTTTTTCGCTTTGGCAGCTGTGTGGCCTTGGTCACTGTTATGGTGGGTCTGGCTCAGACCGCCATGCCTGACTGCGCCATCTCCACTGAACACGTCACCAAAATCCAAGCCGCCATCATGAACTGTGCATACACCCAGCGGCCTAATCTCAAAACATTCCGCAAATTTCCCCCGACCGCTTTGCTTTTTCGCGCCCGGGCGTGAGATTTTGATTTTCCTTTCCCGCGCCGGAGCTTAACTTGCGCGCAGCACATGGGCTTGAAATTGTTCAACACGCTCTCGCGCTCGATTCAGGAATTCGCGCCGCTCGATCCCGCCGGAAAGAAGGCCGGCATGTATTGCTGCGGGCCGACCGTCTATGACTTCGCGCACATCGGCAACTGGCGCACGTTCGTCTTCGCCGACCTCGCGCGCCGTTATCTCGAATTCAAGAATTTCCAGGTCACGCACGTGATGAACATCACGGACGTGGAGGACAAAATCATCCGGCGCGTCCGGGAAACGAACGCTTCGCTGCGCGAATTCACCGGCAAATTCGAGGCCGCGTTTTTTGAAGATTTGGAAAAACTAAACTGCCTCCGGCCGCATCAAACCCCGCGCGCCACGGAGCACATTCCCGAAATCATTTCGCTCATCGAAGAACTTCTCGCACGCGGCATCGCCTACAAAGCCGCCGACGGCTCGGTTTATTTCAGCATCGAGAAATACCGTGGCTGCGGCTGCAACTACGGCCAGTTGCTGAAATTGAACTTTGAAGAAATGCGCGCCGGCGAGCGGGTCAAGAGCGACGAATACGCCAAGGAGTCCGTGGCCGACTTCGCGCTCTGGAAAGCCCGCGCGCCGGAGGACGGCGACATTTTCTGGCCGAGTCCGTTTGGCGAAGGCCGGCCCGGCTGGCACATCGAGTGCAGCGCGATGAGCATGAAAATCCTTGGCGCGAGTTTTGATCTGCATCTCGGCGGCGAGGATTTGATTTTCCCGCATCACGAAGATGAAATCGCCCAGAGCGAAGGCGCGACCGGCAAACCGTTCGTCAAATACTGGCTGCACGGCGCGCATCTTTTGGTCGAAGGAAAAAAAATGAGCAAGTCGCTCGGCAACTTTTTCACGCTGCGCGATTTGCTGGCGAAGGGTTTCACCGGACGAGAAATCCGTTACCTGCTGCTCACGGCACATTATCGCGAGACGTTCAATTTCACGATGGAAGGATTGCACGGCGCGCGCTCGGCGCTGGCGCGGATTGACGAGTGCGTCGGCAAGCTGCGTGAGGTAGCTGGCAATGCTCAAGCAAATCCCGACGAAATTTGGAACTTCGACAAGAACGAGAACTTACGAAAACGATTCCAGGAGGCGCTTGACGACGATCTGAACGTTTCCGCTGCTTGGGCAAGTGTTCATGATTGGGTTCGCAATTACAATACAGCAGACATCCTCGCGAAACAGAAGCTTTTCCCAAAACACGCCCCTTTGGAAGCAGCTTGTGCTTTGGCGGCATGGCAACAGATTGATGAAGTTCTTGGACTTGGAGACAGACCCTCCGAGGAGATTCCCGCAGAGATTTTGAAGCTTGCCGATGATCGTCAAGAATGTCGCAAACAAAAGGATTTCAAATATGCTGATGCTATT
>Ga0302319_10008242_pt1 | contig 20313 bp, 21 predicted proteins | sample Bog_T0_2_FD_203319 | JGI IMG/M metagenome (GOLD analysis project Ga0302319, IMG submission 203319) | Peat permafrost microbial communities from Stordalen Mire near Abisko, Sweden - Bog_T0_2 | ecosystem: Environmental > Terrestrial > Soil > Wetlands > Peat | place: Sweden: Abisko, Stordalen Mire... | reverse complement strand
GAGTTGCCGGCCAAGTTCGCCTTGGATGTCTCCTACTCGGGCAATCACGCGGTGCATTTGATGGACCAGCGTCAGGTGAATGCTCTGCCGGCCGGTTCGCTGCAAAATAATAACCTGGCGCAATCGGTCAACTATTTCGACAATGCGCTTTTGCCGTATCTGGGATGGGGCGCATTGACGGCGGTAGAAACCAACGCTTATTCGCGCTATGACGCGCTGCTGATGCGCGTCGGGCGGCGCTTCTCTCATAATTTGTCGTTCAACTTCAACTACACGTTCTCGCGGGTGATGGATATTGTGGATAACGATTCCGATCAGGTCAATAACCCATTCAACATCGCTTCCAACTACGCGCCGGCCGGATACGATCAGACGAACGTGGTCACAATGGACTTCGTCTACACGCTGCCGAAGGTGAAGGGCGCGCTCGATAACGCGCTCGGGCGGCAGGCGCTCAATGGCTGGGAGGTCAGTGGATTGTTCCGTACACAAACGGGCATGCCCATTACCGTCAACTCCAACGGCAATCTGTTTGGGCTGAACCTGGGAAGCCAATATGCGAATCTCTCCGGCAGCGACCCATACACGGGGAGCAGAAGCCAATGGCTCAATCCGGCGGCATTTACCCGTCCGGCAGACGGCTCGTGGGGCACATTGGGACGCGATGCGTTGCGCTTGCCGCATATCACCAACATTGACGCAAGCATCATGAAGAACTTCGCTTTTAGCGAAAGGGTGAAGGTGACGTTCCGCGCCGAGTGCTTCAATCTCTTGAACCACACGCAGGTATGGGGAGTGAACACCGGATTCAGCGGCGATAATCCGGGCGGCGGCCTCTCTGCCACCGACGGTGCCTTCGGACAGCCGAATTCCTGGCGCGACGCTCGGACTTTGCAATTAGCTCTCCGGCTCGCGTTTTAGATACAATCCGAATGCGTTAGGCAACGGCTCGCTTACCGGCTTCGTTCGTCACGCGCCGTGATTTTCGTATGAAGCGTGCCGTTTGCCTATATTTGTGCAGCCTGTTTGCCTTTGCTGCTGAAGAGCCGGCAAACGTTGTCTTTGAGCGAGCCGCCCGAGCGCTGGCGGCGGGCGACTACGCGGCCGCCGAACAGGGATTCAAGTCGGTGGTCCGCCGGGAACCGGGCAATGTCGGCGCCATCGGCAATCTCGGTATCATCTACGCTCGCACCAATCGGGCCGATCAAGCGGTGGCCGCCTACCAGCGGGCCTTGCGCATCAGTCCGGACGACGAGCCCATCCTCCTCAATCTGGGCCTCGCCTATTTAAAGCAGGACGCGCACGCGCTGGCGTTGCCATATTTTGCGCGCGTGGTTGCGCTCGATCCGCAGCACCAGCAGGCGCGTCAGTTACTGGCCGTTTGCCGGCTTTATACGGGCCAGATTGCGGCGGCCATTGATGATCTTGAAAAACTAAGTGCCGACCGTCCGCGGGACGAGCAGTTGCTGTTTCTGCTGGGATTCGCCTATTTGAAAAACGGCGATTCGCAAAAAGCAAAAGCTGTCTTCGGCCAGATGTTCGAAGTGGCAGGCCCGGCCCGCGCGCAGTTTTTGTTCGGCAGAGCGTGTTATGAAGCCGCCCTATTTCCCGAGGCCGAAGAAAGCTTTCTGGAAGTTCAGCGGCTTGAGCCCAATTTTCCGGGTCTGCATCTGGAGTTAGGCAAACTCTATATCAGCCAGCGACGGACAGATGACGCAGTGAAGGAACTAAAGCTGGCGCTGCAAGAGAACCCCAACAACGAGGATGCGAGCTATTTTCTGGGCGGCTTGCTGGTGCAAGAAGAGCGCTACGAAGAAGCAACTCCCTACTTGAACCACGCTAAGGAGTTGAAGCCCGATTCCTGGGCGGTTTATTTCTATTTAGGAAAGGCCAAACTCCACCAGGGGCGAACCGCGGAAGCGGTTGTTCTGCTGCGCAGGGCGGTGGAGCTAAACCCCAATGAAGCAAACGCGGAATACCAATTGGGGCGAGCGCTGCAGGCCAGTGGGCAAAAGACAGCGGCGGCGCGCGCATTTGCCCATGCGCGCGATCTGAAAGCTGGCGCTTTGAACGATGTCAAGATACCGGGCATCCGTTAATGAGCATCCAGTTCAGGCCAGGTCCTACGTCCCCGATTTTCATGGTTTCTTGTCTAGCAGGCGGGAGCGAGGACAAGAGTGGCGACGGCGAAGAGTAACGAAGCATACGAGAATCTTTTGCGAAGGTATCGCGGAAGATGCGAGTCGAACGAAGATCGCAGTCTTACCTACCCTAATCAAAGGCGTCATCTTTAGCGAATAGGGCGTTAAGAAGCCGCGCACCGTGAACGACCCGGAGTATCTCTATGTGGTCTTCAAATGGTTGATAGAAGATGAGGTAGTCCGTAAACGGCTCGCTCACTCTGAAAGTCCGGGCCGTCGTCAATTGTGGGTGGCTAACCTTTGAATGCCAACCTATATTCGGCTGGGTCGCAATGAGAGCAAAAGTCCTCTGAACTTCAGAGAGAAACGAAAGGCCTACATCAAGGCCAGCTCGGTCGGTTAGGCCGTCGGCAATCTCATCGATATCACGATCCGCCCTCGGTCTAACGGAGTATCCAAAGTTCACTTAAATCCTTTATTGTTTGGAGCGCCGCTTGACGAGTTGCTTACGTTTGGTTTCCCAGTACTCAGGGCTGATTTGGATTGGATCACCTGATTTTAGTCCGTCGAGAAGGAGCGCTTCGAGCTCTTGTGCGGCGCGGCGGTTTTGGTCTTGGCGCAGCAGTTCACGGACGTATTCGCTCGGAGTACTGTAACCGCCAGTCTCGACTCGGTCTTCCACATAATCCTTGAGGGATTGCGGGAGTGAGATGTTCAAAGAGGCCATGCTCATGATTCCAGCTTAGGCCGGGCCTTCATTTATTGTCAATTGCTGAAGGGCCGGGCCTTGCTAACGGGAGCGGCGCTGCCGGGCGGCGGCCCATTCGACACCTTGCGCAAAGAGCCTTTGAAAGTTCGGATCGGCCAGGTTGGGGTTCGGTTCATTTTTCCAGGTGTGGCCCAACATGGTGACGTAAACACGGCCTTTGCCGTAGGAGCGGACCCAATCCATGGGTTCTCCCTGGTGGGAGATCTCGGAGACGGCGTAGGTGAGAACGGTCAGCCCTTGCGCAGGGCCGTGTTGGCCGTGGGTGAGTTGTTCGAAGGGATGAAGCCAGTGATCCGGGAGACCGCGAGTGATGGGGTGGTTCTTGTTGAGGACGAAGATTTCGAAGTCATGACGGGGGCCGTGGCCGGGCGGGAGCCCTTGGCCTTGGGGAATCACAATGATCTTGCGGTCGGCGGTAACTGCGAGGCCTTTGCCGAAGGAAGGGGCGCGCCAGCCGAGGCCGATGATGTCGTTGTATTCGGGCCAGTTGAGAAAGGCGTTGTTGGCGGCGTGAAAGATGACGAGTCCGCCGCCGGAGCGCAGGTAGGCGAGAAGGGAGCGCTCGGCTTCGGCTGGCCAGCGGATGCCGGTGGGGGTGTGGCCGCCGTTGAAGTTGTTGATGACTACGTTGTATTGCGCGAAATCGGGGAGCGCGGGGTAGGTAGAGACATCCACGGTGAAGCGGCCGGTGGCTTCGAGGATGGATTTGATAGCCGCTGTGCCTGCGGCCCAGTCGTGATTGTTGACGCCATCGATGATCACGGCTTTGAGTTTGGGCTGGGCGGTGGCGGTCACAGCAAAGGCAAGAAACAGTAAGAGTCGCATGGGCATTTGCTCCAAGTTAGCGCGAGCGGTATGAGGGGACGGGAACGGAATCAATCACCTACCCGGCAACACGCTCATTTCGACTCACCCCCGCCCGCGCAATCGGTCGATTTCCCTGCGGTCGCGTTTGGACGGTTTCCCGTCCCTCAAAAATTCGAAATGGGGCAGCGACTTGCGTTCTTCCATCAGCTTCCTGCGCGCTTCCCGGCTGGCTTCCGTCTCGCGGTACAGGGCTTGCGCCGTCGCAGCGGGGCCGCGCATTTCGCTGACCCCCAGCACCTCCACCTGGAATGTGCCGCCATCATTCTTTATTTGGAGCAAATCACCGGCCCGCACCTCGCGCGCCGCTTTGGCGGGTTGACCGTTGGACTCAATGCGGTTGAGATCGCAGGCTCGCCCGGCCAGGGAGCGCGTCTTGAAAAAGCGCGCCGCCCACAGCCACTTGTCCATTCGTACGTGGTCCATATCCTCATTGTCGCTACGCTGGAAGGGACGATGAACGAACCAGTCGCCGCAGACAGCCGGGCCGCTTTCCGTTACCCCGATTTTCGCCGTTACCTGCTGGCCCGCTTGCTGACAACGCTTTCCTCCGAAATGCAATCGGTGGCGGTGGGTTGGCAGATGTATTCGATCACGCACCGGCCACTGGATCTAGGGCTGGCGGGATTGGCGCAGTTTCTGCCGGCCGTTTGTTTATTCCTGGTCACCGGCCACGTATCGGACCGCGTCCCGCGGAAACGCATTTTGCTTACCTGCGTAGTCGCATTCGGCGTCTGTTCGGCGCTTCTGCTGACATTTGCGCTCCGGCACATTGCCACGGTCTATCCGATCTATGCGGTTCTGCTGATGAATGGCACCGTGCGCGCCTTCAATGCGCCGGCGGCGCAATCGTTCCTTCCGCTGATTTTGCCGCGCAGTGTTTTTCCGAATGCGGTGACGTGGAATTCGTCGGCCTTCCAGGCATCGACCATCGCGGGGCCCATGCTGGGCGGCATTCTTTACGGAGTCACGGGCAGTCCCGAATATGTGTATGGCACGGCGCTGATTGGTTATCTGGCGGCGGCGTTTACACTGAGCGGTGTGCAGGCGGCGCAGGCCGCGCCGGCGCAGATTACGGATATGGCCGAAAATGTTTTGGCGGGTTTGCGCTACATCTGGCGGAACAAGCTGGTGCTGGGAGCGATGTCGCTCGATTTATTCGCGGTTTTGTTAGGCGGGGCAGTGGCGCTGCTGCCGGTGTATGCGCGGGAGATCTTGAAGGTGGGCGCGCTGGGGCTCGGTTTCATGCGCAGCGCGCCGGGCGTGGGCGCTTTGCTCACCAGCCTGCTGGTGGCGCACTGGCCGCTGCGGCGCAGAGCCGGTCCGGCGATGTTCTGGTGTGTGTTTGCGTTTGGTTTGTTCACGATTGTGTTTGGACTATCGCGCAGTGTGCCGCTTTCGCTGAGCATGTTGCTGCTGCTGGGCGGCGCGGATACGGTCAGTGTGATTGTGCGTTCAACGATGATTCAACTGAGCACGCCGGATGCCATGCGCGGGCGCGTCAGTGCGGTGAATATGGTGTTTATTGGAGCGTCGAATGAAGTGGGCCAGTTTGAATCGGGTGTCACGGCACAGTGGTTTGGCACCGTGCCCGCCGTGGTTTTCGGAGGAGTGGGCACCCTTGTGATCGTGTGCCTGTGGGCCTGGGTCTTCCGGAGCCTGCGGACGCTGGACCGGCTGGACCTCATCAAAACTGAGTCGGCTTGATAAGCTGATCATGCATGCTTGAGAGCCGCTGGCGCTGGATCGTCTTTTTTTTGTTGGCGGTGGCAGCCTCTTTTGCAGAGGATCTCTCGTCTTTTCCTAAGCCCACTGGTTATGTAAGCGATCTGGCGAACGTGTTGAGTGCGTCAGATAAAACAGAACTGGAAGATTTCTGTAGCAAAGTGCAGCAGCAGTTGGGAGCGCAGTTTGCCATTGTCACTATAAAGACGCTGAACGGCAAGCCGATTGAAGACTTCTCGAACGATCTCTTCCGCAAATGGGGGATTGGGCCGAAGGCGACGAACGAAGGATTGCTGATTTTGCTGGTGATTCAGGATCGGCAGGAACGCATTGAAGTGGGCCGCGGACTCGAGCAATACATCACGGATGCGATTGCGGGTGATACGCGGCGCGGCATGATGAGCCCGCTGCAGCACGGCGATTATGGCGGCGCGCTCATGCAAGGGGTCCGTGAGCTGGCGGCAAAAATCGCCGACGGCAAGCAGATCTCCTTTTCAGAAGCGCCGCCGGTACCTCGCACGGCGCCGCCGCCGCGCGACGACAATGGCGGCAGCGGTTTCCCAATTGGGCTCGTTCTATTCTTGGTAGTCTTCGTGCTGCTGTTCTTTCTGAACAGACGCGGCGGCGGCGGTGGCGGTGGCGGCTTCTGGACCGGCCTGATTTTGAGCAGCCTGCTGAATAGTGGGCGCGGTGGTGGCGGAGGCAATTGGGGTGGTGGCGGCGGCTTCGGCGGAGGTTCCGGCGGAGGCGGTGGATTCGGCGGGTTTGGCGGTGGAGATTCCGGTGGTGGGGGGTCAAGCGGTGGCTGGTAATACACACGAGCAGGCCGAGGCTTTGCTGACTGATTTGACGGCACGTCTCAAGACGGCGTTTAGCGATCGTCTGGTTTCGGTGGTCTTATATGGTTCGGCCTCCATGGCCGACCGCCTGGATCAGATGTCGGACCTGAATGTGCTGTGCGTGTTGGACCGCATCACGACGGAGGAATTGGCCAAGTCGGAAGCGGTTTTTCGTTGGTGGCTGCAGCGTGGCAATCCTGCGCCGTTGTTGCTGACGGAAGAAGAGGTGCGCACTTCGGCGGATTGTTTTGCGATGGAATATCACGACATGCGCGAGCACCGGCGCGTTTTGTATGGCCGCGACTTGATTGAGAGTTTCCAGATTGATAACATCACCTACCGGACGCAGGTGGAACACGAATTGCGAACCAAGCAGATTCGTTTGCGGCAGAAAGCGGCTGAGCTGTTGACGCAGACCGAGCCGCTGCGCAAGCTGCTGACGCATTCGATTTCGACGTTTTGTGTTTTAGGACGGCACGCGCTGACCCTGGCCGGCCACGATCCGCGCTTTAAGAAGGCCGAGGTGGTGGCGGCGCTGGAACTGGCCATAGGTCGCAAATTGGATTCGTTCCAAGCGATTCTCAGCGTGCGGGAAACTGGGAACTTGGCGGCCGGGCAGAGCGCCAGGGCTTTGCTGGAGGGATATTTGAATGAAATCGATGCCCTGGTGCGGTTTGTGGATGGGCTCGGCAAGTGAGTATGATTTAGAAAAGGAGAGCGATGAAAAGCATACTTGTGGGGATCGGGGTTTTGGTTGTGTTGGCTTTGCTGATCGTGCTGCCATTGATGGGTTCGCGCAACGATTTGGTTGTGGAAAAGAACGACATTGATGGCAAGTGGGCGCAAGTGGACAACGACATGAAACGCCGTGCGGATTTGATACCCAACTTGGTGGAAACCGTTAAAGGGTACGCGAAACAGGAGCAAACCGTTATTAGTGAAGTGGCGAATGCGCGCGCCGCGATGTTGGGTGCGCGCGGCGGCGACCGATCGAGTGAGATTAAAGCGAACGATCAATTGACGGGTGCGCTCGGCCATTTGCTGCTGCTGACGGAAAATTATCCCGACCTGAAATCGAACCAGAATTTCCTGCGGCTGCAGGATGAACTGACAGGGACCGAAAACCGCATTGCGGTTTCGCGGCGCGATTACAATCTGGCGATTCAGAAATACAACACCGATGTGGAATTGTTTCCCAAGAATATCGCGGCGGGCATCTTCGGGTTTAGACGCGATGATGCCTACTTCAAAACCACCGAAGAGGAGAAAAAGGTACCGCAGGTAAAGTTCTAATCGGGTTCCGGCGGCTCTTCCCAATCGGCGGCGCGCTGGCTGTGGCGTTTTAAGGCGGCGAGCGTCGCGGAAGAGCTGAAACCGGCCGTGCGCAGACGCCGGTAAGCGGAGGCGACGTTTTTATCCTCCTGTAGAAAATCATGCAGCACGACCGAGCGGTATTTCCGCGCGAGATAAGCGTCGATGAGTTCCTTTTCGTCGGCGTCTTCGAAGATTTTTGCGACGGCTTCCTGGGCGACGCCCGCCGCCACGCGTTTGGATTGCAAGTCGCGCAAGACGCGGAAGCGGCCGAAGCCTTCGTTTTGCAAACGGGAAGAGGCGAAAGACTCTGAGAATTTCCGATCGTCGGTGTAGCCGTACTCTTTGAGCTTTTGCATGACGGCGGTGACGGTGGCCGGCGAATCGGCGCGGAGCGAGAGTTTGGCCCGCAGTTGGTTGGCGGAGTGGGCGCGGCGGCTCAATTGCTTCAGGGCAAGATCCCAAAGGGCATCTTCCGCGAGCTTCGCGGGGCGCGTGCGAGGTTTGCGAGGAAACGATTGTTTCGTTGCCATAGTCCAAATAGTTGTAAACTGCAATTTAAGCTGGTATTTCAAAAGGAAGCAAGGAGAATGTGATGGAGGACAGAAGCGGATTTGGGTATTTCCTGATAGGGCTGGGCATTGGGGTAGCGGCTGGAATCCTATGGGCGCCTCGATCAGGCGAAGAAACTCGCGCCCTGATAGCCGATAAGGCAGGTGAAGGGGCGGAATATTTGCGGAACCGGGCGCAGGATGGCACGGAATACGTAAAACAGCGAGGCGGGGAAGTGAAGCAGAGTGCGTCAGACCTTTATGAAAAAGGAAAGCATCAGGTGAACCGTCATCGTGACACTTTGAACGCGGCTGTGGAGGCCGGAAAACAGGCCTACCGCGACGCGATGGGAGACGTGCGCACTGCGGCGAGTTCCGTAGGGGCAGGGCATCCGGGAGACGGGGTTTAGTATTTTTGCCACAAAAACAGGCCGGACGAGTAAGCTAATAGAAAGCTTTAGATGAACCAAACGACGTTGCTGACAATCATGGCGGTTTTTGTGGTGATAGCGGCTATTGCTTTGCTTGGACAAGCAGTAGCCATGGTTGGCCTTTTCATGGTGGCGCGCGACTTGCGAACCAAGTTGTTCGCGTCGTGGCCACAAATTGAAAGTATTATCGGCTCATCCAAGCGCACGGTGGAGCAGGCCGAGCACCATATCGGGAAAATTGGCAGCTCGAGCGTTGCCATATTGGAAGTAACAAGGCAACAGTTGGTGCGGGTGGATGATTTGCTGAACGACGCCAGTCTACGCGCCAAAGTTCAATTGGAACGGGCGGAAATGGTGCTGGATGACACGATGACGCGCGTGCAGCAAACGGTTAGCATTGTTCAGCGCGGAGTGCTCTCGCCGGTGCGGGAGATGCATGGCATTATTAGCGGGATTCGGATGGCGCTCTCACACCTCACCCGGAGTGGGCGGACGACCGTGGAACACGTCACATCCGATGAAGAAATGTTTATTTAGTTCTACGCGCGTGGGACGTTGCGACTCAAGGGCGCAGGCGGACTAAATCTGGATGGAGAGCGAACGGCGAACGGACAGTTGCGATGGATTCGCCGGTTTGCACGGTTTTTTTCCAATTCCAGGCTGATATTTCTTCGATCAATCTTAAATAGCGAATTTTTGCCGGGTCGATTCCCATGATCTGGCAGCAGGTAGCGTCGACGCTGGGCGGATGTGCCCCTGCGACGATCACTCCAACGTGTTTTGACGTGCCCAGGATGGGTCCGTTGCCTTCCATGGCTTCAATACCATCGACGATGGCGAATTGTTTTGGGAATAAGCGGTGAAGGTCGACAATGGATTCGTCGATTCCGGCCCAATGCAGGATGTTTTTGGGCCAACCGTAGACGCTGCCGGGTACTACGCCGAATAGGTTTTTCATGGCGAGCGTTGCGCCGGCCCAGTGGTGCGTTTTCATTTTGGGAAGGCTTACGAGAAGGTCGCAATCAAAGACTGTGTTCGGGAGATAGAGTTCTTTGAGAGTGGAAACCGGGTGCGCGAGAGTAACGCGCTGGACATCGTCGGTATTCAGATCGACGAAGAGGTCTTCGAATCGCGGAATGGATGAAAAGAAGCCGGCAGCATCGGCCATGTCCAGGGTCATGCGGCGATGGCCAGGCCCTTCGGCGATGGTGATGCTGGCGGCGCCGAGGGAACGGAAGGCTTCGACGGCGGCGGATACCAGGATGGGGTTGGTATTGATAGGCGCCTGGGCGTTGAATTCAACCAGGTTCGGTTTTAGGAGAATTCTTTTTCCCGCAACGGCAACGCGATGTTCGCATAAAATGCGCCGGATCATGCCGGTCAGGTCGTGATTGTACGATGGCGCTCTTATGATGGAGACGCGCGGCGCGAGAAACGCGCGCAGATCGCGCCTTGCGCAACCGAGGGCTGCCCCGAGTGCTCCCAGGAAGAAATGCCGGCGATGGAGCGATGTGGTCATGCGATTTTACAGGGCGGGCTGCAAGAACGGATTGCGGCCACCTAGGGTTTGCAGAGTGATGAGATGGAGCGCCACGTCTTGCGTTGTTTTGGGCTTAATGCTCATTGGTGTGGCGGGCCTCGGAAAGCCGTGAGCGGCCAAGCCCATGAGTAGCCAACACACCCCTTCTGTCGAATCTGGATGGTCCAGTAGGGTCTGGGCGAAACGTAGCGTTGAGCCAAGGCTCGAAGCGGGAACGGTTGCCAAAGCAACGAGTGCCAGGCCCGTTGTCTCGGCATAGGAGGGTGATGTTTCACTCCGTTGTAAAGATCCGCCGTGATTCCAACCGCCATCGGCGCAACGGCGGGAGAGGAGGTAAGTCTGCGCTCGCTCGATCGCCTGCTGAAAGCCGGCATTTTGCAGGCGCGTAATCCAACAAGATAGTGCAAGAATGCCAAAGGCTGTGGGAATGACCCAGCCCGCCGTTCCAGGAAACCAAGGCGAACTGCCGGGTGCCTGAGAGGGAGCGATGCCAAATCCGCGCTGCAGAAAACCCCGAAACATGGAGAGTTCGGGGTAAACGTGACTCGACAACCACTGAGCGCCTTTGGGACAGCCGCTTGAGTATTCGCGCTCTTGCGCTAAAGCGAGTAACGCCAAGCTAGTGACCCAGGTGCTGGTCGAAACAGCGGCGCATGGGGGCCAGCCGCCATCGCGCGACTGCCTTTGGCAGAGCCACGAGGCGGTGATGGCGCGGACCTCATTGGAAACATGCTCCCCCTGAAGGGCGAGGAGCGCGAGGGCTGTCGGCTCGGTCCATGAGCGACCGCGTCGCGATGGCCAACCACCATCTGTGTTGCGGGCACTGAGAAGCATTGCCTGGAGTTGTTCGGCATCCGTCATGTTTTGCCGTTCGCGAATCCCGTTGCTAGACCTAAGGCTCCAGCTTGCGGTTGCGGCGTCGTCTCAAATAAAGCACCAGCAGTACACCAGCGCCGATCCAGATTGCGGATTGTAGTATTACGTCAACATTCATGTCTTGCATTCCTCTTTTGTGGCAGTTAGCAGTGGCACCTTGTGGCGCCTAATTATTCTTTCGGCAGCAGCGGTTTGAAAGTTTAGTGATGCGCGAGCGAGTATTTCCGTCAGTGGGCATTGATGGAACCGATATTGTGAAGCAGTTGCAGGATGCCCGATCCAGCCGTTACTACGAGCAGCGAAGGCAAACAGAAGAAAAAAATCGGGAAGACGAGCTTGACGCCGACTTTCCCGGCGCGCTCTTCCGCCTCTTGGCGGCGCCTGATACGCAAGTAGTCCGATTGCGTCCGGAGGGCCTCCGCGACGCTTGTGCCGAAACGATCGGTTTGGATGAGCATGGCCACCAGCTTCTTGATCTCGTCTTCGCCGACGCGCCGTCCAAAGCTTCGTAAAGCGTCGGCTCGGGTGGTGCCAGCCATGATTTCCATATTGACGATGGCCAACTCTTCGCTGACGGCCGGATGGGTGGATCTCAACTCGCGCGAGACATTGACCAGCGCCTGATCCATGCCACAACCCGCCTCGGTGCAAATAACCATGAGATCCAGGACATCGGGCAAAGAGAACCGGATCTCGGTATGACGGCGATCGATACGGCGGTTGAGCAAGAAGGCGGGCAGGGAAAAGCCGATCCCCGCGCCGGCGATCGGGGCTATCAGTTTCAAAAGCGGGTTGGTGATTTGCGGCCGGAACATCAGGGCGACACCGAGCAGGATGGCGGCCAGCAGAAGTTTCGAACCAAAGAAGATCTGCACGGCCGATTCGTTTCGAATGCCGGCCGCCGTAAGTTCGCGGCGGGCGAGCGCGTTGTCTTGCGGAGACATCGGCAATAACGTTCCAATGGGCCCCAGAATCTGGGCGATGATGTCTGAGCGGGTGCGCTTTTTTTCTTCGAGAACCGGAGAATAATTATCGTTGGAAAAAGTCAACTGATCAAGCATGCGGGAGGGCTTGACGTAGTAATGGTAGCCAAAGGCGCCAATAGCGGACAAAACCAGTAGGAAGAGTAAGACGGCGATGACAATAAGCATGCGTGTTCAAACCTTTATATTGATGATTTTTCGAATAACGAAAAAGCCAATGATTTGGCCGCAAATTGCGCCGTAGATCATGTTACGCCCCAGTTTGTCGGCTGCTAGATCGATCAAGTATTGAGGCGAGGTGATCATCATGATCACAGCAACGACGACAGGCATGAGAACGAGCACCAAACCAGTGATACGCCCGTGTGCGCTGACAGCTTTGACCTGGCCTTTTAGGCGAAAACGTTCGCGAATAATAAGAGCGAGTTTGGCGAGAACTTCACTGAGATTGCCGCCCGTCTCCTGCTGCAAAATAACGGACGAGACAAAAAAACGGACGTCTAGAAGGGGAACCAGAGCGGAGAGCTTGCCGAGCGCAACGTCCAGTGCCGAGCCAAGCTGCATATCGTTGGACACGCGACGAAAGGCCGAGCCGAGCGGATCGGGCGAATCACTGGCCAGGAGTTCCATGGCGATGGAAAACCCGTGACCGGCGCGCATCGAGCGCGAAAGGAAGTCGAGCGCCTCGGGCAGTTGCTTTTCGAATTCCTCAAAGTTCCTGGTGCGCTTGTGAAGCAACATCAGCATGGGAAGCGAGCCGCAAACAACGGCTGCGAGTACGCCCGTGAGGCCCGCAGGCAAGAAACTGAATCGCGAGCCGACCACGAATCCCGCCAATGCGGCGACGAGGGAGAGGATCAGCAGTTTCGAACTGGTGGTTTTCTGGCCGGATTGTTCGATGATCAGGTCCAGGCGCTCGATAAAGGAAAACCGCTTTAGAAGGTCGGCTATGCCCCCGCCCTCGTCGTTCTCGCGCAGCATGGCGCTGGTTCGCTGCTGTGCCGGAGAGGCCTCGGCATTGCGCAACATCGAGCGAATCTGGTTTCTTTGCTTGGACTTGAAATACGACGTGGAGAGGCCCACCACAACCAGGATGGAGGCGAACGCGGCCAGGAAAATGGGGATCAGAATCGCCACGGGTTCTCCTATTTGATTTCTACAATCTGTTGGAAGACGTTCGGCGGTAGTTCAATACCGGCGGCTTTAATGCGGTCGCTAAATTTGGGACGAACGCCTGTGGCCTTGAAACGGCCGGCCACGCGGCCATCCGCCGTCAATCCGGCTTTTTCAAAAACGAAAATATCCTGGGTGGTGACCAATTCTCCTTCCATGCCCAAACATTCGGTGATATGGGTGACTTTGCGCGATCCGTCGTTCAGCCGGGAAATTTGCACAAAAAGATCAATGGCCGAGGCGACTTGCTGGCGGATGGATTTGGTGCCGAGGTTGGAATTCGCCATGCCGATCATGACTTCGAGGCGGCTGATCGCATCGCGCGGCGCATTCGCGTGGATGGTAGTGAGGGAGCCGTCGTGGCCGGTGTTCATAGCCTGGAGCATGTCGAGCGCTTCCTCTCCGCGGACTTCGCCGACGACGATACGGTCCGGGCGCATTCGAAGGGCGTTAATGAGAAGGTGGCGCTGCAAAACAGCTCCCTTGCCTTCGATATTGGCCGGGCGTGTTTCGAGCCGGGCTACGTGCGTTTGGCGCAGTTGCAGCTCGGCGGCGTCTTCAATGGTGACGATACGTTCGGTGGCCGGGATGAAACCTGACAACAGGTTGAGAAACGTGGTTTTGCCGGCACCGGTGCCACCCGAGATGATGATATTCAGCCGTGAGCGGACACAGGCTTTGACCAGTTCGAGCATCCCCTCGGTGAGGGAGAGGTTGCGGAGAAGATCGGCCGGTTGCAACGGGTCGCCACCAAAGCGGCGAATCGAAAGGAGCGGTCCATCCACCGCCAGGGGGGGAATCACGGCATTGACGCGCGAACCGTCGGGAAGTCTGGCATCGACCATGGGCGAAGACTCGTCAATGCGGCGGCCCACACGCGAAACTACGCGTTCGATGATACGCATGAGATGCGCGTCATCCTTGAATTCAATGGGCGTTCGCTCCAGCTTGCCGTTGCGTTCGACATAGATAAGTCGCGGAGTGGTGACGAGAATATCGGACACGGTCCGGTCGCGCAACAGAGGCTCGAGCGGACCCAGGCCGAAGACTTCATCGAGTACTTCCTCGATCAGGCGATCCTTCTCTGTCAAGCTCAGCGGGGTCCGCTCTTCATTAACCAGTTTGGCGACAGAGGGCCGAATCTCCTGGCGAACGCGATCGCCCGGCGTGGAATAAACGGCCTCAAGGTTGATACGGTCGAGCAGTTTTCTGTGAATGGAAAACTTAAGTTCCTGATAATGAGCGGACGAGGTTTCCCGATTTGCCGATTTTGCCAGATCGGCGGCCCGAGTATCGCCGCGGCTGAATTCACTAGTGATCATAGAATATCCTTAGCCGAAGAGTGCAAACTTTTTCTTGGCCTTGGTTGGCGGCAATCCGGCGATCTTCGAGGCGAGCAAACCAAAGTGTTGGGCGAGGCGTGTATTGGAATTCAAGAGATTGCCGCTCGAGTACGACTGATACAAACCCATGTAGTCGTTAGGAAGAGCGGCATAAAGAGTGCGGCCCAGAATTTTCTCTAGCTCTTGTGTACTGATATCCATAAGCTTAGGTGTCCGGTTCAAAACCAACTGGAGCTTTTCTCCCTGATCGAACAAGCCGTGAACAATCGACTTCAGCCCGTGCAAGGCGACAACCTCAAGCGTGGATACGAGGAAGAGCTGATCGATTTCGTCGAGCACTGCGGTTGCAATCGAATTCAAGCTGCGTCCGAGGTCGAGGACGATCCAATCATGCTGCGTGCGCATGAACTGCAATATTTGTTTGAGCTGGCTTTCGTCGGGATGATCCCAACGTGAATAGGAGGCGGGAGCGGGAATCACCGAGAGATTCGGGCGATTTTCGACAACGAGCGCTTTCCACAGGCTCTCGTCCAAGCGGGCCAGGTTTTTCACGGCGTCGAGAATCGAATAGGAGCTCGGGGTTTTCATCAGAAAGCCCACCAAACCGGAGGTCAAATCCAGATCGGCGAGAAGTATCCGTTTGCGCGTCTGATTTTGAAGTTCCCAGGCGACGTGGCAAGCGAGCGTGGTTGCGCCGCAGCCGCCTTTGGCCGAAAGAAAGCCGATGATTTTCCCCCGGCTGGTTGTGCCCAGATCAGAATCGACCGAACTGAGGATACGCTCCAGAGCGGTCGGAAGACTGTCTTCGAGCGGTGGATTTAGAAACTCGTTGACGCCGGCTCGCATGGCAGCGAGGATCATCTTCGGGTCGTCAATCGCGTGCAATGCGACTACTTTTGTGCGGGGTGCGTGAATCTTGATCTGCCTCATAGCGACAGCCAGATCCGTGGGCACGGTGGTTAAATCGAGCAGCAGCGCTTCCGGTTTGGTTTTGCCGAGCTGCTCCAGCAAGCTCGTCCAATCGGAATCATGCTGGTCGAACGGCACTTGTTGGGCGGATTCGCGTAACGCGTCTACCGCTTCGCGCCGCAGATTGTCGTCTTTGATGTGGAGGAGGACTTTGACGGGACTCATGTTATTGATTCGTTTTTTCGTTAAGGTCGGCCGCTGCCCTGTTGTTGGCTCGAAGTGCTGTTTCCGAACACCCCTAGGCCGGTGGGGGGAAGAACGGGCGCGGGCGAAGTATTTCCTTGCGGCGAGGTGATTAGATCCTCGATGGGTACGACATCGCGCTTAATCAGCAGCGGCGCACTTCCCGCTTCTCCACCCGATGGTTGTTGGGGAGCGGTCATAGGAGCGTCTTTGAGAAAAGACCGCGGAAACGGAATTTCCGGCGGTTTGCCTCCAACTGGAATGGGATTGACGAGTTCAGGAGTCACCAAGACGAGTAGCTCGGTGTTGCTTTTGCTGGCACTGTGAGACTGGAAAAGTTTTCCGAGAATAGGGATGTTGGCGAACCCGGGCATTTTCGAGAGTTGGTCAGTGACTTGGTTATTGATCAAACCGGCGATCACGAAGCTTTGCCCGTTTTCCAGTTCGATTTCCGTTTGTACCCGCCGGGTGGATAGAGCCGGAACGGTGAAGCCGCTGATGGAAAGACCGTCCGCGTAATCGAGCGAGCTCACTTCGGGATTAACGGTCAAGCGAATTGTGCCGCGTGGCGTTACGACTGGAAGAAAATTAAGGCGGACGCCAAATTCCTTGAACTGGATTGTGATCTGGCCGACACCGGAGGCGCCGCCCTGAATGGTCGGAAAAGGGAACTCTCCGCCCGCCAGGAAGCTTGCCGGCTTGCCGCTCATGGTCAGTAAATTCGGTTCGGCGAGTATCTGTAGGACGTTGTGCGTTGCCAGATCCTGTAGGACTGCACCCAAGTTGATGCTCGGCTGAAAATAGAAAATATTGAGCAGGTTGGTCAGGGTCCAGGTGGTTTGACCCTGGGAAGTGGTCAACGTCGGGTTCTGGCCGAATTGCCCGGTAGTGGAGGTGCCAGTTCCTGATGAATTCACGGAAAAGAGATTGACGCCTAACTGGCTGGCGGCGGTGCGGTCCACGTCGGCAAAGCGGACTTTCAACAGGATTTGGGGTTCGCTGGCAGGGGTGGTGACACGCAAAAGGTTTACCACCTTTCCCATCGTTGAAGCGATATTGAAGGCCCGTACGGCCGACGTCTCGTTGGCGACAGTGCCGTTTAAGAAGACTGTGCCCTCCTGCGCGTCGATCGTCACATCGGCGCCGGCTTCCTTCAAGAGTTCGGCTCGCACGGTGTCTATTTTGGAGGTGTTGGCGACAACGTGAACATCGAGCATGCTGCGGCTACCCTTGAGATCCCAGACGATCAGCGAGGTGTCTCCAACGGCTTTGCCGTTGATAACGATTTCGTTGGTGCTCACCGCGACCGCCTCGGCAATGTCGGCATTGGCAATGGAGATGCGCCGGATGCCGATGGCCTGATCAAGAACGGTTGAACCATTTACGGACACGGAAATGGCCGCTTTATTGATCGCAGTATCCGCCTTCAGGCCAGTCGTGGCTAAGTCGGAACCAATGGCGTTGGCCGCCAACAGGAGGAGGAGCCCGGAACTCAGTTTGATAATCATCTATTTCTTCCCTGTTGGAAGATCGAATGTTTCTTCGGATTTCTTTACGCCGCGAAACACTTCAACGTGTGCGACTTCGCGGGCGGGTGTGGCCGGTGTTTGCGCGCTGGGCCCGGGAGCCGGCGCTTGTTGCGGCGACGACGGCGGCCGGAAGGGCTGAGGGCGGGCGGGAACGGCGACCGGCAGGTTGGCCGGCACGCCAAACAATCCGGCGATAGAGGTGCCCGGCGGCGTTTGCGCCTGCGTGTCCAGCGGATTGCGCAACACCAGTTGCACCTTTGTTTCGCTCATGGCTAGATTTAGAATCTCAGCCTGTGCGGGCGTTACGAGAAGATTGACGACTTGCGCCGTTTCGGGCCGTCCATCGTTTGTTTTGTCCAACTTTTGGCCTGCGGAAAGAACGGCGATATTCTGTAGAATCGTTCGGCAGAGCGTGCCGAACCGGGCCTGTTCGGCGGATGGCGCATTGCCCGCCATCAAGACATCCACCCGCATTCCGGGAACGACGAAGCCCGCCAAACCGACGACTTCGTTCACCCGAAGTGCGACCGCGCGCATGCCTACGGGAATGGTGGCGGCGAGTCCCGCGCCGGCGCCCTTAGGCGCTAACCGGCCGCCTAAGAACGGTTCATTTTGATAAACGGTTGCGACTACGCCTCGCCCTACTACCTCTTGACGCGTTTTAAGCGCGTCGTCGGGCACAGGAGCGCCCCAAGCCACTTCTTCCAAATCCGCATCCTCAATGAGGGAGCCAACTTGAATATCGTGCTTCGCAACAACCAATCGATTCGTGGCGACGGTGCGACCCTGGCCCTGAGCCTGAACGCGTACCAGTATCAGGCGATAGAGGACGTAGCTCGTCAGACTGGCCACGACCAGAGCGAATATCAATACGGAAATCAAACGTCGGTTCATGCAAGGTGTCTTTCTAGGTTTAAACGGCTAGTTTCAAACGGGTCTGGAATGGGCGAGAAGGAATCGCCACGGGTTGACCCGTAGACGCGGTGACGATTCCCTTTGGGCACGCCGTTTAAGAAGCAGCAGTGTTTGTGCTGGCTAAGGTGCTGCTGATGGTCGACCAAAGTCCACTTAGCTGTGTCTTAATACCGCTGAGCAGACCGACGGCGGCCAAGGCGATGAACGCGAGCAGGAGGGAATATTCGACCATATCTTGTCCTTCTTCTCCATTCCAAAACGCGTGCAGGGTAGGGTTAATCATTGGGGGTTCTCCTTTCTAGAACTGAATCATTGAGATGAGTTGTCTTTTTCAACTCCGAGATCGCTCGGAACTTCGGGCCACGCAATGTCGAGATGTCCGGTTCGAGACGAGCCGCCTCGAAAACCAAAACCTTTCCGTCATCAAAACGCATCGTCCAATCGGGCGACATCTTTAGAACCTCGCTGAGAGGGGCATCGGGTTTGACAAGAACCATGTCGACAGCAAATCGCTGAAGTTGCGTTTTCCAGTCAAATTGAGCAGCCAAGATGTGCTGGGTAGCCGTAACCATTGGTGTGCCGAAAAAATCACTGCGCCCGTCCATGAATATGGGTTTCTTCGGATAAAGACGGTAAATCAAATAGTCGGCCCACTGGTCATAGGTGAAAATCCGACGTGCCGCCGACCTTTCAACCAGCGGCATTGCTTGAATGGGAAAAGAATCAGGGTTGAATTGCGCTTCGAATCCTTTTGCCCCAGTGGCAAACAGCGCCGCTATCAGCAGCGTTGACAGGCCGGATAGCAAGTATGCTCTCGGTAACCGTTCCAGCGGCTTGAGTTCCTCGCAGATTTCACAAATTGTGGTGAACACCACGCCGACGAAGCGCAGCGGCTGAAGGCGCGTTAGTACTTCTTGCAGCCAACGGCCGGCCAGCGGCGCCGCTACGATCATGAACAAAGGGATGTTGCGCGCGGAAAGCAACGCCAGATGAGCCCACATGAGAGAGAGCAATGCCGGTGTAATACGGCCAGCTTGCAAGTGCCAAAACGCACCTCCTGCCGCCAGCAGCAGCATGAACTCAAAAAACATGGCGGGAGGGCAGTGGAAGCTGATCGACTGATATTCCTGGATATTGTCAAGGAGCTTGGCGTTACTCAGGAATTGGTAGACGTGCAGATGCAGACGCCACGTGTAAGGATTGACAAATGTTGCGGCCAGGCATAATCCCGCCGCTTCGAGCAAGCGCCGCGACCGGAGAAAGGCTATTTTCAGAGTCTCGCGGTCGCGAAAAACTGCCTCGAATGCCTCACCGCAGGCTACCGCAAGCAGTAAAGCGATGCCGATCATGAATGCGCCGTGCATATTGACCCACAGCACCATCAGCAGAGGAAGGGCTGCCAGAGCGAGCTTCGAGCCGCGCTGAAGCGACGGTATAAGGTGTAGAAAAATCAGAAAAAATAGCCACGAGAACAGATGCGGCCGCGCCAGCCAATGGATGGAAGAGCCGCACAGAGCGAAGGCCGTGATGAAAAAGCTGAGCACATTGTTGCCGCAGGCATTGACCACCAGGCGATAGAGCAGCACCCCGATTGTTCCCAGAAGTATTACTGTGGCGAAACCAACCCCCGCCAATCCCCAAGTACGGTGGATCAAAGCAAAGAGCAAGTCCCAAGCCCATTCCCACGCGAACCACGCTTGGCCGGGCTTGGTATACGAAAATAAGTCCTGCGTTGGAACCTTTCCGTGCTGAAGAATCCACTCCCCGGTTCGAATATGCCAGCCGGTATCGCCATCGGAGAACAGCGTTTTCGTTCCCCCCAGTTTGGCGAATAGCAAGCCAGCCGGTAAGAGAAACGCGATATCAGTGAGACAGGGCATCAGCCACCAAGCCCAGCGTGCCGAAGGGACTCGGGGCACAGCAACGGTAGTGGCGGTCGACTGCATCTAAGATCACTAATCGGTTGGAGCGGCAGAAAAGTTTAGCTATTCTACTCGGTTTGAGAACTACGTGGTAAATGGCCTTTGTGCCTTATCGATACCAAAAAACCAGAAAAATGCCGACGGCAATAGCGATGACAGTCCCGTGGGGCAACCCTAACGCTCGTTGATCATGTACGTCCAGGCTCGGGTCTTTGCGGAACGGCATTCTGCCATGCAGCAGTTCGTTCG
>Ga0302319_10008240_pt1 | contig 20316 bp, 17 predicted proteins | sample Bog_T0_2_FD_203319 | JGI IMG/M metagenome (GOLD analysis project Ga0302319, IMG submission 203319) | Peat permafrost microbial communities from Stordalen Mire near Abisko, Sweden - Bog_T0_2 | ecosystem: Environmental > Terrestrial > Soil > Wetlands > Peat | place: Sweden: Abisko, Stordalen Mire... | reverse complement strand
CGCGGGCGGAAGCGAGCTGCTGGGCGGACTCGGTAAAGCGGGTGTCGTAGCGTGCCAGTTCCTCGACGTTATGGATGGCGGATTTGAGGGCGGCCTCGGCGGAGGCGCTGCCCTCGTAAAGTTCGTCGAAGGCGCTGAGAGCGGCGGAGTAGAGCTTCTCTGCGTTGGCGAGAACGCGCTTCTCGGTTTCGAGGGCCTCGTCTTCGCCGGGCTGGAGGTGAGCCTGCTCGATTTCGTTGCGCTGATAGGTCCAGAGATCGACCATGCGGAGGCGATCCTGCTCGCCGTGGAGGAGGTCGTTGAGCTTGTCGGCGGCGGCGCGCCAGCGTGCGTGGGCTTCAGCTGCGGCGTCGTTCGAGATGCCCGCGAAACGATCGAGAAGGATGCGCTGTTGCGTGGGGTCGAAGCTCGAGAGCGTCTCGGTTTGCGCGTGGACGAGAGCGAGCTCGGGCGCGAGCTGCTTGAGGACCTGCACGGTGGCGGGCTGGTTGTTGACGAAGACGCGGCCTTTGCCGGTCGAAAGGATTTCGCGGCGGAGAATGATGTCAGTAGCTTCGGCGTCAATGCCGTTGGCCTCGAGGATGGATTCCGCGCCGGGCGTGGACTCAAAGACGCAGGAGACGACGGCTTTGTCTGCGCCGTGGCGGACGACGTCGGCTGACGATTTGCCGCCCATCAGCAGGGCGAGCGCGTCAACGAGGATGGATTTGCCCGCGCCGGTTTCGCCGGTGAGGAGATTGAGGCCCGGGCCGAAGGAAGCGATGGCGTGATCGATGACGGCGTAGTTCTCAGCGCGGAGTTCGACGAGCATATTTTTCTGGTCCTACACGTTTATTCGCCCGGACAGGCGGTCTAAGAGCAACGGAGCGAGTTGGCGATGGGTATCGAGTCCGAGCGCAGCATAGCATGAATGGCGGGGCGAACGGTCAAAGGAATGATAGGGGTAGTGGCGTTGGAGGCACCCAAAGCGTCACTTGGGCGCGGGGAACGGGGTCTGATACCGTGGAAGTTGAGGTGCAAGGCGATTTTTACTGTAGCGATTGCATTGGTTTTTCAGGCGGATAACGGTGCGGGAATGCCACAGGCGAGCCAGGGGTTCGGTGCATTGGCCGATCTGTTCTCGAACATCGGGGCGATCGCCATTGGCGTGCTGGTGTTGCTGCTGCTGGCGAGTCTCTACTCGTGGACAGTGATTATCGGCAAGTGGTCGGCATTCAGCAAGGCGACGAAGCAGAGCCGCAAGTTTATCCGCGCGTTCCGCAAGGCAACGCGGCTCAATGAGATTGCGGCGCTGACCAGCGAGTACAGCGCCAGCCCGTTGGCGCAGGTGTTTGAAGACGTCTACGAAACATACAAGCGCGTGACGGGCGGATCGGGACCGCCGAAGAGCCTGTCATCACTGGAGCGCACGGCGCAAACCGCGGCCAGCAACGCGGTGACGACGCTGGAACGGCGCATGACGTGGCTGGCAACGATCGGCAGCACGAGCCCGTTTGTGGGGCTGTTTGGGACGGTGATGGGTGTGGTGGACGCGTTCCACGGAATTGGCGTGGCGGGCGGCGGGTCACTGAAGGCGGTGGCGCCGGGCATTGCCGAAGCGCTGATTACGACGGCGGCCGGACTATTTGTGGCCGTCCCGGCGGTGGTGGCCTACAACCAGTTCACAGCGCGGATCAGGGTGTTTGCCGCGACCATTGATGATTTTTGCCGGGAGTTGCTGAATTCGCTCGAGGAGATCCCGGTGCGGACGCAGGGGCCCCCGAGAGTTTAGAGCGAGGTTAGCGGAGTTAAAGCTTGGCATTCACTGCTATGAACGGGCAGACGCGCACGACGCTGGCGGAGATCAATATCACTCCCCTGGTGGACGTGGTGCTGGTGTTGCTGGTGATCTTCATGATCACGGAGCCAGTGCTGCAGTCGGGAATTGAAGTGAATGTGCCGAAGACGCGGACGGTGAAAGAGATTACCGAGCAGCGCATGGTAGTGACGATCGACCGCGATCAGCAGGTGTTTCTGAACGACCAACCGGTGAACGTTCACGATCTGCCGGAGAAGCTACACCAGGCGGGCGTTGATCCGTCGCACCAGTCCATTTATTTGCGCAGCGACGAGCGGGTGCCGTTTGGGGCCTTTGCCAGCGTGATGGATGCGGTGAAGCAGTCGGGGATTACGAATGTTTCGATTGTGACGCAGCCGCTGGATACGAAGAGCGGAAACTAGCGGCGTTGGCGGAGTTAGCGGAGCTAGCGGAGTTTGATACGGCGCTTGAGCATGAACAGCATTTTAGACAGCGGCGATCACCTGGAGCGGGAACTGACGGCGGAGCCGATTGCGGGACCGGCGGCGGGAGCGGTGGGACTGCATCTGGCGATAGCCGCGGGGCTCTTAAGTTACGCGTGGATGCTGGGACTGTTTCATCACAACTTCTGGGGCAGTCCGGGCGCGGGCGGGGCCATGCAGGTGAGCATCACCAGCGCGCTTCCCTTGCCTGCCGATGAGGTGAACCAGAATGTGCTGGCCACGGAGACGCCGAGCGAAGCGCCAGCCGTACCCAGTCCCAAAGAACAGCAGCACGTGGACCAGACAGCGATTCCAATCCTGGGCAAGAAACTGAAGCCCCAACAACTGAACACGCCGAAGACGCAACAGCACCAACCGGCTCCGCGGCAGAACCAGGCGCAGTACGGCGAGCAAAAGGGATCGGTGATGCCGCACCAGATGCAGCCGGGGACGATCGGGCAGACCACGGTGGGCGACAACAGCTTTTCGAGTTTGTACCCATACTATGTGGACCAGATTAACCGGACGATGCAGCAGAACTGGAATAAGGGGCAGGTCAATCCGCAAACCCCGAAGGGCGCGCGCGTTTACCTGGTCTTTACGCTTCACCGCGACGGGAGCGTGAGCAATCTGCGGCTCGACCAATCAAGCGGCAGCCCTACGCTGGACAAATCGTGCATGATCGCCGTGCAACGCGCAAACAATTTCGGCGGTTTGCCCTCGGCTTATAATCAGAACGAATTGAATGTTGGGTATTACTGCGAGTATTGATAGCAGCATTCAGCTCGCAGCTTTCAGCTTAATTGTGGTGGGCCGCAATCGTGGAGAATGCAGACAAATAGCGGACGAGCGGGAGATATGATCTCGAACGATCATCCTGTGGCGCGCGAACCGCATCTAATGGAACAGCACTGTTTTGCGGGCTGCAGACGGCCCGTTTTGAGGGCGTGCGCAACACCATCCGAACCGCAGGTCAAATCAAGAGACCTTGAAGGGCACAAAAAGGAAGGACTGCACAACGCATGAAGGCAATTTTGAGGGTTTTGCCCCTGTTTTTGCTTTCCGTGGCGTGTTTTGAAACGCCGCAAATCACGGCTCAGGACTGGGTTCGGACCGGAACCAACCTGGGGAACCAGCGCATCCGGCTGGCGGCGGCAGACTTCAAGCCGGTGGGCGGCGATCCGCAGACGCCGGTGCTGAAGAATGTCTTCGACACCACCCTTTTCAACGATCTGACGAACGCGGGCATCTTCGACATGGTGTCAAAGAGCCTGGCGCCGCAGTCCATGCCGGGTTCGCCGCAGGAACTGGTGCCGGCGCAGTGGTCGGCGCCGCCGGCCAGCGCAACCATGGTGGCGCTGGGAGCGCTTTCGGCTGACAACGGGCGGCTGACGGTGTACGGCTGGCTGATGGATGCCAACACGGCGGGCAGCCCGCCGGTGCTGAACCGTCAATATAACGAGGCGGCCAGCGAAGACATGGCGCGGACCCTGGCGCATCGTTTTGCCGACGATATCATCTCGCGGCTCGGCGGCGGCATCAATGGCATCGCCGAAACCAAGATCTACTTTGTGAGCAGCCGGACGGGATCGAAAGAGATCTGGGTGATGGATTATGACGGCGCCAATCAGCACGCCGTCACGCACATAGGCCAGGTTTCGATTTCGCCGCGCATTTCGCCGGATGGATCGCGTATTGCGTTTGCCTCGCTGACGGACAACGTAGGATGGGCGATTCGCATGTATTCGCTCGACCTGGGGCGCGCGGTGGGTTTCCCGGCGGGCTCAGCGGGAGGCAGCAACCAGTCGCCGGCGTGGTCGGGAGACGGAACGAAGCTGGCCTTCTCGTCGGCGCGCCAGGGAACCCCGTCGATCTGGGTGGTGGATGCGAGTGGCGCAAATTTGCACCGGGTGACGGCGTTTGGATCGGATGTGTCGCCGGTGTGGAATCCGCGTACAGGGACGCAACTGGCTTTCGTGAGCGGGCGCACGGGCGAACCGCAGATCTACGTGATGGATCTGGATGGCGCCAACGTGCAGCGCATGACCGACAGCGGCTATGCGATCTCGCCCTCGTGGTCGTCGAATGGCGGCCTGCTGGCCTTCAGTTGGAACCGCAAGTACGGCCCCGGTGATCCCGGCGGGCAGGACGTTTACGTGATGGATATCGCCAGCAAGAAGTGGCTGCAGGCCACGCACGAGGCGGGCAACAACGATTTTCCGTCGTGGTCGCCGGATGGGCGGCACATCGTGTTTCAGCGCGAGATCAACCACCGCACGCAGATCTGGGAGATGCTTTCGGATGGGACGGGACAGCATCAGCTCACGTTCAGCGGGGACAATTCGATGCCGAACTGGAGTTGGAAGTGAGAGAGGCCGGGACCAAGGGGACAAGGGACCAAGGGAACGAGGAACTCAAATCGCGGTGGGTTTGTGCGACGTGAGCACAGCAACCGGTTTCCCGGCGTAATGAACTATGATTTTATCGGTACTGAAATCGGACGGCGGCAAGCGCGGCGACACGAAGCCGAACTGCCCGAATCATTTACTCGAATTTTTTGAGAAAAGGAGAACTCCTTTGAAGCTACGGAATGTTCTGTTTACCTCTGCCCTCCTTTTGATTGCATTGACCGCAATATCAGGTTGCAAGAAGAGCAAGCCCCTGCCGCCCGCGGAGACGGCCCCCGAGACGAACATGGCGCCCACTCCTACCGCGCAACTGACCGCGACACCGACCGTGGTTTCGGCCGGCGACCAGGTGCAGTTGACATGGCGCACCACGAATGCCACGTCAGTTTCAATTGACGGGCTCGGCGATGTTCCCACGGTGGGCGTGAAGACGGTGGCTCCGACGACGTCGACTACCTATCACCTGGTGGCACGCGGCGAGGGAGGCTCGGCAGATGCTTCGGCGCGCGTGACCGTGAATGCACCGATTGCGGTCGAGATTCCCGCGACGCAGATGAACGAAGAACAGCAGTTCAAGGCCAGCGTGCAGGACGTCTTCTTCGACTACGACAATTACGATGTCCGCACGGACGCGCAGACAACACTGGCCAAGGACGCGGATTTTCTGGTGCGGCATCCCGGCATCAAGGTCGTGATCGGCGGCTACTGCGACGAGCGCGGATCGAACGAGTACAACCTGGTGCTGGGCCAGAACCGCGCAGAGGCGACCAAGACCGCGCTGGTGACGGCGGGCGTAGCGGCAGATCGCATTCGCGTGATCAGCTACGGCAAGGAAAAGCCGTTCTGCACAGAGTCGAACGATGAGTGCTGGCAATTGAATCGCCGGGCCGGGTTTACGTTGGATCGGTAAGAACAGTGTGAGTGTGAGTGTGGTCATTGCACACTCACACTCGCACTCACACTGACTCCTCAGGAAGGTCGAGCATGAATATTTCTGGCGTTTTTCGCAACCGGCTGCTTGCCGCTGCGGTTTTGAGTTTTGTCTTTCTTCCCTCGGCGCCGCGCGCGCGCGCGGTCTCAAAGGAGATCGTGGAGTTGCAGACGCAGGTGCAGCAGCTTCTGGATCAGGTGCAGCGGCTGCAGTCCACACTGGATACGAAGATGGGCGTGTTGCAGCACCTGGCGGAGCAGACGGCCGATGAAGCCAACCAGATGACGACCGCCGTAAATGCGCTGCAACAGAAGTTGAACACGCAGAACGACGCGAACGGCGGCAAGCTGGACACGGTTTCAGGGCAGGTGCAGTCGCTGAACGATTCAGTGGACGAGTTGAAGGCGCGTATTGCCAAGCTCGACAAGTCGATGGCGGACTTGCAGACGCAGTTGCAGAATATGCAGACTGGGCCGGCCCAAACGCAGCCGGGCGCGATGCCGGGTGCAGGTACAACGCCGGGCACGGGCCAGATGACGAGTGCGCCGGGATCGGGCGGACCAGCGCAGGGTGCGCCGGGAGCGCAACAGGCGCCGCCGTTGCAGGAAACATTGCAGGCGGGCGAGCGCGACTACAGTGCTGGGCGCTATGACGTGGCGCAAGGCGAGTTCCAGGACGTGGTGCATTACTATCCGCTGGACGACCTGGCGGGGACGGCGCAGTTCTACCTGGGCGAGATTGCGTATCAGCAAAAGGACTATGCAGCGGCGATCAGCGCCTACAACCAGGTGCTGGAAGGGTTCAGCGGGAACTCCAAGGCTCCAGCGGCACAACTGCACAAGGGCTATGCCCTGCTGGCACAGGACAAGCGCGATGCCGGAATTCACGAGCTGCGCTCGCTGATCCAACGGCATCCGCAGACGCCGGAAGCAAGAGCGGCGCGGAATAAATTGACCGGGATGGGCGTGAAGGCTACTGCGACAGGGCGGTAAGAAATAGGTTTCAGGTGCCAGGTTGCAGAGTGATATCTCAGCAACTCAAATGAGAAGCCCCGCGATGAGCGGGGCTTTTTGTGCGCGAAAATTTGCCCGCTCTCAGCTCTGCGTGGGCGCGGAAGCCGCTGGAGCAGCATCGGACGGAGCGGCGGCGGGTGCGGCGGGCGAGGCGTTCGCTGCTGCGGTTACGCTCTTGTGGTGGCGGACGTCGGCGCCTTGAATCCAGAAGATGACGTCTTCGGCGATGTTGGTGGCGTGATCGGCGACGCGCTCCAGACTGCGAGAGATCATGAGCGCGTTCAGGGCCTGGGGCGCGAGATGACTGCTCTCTTCCATCACCTTGGTGAGGGTTTTGTAGGAGGAACGATTCATCTGGTCGACGGCGTCGTCCATGGTGAGCACGCTGCGGGCCAGTTCGGCGTCGCCTTCGATGAAGGATTGCAGGCTGCGGCGCACCATGTCGGCGGCCATCGAGGCCATGCGCGGAATATCGACCGGAAGATCGACGGCGCCCAGGCGCTCCATGTGGCGGACACGATCGGAGATGCTTTTGGCCGCGTCGCCTACGCGCTCCAGATCGGCGTTGATCTTGATGACGCTCAGGATGAAACGCAGGTCGATGGCCATGGGCTGCTCCATGGCGAGCAGGTCGAGAGCGGTCTGGTCGATGTCGCGCTCCATGCGGTTGATGGCGATCTCGCTGCGGCTCACCAAATCGCAAATCGAAAGGTCGCGCGTGCGATAGGCCTCAATGGCGCGCTGGATGGCCTGTTCGGCGAGACCTGCCATGACCAGGAGGTTTTCCTTGAGATCTTCGAGGCTCTGTTGAAAGCGAATGCGTGTCATCCGAACCTGCCCGTAATGTAATCCTCCGTGCGTTTGTCGGAAGGATTGGTGAAGATTTTGTGAGTTGAGTCAAACTCTACCATGCGGCCGTTGAGAAAGAAGCCGGTGTTTTCCGCCACGCGCGCCGCCTGCTGCATATTATGCGTCACGATCACGATGGTGTACTGGGCTTTGAGCTGAAAAATCAGGTCCTCGATCTTCGAAGTGGAAACGGGATCGAGAGCGGAACAAGGCTCATCCATTAGCAGGACCTCAGGGTCGACGGCAAGTGCGCGGGCAATGCAGAGGCGCTGTTGCTGGCCGCCGGAGAGGCTGGCGCCGGACTTCTTCTTGAGATCGTCCTTGACTTCGTCCCACAACGCCGAATTCTTGAGCGACTTTTCGACGATTTCGTCGAGGTGCTTGTTGTTGGAGTAGCCGTTGAGCTTGAGGCCGGCGGCGACGTTGTCGTAGATGGACATGGTGGGAAAGGGATTGGGGCGCTGGAAGACCATGCCCACGCGGCGGCGAATTTCGACGGGCTTGGCGTCGGCATAGATGTCGAGGTCGCCGATGCGGACAGTGCCGGTGGCGCGGGCGATGGGATTGGTTTCGTGCATGCGATTGAGGCAGCGCACGAAGGTGCTCTTGCCGCAGCCCGAAGGACCGATCAGCGCGGTTGCGTGGTTGCCTGGCATCGTGAGATTGATGTCCTGCAGGCTGTGATTGGTTCCGTACCACGCATTCAGGTTGATTACTTCGATGCCGACGCCCACGTTCGGATTTCTCCTTCTAGTCTCTGCTTGATTCCCGGCAGCAATGCCGAGGGGAACTCGCCAGGCAAAACTACGGCAAAACCGACAATCTCGGCAACCTGCTGGAAGCGTTGCCGGTTAACTGTTGCCTTTCAGAACGCCGCGGCTGGTGACGTAACGAACCAACGATACCGCGAGCACGATGAGCACAATGAGCACGAGCGCACCCGCCCAGGCCATCCGGTGCTGATCTTCGTAAGGAGAGTTGGCATAAACAAAGATTTGCAGCGGGAGCGCGGCGATGGGCTCATTCAGGCTGGTGCTCCAGTACTGATTGCCCAGGGCTGTGAAGAGAAGGGGCGCGGTTTCTCCGGCGACGCGCGCGAAGGCCAGCATGCAGCCGGTGATGATGCCGGGCGAAGCGGTTTTGACGGTAATGGAAAGCACGGATCGCCAGTTGGGTACGCCGAGGCCCAGGGCGGCTTCGCGCACCGCATGCGGCACCATGAGCAGCATCTCCTCCGTGCTGCGGCAGACAGTGGGGATCATCATGATGCCCAGCGCGACGCCGCCGGAGAGCGCGGAGAAGTGACCGAGGAACGGCAGGAAACTGATGTGGGGGGCGACGATGAGGGCGTACGCGGTGACGCCCATGACGATGGAGGGCACGCCGTTGAGGACATCGGCAGTGAAGCGGACAGCATTGGCCAGCTTGGTGCCGCGGCCGAACTCGGCGAGGTAAACGCCGCTGCCGATGCCGATGGGGATCCCGATGAGACTGGCGACCCCGAGCAAGACGCCGGAGCCGATGATGGCATTGGCCATGCCGCCGCCGAGCTCGCCTTCGGGCGCGGGAACCTTGGTAAAGAAGTTCCAATCGAGCGAGCTGGCGCCTTTATAGATGAGCTCCGCGAAGATGAACCCCAGCGGCAAGATCACCAGGAGGGTGGCGAGGATGGCGAGGACGGTGACGGCATGGTCGGTGACCGCGCGGACTTTGGAGCGAAGCGATAATGCGGCTGTGCTCACCCGTATCTCCTCAATGCGCCTGCGACGGCGTGCCGCGGGTAACGGCCCAGACCAGCAATTGGGCGATGGCGTTGACAATAATCGTGACCACGAAAAGCGCGAGACCAATCTCGACAAGGGCGCTGCGGTGCAGTTCGCTGGTGGCTTCAGCGAATTCGTTGGCGATGACGGAGGCCATGGATGCGCCGTTGGCGAGAATCGATTTGTGCACCTCGGGAGTGTTGCCGATGACCATGGTGACGGCCATGGTTTCTCCAAGGGCGCGGCCCAGGCCGAGAATGATGGCGCCGACGATGCCGATGCGCGCGTTGCGCAAAACGCCGGTGCGGATCATCTCCCAGCGCGTGGCGCCGAGGGCCAGCACAGCTTCGCGTTGCGAGTGGGGCACGGCGGTCATCACCTCTCGCGTGAGCGAGGAGATGATGGGCAGAATCATGATGGCGAGAATGATGCCCGCGGCCAGATAGCCGAGGCCGGTGGGGTTGTCGTCGGTGAAGAGGCCGGTCCAGCCAAGGGTTTTGACGAGCACGGGGTTGACGTACTGGCGGAGCAGCGGGACGAGGACGAACACGGCCCACAAACCATAAATGATGCTGGGAATGGCGGCCAGCAGCTCGGTAAGGAAGGCCAGAGGACCGCGCAGGAAGCGGGGGCACATTTCCGTGAGGAAGATGGCGACGCCGATGGCCAGAGGAACGGCAAACAGCAACGACAGAAACGAGGAGACCAGCGTGCCGTAGATGAATGGAATGGCGCTGAAGTTGCCGTTGACGGGGTCCCAATACTGGGGCTGGCCGGTGACGGGATCTTTGACCGAGGTGTAGAAGAACTTGAGTCCCGACTGCGCCCAGTTGAGATGCGACTTATCAATCAATTGATAGGCGATGAGTGCGACGATGACAAAGATGCTGAGCGCGCACAGCATCATGAGGGCTTTGAAGACAAAATCGGCGGCGGCGGAGTTGCCGCGCGCCAGCAGATAGCGGCGGACCACGGAGTGCTCGGGCGCGGCCGAGACCGGATGCGCCGGCGACTGGGCGACTTCAGGTTGCGATTCAGGCAGCGAGTGAGAGACGCGAATCTCGGGCACAGTGCTATCCACAGAGGTCAGGCTACCGGCCCAATATGAATGACAGGTTACAAGGATGAAAAATAAGGCGCATACGGGTGGAAAACGTGAAAATCGGGGGACCTGGCCCCGGCTTGGGAGAAATCGTGCTGCCGGAGGGTCTGAGAGCCGGAGCTTATGACCGGAAGGGGCCTGGAAGGCTGCCGCTCATTGGCCGCATCCTGAGAAGAAAATCGATGTAGTTGGCGAAAACGGTGTATCCTCATTGCTGGAGTAAGAGATAGAACTGCACGATGACCAGGGGAATTAGCACAACGCCTTCGGGCCATGTCAACCTGAGAATGCTGGCCGAACATCTGGGTCTCTCTCAGACCACAGTTTCTCTTGTGCTCAACAACTCCCCCTCTGCCAAGTCCATTCCCAAAGAGACCCGCGAACGGGTGATAGAGGCAGCCAAACGGCTGAACTACCGGCCCAATTACTTTGCCCGATCGCTGCGGCGCAGCAAGTCAATGAGCGTGGGCGTGTTGGCGCCGGACCTGAGCGAGGGCTATTTCACGCGCGTGATGAGCGGAGTCGTGCAGGAGTTGAACCATGCGCACTACTTCTTCTTTACGGCCTGCCACTATTGGGACAAGGAACTGCTGGAGCGCTATCCGCGCATGTTGATCGAGCGCGCGGTGGATGGATTTCTGCTGCTGAATACGGCGCTGGACGATCTGTCGGTTCCGGTGCCGGTGGTTGCGATCTCGGCGCACAGCACAGCACCGAAGGTGACCAACATCGTGCTGGACCATTATGTCGCCGCCTGGCTGGCGCTGAAACATTTGTATGATCTGGGCCACCGGCGGATTGCGTTCATGCACGGACCTGCCGCGATTTCCGACTCGGAGTACCGCTGGGTTGGAATCCAGAAAGTTGCCCAGGAGTTGGGACTGAGCACCGATCCCTCGCTGATGGTGCATCTGGATGCCAGCGGCTGGCCGTTGAAGACCGGCCAGCATCCGATGGATCCCCAGATCGCTTACGATCCGACGCGCGCGTTGCTCGAGAGGAACCGCGATGTCACCGCCCTGTTCTGCTTCAATGACACAGCGGCGATGGGCGCAGTCCGCGCCATCAAGGATGCGGGCCTCGACGTGCCGGGCGACATTTCCGTGGTGGGTTTTGACGACATCACCTCGGCGGCATTCTCGACGCCCTCGCTGACCACCGTGCACCAGCCGCTGCTGGAAATGGGCCAGAAGGGCGCAAAGCTCTTGCTGGAACAGATCGCCAACCGGGAGAAGCAGTCCCCTGCCGAGATCGAAGTGAGCCCGGAGCTGGTGATAAGGGAGTCGACGGGGCCGGCGAAGAATAGGGGCTGACGTCGCCTTAGGGCTCCGAGCTGCGCTCCATGCGCTGCGGCTGCTGCCGTTGACCTACTGAGCTTGCGGTGGTTGCGGGCACGCAGCGGCAGTGGTCGCAGTGGCGCTGAAACTTCCATTCTGAACGTTCGGGTTCCCTCCAATAATGCTGTATACGCCCGAGATTGTTGTGGAGGTGCAGGTAGCGTTTGAAAATGTGAACCCGCCATCGCTCACTCCCGAACATGGACTCCAGGTACCACCCCTTATGCGCCCGCCGCCAAAGTCGGAGCCAACATTGGGAGTGAGAGGCTGACCGATGATCAACACGGCTCCATTCATGGTGTTGGGTGCGGGCAAGTCAAACTCGATGGCTCCCCTGAAGCCAATCATGTTTGGAGTTGAGTTGACGAACATGCCGCAATAGCGCAAGGCGGCTTGAGTCGCCGGAGCCGGCGCAGGATGCACCGGTGCGGGAGCAGGCGGCGTCGTGGCCTGGGTAGGTCTGGGCGGGGTGGATTGCGCTGCGGCCGGCGCGGGATACGGCGCAGGAAGCGCCGCCATCGAATTGGTGCATCGCTGCGTGGACGCCTGGATTTCGCCGTATCCCGGAGCCGCATTGCTGCGCGTGTAGGCCGCAATCGTGGTAGAGGTGCACGTGCCGTTAAAGGCGAGTGCGCCCGTGGAGCCGTCGCAGGCAAGTGTGGGCGAAATAATGCCATAAAAAACGCCGCTGCCGGGCATGTTGTTGCCGATCGTAAGCGTCGAGGGGCTGTTGGCCGCTGCTGTCCACGTGATTCTTACTGGTTCGACCATGTTGCCGAATTGCGGCCCGGTGATTTGGCCGCAGTAGACCGTCTGTCCAGGTTTAGGCGGCGCTGGGGTCTGAACCGGTGGAATCACCGGAGGGTTTGCAGCATTCTGAGCCGGTGCGGGTTGTGTGCAAGCCGTGGTCACGGCATTCGCGGTCCCTGGAGCCAGATTCGTGGCGAACTGCAGGGGCACTCCCGATGTGATTTCGGTTCCATTGAAGCTCTGCCCATTGCACGTGCCGTCAAATACCGTCCCGTTCATCATGCCTCCGACGGTGAGCTTGCAGTGCTGCCCGCTGATCGTCCCCGTGAGGGGATTCGGTGTCGTCGGCGTATAGCCTTGCCCCGCCTGCCCTTCGTACCCTGTTATATTTCCGCCGTTAAAGACAAGGCTGAAGGCGAGCGATTCCGGCTGCCCGATGGCATACAGAAGCCCTGCATAGTGTTGCAGCGCTGTGCCCGAAGCAGGGCACGTGTTTGCGCCCGCCGGGACTGTGGGCGTGGGTGCGCGCGCAGGAACCGGAGCAGCAGCAGTGGCCGGCTGCGGCGGAGGAGCGACTTGTGCCGGCACCTGGCCGTTAGTCGATACGGAGAAGGTGCCCGATTGAGTGCCGACACGATACGTGCCGGAGAATGTTGTGGCAGTGCAAGGGCCTGTGAACTTTAGGCCGCCGCCGTTGCCAGTCAAGGTGACGCTGCAGGTCTGGCCATTCCGAGTTCCCTGCAAAGGGATATTTGCAGTCAAAGGTCCCACAATCGTCGCACCGCCGATGGTGGAACCGATGCCGGCGTCGCCGGTGATGTTGTTGCCGTTGAAGATCAGATTGATGACGAGCTGCGTGGTAACCGTCCCCGTGGGCCCCGGATAATACATTGCGCCCTTCAGGTACTCGGCGGTCGCAGGTGCAGCGGCGGGGACCGGAGCGGGCGCAGCCACAGGCCGCGCGGGAGCCAACGTTCTGGCTGGAACGGGCGGTGCGACGGATCGCGCAGGAGCCACTTGCGCGGGTGGGGGTGTAGTGGCCACCGGTGCCCGGTACACCGGAGCGCTGGTGCTCAAACTGAAGACGCCGCTCTGCCCACTCACCGAATAAGTGCCGCTAAAGGTCGTTCCATTAAATACGCCCGTCATTACGAAGGCGCCGGCCTGGACTGTCCACTGTGTTCCCCTCGCGGAACCCTGCACACGCGTCACCATCGACGCCGGATTGACGACCGGAGGATTGGCTCCGGGCTGACCCGTTCCCATTACGCCGCTGATCTGTCCGCCATTGACGGAGAGATTCAAGGCGATGGGCACACCCGCCGACTGCCCTCTCGCCGTAAACGTTCCCATCAGCGATTGCGCCAACGCCGGAGTGGAGAGCAGCACTGCCGCCAAGGCCAACATGGTCAAGTGGCGAAGCACTCTCTGCCTGCGTTTGCTGGCGGAAGTAATGCTGCGGCCGGCGAGCTTCTTAAAAAGCGCCTGAACGGTCATGATGGCTCCGGAGATGAGATCGAAACTGCCTTGCAATTGTGGGCATAAATCCACGGTCGCGCGTGAAGACTTCCCTTGCATCGACCGGCAAAAGTCCTAGTACGTCGTAGGCCCGGGCTGTCCAGACCGCGAATTTGCAGTTGGCTCGTCCAGGCTGCACTTCCAGTCGCCAAAGGTGGTTCTCCAACACCTCCCATTTACCTGCGGCATCGGAGTCACTGCGCAATTCGTGCCTGCATGGTAGAGGCCGAAGGCCACCGACGAGCAAAAGTACGACATCGCCCTCCCGGTCAGCGGAAGGATCGGCGCCTGAGCATCGATCTCCTTCAGTCTGCTATCCGTCTCCGGGTCGAAGCTTCGCGGCGCGCCAATTTGGACATTTACGTTCTGCATCAGCCTTGCCCCTATGCTGGTTGCCACTTCCATCGTGCACTGGACGAGGGCCGCAGCTTGCGCTTGATTGGGCGGCGCGATCACGCTCGTGCATTTCCGCGGATCCCTCGACGCGTAGGTGGCGTTCATCTGCGGCGGACCGGAAAGATCGCTCCCATCGCTTTGAGCTGGCGCGCTCATAGGGCCGGGGATGGCGAAAATGCTAATGACAAGTACAGCGAACGCCAGATTGTGTGTGCGAAGAAACGGAGACATGGTCGACACTCCTTCGGGATAATCGTGAGTCAAATTGGCAATGGATGAATGCGGAGGCTGACGTGCGGCACGTTCGCCGCCGTGTGCCTCCGCAGAGAATAAGGTTGCATGGGTCGAGATTCCGCATGGACCGATTCGTGCTGACTTCGCTTCGCCAAGTACTAGAACGTCTTGGGCCCCGGGCCGGCTGTCATCTTTGGAGCGCCACCCTGCATCTTGCAGCTCCAGTCGCCGAAGGAAGTCTTCCAGCACCAACCTTGCGCAGTCGGCACCGCGCTCACCACGCAGTTATGCCCAATGGGCACCAGGCTGCCGCCCCATTTGCTGCAGAAGTAGCCTGTAAAACTTCCGCGCAGAGGATAAACCGGAGCATTCACATCGATTCCTGCCAGGCCTGCGTCGGTGTTGTAGACGAACCGCCGCGGCGCTCCCATCTCAAGAACCACGTCCTGCGTCAACTGAAGACCCGTTGGGCCAAGGCCGTCCATGGCGCACTGGACCATCACCGCCGCCTGTGCGGCCGAAGGCGGATTCATCACCTTCGCGCAGGTGCGGGGCGCGCGCGCATCGTACTCGGGCTTCATCGTCAGCGGCCCGGAGATGCTGGCGGCGCTTCCGGTGGTGCCCTCGCCTCCGGCGCTCTTACATGCGATGGGTGTGAGAAGCGTGAGAACTGAGAAGCAAAGCGCCACAGGGCGCGCGCAAGAATTCGAAATCATCATCGACTCTCCTTGGGGAAGCCTTGGGGGAAGAAGTACGTACGGTGTGCGTGTGCAGAGTCTCGATTCGGCGCAGCCGCCGCATGGAGATTCCGCAAGAAGGCAGGCAATGGCTCGAAATCCTTCTCCCGCCTTTGGTGACAAAGCTTGTAATGCGGGCGCCGCAATTCGGCTGCTTACTCAAGAAGGAAGAAAGGGAAGACCCTCAAACAGCACCGGGAGGGACGGACCAGGTCAGATAAATTGCTGCCAAGGTAAAAATGACCTGGGAAAGTGGGGGATTCACTCTCCGGTGATGCTACGCCGGCGCTGAAAACGCGTCAAGAAGAAATACAGACATGATGCGTTAAGCGTTCAGGAGCAGGCGGCTTCGAGCCAACGGCTGATGTAGACCTGGGCGTGGGCTTCGCCGCAATAGTGGCGCGCACCGGGTGCGTCGGCGGCTTCCTTGGTCCACTTCAAGACGGTCAACTGCGCACTATCGCAGCGGATCACGAGCCAGTGCATGGGTTTCTGGCTCTCCTCGCCGCAGATTTCACATCGATAAATACTGTCGATCATGGGGTGACCTCGCGTGTCAGGTTTCTACTCCAGCATTTGTAGATCGAGGGGCTCGACCAACATGCACTCCAATGCGCGAACAGGTGCGAGAGCGCGCCGCAGTGCGGAGGTCTTGCAGGGCTCGACGGTGACGACGAACGGCAACGCGTCGGCGGGGAAACCGGGCTTCTGCACAATAGCGCGAATGTTGATCTTCTCATTGGCTAGCGCAGTGGTGATGGCCGCTACGATGCCGGGACGATCCTTGACGAGAAAACGAATGTAGTGCGGGACTTCGAACTCCGCGCCAACATGCGCAGGTGCAGAGGGGATTTCCACGCGGCGCGAGCCGTGCGCGAGGGCAAGCAGATCGCTGACCACGGCGACGGCCGTCGGTTGTCCACCTGCGCCGTGACCTGAGAAAACTACGTCGCCGCCATAGTGGCCGCTGGCGATGACCATATTCTCCGTGCCCTGCGACCAGGCGAGCGGCGAACGCACGGCGACAAGCATGGGACCGACCGCAGCGGCGAGACAGCCTTCCACCTGCTCGGCTCGCGCGACCTGGCGAATGGTGCAGCCAAGATCGCGCGCATAACTGAAATCGACGGCGGCGACAGTTGTGATGGGACGGGGCACGATCTCCTCGGGATCGACCTGCACGCGCAAGGCGAGGCGCATGAGGATGGCGAGCTTGGCGCGCGCGTCAAAGCCACCGACATCTTCCGTGGGATCGGCTTCAGCGTAGCCCTTGGCCTGCGCTTCGGCGAGCACGGCCGCGTATTCCGCTCCGGCCTCCATCTTGCTGAGGATGAAGTTGCACGTGCCGTTGAGAATGCCTTCAATGCGTTCAATGCGATCGCCGGCGAGTCCCTGCTCGAGGCCGGGAATGACGGGGATGCCGCCGGCGACGGCCGCACCGTACTTGAGATGGCCGCCTGCGACCGCAGCCAGCCGCTCCAGGTCAATACCGTGGAAGGCGATGAGCTTTTTGTTGGCAGTGACGACGCTTTTGCCGGCTTCAAGCGCGCGGCGCACCCAGGCTCCGGCGGGATCGAGGCCGCCGGCGAGCTCGACGATGACATCGACATCGGAGGCGAGCACCGCGTCGGCGTCTTCGCTCCAGACGACGCTCGATGGAACCCAATCGACCCGCTTGCGCGCCACGCCGCGGTTGAAGATATGCGTGAGCTCGAGGCCGTCAGGCTTGGACTCAATGAGGATGCGCGCCACGGAACTGCCCACGGTGCCAAAACCGAAGAGGGCGATGCGCAGGGGTTGCGCGGAGCGGGTGCTGCGAGCGGGTGAGGACGTTGCGGTGCTGTGCACTTTCTTTCCTTTGCTTGCATATGCGCGTAGGAGCGCGCGAAACCAAATGACAACTTGATGATAAATGAGGAAAGCAGTTCATAGTTCACAGTTCACAGTGGTCGATGGCCAGTCCATTGTCTGCTAATATCAAACGCAGATGCGGCGTGGCTTCTCCATCATCCTCTTGCTGTTCTTCGGGTTGGGACCGCTGTCGGCTTTGGTCGACGGCACTGAGGATGCCAGCCTTCCGCCATGCTGCCGGCGGCATGGGGCGCACCACTGCGCCATGTATCAGCGCATCCTGGCCATGCGGGCGCAACAAGCGCTCGATCCGAAGCCGGCTGTTTCCGACCCTTTAACCTGCCCCAACTATCCCGGCCCCGCGATTGCAATGCTGATGCCGGCGCACGCCGTGACGTCTGCGGCGGTCGAGGCAATTGCGGCAAGGGCAGTTGTACCGTACGTTGCATCGCCCCGATTCGCTTCGGTGGCATCCGCTCCTCTGCGCGCGCATGCCGGGCGCGGACCTCCCGCAACTACTCCCAGCTGAATCTTTCGTTGAACAAACTGCGCCCACTTCCCTGCCCTAATTTTGAGTGGCGACGGCATTCATCGGCCGCTCCGGCGCGGCACTTTGTTCGGCGATTTCCCCAAGTGCTGCCAGGTGGGCTCCTCACATTCGACCGCAACGGTTGCCTGCGTTCGAACGAGGTGCGGAGGTCTTTCTTTTATGCAACGTTATTCCTTTCTTGTTGCGGCTGCTTTGCTGGCTGCCTCATTTCCTGCACTTGCCACGGTGTTTGCCACCGTGCACGGCGTGGTGCACGATCCCGAGCACCGCCCGATCGCTGGAGCCAAAGTTACATTGCAGGCGGCGGACTCGGCATTTGTGTTGCATGCGATGACGAACGGCGACGGAGAGTTCGAGTTGCCGGAAGCGCCGATCGGCTTGTACCGATTGACGGTCGAGGCGGGCGGCTTCAACACGGAGGCGCAAACGATCGGTCTTGCGTCGGGAACGAATCCGGTTCTGCATTTCATGATGAACGTGGGCAGCGTTACGCAGTCGGTAGTGGTGAGCGGCGCGCCCAGTGCGGCTGACACGGCAACGCCGACAGTGCTGATTACGCGGCAGATGATCGACGAGACACCGGGCGCCGATCGCACCACGGGCACGCAGATGATTACCGACTACGTTCCGGCCGCGTATATGGTGCACGATCATCTTCACCTTCGCGGGGGCCACCAGACGAGTTGGCTCATCGATGGTGTGGCCATTCCCAATACCAAGATTGCGTCGAACGTGGGGCCGCAGATCGATCCCAAAGACATCGATTCGCTGGAGACAATGAGCGGCAGCTACGACGCCGATCTGGGCGACCGCACGTACGGCATGTTCAACGTGCTGCCGCGCAATGGATTTGCCTTCTCTCGCGAGGGCGAACTGATGGTGTCCGTGGGTAATTTGGATGCAGGTGAGACGCAGATTGCGCTGGGCGACCACACAGACAAGACGGCGTGGTACGCGAGCGCGACAGGTTCCCGGTCGAACTACGGGCTGGCAACGCCGGTAGCGGCAATTCATCACGACGCGACAAACTCCGAGAGCGGGTTTGTGTCGTTGATCCACAACCGGTCTGCGAAGGATCAATTGCGGCTCGACGCTCAGTTTCGCGAGGACTTCTTTGAGGTGCCGTACGATCCGAGCAAAGCGGATTACGAATGCACATCAAAATACTACTGCTCGGCCGGATTGCGCGACGGGCAGACAGAGCGAGACACTTTCGCGATTGCCAATTGGGTGCATACGTTCTCGACCAAGGCGGTGGTTTCGGCAGCGCCGTTCTACCACTTCAACATGGCAAACTACGATTCGACGGCCGCGGATGATCCAGTGGCAACCACGTGGCGCCAGCAGTCAAACTACGGCGGGGCGCAGGCAGATGCGCGGCTGGATGCGGGATGGAACATTTTTTCCGGAGGAGTCTACTCGTTCTATCAAAAAGAGAACGATTTATTCAGCACCACCGGGCCGAATTGCTCGCCCGCGATTTGCGTCGCGAACGCCAATGCCGGCCTGGTGGAGTTTTATCTCGGCGATCATTTGCGGCTGGGCCGGTACGTGACGCTGCTCGGCGGCGAGCGATTTTCGATCTTCCGCGCGGAGTTGGACGAGAGCGCGGTCTATCCGCGCCTTGGCGCCACGGTGCGGATTCCACGGTTGAACTGGGTGTTGCGTGGATTTTACGGGCATTTCTTTCAGCCGGCGCCGATTCTTACGGTGTCCGGCTCGGCCTTGAATTATGCCAGCGGCCTGCCATCAGGCGAAAACATCTTTGCGCCGTTGCCATCGGAGCGCGACGAGGAACACCAGTTTGGCATCGAGATTCCATACCGGGGATGGACGCTCGACGTGGATACGTTCAAGACGCGCGCCAAAAACTTTCTCGATCACTCGTGCCTGGGAGAATCGAATGCCTGCTTCCCGATTGCAGTCGATGGCGCGCTGATTCGCGCGTGGCAGATGACGCTGCACTCGCCGGCGCTATGGCAGCGAGGCCGATTTTACGTGACTTATTCGAACCAGATTGCGCAGCAACGCGGGAATATCGTCGGCGGATTCACGTGCAGCATTGCGACCGATCCCGCGTGCGACCTGGGACCGCAGTACATCGCGCTCGACCACGACCAGCGCGAAACACTGAATACCGGGTTCTCGGCGAAGCTGCCGGGGCACACGTGGTTCGCGACCAATGTGTACTACGGGTCGGGGTTCACCAACGGACTGGCCGGTGCGCACGAGGGACCATACAACGGACCGTATCTGCCTGTGCATACGACGCTCGATTCTTCGATTGGCCACGCGATCGGCGAGCGCTGGAATGTGTCAGCGACGGCGGTGAATGTGACGAATCATCGCGTGCTGCTGGATAACTCGATCACGATTGGGGGCTTCCACTGGAACGATCCGCGGATGATTGCGGCGGAGGTCAAATACAGGTTTCATTTCTAGAAAAATAATTTGTGGAAATTTGCAGATTAATTCGCGGAAACGCGTAGCATGAAGAACCATGAAAAGCGTATTCGAAAAACTTAACCTGGGGAGCCGGCAGGAGATTGTAGTGCTGCACGCTCCTGAGAGCTTTCAGCCGGAGTTATCCAAGCTGC
>Ga0302319_10008239_pt1 | contig 20317 bp, 22 predicted proteins | sample Bog_T0_2_FD_203319 | JGI IMG/M metagenome (GOLD analysis project Ga0302319, IMG submission 203319) | Peat permafrost microbial communities from Stordalen Mire near Abisko, Sweden - Bog_T0_2 | ecosystem: Environmental > Terrestrial > Soil > Wetlands > Peat | place: Sweden: Abisko, Stordalen Mire... | reverse complement strand
CCGCGAGTCAATTGAAGACGGCGCGATCCATCGCTCTGCGCAAGGAAAAGCTGCGTGTTGATCTCGCTCTTTTCAGCGTTCATCAGCGCGCTGGATTCTGTCCAGACCACAAGGCTGCCGTCGGGAGACGGCAGCACGTCTGTAATGTTGTGGACTTTCATAGAGACTTCCGGGGTCCATTGGGTTGGCGCCGGCCCTTCAGCCGCGGAGGCTGCGCCGAACAAAGCAATTAGAACGACTGTTTGGAGTTTCATCGTTTACCTCGCGTACTTGTCTACCCAATCCATATTTCGTTGCGCGATATCGAGAATGAATTTCGGCTCGCGCGGTCCATGCGGAGTGCGCGGATACACCACCATCTTGGTGGTGACACCCAGGCTCTTTAATGCGTGATAAAACTCATAACCCTGGCTTGTGGGCACGCGGACATCGGCTTCGCCGTGCAGGATTAAAGTCGGCGTCGTGACGTTCTTTACGAAGGTAATAGGAGAATGATCGGTAAAGTTCTTGAACTGCTCCCACGGTTCGCCGTTGAAGTAATCAGGGAGAAAACCGGGGATATCGGAGGTGCCGGTGAAGCTCCAGAGATTTGTCACTCCAGCGCCCACTACGGCCGCCTTGAAGCGATTGGTGTGAGTGACAACCCAACTGGTCATAAAGCCGCCATAACTCCAGCCCATGACCGCGAGATGATCCGGGTCGGCGATACCCATCGAGATGAGATGATCGACGCCGGTCATATCATCCTCGAAATCTTTGCCGCCCCAATCCGCCACATTGGCGTAGCGAAACTGTTTTCCATAGCCGCCCGAACCGCGTGGATTGGGGCGCAGAACAGCATAGCCGCGTGACGCAAACGCGGCGATGGGGTATATACTGAACCTCCCAGTGAAGGTCTCCGCAAAAACACCGGCTGGACCGCCGTGGATATTCAAAATCAGCGGATATTTCTTGCCGGTCTCATAACCAACCGGCAAGGTGAGCAAGCCTTCCACATCCAACCCGTCTTTGGATTTCCAATGGATCACTTTGGTTTCGCCGAGAGTGGGTTTGGCCAGATCATCGTTAGCATGGCTGACACGAACAGGCTGGCCGCCCTGTAAGGCCATGAAATACGCTTCGGGCGCGTCGCTGCTGCTTTCGCGGCTGAACCCCAAGTAAGTTCCAGTGATATTGAGACTGGCGCCCCCAATGAAGCCCCTCTCGGGGAGATAGAAACTCTGCGGCGGACCGTCCACGGGCATCGAATAAAGCTCACTGCGAGTACCCTTGGCCTCGCGGAATACCAGGCTCTTGGAATCGGCGGCCCATCCAATGACGCCCGGCGTGGAATCGAAGGTGTCCGGCAGCAGGCGCACTTCGCCGGTAGCGCGGTTCAGCAGGGCGATGCGCTGGTCACCGGGCCAGTGAACAGGTTCCGACGATTTGTCGAACGCCAGATAGCGTCCGTCCGGAGAATAATGCGGCGCAGTTTCGGCGGCGCCAGTTTTGGCGAGGTCGGTGACTTTGCCCGTGGCGACCTCGACCTCCGCGATGTCCGCCTTGGTCCAGTTATCGGCAAGCGGGTCGGGCCAGTGTTCGAAAGCGATACTCTTGCCGTCGGGAGACCAATCGAAATTCGCAATATGGTATTTGGCATCGAACAGCTTCTTAGGCTCGCGTTTGCCTTCGTCGTTCGCGTCCGAGGGGATCAGGTAAAGCGAGAAATTCTCGGGATCGGCACCTACCACGCGGAAATCGCGCTTCTCCTTGTGGGCCTTTTCGAGATCGGCGGGCGGCTCATAGCCGGTATAGGCGACTGACTTGCCGTCCGGAGAGACCTTGTATTCGCCGATGCTGCCCTTGACTTCGGTCAGCATTTCGGCTTCGCCGCCTTCAACCAGCATGCGATACAGATTGGATTTGCCTGAACGATCGGAGACGAAGTAGACAAAGCGGCCATCGGAGGAGAAGGATGGCGCGGTGGAACTCTTATCGGCGCGAGTCAATTGAAAGCGCCGCGATCCATCGGCGCGAGCTAGAAAGATCTGGGTGACTTGCTCGCTGCGCTCACCTTCGGCAACAGGCTTGATTTCGGTGTAGGCGATCCAGCGGGCGTCAGGCGAAGGAACCACCGAACCAATGGTGCGAACTTGCATGGAGAACTCGGGAGTCCAGGTGTTGCCGACATCCGAGTACAGGAAGAAGCAGAAGCCGAGCAGGAGCGCGAATGCTTTCATCTGGATATATTTACACATTTCAGACCGCGAATGGCTAGGATTGCGAAGAATGGCCGTTTCGTGCGATCCTGACGCCGTGGCGACACATGCCGTTGAATTTTTGCTTCCATTCTTTATTGGCCCGACCGTGTTCGCTTATACGCGCCATCGGCTGCCGGCAATTCCCGTGCTGTGGGCGCTGATGGCCTACTGTCTGTTCATTCTGCTGCGCGATCCGGCGTTTGACCGCGAAAGCCTTTGGAACGCCGCACCGCTGGGGCACTTCGCGCCGGCGATTCTGCGCCTGTTCGCGGTCGTGGCGATGATCGGAATCGTGTTAGTGCGGCGCTTCGGCGCGCCGGGACTTTTCCTCAATCTGCCGCGCTCCAATCCGCGGCTCTGGAGTCTGCTCATGGTGCTTTACCCGGTGTTGTCGGTTTATCCGCAAGGCATTGTTTACCGGGCCTTTGTGTTCGACCGTTACCGCGATCTCTTCGGCGCGCCCTGGGCGATAGTGCTGGCGAGCGCGTTCGCATTCACATATGTGCACATCGTCTTCCGGAACAGGCTCGCGTTGGTTTTGACGCTTTTGGGAGGAATACTTTTCGGAATTCGCTTTCTCCAGACGGACTCTTTGTTGGTGACATCGTTCGAGCATTCGCTCTACGGCTGTTTCATGTTCACCGTAGGAGTGGGTCGGTCGTTTCATCACGCCTCGGCGCGCGAGACCGAGACAAATGGGCAGCGGTTCCCGAGGAATATCGCAAGCTGACCGTGGGATAAAGTACAAGGGTGGAACAAAGCGGCAAGAGCAGCCCAGCCATTGCTGTTCGCGGGTTGGTCAAGAAATATTCGAAAGCGAAGACCAAAGCTGTCGATGGCGTGTCGTTTGAGGTTTCGGGAGGAGAAATATTCGGCCTGCTTGGGCCGAACGGTGCGGGTAAAACCACAACCATTGGCGTCCTTACAACGGCGATTGTGCCGACCGAGGGATCGGCTTCGATCATGTCGGTAGATGTAACGCGCGACCCGATCAGCGTGAAGCAGCGCATTGCCGTGGTGCCGCAACAAAGCAATTTAGACCGGAGTTTAAAGGTTCGCGAGATCTTAACTTTTCATGCGGCGTACCATAGTGTGCCGCGCAAGGTGCGTGAAGCGCTGGCCGACAAACTGTTGGACGAACTCGGTTTGGGAGATCGAAAGAACGAAAAAGTTAGCAGGTATTCGGGAGGCATGGCGCAACGGCTCATGATCGCGCGGGCGCTGATGCATGAGCCCGATGTACTGTTTCTGGACGAGCCGACGAACAACTTAGATCCGCAGTCGAGGCTGTTCCTTTGGGAGCGGATCCGCGAGATGAATGCGCGCGGCTTGACGATTCTATTGACCACGCACGATATGGACGAAGCAGATAAGCTTTGTCATCGAATCGCCGTGATGGATCACGGCAAGATTCTCGTGAACGATACGCCGGCGGAGCTGAAGAAGCTGATACCGGGCGGGACTGTTTTGGAGGTGCGCGCTTATGTGGCAGGCGGCGGCGAGCATGTGGGAGAGGCCGTTAGCAAGGCGTTGAACGCGATTCCAGGAGTGGCGAAGGTGGAACTGGTGGACGAAAAGGGCGCGGCGGACGCGAGTGACAACGCGGGGACATTGAGCTTTCGCGTTTATGGAGAAGCGGCCAATACGCTGATTGGGCCGGCGGCGCAAGCGGTGTTGACGGCGGGTGCGCAGGTACGCGATTTGAGCGTGAAACAGCCGTCGCTCGAAGAAGTTTTTATATTTCTGACAGGGAGGCACTTGCGCTAATGGGCGATAACGAGCGTAGACAGGGCAGGACGCTGCTGGCGCTTAACGCATTTTTTGCGATTCTGCAGCGCGATATCAAAGTAACCGGGCGTGAGTTTCTGCCTTTTCTATTACAGGCGCTGATGCAGCCGTTGTTTTTTCTCTTTATTTTTGGCAAGGTTCTGCCGGGCATTGGCTTGGCTTCCGGCAACTTTGCGGCGCTCATGCTGCCGGGGATTGTGGCCCTAACCGGCATGATTGCGGCGATGCAAGGAGTGACGCTGCCTTTGGTGCTGGACCTCGGATTCGCGCGCGAGATTGACGACAGGCTGCTTTCGCCGCTGCCGGTGTGGTGGGTGGCGCTGGAGAAGGTTATGTTCGGTGCAATCCGAGGAGTGATAGCAAGTTCCGTTATCTTTCCACTCGGATGGTTGATTCTCGGAAACGGCTTTGCGGTGCGCGACGACCGGATTCCGGTGTTGATCGGGATGGTGCTGCTAACGGGATGCGTGGGATCGACGATCGGACTCTTGATGGGCACGGTGATCAAGCCCGATCAGATCAGCTTGATGTTCACGCTGATTTTTACGCCGCTGCTGTTTACGGGTTGTACCTACTATCCGTGGGGGGCGCTGCGGAACATTCGCTGGTTTCAGGTGTTGACACTATTTAATCCACTGACCTATGCAGCCGAAGGACTGCGCTACTCGATGGTGCCTCCTATTGGCGGCCATAATTTTCCGACGTTAGGGATTGGCTGGATTCTGCTGCTGTTAGGAGTCTCAGTGGTGACGATGTTTGTGCTGGGAACCAGAACCTTTCTACGGAGAGTTGTGACTTAGTGGACGATTTTCCCGAGTTCACTTTATCCGGCAAGGTTGCGTTGGTAACGGGCGCGGCGCGCGGCTTGGGGCGGGCCATTGCACTCGCGTTAGCCCATGCCGGCGCTGCCGTTGCCCTGGGGTTGCGCAACAAGAGCGCTGCTGGCGGTTTGCCTGCTGAAATCGAGGCGCTTGGGCAACAGGCGCTGCCGCTACAGATGGACATGGCGAACCTCGAGCAAGTCCGCCGGGCGGTGGACGATACCGTGTCGCATTTTGGCAGGATCGACATTCTGGTCAACAATGCGGGAATCGCGCCGGAGAATCTAGCGCAGAATGTGACCGAGAAAGATTATGACTTGACGATGGCCGTGAATGTAAAGGGAACATTTTTTGCGAGTCAGGCCGCCGGACGCGTCATGATTGGGCAAAAGAGCGGGCGGATTATCAATGTCAGCTCACAAGCGGGATTTGTGGCTTTGCCGGCGGAATCCATATATTGCACAACGAAGGCGGCGATCGTGCACCTGACGAAGTGTCTAGCGGTGGAATGGGGCAAGCATGGAATCACCGTTAATGCGGTGGCACCGACGTTTATCGAGACGCCGGGAACGGAGGAATATCTGGCTAATGCAGAGTCCCGGGCGGATGTGGTTGAACGGATCGCGGCCTTGCATCTCATAGGGCGGCCTATGGATGTGGCGGGGTCAGTCGTATTTTTGGCCTCGCCTGCGGCATCGCTGATTACGGGTCACACGATCTTGATCGACGGTGGATGGACGGCAAGGTAGCTATGCCTGAAAAACCGGTTCCAGCGAAGAGACTGCATTTTTCAACATGGCCAACAGGCCACTGACCAGACGCCAGGGCCTTCAATGCCAGCCGGGCCACGCCTTTTGACTTCGCCACGGCAAGAATCTGGGGACCGAAACCAGCTAACTCCCAAGCATTGACGTTCACCGGGAATAAAACGCTATTGAGTTCGAGGGCGTCCATTAGACGGAGAGCGGCAGGCGCGTTATGGGCCGAGAATCCGAGGTATTGTCTACGTAATCCGTGTGAAAGCGCCGCAGGGTGAGTTCGAGTTCTTCGCGAGCGCCCTTGGCGTCTCGCCGCATGGTCTTTTCAGCTAAAAACACCCTCTTGCGGTATGGTTTAAGCGCCTCGCCAAGCTTGATCTCCGCTTCACCATCGAAATAAGAAGGGGCACAGTCAAAATAATTGATGTCAAGCTCACAGGCGGATGCGACGCGGGCCGAAGCCTCTTCTTGGGGTAAACCACACACGACGATGCTACCGAAGGCCACGATGGAAAGATCGATTCCTTTTTATACGGGCGGCGGCGGATCATATTCGGCCAAAGTATAGCGAGAGGCGAGTGGGGAGCCGCTATGCTAGCGAATACGATGTTGACATCCATCTCAGGGCGTACGGCGATCGTAACTGGCGCGAGCAAGGGAATCGGAAAAGGAATCGCCCGTGTGTTTGCGAGCAAAGGTGCAAAAGTGCTCATCGCCGCGCGGGACTTGGTGCAGGCTGAAGCGGCAGCCGCGGAGATATGTGCAAGCGGCGCAACCGCGAGCGCAGTGGCGGCGGATGTTGCCAATCCGGAAGACTGCGCGAGAATGGCCGGGACGGCGCTGGCCCGATACGGTGGTATCGACATCGTCTGTTGCAACGCGGGCATTTTTCCCGCAGCCAGGTTGGGCGAGATGAACGCCGCGGACTGGGATCACGTGTTGGGCGTAAACCTAAAAGGAACATTTCTCACGGTAAATGCTTGCCTGCCGGCGCTGAAACAAAGTGGAAAAGGGCGGATCATCGTTACTTCATCGATCACTGGGCCGATTACCGGATACCCAGGTTGGAGTCACTACGCGGCCAGCAAAGCCGGGCAGTTGGGCTTCGTCCGTACAGCGGCCATTGAACTGGCCCCGCACAAAATCACGGTGAACGCAGTCTTGCCAGGAAACATTCTCACGGAGGGAGTAAAAGCGCTTGGCGTCGAATACATAGCGCGAATGACCGCAGCCATTCCGCAGAAACACCTCGGCTCAGTAGAAGACATAGCTTACGCTGCATTATTCCTGGCGAGTGACGAGGCGGCGTTTATTTCCGGCCAGACGATTGTAGTAGACGGCGGGCAGGTGCTGCCTGAGTCACATATGGCGCTGGAGGACTTGTAGGTCGCGATCGAACGCTATGGCTTAGGAATGCGATCTTCGGAGGTGAACGGAGATGCGGGAAGTCCTTCTCCATTTGCCAGATTGACTGTCGGTGAATTCGCCCAGCCATAGCGGACAAACTTTGGATTGGCGACCGTGTCCGCGGAAACTACCACAGTGCTCCCTTCAATACGCGCTGAGGCGTTTGTAAAATGACGATCGTCACCGGCGATTTCAAATCCTTGCAGCGTGTCGCCCTTGACCATAAGACCGCCAGTAACGTGATCGAACCAAAGCCGTAGAGCGCGGCCTTCGCCGCTCATCTCTCGATAGACGGGGCCGGAATACTCGATATTTTCGCCGTAAGCCAGTTTGCGCGCCGCCAGAGCGAGCCGGACCCCCACATCTTGCTTGTCGGACGGGTGAACATTAGTCGGATCACCAATATCGATGGTGACAGCCATGGCGGTATTCGCCACGGCGAGGGTTCTCCGCTGCGCCTCTCGAACGACAGGCCACGTTCCTTCGGGGGAAGATTTGAAGTTGGCGATCTGCACGAAAAGGAATGGGAAATTCCCTTCATGCCAGTGCATGCGCCAATCGGCAATCAAGGCTGGGAACAACTTTTCATAGAGATTGGCGCGAGTGGGACTGGCGTTCGATTCGCCTTGGTACCAAATCACCCCTTTTATACGGAAATCCAGCGCCGGGGCAACCATGGCGTTGAACAAGGCGGACGGACGCCACGAAGAAGGATTGGGATGCCAAGGGTGTGTGGGTGGCGGCCGATTGGCTTTCTTGGCCGCTTCGTCCTCGCGCTTCTCGGCTTCCACAGTGCGCTGCAGATCCCCCTGTTGATTCGAGAAAGAAGACCATTCGGCGAAGACCGGCATGAGAGACGAATCGTTGCCAAGCCCTTCCATACTCACCCACGCTTCAGCGGGCGTGCCACCCCAAGTGGAATCAATCAGGCCGATAGGAACGTGTTCGTGATCGGTCAACTGCTTACCGAAAAAATAAGCTACCGCGGAAAATTTAGCGGCAGTTTCGGGAGTGCAAGAAGTCCAGGAAGCCGACTCATAATCAGACAGTGGAAAGTCCGAGACTTTGGTGTGAATTAGCAATAAACGGATCTGCGGCTGAGCGGCGCGGCTAATTTCCTCAGCTGAGTTGGCGATAACCGCCCCCGGAAATCCTTTGAGCGGCATTTCCATGTTCGACTGGCCAGACGCAAACCATACGTCGCCTATTAATATGTCTTCAAGCTGAACGGTATTTGCCGCTTTGAGAGTCAGCGTATAAGGGCCGCCGGCGGATTGCGGAGGAAGAAAGATGTCCCAGCGGCCGGCTTTGTTGGCGACAGTGCTTTGCGTCAGCGTATTGAATTCAGCTGAGATCGTCTCTTCCGGATCGGCCCATCCCCAAAAGTGAATCGGCTGATCGCGCTGCAGAACCATGTGGCTACCGAGAATGGCCGGAACACTCACCGCGGCCTTAAGGACGAAACTCAAACTGAATAATGAAAACGTGGTTATGATCGCGAGAGGTAAACGGCTCATGGCTGTGTCGTCATTCAAAATAGCAAACGCCATCAGCGCTTATCCAAAAATTGGAACACATGTTCCAACGCGGCGCCTTGCCAAATTGCGCAGCCTGCTTTTTTCCCTCAATATCTTGCTGGGTGCCTTCAACCTTATTCCTTCCCCCTTTGGATGGGTTTAAAGCCCTACCCATCCTTTATGTCCGATAGCCCCGGCCAGCACTTTCTTAACTGGGCTGATGCCGTCCGCGCTTACAGTTCTATCGGATTAATCCTAAGCTGGCGCCTTTTCGGTTCCGCTTTCGAGCCAATCTTCGTTTTTGCCATACAAACCTTGTATCGCTAACTCATTTTGTCGATGAGGCGTCTGTAGACGATTCGAGACCAGTGAATGCAACTGAAGACTCCCACCGCCAACACACTCCAACTCCGCAAAGCGCCGAGTCGGGACAGACGCTTGAACCAGCAACCACAGCCAGATTTGGAGAAAGCCAAGGCAGACTTGGAGCGTCTCCAGTCCGAAATGGCGGCCAGCCAACGAGCAAACGACAAATTACTTGAAGATTTGGCCAGAGCAAAACATAACAGCAAGGTTCGTCTCCGTGTGGTTGCCGTGGTGATGATGGTTGCCGCGCTTGTCAGACTGGCCTGGGTTTACAGCGACACGCCGCCCGCTGCGCAGCCCGTAGCCCTGCCGCCCGTCGCGGCTTCGGGTCCTGCGGCCGCGACTGCTGCCGTTCATTCTCCCGATTCGGTCTCAAAAGCTCTCGATAGCCCTGCTACCCAGGGCCTCGACCGCCTGACCGATGCCTTCCGCTCCATGCCGGACGAAGATCAAGTCGATCTGATCGCCAAAATCAATGCTAGGAACCCGGGCGGCCCACCTGCCTGCCCGCTCGCCTGGAACGACGGCGTTCCTTCTCTCTCGCTAGGCGATAAGAAAGGCCAAGCCCCCAGTATGTCCGCTGCCCTAAACCAATGCGCCGCGGCGGTCGAAAAATACCGCCTCGAAAAACTAGCCCTCAGCTCCAAATAGCTTGCCGCCACGGATTCAGTCCCACTTTGGAGTGCCACTTCGGGGACGGAGAGGCATGGTACGAGGTTGATCGACTCTTGTCTCGTCTCGCCCACCGCAGTCCCGCTAAATTCCTCCGCTCCCACTTCACGCTGCCTTCCGCCCTGCACCATTTCCGCTAGCATGAATCAGGGCGTCTATGGCCGGTATTTTCATAAGTTACCGACGGGATGACAGCGCCGGCCACACCGGGCGTCTCTCTGATCTGTTGAGGTCCCAATTCGACCCTAAGCAGATATTCCTCGATCTCAATTCCATCTAACCAGTAGAAGCTTTTCCCGCGGTGATCGCCGCGAACCTCGCCTCTTCTCACGTCCTCCTCGCCGTCATCGGGCCGCGCTGGCTCTCCTCGGTCGATAGTAAGGGCCAAAGCCGGCTGCAAGACCCAACAGACTTCGTGCGCCGGGAAATCGCCGCTGCTCTCGAGCGGGAAATCAAAACCATCCCGCTGCTGGTCGGCGGAGCCAAGATGCCCCAATCCGGCGATCTACCGGCCGATCTCACCAGACTCGCCCAATGTCAGGCATTTCAGCTCAGTGATGCGGAATTCCCCGGCGATGTCTCGCGGCTCATAGCGGTCCTGCGAAGTTCAGTAAAGCCCCCCGCGCCTAAGAAAACCAAAGCGCTTCGTCTGCGCGCCGAGCAAGCCACCTTGTCTCGTGACGACGTAACGGCGATGCTAGCCATGCGCGGATTTTATTGCCGCGGCTGGAACGAGGCCGGCAAAGGGATCGCTCACGAATACAAAACCATGGTTCAAGCCGGAGCCGTAGTCGTTCTCGATAAAGCCACCAACCTCATGTGGCAAAAAAGCGGCAATAACCACGCTACGATTTTCGAGGAAACGCACCTTTACATACAAGAGTAGAACGCCAAGAAGTTCGCGAGCTTCGCCGATTGGCGCATGCCTACGCTAGAGGAAGCCATGTCCCTCATGACCCCGAAAGACGGCAGCGGCTACCTTCCGCCTGAATTCGATGGCGCCGTGATTTTGTGGACCGCCGACCGCGCTACCAAAGACGGCAGCGCCTGGATCGTCTACTTCCACGATGGGCTTTGCACCGTCGAGTCCATCAACTTCAACGGTTACATTCGCGCGGTTCGCTCAGCGCTGCCAATCGCCCGCCCAAAGAGCGCTTAACTAAGTTAGGATTTGGAGCGGTAACGTCAACCGCTATAATTCACCCCCCGCGACATTCACCCGCGCACCGTTTGACCGCGCCACTCCACGGGCATATAATTCTCCCCATATGACGAGCAAAGCCCGCGCAATATGCCTTTCGATCCTGATCGGGATGTATGCACCCGGTCCACTTTTGCCTCAAGACAATCCCCAAAATGTTCCGCAAAAAACTGCCGCCGGTGTCGCGTTCACAACGCCGGGCGGATGGACGGTCGCCTCTGACTCAGGAATGATCACGGCAACCGCGCCGGAAGGCGATACTCACGTTGTCGTGTTGGATGAAAAGGCGTCGGACGCCGCCACCGCGGTGTCGCAGGCTTGGGCCACCTACAAGCCGGGCTTTGCGAGGCCGCTGCGGGAATCGGTAAACAAATCCGATCGCGACGGATGGACCAGCGGCAAGCAGAGCCGGTGACCAAGGTCTACCCTGATTTCAAGCTTGCTGATGATGCCGTCACCAGGCAGATAGAAATCAAAAACCTGATTTGTGCCTGCACCGGGATGCCTCGAGTATAAAAAGCTTACCCCCGAATCCACCTTAACGCTGCTGAGCGGCATGAAGCCGACGAGTAAGTTTGGCGAGGTTTTTCAATACAGCAATCTGATGGCGTCCGCTGCGGGCTATATCGGCGCGCATGTGTACGAGCCTGCGGGTGAAGCGGGTAAGGCTTACGACCGCGCGATGGAAAAAGAAATCTTCAAGCCGCTCGAAATGCGCAACACGACTTTTGATATGGAGAAAGCCCAGCATGGCGATTTCGCCAGCCCGCACTCTGACGACATCGACGGGCATACCGCGCTGATCAAGATGCAGCAGAACTATTCAGTAGTTCCGTTTCGTCCAGCGGGCGGCGTTTGGGTCTCAGCCCATGACATGACGCAATACGCGCTGCTGGAGCTTCGGCGCGGCAAACTCGCTGACGGACGGCAGTTTGTCTCGGAAGAGAATTTGCTGATGCGCCGCAAGCCGCAGATCCCGACAGGCGAAGATGAAACCTACGGGATGGGTCTTGAAGTGAACAACCACTGGGGTATTCCGATTGTTCATCACGGAGGTAGTCTCTTCGGCTACAAAAGCGATTGGATGATACTGCCCGACGCAGGCATTGGCGCCGTGCTGCTGACCAATTCCGATAGGGGCGGCGGGTTGCTCGGGCCGTTAATGCGCCGCTTGCTGGAAGTTGTCTACGACGCAAAACCGGAAGCAGTCGCGTCGGTAGATGCGTTGTCTGATAATTACCGTGGTGTGGCAGCGAAGGAGCGTGCGCGCTTGACCTTTCCCGCAACCGTAGACGAGGCGTCGAAGCTGGCCCCTCACTACGTAAACGCACAGCTTGGGACTATCAACGTAAAGAAATCGGGCGAACACACTGTCTTCGTTTGGGATGGCGGCGAGAGCCGTATGGCAACCCGCAAAAACGACGACGGCACAATTTCTTTCGTCAACGCCGACCCGCCTCTCAGCGGCTTTGAGTTTGTCAAAAGCGAGAAGGATGGGAAACGCTCGCTCATCGTCCGCGATGCCCAGCATGAATATGTGTTTATGGAGACGACCTCGTCTCCCGTCCCTCGTAGTTCCTTCCAATAGCCAGTCAAAACAAGGTGGGGCAGACTCCGGTCCGCCAGAGGGAAGACTTCAGTCAGCTCTGTCGCGCTTATCCTGGCGCACGACGCGTGAGCGAATGAGTTTTGAGCCGTCCTGCGACGCGCGATCATGGTCAAAGATCAGGCGTTCCGCTCCGAGCGAAGCTCACGCCCGCGTCACAAGGCTGCGAAACGAAGCGCCGATTTTGTAGCTCCCATCGGATTGACGGAATACTGCCAGCGCCCTCGCATGAGCTGCATCCACTGCTTCGGCGCTAGAGTTCTCAATGGCGCGCGCGGCGACTCCCGAGGAGCGCAAGCCCCGTAAGGCGGTAGCTAAGTCGGCGTATTGCCAGGGCGAATCCACGTCGAATACCTCCAGCGGTTCGAGACCCGCTGCCGCTGCGAACGCGCGCAGTGCCGCTTCCTCTGATAAAGCGAATGGTCCAGGCGCACCGGGCGGTGGGGGCGGCAGCAATGGCCGCAGCGCGGCGACAAGCGACGCGGCTTCCATCCCGTCCGGCTTGCCCCAGGTCATCACGACCACATGTGAGCCGCGTCTGGCCACTCGCTTTGCCTCCGCCAGCGCGCTACCGGGGTTCGCAGCGTATTGGAAAGAATTGAAGCCCGTTACTAGATCGAAGCAACCATCTGGAAAAGGCAGATTCTCGAGTTCGCCAATGTGAAAGTGCCCCTTTGGCACACGCTCACGAGCGATGGCTAGCAAGTTCTCGGCCGCATCCAGGCCCGAGACTTGAGCACCCCTTTCGGCGGCTAACTGGACGGCCATTCCGGCGCCACATCCCACATCCAGATACTGGGTTTCTGCCCCAACGCCCATACGGTCGAATGTAGCTGTGTAGACGGCCCGGCAACTTTGCTCTTGGATCGCCGCCCAATCAGCGGCGGCTGCGCCCCACAATCTTCCGTTCGCCGCGGAGGTGGTCTGCCTTTGTTCCATGGCCATGCCGGCTCCTTTCAGCCAAGGATACATCGCGATGGCCGCATCAATGAAGGCGCGAGAGGAGCGCTTCACCCGCGTGAACAAGTCGCGATGCGTGCAGCCCGGCCTTCGGCGATATCATCGCTTGCACGCTTTGTCTACCCCCCGACTTCCGGATCTTCGAGTCTCCGGCTAAGGTTCCTGTCTTGACTCTCGATCTTGCCGACTTTCTTGCGGTTCGCCGCGTCGCGACCCATATAAATCTCTCCTAATACAAAATATCTTTATGAGATTTCGCTTCTCCGCCGTTTCCGCCTCGCTCCTCATCTCGTCCTGCTTCCTCCTGGCACAGGACACCCTCAATCAACTCGGCCCTTACGGCCCATGGCTCTCCGATAAGATTCTGACCGATGGCCCTGCCCGCATGTCCTTCCGAACCGGCAACTGGAAGAACGTCAAAGCTTGGCAGAACGCTGGCCGTCAGCGCGTTCTCGAATGTATCGCTCCGTCAACCTCGGTGGCAGACCCGTCGTTACCGTCACCCGCCGCACCACCTATGACGGCCTCGATATCGAATTCCTCACTTGGCAGCTGCCCATGGGCCCAAAAACCGAAGCGGTCTTCCTCAAGCCCACTGGCGCCCGCGGCCCGCTCCCAGCGATCTTGGCTTTACACGACCACGGCGGCAACAAATTTCTCGGCTGGCGCAAGATTGTCCGAACCGACTCCACGCCTTGGCCCATGCAAGTAACCCATCAGGATCATTACTACGGCGGCGTCGCTTGGGCTAACGAAATTGCCAAGCGCGGCTACGCCGTCCTCGTGCATGATACCTTCCCGTTCGCCAGCCGCCGCGTCATGGTCAAAGATGTACCTGAACAAATTCGTGATGGCGGCGTCGACCCAGCCTCGCCTGACGATCTCGACGGAATTGATAAATACAACAGGTTTGCCGCCGCCCACGAACACGTTATGGAAAAGAGTCTTCTTTCCGCCGGCACAACCTGGCCCGGCGTCTATCTCGTTGAAGATCAGCGCGCACTCGATGTCCTCGCCGCCCGCCCCGAAGTCGATCCGAATCGCATCGGTTGCGCCGGCCTTTCGGGCGGCGGCATGCGCACGGTTTTCCTCGGTGGCATCGACCCTCGCATCAAAGTCGCCATCGCGGTTGGCTTCACGCCCACTTGGCGCGATTTGCTGCTCAACAAGTCCTTCACTCACACTTGGATGGTCTACGTACCCCTCTTGCCCAAGGATCTGGATTTCCCCGAAATCCTCGCCCTCCGCGCCCCAGCGCCCACCATGATTCTCAACAGCCGCCAAGATCAGCTCTATACTCTGCCCGAAATGCAGCGCGCCGATGCCATGCTCGCCGACACCTTCAAACGGGCCCACGCCTCAGATCATTACAAATCCATGTTTTACGAAGGCGGCCATAAGTTCGACCTCCCAATGCAAGCCGATGCCTTCGCCTGGTTCGACCGTTTTCTCAAAGCTCAATGAGTAGATATCGTCCTTCAGCGAAGCCGGATCGGCAGCTTCACGTTCTCTACGAAGACGATGCCGTTGTAGTCCTCAATAAGCGCGCCAAACTACTCGCGGTGCCGGCGGATGACTCCAATACCCCATCGGCGCTTTCTATTCTTTCCGCACAACTGAAATCAAAGAGGCAGCGGGCCTTCGTCGTCCATCGCATCGACCGTCACACGTCTGGGATCCTGCTCTTCGCAAAAACCTGGCCAGATCGAGAAGCACTGGTGCAACAGTTTATCCGCCACACCCCGGTGCGCGAATATCTCGCGGTAGTTCGTGGTCATCTGCGCCTTGCAGAAGGGACTCTCGTTCACTACTTTCGGCAAGAAGGCATGTTTCAAAAGGCGACCACGCAAAGCGATCCCAAATCGGCTCGCGCTGAACTTCGCTATTCCGTGGAACATCGCCTTAAGGGCGCATCGCTCGTCCGAGTCTCGCTGGTGACCGGATTACAAAATCAAATCCGCGTTCAGCTTTCCGCCATCGGCCACCCCGTCATCGGCGACAAAAAGTACCATCCATCGGAAAAGCTGGAACGGCAAATAACTCGCGTCGCTCTCCACGCGGCGCGTCTTTGGTTGATGGCTCCTGATGAACAACGTTACCCTTCCAAGCGGATCTTCCCACCGCGACGAGACCCACCCACCTTGAAAGGTTTTGAAGCGGGGCTCTGGTCCAAAGCAGGTTAACGTCCGGAGATGCGCGCTCTATAATAAGGTTGCGATGGCATCCGCACTTTCTGCGCCTCCAATTACGATTGAGCAGTACCTCGCCTTCGAGTCGCCGGACGGTTACCGCGACGAATTGATCAACGGAAGGATCATCGTGTCTCCGGAAGCGAAACCCCTGCATTCTGATGTTGCCGACAATCTCTGCGACCTTTTGAAGGATGCCTGCGACAAGAAGCTCCACAGAGTCAGTCAACGGATGAATCTGCGCTTTCCAGACGTCGATAGCATGCCCAGTCCCGATGTCTTCGTTATGGACCTGGCTGAATGGCAACGGGCGAGGAAAGAAGAAACCTATCCCGATGGGGCAAAGGTGCTACTCGCGGTGGAAGTGATTTCCCCCAGCAACAGGCCAGGCCCACTGGCGGAAAAAGTGGCGATCTATGTCGAGCACGGGATCGAAACTTGGGTAGTTGAGCCCAAGAAACAGGAAGTGAAAGTGCATCGCCGCGGCGAGCCGCTGATCGGCGCTAGCTTGCGTCTCCAGTCTGTATTGCAATGGAATGGCAAAGCGGTGCCTCTATCTGCAATCTTCCAGTTGCCGTAACCGGGCTGATTCACTTCGAAAGAAAAAAACTGTTGACGATATGAATACAGCAATCGGCGAGGGCGCGACCAACGCTAGCCCGCGCACCAAGCCGCTGCTTGCTCCTCGACTTCGCCGAGTCTACGCGTGCAGGCGTACGTAGGGCGGCCATTCTTGGCAGCGCGGCGGCTTTCGAGCCGCCGCCATCGCATACCTCACCCCACAACCACATACTGTTCAATCCGGCATCGCCGGAGACTCTTGTGTAAATGCGCCCCCTCCGATCCCTCGGCGGTGCCCAGCCTTTGATGTCCGAGTCGGTAAGACATTTCGGGTTTGCAACACCCGCTAAGAGTGACGTTGTGGCCGCTATGTCGCCCTTTGCAGCAGCATCGGAGACGCGCGAAATTAAGACGCTTGCCGTGTTGTAAGATCTTGCTAAAGCGTTACGACAACTGGAAGATCGCGGATAGCGGCACCGCTTTGCCGTTCCATTGCAAAACCGCCTGGAGACGCAAGCTAGCGATGATGAGAGGCTCGCCGCGGCGATGTACTTTCACTTCCTGCTTTTTAGGTTCGACCACCCAAGTCTCGATTCCATGCCCCGCGTAGATGGCCACCTTCTCCCCTAATGGAGTTGGCCGGTTACTGGGGGAGATCACTTCCACCGCCAGCAGCACTTTTGAACCATCTGGATAGACTTCTTCAGTGCGAACCCGTTGCCATTCCGCCCGCTCGATCACGAAGACATCAGGGCTCGGCATACTGTCAACGTCTGGGAAGCGCAGGTTCAATCGTTGGGCCACTTTGTAGGTTTTCTTATTACAAGCGGCCTTCAACAATTCGCAGACATTTTCCGCAACGTCAAAGTGAAGCGCTTTTGGTTGCGGAGAGACGATGATCCTTCCGTTTATCAATTCGTCGCGATAACCGTCAGGCGACTCGAAAGCGAGGTACTGCTCAATCGTGATGGGAGGCGCAAAAAGTGCGGATGCCATCGCAATCCAATTATAGAGCGGTTCAAACGTAAACCGAGCGCGGCCAAATTGCGGCTTGCCTGCGTCAGCCCGGCTTCTTCCTTCTGGTTTTCGCACCATTCCCCCCGCCGCCAGTTCTGCCAGTTCGTTTAGGCCAGACATACGGGACGCCGGCAGGGTTGAATTGCCGCCCATAATTCTTACTCTAAGAGGGGCGCGGCGGCAGAGCTAAACGGACTGAATGTAACCTAGACACCCTCTTGGTAGGACGTCGACAGTAACAGCGCCGCTCGAGCAATCCGCTTTGACGTATTGTCGGCTCCAGTGACATTGGCGCGAAACAGTGTTGAGCGACTTGTGCATTCGCGCGGGCAGCGTACTCTCCCTCAAGGCGACTTTTGACGAGCGTCGGAATCCAAATCAGCGAGATGCGCGTTTCAGGCCCAAGTGGTTCAAAGGCCGATTTCTCACCTGCCGCTGCTACGAGTTGTGCGCGAGAAACTCAACGACATCATTCACGAGTTCCTCAGCTTCCTTACGAGTGAGCTTCAGCCCTTGGTGTATGACCTCGTTCCTCCCCCGCGTGTTTCGAAGACAAAGACGCTTCAACTCCTCCCGGGTTCGAGGCACAGCTTGCACCGGCAACTTATTAATTAGATCGATCACTCCGAGGTCTCTCGCCTTTTCAGCGCCGAGCAGTTTGCGAACTGAACTCTCAAATTCAACCCAAGCTATGATGGCGGCCACATTGGCGTCGGTGTGGAGATACGAGCGCGCGATGTCGAGACGTCCGAGTCCCTGAAGAGCGTAGGCAATCCTAGATGCTCTTCGGTCTTGGACCCATTGGTCCTTAAAAAAGTTGTCTCGATTCTTTTTCCTCTCCTCGTTTTTGCCGTAATATGTCAGTCGGTACCAAGTCCACAGCGCAAACTCCGTCTCCGCGACGTCGAGTTGCCGGGTTGACCTTTCGTGGCTCCACATTTGCAACTCCTCGCAGTATGCAAGATAGAATTTGGGAACCGTCGAGGCATTCACGATGTACAGCAAGCTCGCCAGATGATGGCTGCACATCGCGAATCGCCCTGGGTACACATGGTGGAGAACCAGGGCAGTCAGACTAAGATCGCCGAAACCATATCGAATCTGGCTTACCAAGTCAAGAATGCCAGTGTCATCTTTGCGGTCACGTAAACGGTAAACCGCATCCGACACGCGATGCTCCTCCATGCGCTCCTTGAGACGTTGACGGTCGGGCTTCGTCCAGTCCAGGACGAAGGGAAGGTCGTCGCCGAAGATTGCCATCACATCGTCGACGGTCAGCCGACGCTTCCCAGCCCGCACGTCCTTGTAGATTTCTTTGATCGTCGTAAAACCAGCCTTAAAGGTCTCCCCTCTGTGCCTCTCGCCCAGCACTTCGTCGAAGCGATCCCAATAATAGGACAGATCCAGCTTTGGTTTAGCTTTCATCGCGAAACCGCGATTATAGCGATGATTGGGCGGGGTCGTCGCCAGCTGCACGTGTCGATCAGCGGACCTGGCGCAAGACCGTGGGTAAAGGCAGGGGCATTTTGGCGATTCGTGCAACCGCCGGCAGCGTGATCTCCCATAACGCAACTTCGCGGGCCCTGAGCCGTGGACGGCCGAAACCCATCGCAAAATGTAAGAAGACGCGCCTTGGAATCCGCACTCACTATAAAAGGACAGGCCACCCCCCCCAACGTCATCCGTGATTGTCTTCATCTCGAACCGGGCGACCGCATTAAGTTTTTCGTCCACCCGGACGGTAGCGTCGTAATCCTACCCAAGATCCCGCGGACTGCGTAAACTCAGCTTCGCGACAAGGCACAATAGAGCAAGGTGCCAATTTAACCACCAATGCTTACTCGTAGCCAAATCTCTCGCGTTATTTTAACTAACTACAAAAGCATTAGACGTTGCGATGTCAGCTTGGGCCCACTTACCTTTCTGGTAGGCCCAAACGGTGCCGGAAAAAGCAACTTCGTCGAGGCAATTAGATTTCTTTCTTATGCCCTCGGCGGTTCTCTTGAAGCGGCGGTTGAAAATCGTGGCGGTTTCCAGAGCATCGCTCATCGCGGCGATGAAACAGCGTCCACCATTAACTTTCAAATCCTGCTTGATCTCGCCGATGACGGCAAAGCTCAATATGACGTCGAGATCAGGGCGGTCGAGGATGGTCCAGCGATTGTGGCCGCCGAGGGCTGCTCAGTTGATCGGCCAAGCGGCCGAACGTGGTTTCGTGTCAGGGAGGGCGCTGTCGAGAGCAGCGAAGGAGTGATGCCCACCGCATCGGAGGATAAGCTATTCCTTGTAAATGCGTCTGGTTTGACCCCGTTTGAGCCCGTTTACCGTGCGCTCTCAAACATTACGGTTTACAACCCTTTACCGGATGAAATGCGCGGATTCAAATCCGCGAAACGCTATAGAAATCTAGATCGTAGCGGAAGCGCACTGGCGGAAACTATTTCGAAGATGAAAGATTCAGAGCCAGACAGGCTGGCTCGCGTTTACGACTATCTGCAGAGGATAAATCCGAATGTCATGGGGGTCGAGCCAGTCTCAGTCGAAGCAAACTTCAACTTGCGCTTTAAGCTAAATCGCGGAAAGGGCCGTTCTCAGGATTTCCTGGCAAACAACATCTCAGACGGAACTCTGCGTGCACTCGCGGTGTTAGTCGCACTCTTTCAGAATAGCGACCGCTACCCGTTGAACTTCATCGGTCTCGAAGAGCCCGAGGCAGGTTTGCATCCGGCTGCCGCAAGCGTATTGTTCGATAGTTTGGTCGAGGGCAGCACAATGCGGCAGATTGTAGTGACTAGCCACAGCCCTGACCTCCTGGACCGAGAAGATATTCCTGTGGGAGCGCTTAAAGCTGTGACTATGAAAGGCGGCTGCACAATCATTGGTGAAGCAGACCAAGCGGCAAGAACCGCTTTGCGGGAGCGTCTCTACACGGTAGGAGAGTTAATGCGAATGGATCAACTTCGGCCCGAGAATCCGAATTCTGTTGGCGGGATCTTATAGCTTGGTGCGATTTGGATTCGTGATTGAAGGACACGGAGAGGTGGACGCCATACCTCTCCTGGTCCGCCGCATTTGTCATGACATTTACTCTGACTTCTCGGTCCAAACCTCTCGGCCCGTTCGACTATCGAAATCAAAGCTTCTTCGAGGCGATGAATTGGAGCGCGCTGTCCGTCTTGCTATCGCGAATACCGAATCGCAAGGACCCGTTCTT
>Ga0302319_10008229_pt1 | contig 20336 bp, 16 predicted proteins | sample Bog_T0_2_FD_203319 | JGI IMG/M metagenome (GOLD analysis project Ga0302319, IMG submission 203319) | Peat permafrost microbial communities from Stordalen Mire near Abisko, Sweden - Bog_T0_2 | ecosystem: Environmental > Terrestrial > Soil > Wetlands > Peat | place: Sweden: Abisko, Stordalen Mire... | reverse complement strand
TTTGTAACCGGGCACGACTTCAGTCGTGCCGCACTTCGAGTTAGAAATTTTGCGGGGCTTTAGCCCCCGAGGCACAAAATGGCAGAAAACATCGGCAAAGTAATTCAGGTTTCCGGCCCGGCGGTCGACGTGCAGTTCGAAGAAGCGACCATGCCGGCCATCTACCAGGCGCTGAAGGTCACCAGCGATGGCTTCAACGTCCCCACGCCCATCAGCGTCATTCTGGAAGTGCAGCAGCACCTCGGCGAAGGCCGTGTCCGCACCGTGGCCATGGAAGCTACGGACGGGATGGTGCGCGGCATGAAGGTCATCGACCTCGGCGGCCCTATCCGCGTTCCCGTGGGCAAGGAGACGCTGGGCCGCATCATCAACGTCATCGGCGAACCGGTCGACGAACTCGGCCCCATCGGCGAAAAATCGCGCATGCCCATTCACCGGCCCGCGCCGCTGTTTGACGAGCAGACCACCCACGAAGAGATGTTCGAGACCGGCATCAAGGTCATCGACCTCATCCAGCCCTTCTTGAAGGGCGGCAAGATCGGCCTCTTCGGCGGCGCCGGCGTCGGCAAAACCGTGGTCATCATGGAACTCATCAACAACGTCGCCAAGAACCACGGCGGCTTCTCGGTATTCGCCGGCGTGGGCGAGCGCACTCGCGAAGGCAACGATCTCTGGGTTGAAATGACCGAGTCCGGCGTCATCAAGCCCGGCGACTTCGCCAACTCCAAATGCGCCCTGGTCTACGGCCAGATGACCGAGCCGCCAGGAGCCCGCCTCCGCGTGGCCTTGAGCGCTCTGACCGTCGCCGAGTACTTCCGCGACGTCGAAGGCTCTGACACGCTGCTGTTTATCGACAACATCTTCCGCTTCACCCAGGCCGGTTCCGAGGTCTCCACGCTGCTCGGCCGTATGCCCTCCGCCGTCGGCTATCAACCCAACCTGGCTACGGAAATGGGCGAACTCCAGGAGCGCATCACCTCCACCAAGAAGGGCTCCGTCACCTCCGTGCAGGCCGTCTACGTGCCCGCCGACGACTTGACCGATCCCGCCCCGGCCACCACCTTCGCCCACCTCGACGCAACCACCGTGTTGAGCCGTCCGCTCTCAGAGTTGGGCATCTACCCGGCCGTCGATCCGCTCGCCTCTTCGTCGCGCATTCTTTCCGCTCGCATCGTCGGCCAGGACCACTACGACGTGGCCCAGGGCGTCAAGAAGATCCTCCAGCGCTACAAGGATCTCCAGGACATCATCGCCATCCTCGGCATCGATGAATTGTCGGAAGAAGACAAGCTTACCGTCGCCCGCGCCCGCAAGGTGCAGAAGTTCCTGTCCCAGCCCTTCCACGTGGCCGAGCAGTTCACTGGCATCCCCGGCGCCTACGTGAAGGTGGCCGACACCGTGCGCAGCTTCAAGGAGATCATCGCCGGCAAGTACGACGACATCCCCGAGCAGGCCTTCTACATGAAGGGCGCCATCGAAGAAGTGCTGGAAACCGCCGAGAAGATGAAGGCAACGGCGTAGGAAGCAGGGAACAGGGGTCAGGTTTCAGGGATCAGAAAAGCGCTCGGCGCGGGAAGGTTTTTGACTGACCCCTGATCTCTGATCCCTAAAATCCTGAAAGGATTTTCATGGCAGACGAAACCAATCAACTTCGTGTACGGCTGGTGACGCCGGAGCGGGTGCTCTTTGAAGCCTCTGCGGCTGCCGTCGAGCTGCCTTCGAAGTCCGGCTACATGGAAGTGCTCTTCGGCCACGCGCCTCTCATGGCGGAGCTGGGCGCCGGCGACGTCGTGGTGCATGGCGGCCCAGATGCACACGGCGAGACCCGCTACAACGTCAGCTGGGGCTTCGTGGAAGTGCTTCCCGACCGCGTCACCATTCTCGCCTCCGACGCCCTCAAACCCGAAGAGATCGACGTCAAGCGCGCCCAGGAGCAACTGGATCGCGGCCACAAGGAATGGAACGAAGCCGGCGACAGCGAAGAGGCCTACGACAAGGCTCTCACGGTCATCGCCGAAGCCGAAGCCAAACTTGCCACCGCAGCCGAGAAGCACTGACCTTCCGCTCAACTTCTTTCGGATACAAGTGCCCCGTGCCCCATCCTTCCGCGCCTTTTGCGGAAGGGTGGGAAACCTCGGCCCACAACCAGCCGTGTTGATCCTCAGGGGGAGCTTTGCGCGTCTTTCTTGCCAAATGGAGGCGAAAGGTCCGCAGTCGTTCTTTAGGCTCAGCCCAGAGACCGTTCCGCTTCCAAATTTACCAAACCGTCCGCGGATAATTCTGCCCAATTGCTTCATCCGCCGAGATCAGCCAGGCAAATCCCCGTGCCTTGGCATTGGCCACGATCAACCGGTCAAATGGATCTCGCGTCCACTTCTCATCCAGCGCCGCCTCGGCCAAGTTTGAAAAGGGCAGATCGCAGATTCGAATGTTCGTTTCATGGCTAGCCTTCTTGAGCAGGTCGCGCGCGGCGAACTTTGTCTTGCCAAGCTCGTACAAGTACTCGAGTTCGAGGAACGCCATCGCGGACAAGAGTAAATCTGTTCTTTCCAGGAGCGCACTTGCCTTCGAACTTAGCCTGTTGACCCTGCCTGCGGCTAACCAGAGAATGATGTGCGTGTCCACGTAAGCAATCAAAGCTCCGACCAGTCTTTTTCCCATTCCTTTTCCATTTCGGCCAGCCACTCGGCCTTGAAGGCGGGATCGTCCATATTGAAATTTGGATCGACAAATACATCCAACGGCGTAATCCGGCTCAACCGGCTCACCGGCGGACCCTCCGGCACAATCTTCACCCTGCGCCCCTTGTGGACCACCCACACCTCGCCGCCCTCCAGCGCCTGATCGACCAGGGCAAAGAGATTGCGCCGAAACTGCGTGATCGGGACTTCCATTCCAGAAGAATATCATATACGTACATTCTAAGACGTACATATATGTACGCTCCGCATTTCCGCCGCCCCGTGCAATCCCTGGTCGTGCGGCTTACAATTCACCTTGAAATGGCGAAGACGAAAGAAAGAATCCTGGAAGTAGCCTGTCCCGACTGTGGGGCCATGCTCCGCATCGACGCAATCACCGGCGTGCTGATCAGCCACACCTCCGCTCCCCGCAAGCGCACCTTTGAGGATCTGGAAACCGCAGCCAAAGCCATGCGCGATCATGACGAACGCAAGGAATCCATCTTCCGCCAGAGTATCGAAGCGGAAAAGAACAAGGAAGATCTCTTCGAGAAGAAGTTCGCCGAAGCCCTGCGCAAAGCCAAGGACGCGCCCGAAGGCAAGCCATTGCGGGAGTTCGACCTGGACTGAGGGATCGTTGCGCCAAACGACCGGTATTCCCAAAGGCAACACCTCTTTCTCTCCGTGCATCCCAAAGCAAGCCGCATGGGGCGATACTTGAAGAGCGGTTGTCCATGCATTGTTGTTGGACAAAGGAGAAAACATGGTGGTTGTCCCCCTAGCTCAACCGGAGTATGAATTGAAGATTCCACGCCAGGTCGCTGAAACTGAAGGCACGAACTGGGCGCGCATGGCGGCCGGCGCCAGTCTGTTTGCGGGTGGCCTGCTGCTGTTGACGGGCCATCGGCGCGCCGGTTTGGTCACAGCTGCCGCGGGCACGGCTTTGGCTGCCCTCGATCAGCAGGAAGTGGTGAAAAGCTTGTGGCACGCCATGCCTGGCTACATTGAGCAAGTCCAGAATTTACTCGGCAAAGTTGAAGAGACAGTGATTGAGGTCGCCTCGCAACGCGACCGTCTGCACCAAATTCTCAACCGCTAAGGCATTTTCGCTTTTGCTGTAGACTTCCGTGCCCCATCCTTTCCGCTTTTTCTTGCGGAAAGGGTGGGAAACCCATGAATTCCAGGTCTACACCATTTCGGAAACTGCCATAGCCTGAGTGGATGCCGGCGGTCTGCTGTGCTGGTTTGTAAGCTGCCTTGTAACAGGGCACGACTTCATTCGTGCCGAAAAACGCCTGCAAAATGATTCGGGCTTTAGCCCCTGCCGCATCTCAAGCCGATCCAAATCGCAGTTCTCTTGGGTCGATCCGTAAATCCCAGACTCAAATCCCCAATTGCTTCCGCCCCGCGTCACTGATCCGATGCGGGGTCCATTTCGGCTCCCACACGATGTCGACATCCACCTTGCTGATATCGGGAATCCCCGCCAACCGGTTGTGCACCTGCTCGAAGATCAAGCCGCTGGCCGGGCATTGCGGCGTGGTCAGGGTCATGGTGACTTTCACCCATTGGCGCGGCCATGCTGGCGTGGACTCCGTGTCGGGCCCGGTGGCAACGCCGTAGATCAGTCCGAGATCCACAAGGTTTAGCTTGACCTCGGGGTCATAGCAGTCGCGCAGCGCAGCCAGCAAGTCATCTTCGGTGAGCATCGGCTAGCTCTTGCGCTCGACAAGATACCGCGCCACGGCCTTCAGCCCATCCGCGCGCGCCCCGTAGGGTTCCAGCGCGTCGAAGGCTTCTTCAACCAGCCGCGCCGCGTCGCGCTGGCTCCGCTCAATGCCGAACACCGCCGGCCACGTGACCTTTTCCGAAACCAGATCCTTCCCCGCTGTCTTGCCCAGGTGAGCCGAGTCCTCGGTCACATCCAGAACATCGTCCGCAATCTGAAACGCCAGCCCCGCCTTGCGGCCAAACACATCCAGCCGGGCAATGTCGTCGTCGTTGGCCCCGGCATAGATCCCGCCTGCCACCACGCTCACCCGGATCAAGGCGCCCGTCTTGGCGCGATGGATCGCATCCACAAGTTCCGCGGTCGGCTTGCTATGTTCGCTTTCAATGTCCAGCACCTGCCCGCCGATCATGCCTTCCACCGTTCCAATGGCCTGCGCCACCAGAGCCAGAATCTTCACCGATGCGGCGGGTGGCACGTCCAGCCCAGACAACACTTGAAACGCGTGGGTTTGCAGTGCGTCCCCGGCAAGAATCGCAATCGCCTCCCCAAAGACCACATGGCAGGTCGGCTGGCCCCGCCGCAGGTCGTCGTTGTCCAGGGCGGGCAGATCGTCATGAATGAGGGAATAGGTGTGCAGCATCTCAATCGCCGCGCCCAGCTTTTCAATTCCTGCGGGAAGAGTGCCGGCGATGGTCACTGCGGCTTGATAGGCAAGCAACGGCCGAAGGCGTTTACCTCCGGCGAAAGTGGAATGCCGCATGGCCCCGTGAATCGAGAAGGGAACCGTAGAAGAGCTGGGGAGCAGTTCTTCAAGAGCGCGGTCCGTGCGTTCGGCGGCCTCTTTGGTAAGTACCTTTACATCGACTGGCATTGCTTTCATGATAAACCGGCGCGACTCCTTGCAACGGTTAGCCTTCCCAACCAGCCAACCCCACCCAGCAAACACAAGGCTATCCCGCTGAGCCACCTGCCGGCGAGGACATCCGGCGTCGTGGTCCAGTCGGCGCTCACGCGCAGCGGCCCTTTCTGCACAGGAATCTCAATCAGCCCGTCATCGCGGTGAATCAGCGCTCCGGCGGGTTTGCTGTTCAAGGTCAGTCTCCAGGCAGGGAAGGTGCGCAGGCGAAGGATTAGATAGCCGTCTTCAGGCACCTCTTCGCTGAATTGCAGATGCTCCGGCGCTGATTTCGCAGGTTGGACGGTTGCGGTGTACGTGCGATTGCAACTGTTCTGCTCCACCCACCAGTCCGGATTCGCCCCCGCCGTGTCAACCATGCCGAGAGTAGCGTCCGGGTCAGACACCAGGCACGCATCGGGAAGCCCCGTGGCCACCAGCGTGTCGTCAGCGCCCACCGGTTCATACTCATCGGTGCCTTGAAAGCCGGCGCCGGAGTGGAAGACCTGCACCATGGGCGCCACTGCGTCTTCATCGTCACACGGCTGAAAGAAAAGGACGTCGGCGGTCCATATAGCCGCTAGAGCCAGCCCACAGCACGCGACGGGAACACCGATCCGGCGCAACCTTCCCGCCGACACGCGCGGCCACACCGCGGCGGCAAAGAACAACCCCATGGGCGCCTCCAGCACCACCAGCCAGCGCCACGGGAATTGCAGGAACCGGAGCTTCGGCAGCAGATTCCAGAGCGGCAGGGAGGTCGGCAGCTGCAGGACCAGAACAGCAATCGGTAGAGCCAGCAGCGGCACCCAGCGGCGTGTGTCCGCAGGCAACGTCCGGCGTCGCCACGCCACGAAGGCGCCTATTAAGGCGACCACAATCATGGAGACGGCGATGAGGGACACGCGACGAAGCTCAATGTCATGCAGAGCGAGCAGTGGGTCGGCGTGCTTGCCGAATAAAAAGCTGTTCTCGATCTTTTCTCCGGGATCGTCGGTGGCCTGGCCAATATCCACCCAGCGCTGCTCATACGCCGCAGGCGCCAGATAAAAACCGGCCAAGCCAATCCCCAACGCGGCGGCTATTGCTGCGCGCGCAATCGGTACCCACGACCGGTACAAAACGCCGACCGTGGCCGCAACGGCCGCAAGCAGATAACTGGCCATGACGCCCAGCGGTGCATTGGAAAGCCACGCGCCAGCCAGCACCAGCGCCATGGCGACGGCCGTGCCGTCGAATCCCTGCCGGAATCCACGGCCAGATCCAGGTCGCACACGCAGGAGCAGCGCAAGCAGCAGCGGAATCCAAAAACCTCCGGCGAGTTCTCCCATCGCTGATCGCTCATAGGCGGTGAAGAGCGCGTATCCGGAGAAAATGGCCGCACAGCCAGCCACCGTGGCGGGTGCCGGCGAGATCAGCTCACGGGCCAAAGCGCGCGTGGCGAGTCCCGTCGCTGCGAATAAGAGGAAAGTGAGGGCGATGGGAACCAGCGTCCAGGGCAAGACCAGTCCCAGCAGCGCGCCCGCCATCCAGGTAAGCGGCGGATAAAAAAGAAAGCGTGCCTCGCCCGCGCCGTAGTTAGGACTGGGTGCCCAATGCGGATAAACAATCCCATGCCGCCATGCGCTCAGAGCGTCGAACCACGAGACCAGGTGGAAGTCGAAGTCATGGCCGCACGAGTTGCCGCGCAGCAGTTGTGGCACAGTCGCGAGCGCCGCGGCCAGCAGGACCAGCCCCGGCCCGGCAAGCCGCCGCCAGCGAAAGCGTTTGCTGTTCAGCCCAAGCGTGGGTTGCTGATTTGGACGGGATGGGTAGGAAGTAGGGGCCATGAAGCGCGTCTCTATGAATATGCCACGCCGAGTCGGGATCGCCATAAAGACCCCGTGCCCATCCATGCGCTTTCTTTTCGGCGCATGGGTGGGAAACCTCGGACCTCAACCAGCCGTGTTCATCAGGAGCGCAGCCGAAGGATCGGCGGTTGTCCTTCAGCGAACTTCGGGTTCACCACTCGAAGCCCCGATCGGCCTCGCCGCGCGCCGCTCCAGCCAACCTAAACCCAACAACAAGATCGCTGCCATGCAGCTCAACCCGCGTCCCACCAGCACATCGCTGGTGCGAATCCAATGCACCGAGAGGTCAACAGGCCCACGCTGCACCGGCACAGCCATCAGTCCATCGCCGCGCGCCGGCAACTTGTCGACGACCCGTCCGTTGACCTGGATTCGCCATGCGGGATAGCTCCGTAGCCGCAGAATCAGGAATCCGTTGCGGGCTGACGTCAAATTGAGCCGCAGGGTTTGCGGCTGGCGAACTGTTGCCGCTGCCGTGGCGTAGCAACTGCCCTGGACCGCACTCCACCTTGGGTTTGTCTCTGGATCCTGTGCCTTCCCCAATTCGTCGTCGAAGTGATCCACCAGGCACGCATCCGGCAATCCCATCGCGACTGTCGAATTATCGGCGCCGGGCGGCGCGTACTCATCGGTTCCCACCAACCCAGCTCCAGACTGCGCGGCGGCAATTAGGCTCGGCAATTGATCCTCGGGTGGACCCACCCGGAAGAACGTGCTCGCGGAAAACAGAGCGGTGGCCGCGAAAGTCAGGGCACAAAAAGCGGCCACGGCCCGGCTTTGCCAGGGTCCAGATCGCCAGGAAGACCACACCGCCCGCGCCAGCAGGCAGGCCATCGGCGCCTCCACCACCACCAGCCAGCGCCATGGAAACTGCAGGAAGCGGAGCTTGGGGAGATGGTCCCAGACAGGGAATGAGAGGGGAAGCAGCAAGATCAGAACGGCTGCCGCGATCGCAACAAACGGAATCCACGCCAGTTGAAAGACACGCCGTTCCTGCGTGTGGTGCTCGCCAAATCCCGTATTTCCGGACTTTAAATGAAGAGAGCTCTCCTCCTGACCGGCGATTGGCGCGTTCTGTGCGCCGATCGCAGTCGATGAATCCGCGGATGTATCTCCGGGTGTTTGCCGTGATCTTTCACGACGCCTAAAGAGCTGCCCGGAATCGGCCCGACCCCGGGCTTTTGATGGCACCCCGCGCTGCCAAATCACCAGGAAACTCAACAGGGCCACGGCAATCATCGAAACGGCGAGCAGCGACACAACCTGCAGCTCGGCCTCGTGCACCGTCAACTTCCCCCCGGAATGGCGCGCAAAAATCCAGTTGTTCTCGATCCTCAATCCCGGATCGCCATCCACGCCGATGGTCTGCAGGATATCGACCCAGCGCTGTTCCCACGCCGCCGGAAGCACATAGAAGGCGCAAAGTCCCATGCCAATGGGGAAGGCCAGGAGAGCTCGGACAATGGGAAACCAGGAACGCGCCAGTCCAGCCGCCAACAACGCCACGCCGGCAAGCAGGTAAGCGGCCATCACCCCGGCGGGCGCGTCGCAAAGCCACACACCCGCCACGGCCAAGGCAAGCGGCAGCGCAGAGCCATCCAGCACCCGCTGCCCCAGCGGAGCCGCCGGCAACCGGTCTCGCAGGACAAACAGCATGAGCAGGGGAATCCAAATGCCGGCACAGAGCTCGCCATACGCAGCGCGTTCGTAGCAGGTAAACAGCGCGTACCCCGAGAACAAGGCGACGCAGCCTGCCAGCGTGGCCGCTGGTGCGGGTAGAGTCTGCCGTGCCAAGGCGCGTGTTGTCAGTCCCACCCCCGCCAGCAACAGGAAGCTGAGGATCGTCGGCACCATGGTCCAAGGAACCACCAAGCCAAGCGCCGCGCCCACCATCCAGGTGAGCGGAGGGTAAAACACAAACCGCGCTTCGCCCGCTCCAAAGTTCGGGCTCGGCGCCCAATGGGGATAGAGAATCCCGTGCCGCCAACTCTGTTGCGCGTCCATCCAGGAGATGAGGTGAAACTGCAGATCGTCGCCAATCAGCGAGCGATGCAATGCGACCGGGGTGGCAGCCATGGCGGCGGCTATCAGGATCCAAATCGCACCGGCGAATCGAGCGTGGCGCGCAGGGCGAATCTCTTGCCTGATGGTTGGCCGGACCGTCGCCATCCGGCTCGTATCGGGAATGAGGTCGGTAAGAGCCATGTGCAGCTTTCTTGAAGACTTGCGCAGATGAGACGTGTGCAAATGAAGAGAGCCGCCCCTCGTGCCGCGGGTGATCGTTCTCGCAGAGGGATCCTTTTATCGTACGCGAAGCCGTGCCCGCTTCCACACCGTAAATCCGATGCCGAAAAGCAAAACCAGGCCGGCTGCGCTCATGGTCCGCCCGGCTATCACATCGGGCGTGGTGCTCCAATCAGCGGTCACCTGCACCGGGCCCTGCGGGACGGCAACAGCCATCAGTCCGTCATCGCGCGCATCGGACGGTTCCACCGTGCGGTCATTCACGCGCATGCGCCACGCGGGAAAGCTGAGCAGCTTCAGAATCAGAAACCCCGCATGGGGCGCGACCAGGTCGATGCGCAGATGTTCGGGCTGACGAAGCGCACTGCTTGCCACCATCTCGCAGCTTCCCTGGTCGCGCCGCCAAACCGGGATGGCATCTGTCGTCGCCGCGACTCCCAGCACCGTGTCGGCGGCCGCGGAGAAGCAGCCATCCGGCAACCCCTTGGCGATCTTCCAATGATCGGCATCGAGCGGCTCGTACTCGTCCGCTCCTTCGAGCCCTCTCCCGGAAAGGAACTGTTCGCGCAGTTCAGCGGTTGTCTCGCCGTCTTTGCATGTGCGCAGGAAGGATCTGGAGGCATACGCAATGGAGGCGAAGAAAACCAGCGCACACACGGCTGCGACGCCGCGGCGCAGCGGGCGCCTCGTGGAGGGCCCTGGCCAAACCACCGCCGCGCAAAAAATGGCCATCGGCGCCTCCACCAGCAAATCCCAGCGCCACGGATACTGCAGGAAACGAAGCTTCGGAAAGACATTCCAAACCGGCAGCGAGATAGGAAGCTGCAGAAACAGAACAACGACGGGAATCCAAGCCAGCAGCACCCACCAGGGGGTGGAAAAAGGAGGGTTCACAGGCTCTTCCGGACACGAGGAGGAACCCCATGGGGTCAGCAATCGATGCCGCGCAAAGAGGAGCAGCGCGCAAAGCAGCGCGGCCGCAATCATGGCGACACCGATCACTGAAGCGCGATGGAGAAATGCATCGAACGGAGCCCAGAAGCTGCCCGCATGCCGCTCGAAGAGCCAGTTGTTCTCAATCTTGAAGACGGGATAGTCGGCAGCCGCCGTCAAGTCCACCCAACTTTGCTCGCGCGCCACGGGGACTAGGTAAAGAGCCGCCAACCCGACCCCTAGCGCCCCGGAGATCAGGCTGCGCAGGAGGGGTGTCCACGTGCGGCCCAGGATCGATGCGGCGAACGAGACGGCCGCAAGCAAATAGCTACTCATCAACCCCACCGGGCCATCGCTGAGCCATGCCCCCGCGACCACCAGCGCCAATCCGATCATCGAGCCGTTCAGGGCTTCGAACCAAAGCGGCCTCGAACGCAACCCAGCAACCGGAATGCGGTCGCGCAAAGCAAAAAGCAGGAGAAGCGGAATCCAGAAGCCCCCTGTCAGCTCCGCGAAAGCCGTGCGCTCGTAGGCCGTGAATAAGGCGAAGCCGGAGCAAACCGCGGCGCAACCTGCCAGCGTCGCCGTCCCATCGGGGAGCGCTTGGCGCGCCAGAGCACGGGTAGCCCATCCCGTTCCAACAAGAAACAGAAAGATCATGGCTGCAGGAACCCAACGCCAGGGAAGGACAAAGCCGAGAGCCGCTCCCAGCATCCAGGTCAGGGGCGGATAGAAAAGAAATCGCGGCTCGCCGGCGCCGTAGTTGGCGCTCGGCATCCAATGCGGGAAGGCGACGCCCTGCCGCCAACTTTGCTGGACGTCGAACCACGACACCATGTGGAACTCGAGATCGTCCCCGCAAAACGGTCCATGCAGCAGGATAGGCGCCGTTGCCGCGCCTGCGGTGAGGAGAATGAGTGCCGGCCCCAGCAGCCGATGCTGTGTGGCAATCTTCCGTGCATGGCTTAAAAGCCGATCGAAAGCCATAAAACTTCCTGCTGCTCCGGCAAATCAATTCTGTTGCGTTGGCAACGGGAGGCCGCTGTGTTGTCTACGAATCCATAGCCGTAATGTCCTGGCTCGATGGATTTTTGTTCGGCGCCCAGGTATCTGCTCGGTTCAAGGAAACGTCAAGGCAGCAAACGAAGGGTGTGACGGCTCTGCACCGCTACGGCCTGAGGGGTGAATGGAAAAGCGAATGTACTTCCCGCGTAGTAATCATTCCATTGGTCGTGGAAATAAGAGCTGTAGGGGTTGCTGCTCTCGCCCATCACAATATCTTCCGTCGACCCATCCACGTTGCTCCAATCCATGGTGAAGCGCTGCGATGGGCCAAACGCGCGGCCTACTTGTTTCACTGTGGTGGTATCGCCGCTCAACGGCTGCGCCCCGGTTCCTGCAATCCGGCTGATGAAGGGCAGAAACCGGGAAAGCGGATGCTCGATGTCCACCACATGCCAGCTTCCATAAGTCCACTCGGACACGTTGCCAGGCGCCTTTCCGCTCTTCATCCCCTTGCGCACGGCATCGGTCAGCAGCGCATCCCAGTTCTTGTACGTCGGCGGAAGCCAGTCGGCGCTCGCGTGCATGATGATCTCTTCCTCGGCGAAGTTCGACTCCGACCATCGGTAGTCCTCGGCGTCCTTGCCCAGCTTGGGCTCCAGAATCAGAGGCCAGAAGGCTTGTCGCGCCTGGGTGACAAGCGAGGCGGCCGCCGAGTCGGTGGTGACGCGGCCATCCCAACTGCGCATCAAGTCCGCGGCCTGGCGAAGGCGATCGTCCGCCCCAGGCGTGTGGTCAATCGCGTAGGCCAGCCGGTGGCCGATCTCCTGGTCCACTTCGCTGTACACGTCCGTCTGCACCGCCAGCATATCCTTGGGGGTCAGCCCGTCGCGGCCTTGCAGAGCTTTATAAATCCGCTGCGCCCGATACGGATCCGGCCACTCCAGCGTCAGGGGATACGCTGCATTATCCCCGGTGACCCGCGAGTTCGCCGTGGCCAGAAAACCTGAAGGTGGATCGACGGAGTTCGGCATCTGCTCAAACGGAATATAGCCCTGCCATTCGTATCTTGAATCCGCGGGACCGGCTTGCTGAATGGGTACGCCACGCAACCCCGCGGGGCGCAGCGGAACCCGCCCCACGGCGTGATACGCGATGTGCCCCTGGTCGTCGGAGTAGACAACGTTCTGCGTCGGCCAGCACCATGCGCCCAACGCCGCGGAAAACTCCGTCCAGTTGGAGGCGGTATTCATCTGAAACAGCGGTAGCCCATTCAAGGAAGCATCGTACAGCGACCACCGGAGCGCGATCGGACGCGTCTCTTTGCTCAAAAGCGGATTCAGCAATGGACCATGCGCCGTTGACTGCACATCGAGCTCCACATCCTTGCCGCCGCGCACGTGAATCACCTCGTGGTCCACGCTGAGCGGTTTCAGGGACCCATCCGCGGCCTGATAGTTCCCCCTTCCGTCGAGCTTCTCCACGTAGAGGTCTTGCACGTCTGCATAGAGGGCCGTAAAGCCCCACGCCACGTGCTCGTTGTGGCCGGCAATTACAAAGGGCGTCCCCGGCAAAGTGACCCCGGCCACATGCAGCCCCGGTGCGCTCAGGTCCGCCATGAACCAGATGTTTGGCTCCGTGAGGCTCAGATGCATGTCGTTGGACAGCAGCGGCTTGCCACTCGCGGTGTGGCTTCCCGCAACCACCCAGTTGTTGGAACCCGGTTCACAGTTCGCACAGGCGGGCATTCCCAGCGTACCGCGAAGCTCGGCAATGTTGACAACGGGTTGCTCGCCACGATGCGGCGGCCGATTCACGAGCGCCTGAGACCGATCGTCGTCATCGTCGTCCGCATCGGCAGGCGATGGCGGCTCGGGGTGTGGCTGGCTCAAATCCAGAATCAAACCGGTGGGTGGATGGTCCCGCCACGAACCCACTGGATACAGATTGCCTTCCAGTTTGGGATTGTGCAGATCATTGGCAACCTGCTCGCGGGCCAGCTTCACATCCCAGCGGGTATCCAGCATCTGCACCATCATGGTGGCAATCGACATCGAATCGGCGCCCGTCCACGGCGCGGGCCGATAGTGCAACAACCTGAACTCCGCGGGCAGCGAATCCTGGTGCTGCGCGAGAAACAGATTCACTCCTCGCGCATACTGGTCGAGCCGGGCCCGGTCGGCGGGCTGCAAGTTGGCGTAGGTGCGCTGGGCCACGCGGCGAAACTGAAGCACGCGCTGCGCCTTGTCGTGAGCCACCAGCGATGGCCCGAGAATCTCGGCCAATTCTCCGTTTGCATTGCGGCGAAAGGTGTCCATCTGCCACAGCCGGTCCTGTGCTGTCACATACCCCTGGGCCACAAACAGGTCGTCCAGGCTTGCTGCTTCAATGTGCGGCACACCATGCGCATCGCGGCGGACCGTGACCGCTGCGGATAATCCCGCAACATGCAAATCGCCATCCAGGACGGGAAGAGCGGTCTTCTCCGCCTGGCGCAGCCAGACCACTCCAGCCACGGCGGCGAAAGCAATCACACACACAAGAGCGACGAAGATCCCGAGCAGGATCCGCGGCCAACGTCGTCTGCGTCCGCGACCGGCAGTCGAACGAGATCGAGTGAAAGAGCGGTTGAGCGAGTCGGCGTGGGCCATGGGTCTTGATCAGGATAACGCCCACGGCCGGTTAGCCGATGCACCGGTACGCGGAGCCACCCTGTCCATTCGCCTAAACTGCCGGCTGTTCGAGTGTCTCCAGTGCGGAGACGGCCGCCACTCTGCGTCGCCCGTAGAGCACAAGCAGCGCAACGATGAGCAGGGCAATGATCGCCAGCACCAGAATGCTGCCCTCCGGCCCGTCGCTTCCGCCGCTCCACAGCGCAGCTCCCGCGGGCGTCACCGACAAGTAGTGCCCCGTGGCCACATTCCCGCTGTCGGCAGCACCATAGAAGTAGGTTTCGCTCCAGTCCCAGGCGGCATGGCACCCGATGGCCCACCACGCCGATCCGGTCACGCGAATGCTCACCACAAACACAAATCCGATGGCGGCCGCGGCAAAAATGCCAATCCAGTTTTCGCCGTTGTTGCCCGTGTGGATGAATCCGAAAATCGTGGACGTCACCCACCCCGCCTGCCAGAAGTTCGATCCTTCCGCTTTGTTGAGATGCAGCAATAAGCACGGCGTCAGGCCCGCCAGCGCCACGATGTACACGCCCCAGATCCCGTTCCCTTTACCCCGCCACACAAGTTCCAGGCAGATCGCGCCGACCATGGCCAGAGCGACCCAGAAGTTGATCCCGCGCGTCAACGTGAACTGCAGGTAGCAGCGAAACAGCCCTTCTTCCACACAGCCGACCAGAAGAAACGCCAATCCCCAAAGAACCGCAAATCGAAAGATCTGTGTGCCAGACAAGCCCACCGCGCCAAAGTGCAGCCATCCTCCCCAGTCCAGCCCGCCAATCAGCGCAGAAAGCGCCACGAATCCAGCGAGCGTGCCATGCAGAAAATAGCGCACGGGATGCGGTCCAGTCAGATTGAATGCCAGCAGGTTGCCGCGGCGTCGCTCAATCAGCGCCACCACGGCGGCGGCCAGAATCATGCCCAGGAAAGGTACGGCTTCGTTCGCCAGCGCGGACGCGGCAGTGAAATGTGTCCTTTGATCGATGAGATGCAGCTGCTCCAAGACAAATCCGGCTACGCCGCTGAAGAGGGCGAATAGAAGGATGAAGAGAACAATCGACCAGCCAGCGCGCAGCCCTTGTGGCCCAAGCAGAATCTTGAGCAGAACACGCGTCTCCCATGGCTCTTGCTGCACAGCCAGGGGCGCGGGCGTCGCTTCGCTTGGGACTTCCGCCAGCGCCGCCGCTTCCGGTTGGACCTCTTCCGGTCGGACTTCCGCCGGCGGCAACTCTTGCGCGTACGGGCGATGTTCTCCAACCCCTGGGTCGGTCGAATCCATGGAACTTCTCCATCCAAAAAGCAATCGAGTTTGAGACGCGATTCTTGCACCCCATTTTATCGCGGTTGATCGCGAGTGCGGCGTGGGTCTCGCGCGCTGTCCCGATCTGGGGCTCACGTTGCAGCCGTTTCAATCGTCGCGCAACGCAGCCATGGGGTCGGTGAGCGCCGCGCGCCGCGCCGGCAGCCAACTGGCGAACAAGGCGATCGTCGCGATGGTCGCCGTGATCCCGGCAAAGATCACCGGGTCGTTGGGGCTGACTTCGTAGAGCAGATTGGCCACTCCATGCGCCAACGCAAATGCCAGAACCAGCCCGGTCAGGATGCCGGTTCCAGTGAGCCACACCGCGCGGACCAGGATCATGCGCAGAACGTCGCGCCGCTGCGCGCCTAATGCCAGGCGCACCCCAATCTCGCGGGTTCGTTCGCCCACCAGGTTCGCCATCACGCCGAAGATGCCGATGGCCGCCAGCAGCAGAGCGATGAACGCGTCGAAGCCCAGCAGAGCCGCGATATAGAACATCCCCGTGAGCTCCTCGTGGGTATAAGTCGCGTAGGTTTCCAGCAGGTCCAGTGGGAGTGTTGGGTCCAGCGCCGCAAGCGTCTTGCGTGTCGCCGGCGCAAGGTTCAGCGGATCGCCGCTGGTTTTGATCGCATACTTGATGCCGTCGGGTGGAACCTGCGCAACGTTCATATAGACCGCTGCGGGCCGATCCTTCAGCCAAAGAGCATAGGTAGTCTCGTCCACTACTCCAACAATGGTCAGCCAGGGCGTCTGGCCCGCGCCGGCCGTACCCATGCGGATATGCTTGCCCAGCGGCTCCTCGCCGGGGAAATAATGCGCCGCGAACGACCGGCTCACCACCGCCACCGGCTGCGAACGGAGGTCGTCGCTCGAACTGAATAGACGTCCCGAGACCAGCCCAACGTGAAACGCACCAAAATAGCCCGCGCTCACCGGCAGCCGCAGCGCGGTGCGCGATTGACCCGGAGCCAGGGGGTGATTCTCGATCAGCGCATCGTCCACCCAGCCGTCGTCGCTGTGCGGCAGAGCGGCGGTCACCTCGGCGCTCTCCACGCCCGGCAGCGCGCGCAATTGGGCAAGACTCTGGTCATACCATGCGGCGAGTTTGAGGGGCGTGTCGTAGCGTTTCGCCGGCAGACTCACGTTCAAGGTGAGCGTGTGCGTCGGATTGTACGGATCGGTCTGGTGCATCATGCCCAGCATGCCTTTGCTCATCAGGGTTGCGCCAATCACCAGCGCCACCGCTAGCGCAATCTGCGCCACCGCAAGAATGTTTCTGAGTTTGTGGCTGCGTCCTGAGCCCATCACAGACCGCGACCCCGACTTGAGCTGTTCGACCAGATTCACACGCAGCGCCGCCAGCGCCGGAACAAACCCCGAAACAACGCCAGCCCCCACCGCCAGAAGCAGTGAATACGCCAGCGTCCTCCCGTTCAACGAGATATTCGACCACCCGGCCATGAAGCGCATCACTCGCTCCGGCATCAGGATCTGGTTGATGCGCATGTCGAGAAAGCCGAACGCAACTCCGCCCGCGCCGCCTACCAGTCCCAGAAGGATGTTCTCCGTCAGCAACTGCCGTAGCAGCCGTCCGCGGCTGGCGCCGAGTGCGGTGCGCATGGCCAGCTCCGGACGCCGCTGAATGCCCCGCGCAAGTTGCAGATTGGCGATGTTGGCGCACACCACCAGCAACACAAAGAGCGTCGCCCCTTGCATCAGGTTGAAGTAGAGCGGTGTGTATTCGCCATTGATGTCAGACAGCAGCGTCGCCACCTTGACGCGCCACCCGAAGTTCGTCTCCGGGTATGCGCTCGCCTCGCGCTCGGCGATGGTATTCAGGTCGGCCTGCGCCTGCCCCGGCGTGACCCCGTTGCGCAACCGGCCTATCACCAGGGAATCGTGCGCAACCCGGTTGGCGAGCTGTGCGTCGGTCCGAGCCATGGGAATGTAAACGTCGGCCCGCGATGGGTACTGCATGGTCTTCGGCATCACACCGATGATGGTGTAGGCATGCTGATCCAGCTCAATGGTGCGCCCAACCACGCTTGGGTCGTTGGCGAAATGCGATTTCCAGAACGGAAAGCTCAATACAGCCACGCTGTTCCCGCCCGGCTGAGTCTCACTCTGCTGGAACACCCGCCCCAAAAGCGCGCCGGTCTTCAACACGCTGAAAAAAGAAGGGGACGTGGATACGGTAAACACCTGCGAAGCATCCCCCGCGCCGGTCAGGCTCATGTGCGCGTCGCTGTGTGCCGCCAGCTCTTCAAAGGAGCGGCTTTGCCGCTGCCAATCGCCGAAATCCGCCAGGTCAACCTGTTGGTCGTCGCCGTGGTTCTTCTGCTCATAAACCACTACCACCTGCTTAAGATCCGGCACCGCCAGCGGCCGGTAAATCACCGCATCCATGATGCTGAACCCAGCCGTGTTCGCCCCGATCCCGATGGATAGCGTGAGTACTGCCGTCGCGGTGAAGCCGGGAGACTTCCAAAGCTGGCGGGTCGCATACTGCAGGTCTTGAACCAGATTCTGAAAATGGGCGCGCATAGCAAGCCTCCAGGGCGGATGCACAATAAAGGGCAGGTCGCTCCTCATTGTGCAATTGTCCGGCCAGAGTGGCGCACTTGCAAATGCTTCATTTCAGGGCTTCAGCATGGAAAATGCCGAGGAAGAGCTGGAACCGGGTTGTCCGAAACCGGCGCGCATCGTTCGGAAACGGACACCTCCCGCTGCCGCAATGCCCAAATCGGCCGAACCCGCCTTGACACAATCGGCCAAGCCCTTGATGCTTAACAGTTCCGGTTGTTCAATTTTTACGGGAGCAGGAGAGAGGGTTCTTGCGGGTTCGGGTCTTCTATCACGACAAATGCTTCGACGGTGCCTGCTCTGCGTCGCTGTTTACACGCTTCCATCGCGAATGCGTTTCAAACAGTGCCGCGTATGAATACCACGGGCTGGTCCACCGCGCCGGCGCGCTCTTCGATGAGAGCGAATTTACCGGCGATGAGAACGCCATCGTCGACTTCAAATACTCCGCATCGCCCAAGATCACCTGGTGGTTCGATCATCACCTGTCCGCGTTCCTCACTCCCCAGGATCAGCAGAGTTTCCAGGATTGCAAACGGGATCCAGACTGCTCGCGCCATAAGTTCTTTGACCCCAACTACACCTCCTGCACCAGCTTTCTCGCCCATATCGCGAAAACGGAGTTCGGCTTTGACACCGCGCCCGTCGCGGAACTGATTCACTGGGCCGATATCGTCGATGGCGCCCAATACGAGAGCCCCGAATCGGCCGTGGAGATGGCTGCCCCGGCCATGAAGCTGACCCTGATCATCGAGTCGACTCAGGATCCCGCCTTCATTCCCCGCCTCATCCCTCTCCTCACCGAAATGCCCTTGGCCGACGTGCTCAGCCAGCCCTTTGTCGCGGAACTGCTGTCGCCTCTGCTCGAGCGCCATAAAGAATCCCTCGAGCTCATCCGCAGCCGCGCCGAAGAGAAAGACGGCACCATCTTCTTCGACATCACAGACCACCCATTGGAAGGGTTCAACAAATTCATCCCCTACTACCTCTTCCCCAAGGCGGTCTATTCGATCGGGTTGTCGAAGTCCAGCTTCCGCACCAAGGTCGCGGTCGGCTCGAATCCATGGACCACGGCGAACCCTGCCAAGATGGTGAACCTCGCCGCAGTCTGCGAGCGCTACGGCGGCGGTGGACACGCCCGCGTCGGCGCCATCAGCTTCCCCCCCGACCAGGCCGACCGTGCCCGCATTGCCGCTGCTGAAATCGTCGCCGAACTTCGCGCGAACAAGCCGTTTGCCTGAGTCGGGTGGGCGCCTGCCTATTCAATGAGACGTAGTCTGTTTCGCATTGAGAGATCGCGCAAGCACCTCTGCGCTTGCTCCTTCGCCCATTTTGCAATGGGCTTCGTAGAAACCAAGCTCCTACACCTTCGCGTGCAAACTCGGCCACTCCGCGCGCCGCCGAGCCTTGAAGGCCGCCACGCCTTCCTTGAAATCCTCGGCGGAGCGTTGCGACGCATTGACCTTGATCGCATCCTCGATCTCCTCATCCAGCCGCCGCTTGGCGTGCTTCGACAGCAAACACTTTACCGCCTGCATGGCCTGCGGACTATTCAGCAGCAGCGTCTGGGCCAGCGCATGCGCCGCCGGGAGCAGGTCGCTTTGCTCCACGATCTCCGTCACCAGGCCCAGCTCAAGGGCCTCGGCCGCCTTGAGAATCTTTCCCGAGAGGAGCAATTCCCGGGTACGCAGTTCGCCCACCTGGCGGAGGAGGAACACGGCCACAATGGCCGGCACAAAACCCACGCGCACCTCGGTGTAACCGAACTTGGCCTCGGGAGCTGCCAGCGTGAAATCGGGGATGGTCGCCAAGGCCATGCCGCCGGCCACGGCAGGCCCGTTCACCGCCGCGATGGTCGGCTTGGGAAAGTCGTAGAGTGTGCGCAAAACCAGCGCCAGATTCTCCGAGTCGCGGCGAAGCTCCTCGGGCGTGCTTGCGTTCAGAGTCTCCAAATGCTCCATATCCAGGCCCGAGCAGAAGGCCGGTCCCGCCCCGGTCAAAATGACAACACCGCAGTCACAGGTGGCTGCGGCCCGCAGGGCCTCGGTGAGTTCTTCAAGGAGCAACGGACAGAGCGCGTTGCGCTTTTCCGGCCGGTTCATGGTAATCGTCTGTACGCCGTTTGCGGATTCGGTCACAACATGATGGAAGCGGCTCATACACTTCTCCCAGCGCGCGTACACGATCGAAGTACGCAGCGGAGACCTATCCTAGCGCAAGACGCATAGCCTTGGCGGGGGCCCAAATCACACGTTGACTAAAAGCAGCCCGACCTGCCGCGGCAATTTAAGGATGCAATGCACGCCGCAAATGCCCCGTGCCCCATCCTTCCGCGCTTTTGCGGAAGGGTGGGAAACCTCGGATCCCAACCAGTCCTGTTCATAGGGAGCGAGAAGTATCCAGATCCTAGCCAGTTGCCCTAGAGCCGCAGATGAATC
>Ga0302319_10008228_pt1 | contig 20336 bp, 16 predicted proteins | sample Bog_T0_2_FD_203319 | JGI IMG/M metagenome (GOLD analysis project Ga0302319, IMG submission 203319) | Peat permafrost microbial communities from Stordalen Mire near Abisko, Sweden - Bog_T0_2 | ecosystem: Environmental > Terrestrial > Soil > Wetlands > Peat | place: Sweden: Abisko, Stordalen Mire... | reverse complement strand
GTTTCCCACCTTTCCTCAGGGCGAAGCGAGTCGGCGCAAAGGCAATGTTCTTGCGGCGGTTCTTGCGCCAAATGCACGGCTCAACGCGCGGAAAGCGTTCAACCCCCAGCCTCGTCCGGTCAGCCTCTAACAGAACCCGCGAGTAGTCTCATGGAGCAGCGCTTCGGCGCCAGCTTCGAAGACGTGCGTCTTCATACTGACTCTGAATCGGCCGCCTCCGCCGAGTCCATTCACGCCGACGCCTACACAGCCGGCCGCGATATCTATTTCGCGCGCGGTATGTATGCGCCGTCCAGCCACTCCGGACAACGTCTGCTCGCGCACGAACTGACGCACACCCTGCAGCAGTCGTCACGGGAAGTCCCCCACGCCTCGCATAATCATTCCAAGCTCCCCGTTGGCGCGCCGGACGATCCGCTCGAGACAGAAGCAGATCAGGCCGCCGGTGACGTTGTGGCTGGCAAGAAGCCTGAAATCAGCGGCGCCAACAGTGGACCGGTCCGCCGTCAGGAAGCCCCTCCGGCTCCCCGGGCGCCTACGCCTGAGGCGGTCTACGATCCCTGCAATGTATCCGTACCAGGTCTCACCAACGAGGCGCTTCTAGAGGAATTCAATCGCACCAAAGCTTACCTCGCAGCGCGGAGCAAGGGCGAGGACGATTACTACGCCTACGCCAATTTGCAACGGCGCGTCAACGAGGAGCGCATGCACCGGAAAGATTTGGGGCATGTTTGGTTGGTCGAAGATCTCTCCGCGGTCCCCGCCGAACTTTATCAACTGTCGACGGGACCGTTCGGCGAGGTGTTTGTCAATCGTATAAGCGGCAAAACAGTAGCTGGGCCCCCATCCGCCCTGGCCGATGGGCCGGTATTAACAGTCGGCCAATTTCATAAGTTCTTGGAGCGCTCCGGTATTCCCACGGTCGATCCCGCTGCGTTCTTCGCCAGGCAGAATCCGAATTCCCCGCAGGGGATGCACCTCTTCCCGAGCCTCTCTACGCCTACGGGAGCCGGCGGGCAGTTTGGGTCTAGCTCAACCGCTACACAACCAGGGCTCTTGCCTGCCCTGGGCGGCATTGGCGTGGGAGCGGGCGGTTTATACCAATCCCCAGCCGATCTATTTTCCATGGGTTTGGTGAGCCGCCCGCTTCCCGGTTCCACCATAGGTCGCAACCAATGGCGCGGGCAGGTGGCCGAATCCTATTTTCAATATGGCAACGGTATGGGGCTGCCCTATCAGGACCTGAACGCCTTCACTAACCCTAACGCCCCTAATTTTCCTGTTTACGACTATCGAACGCGTCTTACCGGTAGTCTGATTTCCGTAAAAAGCAGCGTCCCTGGCGACCCGGCGGCCGGCCCCAATATGGGCACCTACGTCGATGGCGGGTTCGACGTAATGTTCGGTACTGCGCGGCCAGGCAAGTTCACAAACAGCGTCAATCGCCTGAATACGGACGTGGGCATTCCCCTCACCCAAATGGAAGCAACCTGGAAAAGCTATTTGGCCGTCAATTCGGATCACGTCGACCTCGTACGCGCCGAAGTGGAACGCCGCATTCGTCAGGATCCGGGTGATTACGACCCGCTCATGAACGTTCTGCTCCGAGACGGTCCGGTGTCCATTAACGCCACTCGCTACACCAGCATTCAGGATCTCCGCAATGCTCGCGCGAACGGAACCGTTTCGCAGGCGGATTTCGACCTCGCTATCGGCGATCTGGCCTCTCGCGCGCGGGGCCGCGTCATCAGTAACGGCGCCACCACCGCGGAGTACCGCAATCTGGTCAATATGCGCCAGCAATACGGTTCGGTTGCCGAGAACGATTTTGGCCGGCTGGCATCACCCGAGTTTCTCGAGGCGGAACGCTTTGGGGGCGGCCCAGCGGGTGCCATGATGGCTATGCGCAGAAGCGCCGCCCGCGGGGGCGCCGGAGGAATGGTAATCGCCGGTGGCATGGATCTGGGCAGAATGCTGTTCACCGGTAACGGCCCCGATGCCGGGCATTTCGCGATCGATGTGGGATTAGGCGGAGCGGGCGGAGCCGCATCCAGCACGATTGAAGCGGGCATTGCCAATCAATTCTCCCGGTCGATGCTGACGCGTGCGGCCACAGGCGAGAGTGTGTCCGCCTTATCGCCTATACTTGGACGCGGTTTGGGTGGAGGAGTCGCCGGCGGTGTGGTTGCTCCGTTGACCACCATTGGCGGCATGGCGCTGGATGAGTGGCTCTACGGCGCCGATTACGACAAGATCGACTATACCGCCAAAGGCACGCGCGCTTTCGTTTCCGGTACAGCCGCCGGGGCCGGCGGCGCACTCGCCGCTGCGGGTGTCGGAGCATTGGCGGGATCGGAAGTCCCGATTCTCGGCAATATCGTTGGATTCTTCGTGGGTCTTGGCGTCTATTACATCGTCGACTCAGCCGTCGGCGACGATGTCGAATCGGGTGTTCGCCAAAGCATGGGCGAAGCAGGTTGCCCGCGCCCACCCGTCATCAAATATGAACACGACGAGTACCTCCGCGGCGGTTGCTTCCCCGGTCGGACGCCGATCCGTCTTGCGGATGGCTCATCGCGTGCAATATCGTCAATGCAACCGGGAGACTTGGTGCTTGCATATTCGATGCAGACTGGAAAGTTCATCCCGGCCGAAGTCCTACGCATGCACCCCCATGCGCCAATGCACTGCCTGCAGCTCCATCTTAGCGACGGGTCCCATTTGCAGATCACTGCCGAGCACCCGCTTCAATCGAACGGAGAGTGGCGCAACGCCGGCAACCTCCAGGCCGGCGATACTGTGGCTATAATTGGCCAGCGCCGGGAGGAACTAGTGCTTACTCAGGTAGTCGCTATTGAGCGCTTAGCCGAGCCTGAACCGGTTTTCAACCTGACGGTGTCCGAACCCCATACCTTCTTCGCCGCTGGAGTCTTAGTCCACAACAAGAACATATGATGGTCGTAGCGTGTGAGCGGGAGGCATGAAGTTCTTCTTAAGCTGGAAGCGTCTACTGCCATTTCGGCGCCCCCTCAAACAAATCGCTGCGCCCGTAGTAGAAGTAATGAAGGCCGATGAGACATCCGTCGTTGTTGTCTCCGGACTAGACTTATCGCCCCCCGATGCTCCCCTCGTCGAGATTGAACCGGCCCCCCTGGAGATCGCAGCCGCTCCCGACCCCCAGCCCGTCGCCGAGATTGACACCCCAGCCACCCTTCCTTTGCCCCCCGCCACCATCCCCCTCTCCTTGCCGCCGCCTGCCTACCCCGACGATTGGATGCGTGCGCGCGCCATGTACTTCTCCTCCGGCGCATATTCTCAGGCTACCCATGTCGAACGAATTCTGTCCCCGGACCTCGTATTCCGCCTCGGCGCAGACACCCGCCGATCCATCGCGGAACCGCGAACTCCTCCCGCTGCCCAGCCGCCGGTACCTGGAAAAATCATCGCGCCAACTCCGCCCGCACGCCTGCTGGACGTCTTCAGTACTTCTACCGAAACCTCCCCGCAGCCCGATGTAACAGGCGTCGTGGCCAACGTCGATCCGCTGCTGCTCTCCCTGGTCTTCTCCGATCGCGAAGCGGGACCCGCCGTCCCCGAGCCAGCCACCGCGGAATACCTGACTCAGCCAGTGTCACTCGCACACGCGCTCCAGTTGCGCGACCGCGTGTTACAGCATTGGTCTTCGGGCGGCGCTCCCTTAAGCCCTTCCGATCTGTATACCATGGCCCGTCAAATCGTATCTCACCAGGGCACGGCACTCCTGATAGCTCACAACGTCTCGAAAGCCTTCGCCCGCGGGGGCGATGCCATTCACTGGCAGTTGACGAACCGCACGCGCGGCGAGTATACCGATGGCGCGAACACTTACTTGGCCTCCACTCTACATCGCGCGGGAGTTCTCAAAACAGGGCCCTTTGCCAATCCTTCGATCTTCTATGCCCTCTTCTCCGCCAAGGAGTTTGGAACGGGCGATCCTGGCGACTATTATCGATTCTTCGCCGCCGCCGCAGTCGCCTGGTATGCAGCCGCGGGACAGAGTCGCATCCCCATAGTCCCGCCAACAGAGGCTGCCCGCGAGTTCGCGCAGTCGATGGTCGACGCGGCTCGGCAACTACAGGATTCGAGTGTCGAACTAAGTCCCTCCTATCGCGGTTGGCTGTGGGCCAATTCGATCGGCTGGATTGCCGGCGCGTCGTCCCAGGCCGGAGCCTCTTTCGGTTTGCGCGAAGCGTCCACGCCAGAGAGTCCGGCCTGGCGCTGGCAAGTACCCCCGCCCGCTGCTTCCCCCGAAATGCATCTGAGTCTCAAGACGATCCAGAAGATCCTCAACACTGCGTCTCCCCATATCCGTCGCGATTTCAATGGCTCGACTTTTACGATCATATTCACGGTGGAAGAAGGGATGGCTTGCCGTTTCACCACCTCCGATTGGGCCGGCGCAAGCACGGCGGAACCGGCGCAGGACGTCATCGACGAACTGGGCTGGAACATCGTCGAGCGGTCCTCGCGGCGGCAAGTTGTCATCCGCTGCACCCTCCCCGCCATGGATCCGGCCCAGGCACAGTGCGAATGCGATCGTGGGTCGGGATTTGAGCCACTGAAGATCCAAACCAGAGTCTAACCTTGCAGAATGCGCCTCCTCAGGGTGAACGCTGAGCCTGAGCGCTTTCCCCACTCTTTACCAACGCCATGCGGAACAGCACCGGCGCAACAATCTGATTGATCGCCACCATGGCCACGATCAAAGACGATGCGGCATTTCCAAAGCTGGGAAACGTCCTCGCCAGCAGCAGTGCCAGCGCCAGCGCCAGTCCTGCCTGGGGCGCCAGTCCAAAAGCCGCGAACTTGCGAACTACTGCCGGAGCATCCGCCACCCATGCGGCGCTCCACGATCCAGCGGCGAATCCTCCCGCGCGGACACCTGCGAACAGCAGCGCCGCCGGCCCAATCACCAACAGATCGGCCAATCGCAGAGACGCTCCGGTCACGGCGAAGAACACCACATACACCGGCAAAGCCGCTCCCGTCACTGCTTCCAGCAGCTTGGAACCCAGCGGCGTTACATTGCGGACAAACATGCCCGCGGCCAGCGCCACAATCAGCGGATCCAGTTCCACCCGCTGCCCCACCTCGGCCACGATGAATCCGGCCACCAGCACGAACAGCGAACCGGCGGCGCGGATATAGTGCAGGTACAGGAAGACAATCCCGCCCACCATTGCGCCAACCAGCATCGATCCGCCCAATTCCCAGGTCAGGCTAAGCGCTGTTTGAATGGCATCGGCCTCCGCGCCGAACAGTGTCTTCGCGAACGAGGAAAACAGCGCAAACAACAGGACCACTACCAAATCCGAAACAACCACCACCCCGAGAACCGTGCGCGTAAGCGGGCCGTCCGCCGACATTTCTGCCCTTAACGCCACAACAACTGCCGGAGATTGCGCCACCATGGTCACGCCTAGCACCAGCGCCGCCGCGATCGCTTGCGAGAGATTCATTCCGCGCATAAACGGTATCCACCCGCGCCCAAGATATACGGTAGCCGCCAGCACCACGGCGGTTCCCAACACCGCCAGCGCGATCTGCCAGCCGATGGAACGGAATAGCGGACGCATCTCGCGCAGGTCGAGTTCAACCCCGGCGGTAAGCGCAATCAGCGCGATCGCGATCCCGTTGAAGATCCGCAGATTGCCCGTCATTACGCTGCTCACCAGATTCAGCGCGCTGGGTCCCGCCGCAATACCGGCCAGAAGGTAGCCCGTTAATCGTGGCAGCCTTATGGACTCGCATAAATCGCCCGCGAAGAATGCCGACAGCAGTAAATAGCCGAATGCCAAAGCAGTGCCCGCCGCTCCACTGCCAGTGACAGGACTAGGCGCAAACGATCCAGCCGCCTGCATCAATCCCGCCAGGATGATCAGCAGAATAATGCGCATGGCGATCCGCTATGCTGCCTCGGGTGTCTGCGTACGGCTAAACCACTGGACCAGAATTTCGGTGACGATGGCGCCCCCGATAACGGCGGTCACAATCCAAGGAATCGTGGTGCTGTTGCTATAGAGATCTTCCGCGCTGACGACGATCGCAATGGACAGCGCGCCTAAGGGAGCAAGCACCAGATTCCGCCGCTCCTGCGCATCGAGACCACCCACGTGCCGCTTCTGCAACAGCAGCATGCCGATCCACTTGCCGCTCAGCCTGGCCACCACGAACAGCGCCATCAGCGCCCAGCCCTGCCATTGAAGCACTTGCCACAGCGATCCGGCCACGATCAGAAACAGCAGGTAGATCGGCCGCTCCAGGTGTTCCAAAGTCTCGCGCACCTGTTCCTTTGGACCGCCCGGCAAATTCACCAGGATCGCGCCCGCGATGAAACAAACGACTACCGGCGACAGCCTCAGATAGCTGGCCATCCCTGCCGTGAAACTAATCGATCCCAGCATCGCCAATACGAATTCGGGTCCGCCTTCGATCTTCCCCAGAATGGGATAAATCACCGCGCCCATCGTCGCTCCCATGCCGATGGTGATGAACAACCAGGCTGTGCCGGGCAGTTGCCACGCCACGAAATACGCCGCCGACCGGAAGTAAGCGGCAACCAGCATCAATCCGAGCAAGGCTGCCAATTCTTCCATTTGAATCACGGTGCGAATCCGTTCGATGGAACGCTGGGCTACGCCGCGCGCCCTCAGTAGATCGGGTGTGGTAGAACCGGTCATCGCGCCCGCGGTTCCCAGCAGGATCGCATCGCGGATGAACGCGCCGGCGCCTTTCGATCCTTCGGCCGCCCACAGCATCGCCCCGCACAGCAGCAGCGCGGTTGCAAACGGCCATGCCGAGGTGAAGGCGACCACCGCGCCGATCCCGGGCCACAACGCCTTCATCAGTTCCGCGTCGAACCGGAATCCGATCGTGAAGCCGATCCAGCCCAGGCCTAATACCAGCAGTGGACGCAGTTCGTAGAGCACCGATTTGGAGAGCACGTCCACACTGGGATGGCTGGCGATCGCGCCCAAAAAGACGTATGGCAAGCCGGCCGTGATGAGGTGCGATATGCCCAGCTTGCGCTCCAGTTCCCGGACGAACGGAAGTCCGCCGAGGTAGGCCAGTCCAAATAGCACGAACAGTCCGACAACCACGCGGATAGCGTCTCCGCGCGACCCACTGAATCCTTCATGAGGCGGCTCGGGAGGCGCCGGAGCGGTTAGGATAGGGAGTTCGCTCGGACCCTGCGGCGTCGAGGATACAATCGGCGGAGGCTCCGGTAGAACGGGCGTAACGACAGGAGGCGGAGCGATAGGTGGTGTCTCCGGCGTTTGCGCGGATGCCATGGTGATCGATGCAGCAGCGGCGATCAAGAGCAGTACCGCCCACCTATTGCGTCCGGCCATTATTCATACAAGGTACCAGGACGGCGTCGTGCGCCAAAGAGTCGAGTAAGCCTTACTTCTTTTTCTTTTTCTTGCCTCGGCTCATTGGATCGTCCGGCTGATAATCGAGTTCCCGCGAAAGAATCTCCACCAGTTTCGAAAGCACCTTCACCCGCGCCCAGTACTTCTCATTGCCTTCCACTAAGGTCCATGGCGCGGTGCGAGTGCTGGTCTTCAGCACCATTTCCTCCACTGCATCTTCGTACACGCCCCACTTCTCCCGATTGCGCCAGTCCTCATCCGTAAGCTTCCAGGCTTTGTATCCGATCGCCTTACGCTCTTCAAAGCGCCGTAGCTGTTCCTCGCGCGAGATGTGTATCCAGAACTTCGCCAGGATGGTCCCGAAATCTCGCAACTGTCGCTCGAACGAGTTAATCTCCTTGAAAGCCCGCTTCCATTCCGCCGTGGTCGCAAAGCCTTCTACTCGTTCTACCAGAACGCGCCCATACCAGGAGCGATCGAAGATCGCGATCTGCCCGCGCTCGGGCAGTCTGCGCCAGAAACGATAGAGGTAATGGCGACTTTTGTCCTCGCCTTCCGGAGCGCTGATCGGATAAACCACGTACCCGCGCGGGTCCAGCTTCTCCGTGATCCGTTTGATAGCTCCGCCTTTGCCCGCCGCATCCCAGCCTTCAAATGCAATCACCACCGGACGTTTCTGCAAGTACACCTGATAACCCAGTTCGCGTAATTGAATCTGACGCCGGGTCACTTCTTGAACATAAGTGTCGCGATCGAGAGACACGCTTAAATCGAGTGTCTCCAGCATTAGGAGTCTCCTCCGTCGTCGCCGCCCAGAAGATCCATGGCCGCCCGCAAATCGGCGTCGTCAGCCGCGGCTTCGATGGTCTCTCTGGGAGGCGCCAGCGGACCGAGGCGTACTTCCAGCGCCGAGATCAGGCTCTCAAAAATCCGCTTCCGCGCATACCAGCGAGACGTGGCTTCCACAATGGTCCAGGGTCCATATTCGGACTCGGTCAGCTCCAGCATCTCTTCCGCGGCGGCCAGGTATTCGTCGTAGCGTTCATGGCGCGCCCAATCGGTGGCCGTGATTCGCCACGACTCCAGCGGATCTAAGCCGATCCCTCGAAATCGCTTTTTTTGCTCTTTCTTGCTGATATGCAGGAAGAATTTCAGGATCACTGTTCCGTCGTCGGCCAGCATGCGCTCAAACTCCAGTATGTCGCGGTAAGCTTCGCGCCAGGCCTTTTCGGGAACGGTTCCATCCACGCGCTCGTCCAGCACCCGGCCGTACCAACTGCCATCGAAGATCACCATTTCGCCCCGGTTCGGAACCTTCAGCCAGAAACGCCATAACCAGGGGTGTTGGAGCTCGTAGGTCCGCGGCGCGCTGATGGGATACAACTTAAACCCGCGCGGGTCCAACCGCTGCGTCAGCGTGGCGACGGCCGTACCTTTCCCGGATGCGTCCCACCCTTCCACCACTGTCACGGAGGAGATCTGATTGTCCCAGCAGGCTTTTTCGAGATCGTACAAGCGGCCCTGCAAGCGCGGCAGAATCCGCTTGTACTCTTCGTGCGCCAGCTTCTTTTTCAGGTTTACGTTTTCGAGCATCGGCTCCCTGGCTCATTAGTCCCCATTTCTAAAGATACATGACGGTCCGATGGATCGGAATCTCGTGCCGCAGCCAATGCGTCCCTCACACTTTCTAAGATCGCGCCGATAACTTAGATTGGTGCTGCGCAACAAGCAAAGCCGGATCAAAGCGCGTTGGCGGGAACGAAGCCGTGGAAGCGCCGTACTGGAGAGCGCGCTAGTCATCCTGCCCTTGATGGCGCTCGGTTTCGCTCTGATGGATTTTTCCATCGCGCTCTTTGTACAGAACGTCTTGCGAAACGCAGTTCGCGAGGGCTGCCGTTTCGCGATCACGCAACAGACTGGCCCCACCGGCCAAGATGCCGCCATTGAAGCGGTCGTCGTCGAGAATTCGATGGGTTTTCTTCAGAATACTAACCTCCTTTCAATCACCTACTACGACACAAATTTGAATTTGGTCACCGGAACGGGCAGTAACGCGCAGGGGAATGTCTGCGTGGTGTCAATCACAGGTTTCTCCTGGAACTGGTTCGCTCCAGTCATGCGCAGCCGTGCCCCGTTGTCCTTTACGGCTTCGTCCTCGGACGTTATGGAAGCGCCGCCGAACGGCATTCTTCCAACCAGGTGATGGTGATCGGCCTGAATTCTGAAAGGGGAAGGCGGTCCGCTGACTCCGGTTCTGCGGTGATCGAGTTCGCGCTTGTAGCGCCGGCTTTGATAATACTGTTTTTCGGAACCGCGGGATTCGGCGTCATGATGGGGCGATATATACAAGCGGTGCAGGTTTGCCGGGATCTCGCGCACATGTACTCCGATGGGATCGATTTCTCGCAAACCGGGTATCAGAACATCGCCATTCAATTGGCGCAAGGCACGGGAATGACGGCTACCGGAGGCAATGGGGTAACCATTTTTTCCCAGGTGATGACCGTGTATCAAGCGGACTGCAATGCGGCCGGCTATCAGAACACTTGCGGGAGTCTCGGCCAATCCGTCTTCACGCAAAGGCTGTACATCGGCAATCAGTCGTTGCGATCTAGCACATTTGGGACGCCGAATCCGGCGCTGCTCAATAGCCAAGGCAACATCTCTCCCTCGGTCTATCTACAAGATACCGATTCCTCAGTGATTGCTAACGGTTTTACCGCGCTGGTGACGGCCGCCGGGGAAACGGGTGGGCTTCCGGAGGGTGAGTACGCCTACATGGTGGAGGTCTATTTTGCGTATCCCGACCTTTCGTATTTGGGAAATTCAACTGCTGGTGGTGCTTATGTGCGGTTCATTTTCTAACACACACGTGGCCCTCGTTTCCCGGCGGCCGCGGCAAAAAGGCGTCGCCATCCTGGTAACGGCAGTGATGCTGGTCCTGCTGATTCCGATGTTGGGATTGCTGTTCGACGGGTCTATGATTTTCATCAACAAGAGCCGCCTGCAAGGCGCGGTGGATGGAGCCGCGTTAGCCGGTGCCCGGGCACTGGCGCGAGGAGCGGATTCGGCCAGTCAGACTGCCGCTGCCCGGGCAGCCGCGATCGCCTACGTCAACCTGAACTATGCCAACGGATATTTCTTTAGCTCAAATGTGGTCATCAGCACCCCCACCATCGACCTCAGCGTGCAGTTCCAAAGGACGGTCACCGTTGTAGCGCAGGTGACGTACCCGGGGCTGTTCGTGGGGTTTCTTAACCTTGGATCGACCACCATCTATGCGACGGCTACCTCCACCAGGAAGGACGTGAACGTAGTCATGGTAGTAGACCGTTCCGGCTCACTAGCGTTGAGCGGCTCGTGCGCCCCGCTGCTGGCGGCGGAAGCTAATTTTGTGGCTCAATTCGCCTCCGGCCGAGACAACGTTGGTCTGGTTACGTTCGCCAGCAGCACCTACGTGAATTTTCCCCTCGGGAATACCTTCGACACTGCCTCGCCGAATATCACTACGATGATCAATGGGATTAGTTGCGCCGGGTCGACCAGCAGCGCCATGGGACTGTGGACGGGTTACGACCAACTGGTGCAATTGAACGAACCCGGGGCATTGAACGTGATCTTGTTTTTCACTGACGGTCAACCGACGGGCGTGGTGTTTGCCATGCCGGTGGCGAACGCCAGTCCGTGTACGAATTATACGCCGGGAGCGCCCGCTCCAGGCGCCAAGGGAACGATCACGGGTCTGTACAATACCTACACCAACGTCAGTCAATTCTTCGGAATTCTGAATCAAACCGGCGTCACGGGTGGGAACGGACTGCAGTATATTCAGAACGACGATCTAGTCCCGGCGCCGAATTCGAACGGTTGTGCGTATTATTCAGGCTGGTCGAACAACGGGACCGCTAACAACATGGGGGTGACCACCGACTTTGTGGGCGTTCCTCTTACGGACGTTTTTGGCAATTCGGCCGACACATCCTATCAATCGATAACCCTGAACGGCGCTGGGCTGATCGATCTCGGTAATAGCAATAACGCCCAGGCCATGGCGCTGAACGCCGCGGATAGCGCCGCGACTCGGATTCGAGCGGGCGTGACGGATCCAAATTATAGCCGGGGCTTAACCAACATTTTGATATACAGCATCGGATTGGGGAACGCCGCCATACCCGCGAGCCCGGTATTCCTCGAGCGAGTCAGCAACGATGTCCGTAGCCCGATCTACAATTCGTCGGAGCCGCAAGGCCTGTACGTCTATGCGGCGTCAACGTCCGATCTGCAGGCGGCATTTGCCTCGGTGGCATCGCAAATTCTGCGTTTGGCGAAGTAAGAGCGGGGCCATTGTAGTAAGCTCCTACGATGGACACGTCAGACCTGAAGCCGTGTAACGTCGTCATGAAGGGCGGCATCACATCCGGCATCGTTTACCCAGGATTGGTTTGTAAGCTGGCCACGCGTTACCGGTTTGAATCGATCGGCGGCACGTCAGCGGGCGCCATCGCGGCATCGCTCACCGCCGCCGCGGAGTATGCCCGCCAGACTGGCCAAGGCAGTCCGCATCCATTCGATGAAATCGGCAAGGTTCCCGGCTGGCTCGGAGCCGATTCGGAAGCAGGCGGCGGATCCAACCTATTCCACCTATTCCAGCCGCAGCCCGAAATGCGCGAGCTTTTCAATTTTGCCGTGTCTTTTCTAGTGTCAGGGCCGGGGCGCCGCATTTGGTGCTGGGCGCAAGTATTCTGGCTCGAAGTGCTATTAGGTCTGTTGCCGGGCTTAGTGCTGATATATCTGGCTGCGGGTTCGAAAGGATGGCGTTTCTGGGTTGCGGTTGTACTTGGGGTCTTAGTCGCTAAAGTGGGAAGCCTGGTCGGCGTTTTGGTTGGCGTAGTGCGCCGGATAGGCCGGTTACCCAGGCATCACTATGGCCTCTGCTTGGGATTCAAGAAGCAGCCCGGAAGTAAGGCCCAAACACTGGTCGAATGGTTGAACAATAAGTTGAATGAGATCTCCGGAAAGGACCCGGATCACCCGCTCACTTTTGGCGACTTGCGCAAGGCTGGTGTCACTCTTAAGATGAACACCACCTGCCTCACCTGGGGACGGCCGTTCACGCTACCCTTCGAATCGGCCGAGTTCTTTTTCTCACCCCAGGAGTTCCAAAGCTTCTTTCCGAAGGAAGTGGTCCAATGGATGGTCGATCACCAGGCGAACGTAAAATTCCACGAGAAGACGGACCTTGGCGATCGAGTGCCGTTACCCGCGGCGGACGACCTGCCTGTGATCGTAGCTGCCCGCATGAGCCTGAGTTTTCCCGTCCTATTCTGTACCGTGCCGTTGTATGCCATCGATTGGAGCCGCCGCCGGAGATCGGCGGACGAGCCGCTGCCCGAACCAAGAGTTCCTGGTGATGCGCTGGGCGCCGATGAACCGCGGACACCCGAGCGAGTCTGGTTTATCGACGGTGGCATCACCAGCAACTTTCCGTTACACCTGTTTGATAGTCCGCTCCCACGATGTCCAACTTTCGCCGCCAACCTGCAGGATCTTCGGCCCGACCTGAAAGATCCCAATGATCGCGTATGGATGCCGTCCAGCAATCGTGGCGGCATCGCGAAACTGTGGACCCGGCTATCGACGCAGGACGGCCTCGGCGGCGCGATCGGCTTGTTGGGCGCCACTTTCGACTCCGCCCGCAACTGGAACGACACCTTGCAGACGTTTATTCCGGGCTACCGGGATCGCATCGTGCATGTTTCGCTAGATAACGAGGAGGGCGGTTTGAGGCTGAACATGAAACGCACTATGGTTACCGCGCTAAGCCGTTATGGCGAGGAGGCGGGCCAGAAGCTGATCGATCATTTCATCGATGGCGTGGACAATGGCGCGCCAACACCGATGACTTGGGATAACCACCGCTGGGTCCGTTACCGTTCCAGCATCGCATCTCTCGAAGTGTTCATGGCGGATTTCGCCGCATCGCTGGAGACTTATCAAGAACTGATTCGACGCGACCCCGAGGTAGCTCCCCGTAGCTATCCTCTTCATGACGACCAACGCGACTACGCCAATAAACTTACGGAGAGCCTGCTGGGCTTGGGCCAGCAGATGAGCCAATCGGCTATGCAGAGCGGTGCTCCTAAGCCTCAACCCAATTTAAAAATGCGGCCGCCGTTTTGACCGGCGCTACTGCTGCTGTTGAGGCTTATCGGGATCCTCGCCGGGCTTTAGCTTGCGCCACCCAGCCGGTTTGGAGCCGTCATCCGTTTTGGCTGCGGGAGTGGCGGATGGCACCGGCGCCGCTGCGGCCGGAGCAACAGTGGGAGGAGCCGCGGGTTCCGTGATTGCGGGATTGATCCCGTTCGGTCCATCCGGCTCGCTGATCATCCTCCGGCGTTTGGGAGCCGGGCTGGCGTCGATTACGTCAGGATCGGAGGAGCTGGCAGCCGTGGCAGCGACCGGCTGGGCCACCACCGTGCCGGCGGCGGCCATTTCGGTTGTGGACGGCGACACGTAGGTCTTGCGGAATCGCAGTTCGGCATCGGGATAACGCCGCCGGGCGGCATCAGACAGAGACACTTCAATGCTCCGCTCCTGACCCGCCTGTGCGCCGGGTGGAACCTGGAAATGGAGAGCGTAGCGTTGCCGCAGCCGGGCCAGGGTATCGTCGAGCGCCGAGGCATCGTCCACGGACATGCTGTCGCCTCCCGAGGCTCTGGCTATCTCCGACGTGCCGGCCGACTTGGTATGTGCGCCACCACCGCGATTTCCGTAACCGCCCCGCCCCCTTCCACCGCCGCCCAGGATAATTCCTCCCAGCGCCCCTCCGATACCGCCGCCATTTCCCCACGTTCCGCCATTGCCTTGACCACCGCCATTGCCCTGACCAGCGCCGCCGTGTCCATAGCGCCCGGCCATTGCGTCCGGAGCGATTAAGGCGCTCATCACCGCGTCGGCGCGCTCCAAAGCGCGGCCAACCCGCTCGTCGTCGCGATCGAACTCGGTTTGATCGTCAGTCAGAATCACGATCGCTCGCCGCGCGTCCTTGCGTCCCTGACGCCGAACATAGTCCGCCGCGTCGAGCATGGCGCGAGTAATATCGGTACCACCTCGAAAGGTTTCCTGCCGCAGCATGTTCTCGAGTTCGCGCTCTACTTCGTTTCGATCGCTTCGGAACGGCAGCCGCAGACGAGTCATGCGATCGAAAACCATAATGCCCACGCGATCCTTGTCGCCCAGTTCGCCAAAAGCATCATGTGCCGCATTAGCGATCCGCTGCACGTGCGGACCCATGCTGGCGCTGACATCAAACAGGAAGAGAACGTCGAGCGGCATCTTCTCGCGCGCGAAGTTACGGATCGGTTGCACCCGGCCCTCGTCGCGGATTACGAAGTCTTCCTGCCGCAGCCCGGTGATGGCGCGATTGTCACGGTCCAAGACCTGAGTGTCCACGCGCACCAAGGACACGTCGCTTCGAAATACTACATTGTCTTTCGACGGGTCAGTCGCCGGGGTGTCGTCCGGCGCGGCGAAGAGCAGGCCTCCAGCCAACAGGACCGGAAGCGAAAACACACAGCGGGTATTCATAGTCCTTTAGTAATTAAACGCGCCGCGGGCGCTTAAAGTTTCGAGAGTTGGCTATTTGGCCGGCGGGGGAGGCACCGCCACACTGACTTTAGCCGTATCGCTGAACCAATTCAACTGATAGAGCGCAGTGCGGTTCTTGGACGCGGATTGGGGGAAATATAAATAGCCCGCCACCGCTTGAGTAACCTTCCCGGCTGGGAGGGCTTTATCTTCCAACTCGCGCCGCATGATCCACTGATCGCGATCCGTTGATCCCGATGGCGGCGGCGCATTGGGATCCTGCGGCTGTCCGCTGCCCACGCCGACCCCGGCGGCCGTATACCAGCCATGCGTGCGCCGCCCTGTCACCGGATCGTAGGCTCCCGACTCGTAGCCTACTTCGGCCGTCGGATAGACATTCACATCGTGGGGGTTCTTGGCGGGTGGGGCATTTTTCCGCTGCGCGGCGGAAGCAATCGCTTGCGGACTGGCCGCGCGAATTACATCGCCATCGGAGCCGATTTTCAGCATGAAATCGCCGGAATCGAGATCGGCGGTTTTCCCTTGTTCGGGATAAACCGCTACTTCGAAGACTAAATAGCCCGCCTTGTTCAGATCGGTGGCGAACAGCTTGCGCACTTGATCGGCCGGGATTGCGGCGGCAGCCACGGTGATGCCACCGGCGGTTTCGTGGGCCGGATAGTCGGAGGCGCTAGGCCGCGGCCGAATCCCGTCCGCGGCACCGGCCTGCATTAGCATCGCGGCCGCGGCTAAAACGAAATACTGCTTCAGGGCGCCTGCCATGTGGGCCTCCGCAATCATCGTATCAGAACGGCATGCGGCGTGGCCGGCCTTACCTCAATTGCCGGGTGGCAGCACATCGCGGAAGAAACCGCGTTCGTGAAAGCTGGAATCTATATAGTCGCCAACGATTTTTCCGCTGGCATTGATCTTGGCCGCGGCTGGGCCATAACCGGTTTGGTGGTTAGGACCACGAAAATCGACAGGAAGATTTGAACCGGACTGTGTGAAAGAGAAGGAGTTTTCCGCCGGGTCCAAGGCCCAGCCAGCCACTTCTCCCGCGTCGTTGATCGAGGCCGCAGTTGTTCCAAAAGAAGAAGCTCCCGGAGCGTCGAAGGTGACGAAGCTGCCGGACGCATCTCGCGTAAATCCGTGGTGGACATTGTTGCTATCCGACCACCATCCGGTGACCTGCCCGCCGCTGTTGATAGCGACCGAGACGGTCCCGCGCGGTTCGCCATTGGTCGGTTCCGGATCGCTCCCCGGCACGTCGAAGACCGTGATGTTGCCCTCAGCGTCTTGCAGGAAACCGTGGCTTCCGATGGCATCCTGCTCGATGCCCGCGATCTCCGCGGAACTGTTGATCCCAGCCGGTTGAGTGGATAGGGAACCGGGCACTGAAACGGTGGTGATGTTGCCTTGGGCGTCGCGGACGAATCCCTCCAGAATTCCGCCTAGATAGTAGGTTCCTGCGATGACACCGGCGGAGTTAATGCTTGCAGGGAAGGTGCCGCCTGATCCGGGAGGATCAAATTCGGCGAAGACGCCGTCGGCGTTACGAACGAAACCATGGTTGGGGTCATTTCCCGACTTCTGAAAGGAGCCAATGATTTCGCCACTGTCGTTAATGTCGTCGACGAACGTCCTAAACGACGCATGAGGGGCGGTAAAAGTGGTCAAGACTCCATCGGGTAATCTTAGAAATCCCTTAACCACTTCCGCAATCCAACAATAACCGACAATTTCCTCGGTAGCATTAATGCTCGTGGCAACCGACCATTCAGAGTTCGGGCAAGAAATAGTCGTGTACTCGCTCGCCCTGCCGAAGGCTGGAAACAGCACGACCACCAGCACAACGCTTAAAAAGGCTAAACGACCTTTCAGGATCATACGAAGACTCCTCCATTCCGCCGCTTTGTCTGAATTAGTTTAACACCTTTCGCTTAGCTCACTAAAGTCGCGGCTTCACTACGCTTAGCGTAATCTGCGACGGATATTGCCTGGAGTGATGGACGCTGTTGTGAGCCGTCACTGAGTTTGTTTCGTCGTAGTTATTCCCGCCGGTATTCAGGTTCCGATCGAAGCGCGGGAAGTTACTGCTGGAGATCTCCACCCGGATGCGGTGCCCGGGAGCGAAGTAGTTACTGGTGGTCATCGGCTGCAGCGCGACCTTATAGACCTTACCGGGTTCCATCCAAACCAGCGGTTTGCCGTATCCATCGCGATAGCGGAGACGCTGGATGGTCTCATCCAGGTTGTAAGCCGTGCCGTCCGGATAAACGTCGATCACTTTCACGGTGAAGTCAGTGTCTTTGGCGTCGGAGGAGACATATAGGGAAGCCTCCATCGGACCACTTACTTCGAGACCCTCCTTCAAGGGTTCTGACGAGTAAACCAGGATATCCGCGCGAGCTTCCATTTTCCGCTGATCCAGCGCGCCTCCAGTCACAGCATTGCCGGTGCAGCAGACATTGCCTCCGTAGGAGGGAACCGGGTTCATCGGATCGTAGGTGAAGCCGTCGACGGCATCGGCATTGGGCGCGTCGGAACCGAGCTTGCCATCTCCGTACAAGCTATTCGCCTTACCGCCACTCTGCAGATAGAACGTCATGGGATGCGCTCCTTCGGGCGGCCAGGTATCGGAGGTCTGCCACTTATTCGAACCCATGGTGAAATAGCGGACCCGCGGCGTCTTCTCCAGGATCTTGTTGTCTTCGCCTTTCAGGAAATGGTCGAACCAGCCATAGGTCAATTCTTCATACTCGAGCCGCGCGTCGCCCATGCTGCGTTCACCGACGATGGTATCTTCGGTGGCGCGAGTGTAGCTGCAATGGAGCGTGGGCGCGATCACCGCATACTGCTGATTGCCGATCTCCGGACTCGCCGTCCTACGCACGTAGTTATAAGCGGCCAGGTTGGGTCCCACCGAAACGTCGTACCAGGACATAAACCACAGGCCTGGGATGTTGATCGGCATGTTATCGTGCCACAATCCACCGCGATACCAGGCGGGATCGTTGGGCGCCCGCTTGATCATCGCGCCGCCGGTCGACACTTCCATGCGATCGGCGAAAATGCCGTGCGGTCCGCCGGCCGCTTGGATAATGTCCATCTCCGGTAAGTGCGCCAGCGCCTTGGCCCAATCGACCGGCGGGAAGTGCGGCGCCAGGTCGAAGGCCTTCGAGGCGAGGATCAAATCTTCCTGGGTGGTGTTGGGCGGAAACATGGGGCGAACCTGGTTCTGCTCACCATAGATCCAGGCGATGAATAACATCTGCACGGCTCCGCCGCGATACCAATTGCCTTGTTCGTAATAGGGACCGACGCGTCCTACGCCGGCGCCGAAGCCCTGCGGGATCATGGTCGTCAACGCAGGATTTCCCTGGGCGGCCACTCCCAATTGCCATTCGGCCGTCGAGGAACAACCAATGGTGCCGACCTTGGCATTCGACCAGGGCTGCGAGGACATCCAGGAAATGGCGTCGTAACCGTCCGTCAGCGGCGGTCCGAGAATGTCGTAGGAGCCTTCGGAAAAGAAATGTCCGCGCTCGTTCATTTCAACGAAGATGTAGCCTTTCTTGACCGCCTTCAGTTCGCCGGCCATATCGCGGGGAGCGCCCAGCCGCACGTCCCAGTAGTTGAAGTTGTAAGGCGTGCGGACGAAAATGATCGGGTACTTCTTGGAGGTGTCCTTGGGGCGATAGATGTCGGTGGCCATGCGCTTGCCGTCGCGCATCGGCACCATCACCTTACGTTCGACGATGGCGATGGATTCGAGTTCCTTCTCGGTTTTGTTGCGGGCGGCGACGACCGCCGGGTCTGGAGGAGTGATTTGCGCGGGGATCAATCCTGCCGCGAACAGGACGAGTAGAACACGTTTCATATAGAATCCAATTTACACTGCCTCGATTCTTCTCAATGCCGTAGACCGTAGACCGTAGTCTGGGGATTGTAATTGCGCCAGTCGAACCAGTAATCTTTTACGGCCGCGATCCGCTCCAGGCAGACTCCTTTCTGTTGGCCTGAGATCGCGCAGCCCTGGAAGTTCCACTCGCTGCCTGTGGGCGCATCGATCAAGAGGCGGCCGTCCTTGGCGGGGCCGATGCGATAGAAATCCTGCGAGGTCCGAAAGACTCGGATCGATTGCTCGTCGGGACCAACGACGAGTAGCACTGGCTGCGCGCCGACATGATCCTTCACCAACTTCTCCTTTAGGACTCGATCGTACGGAAACGCCCGGCTGGCGCCGGCGGCCTGGACGCCGACCATCAGGTCTCGATCCTTGACGCCATGCTCCGCAAAGTGGACGACCACCGGGGCGCGCCGCATGCGCACGTCCCAATCTTTGTTGGCGTAGTCGGCGGCGAACTCGGGCACATCTTTCAGGACGGTACCGCGCGGCTCTTCGGCTTTCCAGATAGCGAAGGTCAACTCGTCGAAAGGAACCAGCTGCAACTGCTGTCCCTTCAGCGGGCCGGCGATGGCGCGTCCGCTGATCTGCTGCCAGTAAGTGCCAGTCTCCTCGTCGCGCATGAGGAAATTCTGGTTATTGATGCCGGCTAAGTGAAACGTCAGCCGCAGGCCATTCACTGTTCGCGTCCACACCAGACCGGTGTGACAGAGCGTTCAATAGGTAGCCACGATGGCGGCGTTGTCCAGCACGTCGTTGATCACGTGATGATAGGACATGCCGCGGATCGGGTAGGCGCGGGCGCTGGTTCCGATCTTGACGGCGATTACTTTCTCGTCCTGGTCGAGCTTCACTTCGGTGGCGGCGGCGAAGGCGGGATGATCGATGGGGTGGAACATCAGTTCGTAGACGTTGATGCGAGCCAATCCGGCGAGCAGGCAGATGAAAGCCGCGGCGGCCATCGTCAGCAGTGTCCGCCAACGCCAGTTGTAGATCAGGCCGGCAATGCAGACGAGCGCGCATAAGGTGGTCAGGACGGGGCGGATGCGAATGATTGCCAGCGCCGCTGTCAATTCGGCGGGACCTTGCGCGCGAAATGGCCGAATCACATACATCGGGTACGCGACGCAGACCAGGGACACCAGCAGACAGGTGAAGAGTATGAAAGCGGAAGTGCGCGAAGTGCGAGCCATAGTGGTCAGCTTATTGGGCTGGAAGCCCGGCGAGCAATAGTCGCAATGTATTAGTGGCTACTGGTCACGATGGTCATAAGGCCACTTGGGTGGGGCCGTTGCGCGACCGTTCGGCGATGGCTTCGAGAATGTGCTGATGTTGCAAACGGAGTGAAGGAGCGGCGGCGAGGGCCAACATGGTAGCGTCGGCGAGACGAGTGAGTTTGGGCACAGGCGTCGAGTGCAGGCCCTTCA
>Ga0302319_10008224_pt1 | contig 20338 bp, 19 predicted proteins | sample Bog_T0_2_FD_203319 | JGI IMG/M metagenome (GOLD analysis project Ga0302319, IMG submission 203319) | Peat permafrost microbial communities from Stordalen Mire near Abisko, Sweden - Bog_T0_2 | ecosystem: Environmental > Terrestrial > Soil > Wetlands > Peat | place: Sweden: Abisko, Stordalen Mire... | reverse complement strand
GCCGCGCCGTTGCAGTTTAATCCCTTCGCGGTACTCGGTGAATTGGACGCGCTTAAAAATATACCGACGATTCCTGAGCCGGAAGCGGATAAGCCTTCGCCGCCACCACAGTCGGTGAAGGCGGAAAAAGCCCCGAAACCGGTCATCCCAAAGAATTCGCGGGGACGACTCGTTTTGCGTCGAGAGAAGAAGGACCGGGGTGGAAAAGTCGTCGTGGTCATTTCCGGTTTCGCGGAATTGCCCGGGGCAAATTCGGTGATGATTGCCAATCTGGCCAAGGAGCTAAAAGGCAAGCTCGGCTGCGGCGGTTCGTTCGACCGGCAGGAAATCGTCTTGCAGGGTGATCGTTGCGCCGCCGTCAACGCCCTGTTGGACGAACTCGGTTTCCGCGTCGATGGCGTGAAGACTTAGTTCTTGACCAAAAAGCCTTGGGCGACCTGGTTGAACTTTTCAACCTGATCCACCTGCCACGTCTTGTCTTGCTTAAGTTCCTGCGCGAGCAGCGCGGCCACGCGCGGTGCCATGCGAATGGCGGCCTTTGAGTTGAGGAATAGCGCGCGCGTCCGCCGGGCGAGAACGTCTTCCACCGTACGGGCCATTTCCTCGCGCGCTGCCCAGACGACTTCCGCCGCGACATAGGGCAATTCGGAATCGAGCGCCTTGTCCAGCGTCGCATCCTTGCTGATCAGTTCCTTGATTGCCAGGGCATCGGTGCCGTAGAAGGCCAGCGAGCCGAAGCTCGAGGCGTTGGGTTGGTAGCCGTGGATATTCAGGTTTTTCGTCACGCAGGCCTTGTCGGGTAAATCGCCCAGCGTGGCGGCCTGGTCGACACAGTCCTGCGCCATGTTGCGGTAGGTCGTCCACTTGCCGCCGGCAATGCTCAGCAGGCCGCTCTTATCGATGTGAATGGTGTGATCGCGCGACAGCGCCGCGGTGTTGGAACCCTCGCCCGATTTCGCGAGGGGTCGAATGCCAGCGAAGGTACTGAGGATGTCGGCCCGCGTCGGTTTTTTTTCGAGATAGAGGGCCGCCGTCTCGAGCATGAACTCGATTTCCTGGTCCATCGCGACCGGCTCCAGCGGTGCATCCTTCATCGGCGTATCGGTCGTGCCCACCAGCGTATGGCCATGCCACGGAATGGCGAACATCACGCGTCCGTCACTGGTGTGCGGCACCATAATGGCGTTCGCGCCGGGCAGGAAGGAACGGTCGAGCACAATATGCGCGCCCTGGCTGGGGGCGATCATCTTTTGCGCATCCGGCTCGGCCAGATGGCGCACGGCGTCAGTGAACGGCCCGGTCGCGTTGACGATGACTCGAGCCTGCGCCGAGTGGCTCTCGCCGGTTTCCATGTCCTGCCAGGACAAGCCGCTGAGCACACCGTCGTCGCCTTTTTGCAGGGAGGTGACCTTCGCATAGTTGAGCAGTGTCGCGCCCTGCTCGGCCGCGGTGGTGACGAGATTGATGAGCAGGCGCGTATCGTCAAACTGGCCGTCGTAATAAACCACCCCGCCCGTGAGTCCCTCCGGGTTGACATTCGGAAGGCGCTTGAGCGTTTCTTCCTTCGAGATCAGTTGCGAAGGCCCGAAGCCATATTTGCCTGAAAGCATTTGATAAACCTTGAGCCCAATCCCGTAGAAGGGCCCCTCCCACCAGGAATAACTCGGCACGATGAAAGGCAGTTCGCTGACCAGGTGAGGCGCATTTTGACGAAGCAGCCCGCGCTCCTTCAGCGCTTCCATGACCAATGAAACGTTGCCTTGTTCCAGGTAGCGCACGCCGCCGTGCACGAGTTTTGTGCTTCGGCTTGAGGTCCCTTTGCCGAAGTCATGCTGCTCCAGCAAAAGCGTCGCATAACCGCGGGTGGCCGCGTCGACGGCGACTCCCGCCCCGGTGGCGCCGCCGCCCACAATGATGATGTCCCAGGGTTCGGTCCGTTGCCGGGCCTGTTGCAGCATGTCATTTCGTTTCATAAGTGTGATTTCCGGTTGGATTTTCCCGAAGTGGGAAGGAGGAGTTCTTTCAAACTACGCCAGGTTGGGAAGATTATCCAATCGGTGCCGCGTAAATAGTTCGCGGACGGCCTTCCAATTCCACCACGGAATGCTCGATGGAACGCCGGTAATCGAGCGGACTCTTGAGCGCGATTTGTTTGAAGACCCGGCTGAAGTAGCCCTGCGATTCAAACCCCGTGGCGAAGGCGATTTCGGCGATGGTCAGGGGCGTGGTGCGCAACATCATCATGGCGGCCCGGATACGTTCGAGATTGATGTGCGAGGAGAGCCGCCGCCCCGTTTCGCGATGAAAAAGATTCGAGAGATAATCGCTGGAGCAATGGAGCTGGTGGGCGAGCAGTCCCACGCCGAGATGCGAATCGCCGAGATATTCCTGAACCAGTCGTTTCGTCTGCGAAATTTTCAGTTTTTCCACCGGTGGCGCGGAGCGGACGCGGCGGATCGCAGCCTCCAGGGTGCTGAGATAAATCAGCAGGAGTCCTTTGATCCCCAGGCGTTCATCCACAACCCCGCTGTGGTTGAGCTCGGCGATTTCCTCCAGATATTGGGCGAGTTGCTGATACTTGGCCGTGTCGTAATACTCCATCTCCTTTGCGCAAGCCTTGCCGTCGCCCGCCGCACCCTGAAGCTGAACGCTGACCGTTTCATTGTAGACGCTGATGACGAGATTCTCGAACGGCCCTTCCCGTTCCAGAACCACCTCCCGGTGGGGAATGCCTCCAGGGATGATCGCCAAATGGCCCGCCTCCACCACAAACTGTTCCTGGATGAATTCAAATGAGCTGGCTCCCTTGATGCCAATGACCAGGTCGGGATTAAAATGGAAGTGGAAACCGGTTTGTTCCATGACATGGTCCCGGAGTTGGGGCACATGCAGTCGCGCGCGCATGGCATCGGTCTGAAGCAGTTGTTCCTGCAAAATCTGCTCGCACAAAGTGCTCAAGTCGCGCCTGGGTGGCCGGTAGCTCTTGATTCGAGTCATATCTAAGTTTTTTACAAAAAATCAAAGTATTTTTGTCATCCAGTCATTTGCTTAAGCATCAATCATGGCGTAAGCATTATAACACGATTACTCCATTACCCTTGAAAAAACTCGAAGATAATTCGAGGACAACCAAAAGGGTTAATTAAATATTCGTGGAAAGCTAGTCCCGGTGCGTTTTCGGAAACTAAGTTTTTTATGAATAATCTCAACAAGAGCTCGCGCCGGTTGAGTCCCGACTTCCAGGTCCGGTTTGTCGGGGAAAATTTGCATCAGTGGATGATGCTTTTCGCGGCGAATATCCGGGAGGCGGAAGGGAGGCTGACCGAGCTGGACGCGGCTATTGGAGACGGCGACCACGGGACCAACATGTGTCGGGGCATGAACGCCGTGGCGGAGAAGCTCGATTCGCTGGCCCTGGCCGATCTTTCCAGCCAGATGCGGGTCATCTCCATGACGCTCATGTCTTCGATTGGCGGCGCGAGCGGGCCGCTTTACGGGGCTTTTTTTCTGCAAAGCTCCCATGCTTCCCTGCACAAGTCCGAGTTGGGGCCGGCTGATCTGACCGCAGCGATGGAGGCCGGCTATCGGGGTGTGGTGCAATTGGGCAAGGCCGCGGTTGGGGACAAGACCATGGTCGATACCCTGGCCGCAGCCGTCCTTTCCCTCCGCGCTTCGTGCACACGTCATGAGGCGCTACCGGAAGCTCTCCGTGCCTGCCGGAAAGCAGCGCGCCTCGCCGCCGAGGGCACTATTCCCATGGTCGCCCGCAAAGGTCGCGCCAGTTACATCGGTGAGCGAAGTGCCGGAGTTCAAGACCCCGGCGCGGCCTCCGCCGCGATTCTTTTTGATTCCCTGGCCCAGGCTGTTATGTCCCTTTCCCCCACCGCGCATTCACCCATTCCCAAACCCATCCTTATATGAAATACATCCTGGCCTTTGACCAAGGCACCACGAGTTCCCGCGCGATTATTTTCGACCATGCCGGAACGATTCTCGCCGTGGCGCAAAAGGAATTTAAACAACACTTCCCGCAACCGGGCTGGGTTGAGCATGATGCCAACGAAATCTGGGCCACCCAGTACGGTGTGGCGGCCGAGGCGGTGACCAAGGCAAAGCTCCATCCGAAGGACATCGCGGCCATCGGAATCACCAATCAGCGGGAAACCACCGTCGTCTGGAATCGTGAGACGGGTGAACCCATTTGCCATGCCATTGTCTGGCAGGACCGGCGCACCGCCGGTTTTTGCGACCAAATGAAACGGGATGGCCTGGAAGGTCTGATCCAAAAAAAGACCGGCCTGGTCATCGACGCCTATTTCTCGGGCAGCAAACTGCGTTGGATTTTGGACAACGTTCCCGGCGCGCGCGCCGATGCGGAGAAGGGCAAGCTGGCCTTCGGTACCGTCGATTCCTGGTTGATTTGGAAAATGACCGGCGGCAAGGTCCATGTGACCGACCCCACCAACGCTTCCCGGACGATGCTTTTCGACATCCACAAGGGTGAGTGGGATGACGAACTTCTGAAGATTCTCAAAGTGCCCCGTTCGGTGCTGCCCCGGGTCGCGAAGTCGAGCGAGGTCTATGGCGAGGACGAACATTTCAACGTCCCGATAGCAGGCATCGGCGGTGACCAGCAGGCGGCGCTTTTTGGTCAGGCCTGTCACAAGCCGGGCATGGTGAAAAATACGTATGGCACAGGCTGTTTCATGTTGATGAACACGGGAACCGACGCGATGACCTCCAAGAACAACCTGCTCACCACGGTGGCATGGGGCGTGGGAGATAAACTCGAATACGCGCTGGAAGGCAGCATCTTCATCGCGGGCGCCGTGGTGCAATGGCTGCGGGACGGGCTTGGCATCATCAAGCATTCGGCGGACGTGGAGAAACTCGCCGCCAGCGTGCCTGACAATGGAGGGGTTTATCTGGTGCCCGCTTTCGCCGGCTTGGGTGCCCCGCACTGGGATCAATATGCTCGCGGATCCATTTCGGGCCTCACGCGTGGCTCGACTGCGGGCCACATCGCCCGCGCGGCGCTGGAGGGCATCGCCTTTCAGGTGGCCGACGTTCTTTCGGCCATGGAGGCCGATTCGGGAATCAAATTGAAGGAACTGCGCGTCGATGGTGGGGCCTGCGCCAATAATCTGCTCATGCAATTCCAGGCCGATCTTCTCGGGGTGCCGGTCGTGCGGCCCGCGATTCAGGAAACGACGGCCCTGGGGGCGGCTTACCTGGCCGGATTGGCGGTCGGTTACTGGCGTAATCAGGGCGAGATTGCGAAGCAGTGGAAAGTTGACCACACCTTTGAACCGGCCATGAAGCCCGATAAGAGGGAGAAACTTCGTTCGACCTGGAACAAGGCGCTCGAAAGGGCCAAGTCATGGGAAGAAGCCACCTAGATTTTAATTGGAATAGCTGACCTCGAAAGCCAACCGAGTGGAGTTAAAACAAAATGAAAAACAGCCTGCCTTTCTTTACCTATCGAGTGCCCTCTTCCTGGGCAATTCCCGGCGCCGTGACCGTTCTGTTTCTCGTAACCAGTTTCGTCGCGCGCGCGGGCACGGACGAGATCACCCCGCCCGTCTCGAAAGCGGCACCCTCGTTCTGGGACCAGCAATATATGCTGGGCGATTGGGGCGGTGAGCGCACGCAACTCGAAAAAGAGGGGGTGAAGTTTGATTTCAACAACATCGGCGATTTCCTCACCGATGTGACCGGAAGCCAGGAACATCACCTGACTTATTTCGGACGCTTCCGCTTCACGGCCGATATCGATTTCAACCGGTTGTCCGGTTTCGACGGCGAATTGTTTTTCTCCCCGATCTGGCAGTACGGACAGAACCTCTCCGCCCAGTATCTCCACACCAACACGTTGACCAGTAGCATCGCCGGTCCCAACAGCGTGCGCATCGATCAATTTTGGTACCAACAAGGATTCTTTGACAGCATGTTCAAGGTCAAAGTTGGCCAATTGGCCGCCGTCAATGAATTCGGCGCGACCGACTTCTTCGACATCCTCTTCAACGACGAACTCGGCTATGCGCCCAACGCCATCTTCAATACCAGGACGCCCTTTAGTCCCGCGGGCAAACCCGGGATTGTCTTGTGGGGCGATCTCTCCGATATAACGCCGGGCTTATATGTGAAGACCGGCGTCTTCACGGCCTATAATAATCCCTACCATCCCGACTCCAATGGCGTCGATTACGTCGATGACTTTGACCATGGAATGTCAGGCTCTTTTGAAATCGGTTACAAGGAGCAAAAGACCGTTTACAATGGCGTCTATAAAGTGGGCGTGAATGCCAGTACGGACGTGGGCTATACCAATCCCGCCACGGGGCAGCCCTACAGCAATGATTACAACGCCTATGCCACGGTGGAAAAGACCGTTTATCATCCCTTGGGCACGGATGGAAAACTCGACACCAAAAAGGGCCTCGATCTTCTTTTCCAATTTGTCGGCGAACCGGGAGATCGCAATCCGCTCCAGTATGAGTTTACCACCGGTGGACGTTACACCGGTCTGATCCCCGGTCGCGACGAGGACAAGATCGGCTTTGGCCTCATCTATTCCGATAATGGCGAAGCCTTCAGTCAGGCCAGCCAGGACGGCGGCGGCCCGGGACTTGGCGGCGAAACTACACTGGAACTTGATTATCAGTTCAACCCCGCGCCCTGGCTTTCGATCCAGCCCGACGCCCAATACATCTTCGATCCGGCAGGCAACAGCGGTAACGACGATATCCTCGTTTTGGGCCTTCGCACCATCGTTCGCTTCTAACCATCACAACCAACGGAGTAAAATTATGTCTTCCCCTTTTCTCGGTGAATTCATGGGCACCATGACCCTGATCCTGCTCGGCGATGGTGTCGTCGCCTGCGTCCTCCTGAACAAATCCAAAGGACAAAATTCGGGCTGGATTGTCATTACGACCGGATGGGCCTTTGCGGTCATGGTGGGCGTCTTCGTGGCGGGAGCTTTTGGCAGCCCCGACGGCCACATCAATCCGGCGGTGACGCTCTGGGCGGTGCTCAGCAGTGGGGACACGTCGAAGCTGATCTACATCCCGGCGCAGTTCCTAGGCGCGTTTGTCGGTGCGATCCTGGTTTATATCCAGTACCTTCCGCATTGGAAAGAAACGGAGGACAAGGGGTTCAAGCTCGGCATTTTTTGCACCGGACCAGCCATTCGCCATGCGGGAGCGAACCTGGTCAGTGAAATCATCGGAACGGTTGTGCTGCTCGTCGGTGTAGGTTCCATTTTTTCCAAAACGAACCCTGCTCTGGCCGGCGGCCTTGGGCCCTTCCTGGTCGGCGGACTTGTCTGGGGCATCGGCTTGTCTTTGGGCGGGACAACCGGATATGCCATTAATCCGGCCCGTGATCTCGCTCCCCGTCTTGCGCACGCGCTGCTGCCCATCGCGGGCAAGGGTGGTTCGGATTGGGGCTACTCCTGGATTCCGGTGGTGGGCCCCTTTATTGGCGCCATCATTACGTTCCTTATTTTCAAAATGGTTTGATTTCACTTTAGCGAGCACTCCGTCATGAAAAAACTCATCAACTCCGTCGATAACGTCGTGACTGAGGCGCTGCATGGATTCGCCGCCGCGCATTCCGACTTGGTGAAAGTGAATTTCGATCCCAAATATATCACCCGCGCCGAAGCTCCGGTGAAGAACAAGGTGGCCATCATCTCGGGAGGTGGCAGCGGGCATGAACCGATGCACGGCGGTTTTGTGGGCAAAGGCATGTTGGATGCGGCCTGTCCGGGCGCGGTCTTCACCAGCCCCACGCCGGACCAGATGTTGGCCGCGACCAAGGCGGTTGAGGGAGGAAAGGGGACGTTGCACATCGTGAAAAATTATACGGGCGATGTGATGAACTTTGAACTGGCCGCCGATATGGCGAGGGCGGATGGATTGCAGGTCCAGAGCGTAGTCATCGACGATGATGTCGCCGTGAAAGACAGCACGTGGACCGCCGGTCGCCGCGGCGTGGGTACGACGATACTCGCGGAAAAGATATGCGGAGCCGCCGCGGAAGCCGGGCAATCGCTCAGCGAAGTAAGCGATCTTTGCAAAAAGGTGAATGCCCGTGGCCGCAGCATGGGCATGGCCCTGACCTCATGCACTGTCCCGCACGTCGGGAAACCCACCTTTGCCCTGCCCGAGGACGAGATGGAAATTGGCGTCGGCATTCACGGCGAACCGGGACGCATCCGGATGAAGCTTAAGCCTGCGGATGAAATCGTCGAATTGTTGATGGAACCGATCATCTCCGATCTGCCTTATCAATCGGGTGACGAAGTGTTGCTTTTCGTCAATGGATTGGGCGGCACGCCGCTCCTCGAATTGTATATTGTTTACAACAAAGCGGCGGAAATCGCGCGGAAGGCCGGTTTGAAAATCACGCGCAATTTCGTCGGCTCGTATATCACGAGCCTGGAAATGGCCGGGACCTCCATCACCCTGCTGAAGCTCGACGCCCAGCTTACCAAACTTTGGGATGCGCCCGTGCACACTCCCGCCTTGAGGTGGGGCGTTTAGATGACCACCATGGCCGCAAATTCCCTCAGCGCGGAGACGGTGCTGCAATGGTTCCAGAACTGCGCGGAAACCTATGAGCATCACCAGGACGAGTTGACGCAACTCGATGCCGCCATCGGCGATGCCGATCACGGCGCGAATATGGCCCGTGGATTCACCGCCGTTCGGGCCAAGCTGGCCGGACTTAAGGGAAATGACATCGGCACGATATTCAAAACCGTCGCCATGACGCTGATCTCCACGGTGGGAGGCGCGAGCGGCCCGCTCTACGGCACCCTCTTTTTGCAGGCCGTTGCGGGCGCAAACGGAAAAATGGCTTTGACCCAGGAGGAACTGGTTTCCGTTTTTAGCGCAGGGCTTAAAGGCCTGATGAGCCGGGGCAAGGCCATGGTGGGTGAAAAGACGATGGTGGATGCGCTCGTGCCCGCCGTCGAGGCTCTGAAGCCGGTCGGAGATGACTCCATTTCGGCGGCCCTGAATCGCGCAGTCGTCGCGGCCCAAAAAGGATCTGACTCCACAGTCCCGCTTGTTGCCAAAAAAGGACGCGCCAGTTATCTGGGCGAACGCAGCGCCGGTCATCGCGATCCGGGCGCGGCTTCATCCGTTTTGTTGCTCGAAGCTCTCCAGCGGGCAATTCAATCTTCAGTATGATGAATAGGATGGTACCCCATGGTCGGCATCGTTTTGGTTTCTCATAGTCGCTCGCTCGCCCTCTCCGTGCAGGAACTGGTGCGTTCGATGACCGGTCCCGACCTGCCTCTGGCGGTTGCCGCAGGTGCGGGCGAGGGCCATAACGAACTCGGAACGGATGCGGTTGAAATCGCCGAGGCCATCGTCTCTGTCCATGGGCCGGATGGCGTGCTGGTGTTGATGGACATGGGCAGCGCTATTCTTAGCGCCGAGACCGCACGCGATCTGCTCGACGAACCGTTGCGCAAGAATATCCGCTTTTGCGCGGCCCCGTTCGTGGAAGGCGCCGTGGCCTCGGGTGTGACGGCCAGCCTGGGCGTCTCGCTGGATGAAGTTTGCGCCGAAGCTCTTGCCTCGTTGCAACAAAAACAATCGGCCTTGAGTCCGGATCAATCCGCTTTGGCTGCCGGATCATCACCCGACGGAAATAAGTTGAACGGCGCTACGACCAAAGGCAAAAGCGAGAAGCTCCGCCTGACCATTCCCAACGTCCATGGACTTCATGCCCGCCCTGCCGCGCGCTTGATCAAGGAGATGAGGCCATTCCAGGCCGAGATCACCGTCCGCAATCTCACGAACCTGCGCGGCCCTGTTTCCGTAAAAAGCCTGAGCAGTCTGGCCGGTCTCGAAATTCTCCAGGACAACGAAATCGAAATTGAGGCCAGTGGAGAGGACGCGCCTGCGGCGCTCGAAAAAATCAGTCAATTAGTGCTCAGCGGGCTTGGCGATCCGCCTCCAGCCGCAACCAACGAGACGACGCTGCTTCCTAATGCCAAGCTTATGGCGCAACGGAAAACCTCCCTGGGGCCTGTGCCGATCGCCGCCGGTATCGCCATTGGAAATAGTTTCTATTTCCAGCCGGAGAAACTCGAAGTCCCGCAGGACAAGGCCGACGATGCGGCCCACGAAATCATACGTCTGCAAACCGCCGTGGCGACGGCGCAGAAGAGTCTCGAAAATAGGACGGCAAAAATGACGGCCTCGGTCAGCGCTTCCCATGCCGGAATTTACGAGGCGCAGGTCCTCGCCTTGCAAGACCCGGAATTAATCGAAGCTGCGATGCGCTTTATTCGCAAGGGACATTTCAATGCCGCCCTCGCCTGGGACCGCGCCAGCCGGCAAATCCTGGAACGTTACCAATCGCTCAAGGATCCATACCTGCGCGAACGTGCGGCTGATCTGGAAGACGTCAGCGCGCAGGTTCTCGAATTGCTGGTCGATAAAAAAGTGGGAATTCCCGGCCTGGACGAGTCGTGCATCCTGATCGCAGCGACGCTAACCCCCAATCAGGTCTCAAGCCTTAATCGCAAACGAGTCCGGGGCGTTATCCTGCTCGACGGCGCGCGCACCGCTCATGCCTCGATTCTTTTGAAGGCTCTCGGCATTCCCGCCATGGTCCAGGCGCGATCCGCCTTCGCCAAAGTCAAACTCGACGTGCCGCACCTCATCGCTTTCGACGGCGATTCGGGGAAAGTCTGGATCGATCCTGATGAGGGACTCTTGGCCGAACTGCAAAATCGTCAGGTGGAGGAACAGAAGCGCGAGGAGGAGGAACGAAATTCCAGCTCTTTGCCCGGCGCCACTCTCGACGGCCACCCGGTCGAAATCCTCGCCAACATCGGTAAAGTCTCCGAGGTGGAAGCCGCTCTCGAAGCTGGGGCCGAGGGAGTCGGCTTGCTCCGTACCGAGTTCCTTTTTCTCGAACGCACTTCTGCTCCCACCGAAGACGAGCAGACTCAGGCCCTGCGCGCCATCTCCGATAAAATGAAGGGCAAGCCGCTGGTCGTCCGCACCATCGATGTCGGTGGCGACAAGGAACTCCCTTATTTAAAAAGGGCGCCGGAGGAAAATCCCTTTCTCGGCGTGCGCGCGATCCGGCTTTGTTTTACGAACGAAGAATTATTCACGTCGCAATTGCGGGCCATCCTGCGCGCGGGACTTGATCGCGATTTCCGCATCATGTTTCCGATGATCGCCAGCGTGACCGATTTGGATCGCGCCTTGGAATGCCTCGAAAAAGTCCACCTCGATCTGGAAGCGGAAAAAACGCCCCACCTCTGGCCGGTCCAGACCGGGATCATGATCGAAATACCTTCCGCTGCGATCCAGGCTGAATCGATGGCGCAACGGGCCGACTTTTTCAGCATCGGAACCAATGACCTGACCCAGTACACGCTCGCCGCTGACCGGGGCAATCCCGCGCTGGCTTCCTATCAGGACGCGCTGCATCCGGCCCTGCTCCGTTTGATCGAAATGGTCGTGACCGGCGCGCGCAAACATGGCCGGCTCGTTGCGGTCTGCGGCGAGGCGGCTTCGGATGAAAAAGCCGCCTCCATTTTCATCGGCCTTGGCATCCAGGAACTCAGCCTGGCCACCGCAAAAATCCCGCGCATCAAGGCTTGCCTGCGCAAACAGAGTCTTGCGGGCCTGAAAAAACTCGCCCACACCGCCCTGCACTGCCAGACCGCCGCCGAAGTGCGGGCTTTGCCGTTCCCGGTCTGATTCTTATAAAATCATTCCCGCCGCGACGGTATTATTGGTTTCCTGGTCGATGAGAATCAGCCCGCCCGTGTTGCGATTGATCGCGTAGGGATCGGCAAAGAGCGGCAGGGTGGTGCGCAACCGGACCCGCCCGATTTCATTCATGCCCAGGTTGAGGTCATCCTCGTTTTTGTGGAGCGTGTTGATGTCGATCTTGTACCGGACCTCCTTGACCAACGCCTTGCAGTCGCGCGTCGTGTGCCGGAGAAAATAGCGTCCGCCCAGTGCGAGCGGTTTTTCATGGAACCAGCAAAGCATCACTTCGAGGTCCTGCGTCGCCTTGGGCATATTGTTGGGCTTGGCGATCATGTCGCCGCGGCTGATGTCAATTTCATCCTCCAGCGTCATCGCGACCGACATCGGGGAGAAGGCTTCCTTCACGTCATCCTTCATGGTGTTGATCGATTTGATCCGGCTCGTGAACCCCGACGGCAAGGCGATGATTTCATCGCCGGGCTTGAAGACGCCACTGGCGATCCGTCCCGCAAAGCCGCGGTAATCGTGCCACTCGGTCGTCTGCGGGCGGATGACATACTGCACCGGAAAGCGCGGCTGAACGTGGTTGACGTCGCTGCCGATGTAGGTCGTCTCCAGCGTCGAAAGCAGCGCCGCGCCGTCGTACCACGGCATGTTGGGCGACTTGTCGACGACATTGTCTCCCTTCAGCGCGCTCACCGGGATGAAGCGAATGTCGGGCACGTCGAGACGCGAGGCGAACTCCTTGTAGTCGTCCATGATCTTGTTGAAGATCTCCTCGCTATAGCCCACGAGGTCCATTTTGTTGACGCAAACGATGATATGTTTGATGTGGAGCAGCGAGGCGATGAACGAATGGCGATGGGTCTGCTCGAGGATGCCCTTGCGCGCGTCGATGAGAATGATGGCCAGGTTCGCCGTCGACGCGCCGGTCACCATGTTGCGCGTGTATTGGATGTGACCCGGCGTATCGGCCACGATAAATTTGCGGCGCGGGGTGGCGAAATAACGGTAGGCCACATCGATGGTGATGCCCTGCTCGCGCTCCGAGCGCAGGCCATCGGTCAGCAGTGCGAGATCGACCTGGCCATTACCGCCCCGGCTTTCGCTCAGCCGTTCGATGGCTTCGAGTTGATCTTCAAAGATCGATTTGGAGTCGTAAAGCAGTCGTCCGATCAACGTGCTTTTGCCGTCGTCAACCGATCCGGCCGTGGTGAAGCGAAGTAAATCCATAAAAAGTCAGAAGGAAATAGACAGGAGGGACATGAAAGACATGAGATCAAATCGAGGTGAGGTTTGTTCGATTGAATTCCCGAAACTTCCTTTTCACTTGAATTTTTTGACTGCCAAAGTTGATGAGCAAGCCGATATCGAAGCGGATAGCTGCCAGATAATTGACGAGTTGAATCTCATGGTTCTTCGTGAGGACTTCCACTGCCTTTAACTCGACCACCAAGCGTTTATCGATCAGGAAATCCGCGACATAGTCTCCCAAGACAATACCGTCATGCATTACTTTCAAAGGGGCTTCGCTGAAGAACTGTATATCGGCCTTATTTAGCTCATGAGCCAGCGCCTGATGGTAAATATTTTCGAGGAAGCCTGGTCCCACGACCTTATGAATCTTAGTGGCGCAACCAATGACCTTTTCCGTCAACGGATCATTTTCCACAAGCGGCTCATCTGAATGCCCATTCATGTTCTTCATGTTCCTCCTGTCTAATCTGAGGTTAGAAATAACCGGCCTTTTTGCGGTCTTCCATCGCATTCTCGCTCCGCTTGTCGTCCGCGCGCGCGCCACGTTCGGTGATCCTGGCCGCCGCCACTTCCGCGATGATCTCCTCGAGATTACTGGCCGTCGATTCGACCGCGCCGGTGCAGGTCACATCCCCCACCGTCCGGAAGCGAATCGTCCGCTTCTCGTAAGTCTCCCCCGGCAGCAGCTTATTGTAATCCGACTTCGCCAGGAGAATCCCCCGGCGATCGACCACCTCGCGCTGATGGCTGAAGTAAAGCGAAGGGATTTCAATCTTCTCGGCAGCGATATACTGCCAGACATCCATCTCGGTCCAGTTGCTCAAGGGAAAAACACGGAAATGCTCCCCATGGTGAATCCGTCCGTTAAAAATATTCCACAACTCGGGCCGCTGGTTCTTCGGGTCCCACTGGCCAAACTCGTCGCGATGGGAGAAAAAGCGTTCCTTGGCCCGTGCCTTTTCCTCGTCCCGGCGCGCCCCACCGATGGCCGCATCAGCGCGGAGTTCCTCCAGCGCGTCGAGCAGGGTCACGGTCTGCAACCCGTTCCGGCTCGGATTGATGGTCTTTTCCTCCGCGCAACGGCCCTTGTCGATTGAATCCTGCACCGTGCGGACCAGCAGGCGTGCGCCGACTTTGTTCACCAGCCAATCGCGATATTCCAGCGTTTCGGAAAAATTGTGGCCCGTATCGATGTGCAGGAGCGGGAAGGGGATGGCTGCCGGATAGAACGCCTGTTGGGCCAGGTGGACCATCACAATCGAATCCTTGCCGCCGGAGAAGAGCAGGAGTGGCCGCTCGAATTGGGCAGCGACCTCACGCAGGACGAAAATCGCCTCATGCTCAAGCTGCTTGAGATGGGAAAGATTATAGGAACTCATGGCTGGAAAAAGCGGAAGGTGAATTTAAGCCACGATCCGTATATGTCCAAGCACAAAAGAATATAGAGTTTTTAGAGAATCTTGCAGTGATGCCTTTTCCGTATTCAGGACGAGATGCGGCCGGACTGGCGGCTCGAAATCCGATTCTTTACCGGTGAAATGGGGCACGAGCCCCGCTTCGACCTTTTTATAAAGACCCTTCACGTCCCGCTTGCGGCAAGTCTCAAACGAGCATTCGACATATATTTCGAGCAGGTTTTCCTGGCCAATGATGCCACTCGCGAGTTGTCGCAGTGATTCCTTGGGCGTGATAAACGAGTTCAGGCAAATAATGCCCGTTTGGAGGAATAACTTGGAGACCTCGGCCACCCGGCGGATGTTTTCCTCGCGATCCGCGTCACTGAAGCCAAGCCCGCGATTGAGTCCGTCGCGCAGGTTGTCGCCATCGAGATGGGTGGTGACAAAGCCCTCCGCGAAGAGCCGGTTTTCCAGTGCCGTGGCCAGCGTGCTTTTTCCGGAACCAGACAGGCCATACAGCCATACAACCTTTGCCTGCTGGCATAGCTTCTTCTCGCGTTCGCCCCGGCTCAACATTTGGGAATAAATCGGATGGATATCAGACATAAAGAATGATCCAGATTCGCACGGCGCAAGCGGAGTTCACAGAGAAAAAGCGATGCTGGGCTACCCGCCAGACCGCGTCCAATTCGAACGGGCGGGTCGTCATTCGGTACAGGCGCCTCTCATCGATGTGCTTCAGGCTCCAAAATAAATCCTTGCTTTAGAGGGCGGAATAGGCCACGTTGCGGAGGTGCTGCCCGTCGGCGGCACGTTTTCCCTCATGTCAGATTCATCGCCCGTAGCGGGCATTCTCGAAATTCACGATAAAGGTTACGGCTTTTTGCGCAAACCCGAGCGGGGCAGCGCACCAACGCCGCAGGACGTCTTTGTCCCGCCTGATATGATCAAGCGCAACGCCTTGCGCGACGGCGTGCAGCTCTCCGGCGTCAGTATTTCCAACGGTCGCGGGCCGCAGCTGATCGAGCTGCAACAAGTGAACGAAAGGGCCATCGATTTGTACCGGGACCAACTCCCCTTTGAGGAACTCACGACGATTAATCCGAACCGCTGGATCAAGCTTGAAAACGGCCCGGACAAGCTTTCCTCTCGCGTCCTCGACTTGATGACGCCCATTGGCCACGGCCAGCGCGGTTTGATTGTCGCCTCGCCCCGCAGCGGCAAGACAATGCTGATGCAGGCCATTGCCGATTCGGTGCTCACCAATTCGCCCGACACCTTTGTGATGATCGTGCTGATCGACGAGCGGCCCGAGGAAGTAACCGACTTCCGACAGTTCCTGGCTGGTCGCGGCGAAATCTGGTCTTCCTCGAACGACCAGGAAAACGCGAGTCATGTGCGGCTGGCCAAGCTGGTGATCGAGCGTGCGAAGCGGCTGGTCGAAAGTGGCCGGGACGTTTTCATCCTGCTCGATTCCATCACGCGCCTGGGCCGCGCTTTCAATGTCGGTTCCAAGGGCAATACCATGAGTGGCGGCATCAGCTCGCGGGCGCTCGAAATTCCGCGCAAGATTTTCGCGGCGGCGCGCCAGACCGAGGAAGCGGGCGCGCTGACCATCGTCGCAACGGCGTTGATCGACACCGGCTCACGGATGGACGAGGTGATTTTCCAGGAATTCAAGGGCACGGGCAACATGGAGATCGTACTGGATCGCCGCCTGGCCGAGGCGCGCGTTTATCCCTCGATCGACATCGAGAAATCGGGCACGCGGCGCGAAGAGCTTTTGCTGCCGAAGGGGATTCTCGACAAAGTAACGATCATCCGGCGCGGTCTGCACGGCCTTCCGGTGCAGGCCCAAATGGAGCGGCTGCTCAATATCCTCAAGCAATGTCCCGACAACAAAACCGCCCTCGAAAAACTTCCCGCGCGACCCTCCACCTAAAAATCCATGTCCTTTCAAAATCTCGGCCTCTCTGAGGAGGTCGTCCACGGCGTCCAATCGATGGGCTATATGGACCCGACGCCCATTCAGTTGCGAGCGTTCCCCATTGTTCTCGGCGGCAAAGACCTGATTGGCGCTTCGCAGACCGGCACGGGCAAAACGGCGGCGTTCGGCCTGCCGCTGCTCAGCCTCCTGAAAGCGCATGGGCCGGTCGGACCGCGCGTTTTGATCCTCGAACCGACGCGCGAACTGGCCGCGCAAGTCGAGACGGCTTTTCGCGATTATTCGCGCTTTTCCGATCTGCGCACCACGGTCGTCTATGGCGGCGTCGGCTATGGTCAGCAACTCAAGGAACTCAAGGCGGGCACGGATGTTCTGGTGGCGACGCCGGGACGTCTCATCGATCACCTTGAGCAGGGCAATGTGAAGCTTGACCAGATCAAGCATCTCGTCCTCGACGAAGCGGATCGGATGCTCGACATGGGCTTCATGCCCGACGTGCGCAAGATCATCGATCTCTGCCCGCGCGAACGGCAGACCCTCCTTTTCTCCGCCACCATGCCGCCCGAAATCGCGCGGCTCACTGAGTGGGCCTTACGCGAACCGGAGCGCATCGAGATTGGCCGCCAGAGCACGCCCGCCACGACGATCACGCACGCGCTCTATCCGGTCGCCGCCGTCCAGAAGTTTGACCTGCTGGTGGCCCTTTTGCAGAAGACCAATTACGACTCAGTGCTGATTTTTGTCCGCACCAAGCACGCGGCGGATCGGATCGCGGCGCAGCTCAAAAATTCCCAGCATTCGGTTGCCGTCCTTCACTCCAACCGCTCGCAGAACGAACGGCTCGAAGCGCTGGAAGGTTTTCGCAACGGCAAGTACGAGGTGATGGTCGCGACCGATATCGCGTCGCGCGGCATCGACGTGGCGGGCATCAGCCATGTCATTAACTACGACGTGCCGCAGCACACCGAGGATTATGTCCACCGGATCGGACGCACCGGCCGCGCGCAGGCAGTGGGCGATGCCTTTACCCTGATGACCGCGGAGGAAGGCCCCGATGTGGCGGCAATTGAGCGGTTCATCGGGCAGTCCATTCCGCGCGTGAAGCTGGAGAATTTCCCTTATGTCTATTCGCTCGCTCTCGATGAAAAAAATAAGCACGTCGTCGGCAAGGCGGGCAATATCCGCGGCGGGCGCGCGGGCAAAGGCTACAGCTTCGGCGTAAGACGGCGCTGAGCTTGAGATGCGGTCAAACGCAGTCCTGCTTGACCGCTCTGATTGCCCGCTTAGGCTAGTTCTATGAAAAGCTTTACCGCCGTCGTCGAACGGTGCCCGGAAACCCGGCTCTATGTCGGCTACGTTCCGGGCTTTCCTGGTGCTCATACCCAAGGTGCGACCCTCGATGAGTTGCAGGCCAATCTTGAAGAAGTGATTGGAATGCTTTTGGAAGATGGAGAACCGAGGCTTGAGGCGGAATTTATCGGGACCCAAACGGTTTCGATTGGATAAAGTAAGTCTTCAACTTCACTCAAGAGCGCGGGAAGACGAGGCAATTTTATTTGATCGAGGTTGTCCATGGGTCAAATTCCGATTTTAAAACAACGCGAGGTCATGCGAATTTTGAAGACCCTTGATTTTGAACTTGTTCGCCAGAAAGGTTCCCACTGTCAATTTCGTCATGCCGATGGTCGGGGCACAACGGTGCCTGACCACAAGGGGAGAGACATTTCACCTTTTCTTCTTCGTCAAATTGCTCGAGATATCGGGCTAAATTTGGAAGAATTTCTGAAGCATCGGTGATAAGTCGAATAATTACGACGTCGCGATCTCGATGATTTTTCCGGAATCGATTTCGAGGGCTTTGGCGAGCTTGAGCGCCATGGGGATGACCCAGTAGGGCGCGTCGGGGTCGAAAGGCTTCTTCGAGGCGGAGAGATTGTAAATCGTCTGCGCGCAGATTTCCTCGAAATAATATTGGGCTTCGGCCTTGGCGTCGTCCCTTTTAATCGCGTTCAGGTTCTTGGCCCGGATGCGGGTGCATAGATAGTGCGCCTTGGGCCACTCCTTTTCTTCATGGAGTAACGCCTGCAATTCCTTCAAGGTCTCTGTCTCCTGACAGGCCGGTTTGAACAACGAAATCAGCGCGTCGAACTGGTCGATCAGGAGTTTCATTAGCTTTGATTGGCATAAAAATGCCCGCAAGGGAAGAGCGGCGCTACATTTTAAGGACAACGCGGAAGCGGGCCTTGTTGCTGAGCATGCGCTCATAGGCCTCGTTGACCTGGGCCAGCGGGTAGACTTCCACTTTGGGCCGCACCCCGGTCAGCGCGCTGAAGTTGAGCGTGTCCTCGGAATCCTTCGAGTACCCGCTGTAATGGCCCGCGACGGATCGGCTGCCCATGAGCAGGAGCAAGGGTGAAACGGAAATATTTTCGTTCGCAGCCGCGACAATAACGAGCTTGCCCTTGTATCTCAGGCCGGGAGCCAGGCCGCTGATCGCCTTCGCATTCGGGGCGGTGGCGAGAATGACTTTCGCGCCGCCCATTTTCTGGAGTTGCTTCGCGGCATCGCCTTTGGAGTCATCGATATATTCGTGTGCGCCGAGTTCCTTCGCGAAGGCTTCCTTGTCCATCCCGCGTGAGATGGCCACGGTACGGTAACCGCTTTTGCTCGCAAACTGGACGGCAAGATGTCCCAGTCCGCCGATGCCCTGGATGGCGACAAGATCACCCGACTTCGCGCCTGACGTGCGCAGGGCGTTGTACGTCGTGACGCCCGCACAGAGAAGTGGCCCGGCTTCGGTCGCCTCGATTCCCTCCGGCATCGCGGCCACGGCGGTTTCGGGCGCGACCATGTACTCCGCAAAGCCGCCGTCGAAATTAACGCCGGTGGTGGCTCCCGTCGTGCAATAGGGAAACTCGCCTTCGCGGCAGGGTTGGCAATGGGTGCAATAGCCGCCGTTCCAGCCGACGCCAACACGTTGCCCCGGTTTGAAGTTGGTGATGCCCTCGCCGATCTTTTCGATGCGTCCCGCGACTTCGTGTCCCGAAACAAAGGGAAACTTCATGCCCGGCCAATGGCCTTCCTTGAAAATCTGGTCGCTGTGGCAGATGCCGCAGGCCTCGACCTTGATCAAAACCTGGCCGAAAGCTGGTTCGGGAACGGGACGTTCGACGAGTTCGAAGGGGCCACCGGCGCGTGAAATTTGGGCGACTTTCATGATACTTCTCCTTAATGAGTTGAGGTAAACCGGTCAGACCCGGTTACTACCTATCGCCCGTTTTCAGCCTTCGTCAATGCGGCGATGAAATCCTCCACGTTGGGCGCGGAGATGAGCTGTTCGCGCGTGGAGGGATCTTTGAGGAGCCGGGCCAGGCCGCCAACGACGCTGAGATAATCGGTGACCATCCGCTTGGGGGTGCCAATGACGAAAATGAGCTTCACCGTTTCGGCGCAGTTTTCAAACCAGACGCCCTGGGTGCTTCGGCCAATGGCGAGGACCATGCCCTTCAGCGAATCGGTGCGCGCGTGGGGAAAGGCAATTTCATTGCCCAGGCAGGTCGATTCGATCCGTTCCCGCGCGAGGAGTTCCTCGTAAAAACCGGCAAAATTGGTGACGTTCGGATTGGTCTGCAGAAGCTGCGCGACCTCGTTGATCGCGTTACATCGCTTCTGTTGGGACAGCTCCAACTTGATCTGTTCCGGCTTGAGGAGGCTGCTGATTTGCATATATTTTATCTATCCCACACTTCGCCCCGGGCGGGTAAAAAGCAAGTTAAAATCTGCCCTGAGCTCAAACAAATTCGAGCTCCACCGGCGCGGGAATCAGACCGGCGTGGTGGGCGCGGTCGAGGAACTCGCGGACCCCTTTTTTGCCGCGCTCGCCGTAGTCGAGGGTGAGTTCGTTGACGTACATGCCGATGAATTTATCAGCCAGGGCGCGGTCGAGACCGCGACCGAGCGGCAGGGCGTGCTCGACTCCTGCG
>Ga0302319_10008222_pt1 | contig 20338 bp, 17 predicted proteins | sample Bog_T0_2_FD_203319 | JGI IMG/M metagenome (GOLD analysis project Ga0302319, IMG submission 203319) | Peat permafrost microbial communities from Stordalen Mire near Abisko, Sweden - Bog_T0_2 | ecosystem: Environmental > Terrestrial > Soil > Wetlands > Peat | place: Sweden: Abisko, Stordalen Mire... | reverse complement strand
TAACAGAACCAGAGCCAATCCCATCAGCGGTCAGGAACCCGTTTGCAATGCGCTCATTTTGCGCGCTGCCGGTAAAGCTATAGGTCGCTGAAATTGTAGCTCCAACCAGCGGCTCACCTCTGCTGAGTATCAAGGCGAGGACCGAAATGCTTCCCCCAAAGAGTGCTCGCGTGTTCATAGTTTGTTTCCTTTCCGGTATCGAGTAGGGGCGTAAGAGCCCTCGTCAAGCTTCGCTCTGAAAGAACTGGATGGCGATGTGACGCGTCGGGCATTTATGTGACATTTTGCTGGCAGCGTAAGCTCATGAGTATCTGGGATTTTATTCCAACCTCGGCACTTGGGCGTGCTATAGTTTTCAGGGGTTAGAGGATGCAGGCCGGCCCTGGTGAGCAGCGCGTTACTTTTGGGGATTACGTTTTCGATCTCCGTTCAGCGATCTTGTTCAAACGCGGCAACTGGATCCGCATTCCGGACCAATCGCTGAAAGTGCTCGCGGCTCTGCTCGAAAACCCCGGCGAAATAGTAACTCGAGAGCAATTATCGTGTCGTCTCTGGCCCAATGGCACGCACGTTGAATTTGAACAGGGACTCAACGCCGTCGTTAAGCGCCTGCGCGCAGCGCTGCTCGACTCGCCCACCGCTCCTCGATATATCGAGACCGTTCCCAAGCGTGGGTATCGTTTCATTTGGCCGGTAGAGCCGGCGCCGCCGCCCGCCGAAAGGAATTTGGAATCCCCGCTCGCCGGCGTTAAGAACGAGCAGGATGTATCCTGTCACCCAGGCCCCCGCGCGCCGCAGCGAAAGGCTGGATATCGACTTGCCATTCTGTCTACCCTCGTTCTCGTGGGAACACTCACAACGGTCTTTTATCAACGGGTCCACGGCACATTTTCAGATCTTAGTGAAACCCTTCTTAAGGGACGTTCACTAGCGGCTATAGGCGAGTATGGTCCGGCATACGACCTGGTCGCTACCGCCGCGTCGCGACGGCCTGCTGATGATCCGCAACTGGAGCGGTTGTGGCGCATAGTCTCGCGAAACATTGCGATTACTTCTGACCCGTCCGGCGCGGACGTATTTTGGCAACCCTATGGCAACCGGGCAGAATCGCCTTGGCGTCTTCTCGGTAAGACCCCGCTACGTGAAGTTCGCGTATCGGCTGGCACAGTTCGCCTCCGTTTATTCAAACCAGGCTATAAAGACCTTGAGGTTGCAGCTTCTGAGCCCACTTGTCAATTGCGGATGGAGAATGCCCGGACGCAGCCGGCGGGAATGGTTCACATCCCTGCCGGTCCGGTCTTCGCTCAATATGCCGGTATCGGACGGTTAGGGCCGGTCAGCGTCAATGATTTCTGGATTGATCAAACCGAGGTTACTAACCGGGACTATCAGCAGTTCGTGAATGCCGGCGGCTACCAAAACCCACACTTCTGGAAGTTCAGGTTCATTGAGAATTCTCGCGCCCTGACCTTGCGTGAAGCCATGCAGAGATTTATCGACCAAACTGGCAGCCAATCGCCCGCTGGCTGGTCAGCGGGCGCGTACCCAACCGGCAAAGGCGATTATCCGGTCTCGGGCGTGAGTTGGTACGAAGCGGCCGCTTATGCCGATTTTGCCGGCAAGGCGCTCCCAAACGTTTTTCAATGGTTTCGCGCGGCGCACACGGACGACAGCGCGTTTCTCATTTCGCTGAGCAACTTTAATGGCCGGGGTCTCGTGCCCGTCAGGGGTCTCGGGGCGCTGGGCTCATTTGGGGTCTACGATATGGCGGGTAATGTTCGCGAGTGGTGTCTTAACGAATCCGAGCGTATGAGGTTCGCGCTCGGTGGCGATTGGTCCGATCCCGGTTACATGTTTGTAAAGGGACAAAAACTCCCTTCTTTTGATCGCTCAATTACAAACGGCTTTCGCTGTACAAAATCTGGCGAGACCTTGCGGGCCCAGCCACAACTGGCTGCCTCGATTCCAGCCGATGTTTCAGGCAATCTCTCGTTGGTTTCCGCCTCCGAAGAGGTCTGGCGGACCTCCCGTGCTTTATATGCTTACGATCATTGGAATCTCTCCCCAAGAGTCGAATCCGTTACGGATTCGGAGGACTGGCGTCGCGAGAAAGTCCACTTCCGGGCCGGCTACCCAAATCAAGAGCTGACTGCCTACTTATTTCTACCGAAACAGAGGCGCCCCCCTTACCAATGCGTGGTGTTTGTCCCGGGCGGCGACGCTTTTCAACAGACATCGGGCGATACCATTCAACCGCTGGACTACGTTCTTCGCAGCGGCCGGGCCATTATGTATCCCATTCTTTGGGGGACCTTCGACCGGTTCGTAAGCTTGCCGTCAGATCCGGCAAACGGCGGTTATCCGAGCCCGATGTTTATCCGCGAAGCCCTGATTGCTTGGCGGAAAGACCTTGGCAGAACTCTCGATTTTCTCCAGACGCGCCAAGACATCGGCGCAATTGGTTACCTGGGCGTAAGCACGGGCGCTGAATTCGCACCGGTTCTGCTGGCTGGCGACGAGCGCGTTAAGGCTGCTGTGCTGCTGTCTGGCGCCATGCCGGCGCAAATGAAACTCATGCCGGAATCAAATCCTGTCAACTTCGCGCCGCATATGACGATGCCGGTCTTGATGCTCAATGGAAGGTACGACTCCATTCTGAGTGAACAGGCACAGGATTGGATGCTGCGCTCATTGGGAACTGCCGCAGCCAGTAAACGGCACATCTGGGTCGAGAGCGGACACAGCGTTTTTGCTCCTAAAGTGCGCAACAAAACCATTCACGAAACACTGGCTTGGTTCAACCGCTACCTACCCTCCCGCTGATTCTTTGAATAATGTGCCTTGTTCAGGAAATCAGCCCCATGGCCCATCGCCTCTGGAATTATGCCCCATCCCCTATGGCGTCGCCGCCGGTATAAATTCAAACACCCCTGTCGACCACACACCCGCCGGCTTATTCTGCACAAACACCAGCACCGCCGCCGGCAACCCGATCCCGCTTGGTTGATACACGCTGTTGAACCCGTTGTTATAGTTCAAATCCACGCAGGGCGGCGAATTTCCCAGCAGGCAGCCGCCAAAGCTGATACTGTCCGCCGGTTGCGTCATCTCGTTGTACGCCGTCTTCACTGTCTTAAAGAGATCCACAAAGCCCTGCATCTGCTCGTCCAGATCGTTCAAATCCTTCGGCTTGTGCAACCCTTGCAAGTAACTCGCCGCATCGGCTACCGCGTTGATCTGGTCCGGCCCCACGAAGTAAACTTTGTTGTTGCTCGCAATCGCGTTCAAATTGTCGCCTTCAATTTCACTCGGCGTCGCATAGAATATCTGAAATTCCAAGTCTCCGCCCGTAAGCACGCCGTCTAAGCTTCCCGACCCCGTCCAAGCGTCAAACGCGCCCTTGATCGCGAGCGTCGCCGCCGCCTTCGCCAGGTAAGAGAAGTAAGGGCCGTAGATATCCTGAATGAGATTCATCTGGAACTCGCTCACCGCCTCGAGTTCTATCAACCCGCCGAACTGGAACGCCATCCCCAGCCCTCTGCCGTGCCGCGGGCTGTGCATGCTGGCGTTTACCAGGTGCACATATTCCGGCTCCCAACTCGCTGCCATCCGTGCTCCGTCTCTCGCGAACAATCCTCTCTGTTGCCGCGGCCGCACCGAAGCCGTAAAGCCGTTCGCCGTCAGATATTGAATCGTCGCCTGCGTCAGCGCCTGATAATACTGCGGCAGCACATCGGCAAAAAGATAATCCTCCTGATCGATGTTCGCCACCACCCCATACGTGCTCGGATTCAGGGCGGGCAGTTGCGCTACCAGCGTGCTCAGCGCCGCCTGCAGCTGCGTGTAAGTGGTCTGCTGTGCCGTCGTCATCGTCGCCAGCGGCGTGCTCTGCAGGAAGGCCGTGAGATTTTACAGCGCGCCGATCAGGTTCGTCAGATACGTGCCCACATTCGCGTCCGCCGCCGTCGGGTTGATGCCAAAGCTCGGCAGTTCGCTCGGCGCAGCCGGGAACCCGCCCTCCGGCGCAAACGCTACCGCCCTATCCAGCGTCGAAATCCACCGCGTTCGCCTACAGTTGCGACAACGCTGCGTTCACCGCCGCCTGGTTGCCGCTGCTCAGCGCCCTCTTAATTTGCGTCAAGCTGCTCAACGTCGTCGTGGTCGTCGCCGAAAAAGCGGCAAACGTAGCCTGTTGCGTCGTGGTCGTCGTGGTGGAAGTTGGCAGCAGCACCGTGAATGCAGCGCTTGAACTCAATGTCGGGCTCACGAGGCTGCACGTCAACGTGTACACGCCCCTCGTCGTTCCGTCCGTCACAATGGTTCCGTTCGAGATCGTTGGCGCGGTTCCCTTAGCCGACGCCGGATCTCCCGTAATGCTGCACGTCGGAGTCGCTGCCACCGGATTGCCGTTCTGATCCACCGCGCTATCGCTGAACACGAACGGCGTCCCCGCCGTCACAATAAACTGGTTCAACTGCAAGTTGATCGCCGTCGGCATCGCTCCCGTCGACACGACCAAATTCACCGCCGACCCCAAACTCAGACTTGTCCCCGCCACCGGGCTCTCGCTAATCACATTCCCCGCGGCGACCGTGCTGCTCGACGCCGTCGTCACCGAACCCACCACCAACCCAGCAGTCGTCAGCGATGTCGCTGCCGCCGCCTGCGTCAACCCCACCACATTCGGTACCGCCACCTTCGCCGGACCCGTCGACACCACTAAACTAACGGCCGACCCGACATTCACACTCGTCCCGGCAACCGGACTCTCGCTAATCACACTTCCCGCTGCGACAGTACTGCTCGAAGCCGTCGTCACCGTTCCCACCACTAATCCCGCACTCGTCAGCGAAGTCCCCGCCGCCGCCTGCTTCAACCCCACCACATTCGGCACCGCCACCTGCGCCGGACCACTCGACACCACCAAACTAACCGCCGATCCTACATTCACACTCGTCCCGGCAACCGGATTCTCGCTAATCACATTCCCCGCGGCGACAGTACCGCTCGAAGCCGTTGTCACCGTTCCCACCACTAATCCCGCACTCGTCAGCGACGTTCCCGCCGCCGCCTGCGTCAATCCCACCAGATTCGGCACCACCACCTGCGCCGGACCCGTTGACACCACGAGATTTACGGATGACCCCACATTCACACTCGTCCCGGCAACCGGACTCTCGCTAATTACATTCCCGGCCGCAGCGGTGCTGCTCGAAGCCGTCGTCACCGTACCCACCACCAAGCCGGCACTCGTCAGCGAAGTCCCCGCCGCCGCCTGTGTCAACCCCACCACATTCGGCACTGCCACTTTGGCTGGACCTGTCGACACCACCAAATTCACCGCCGACCCGACATTCACACTCGTCCCCGCCACCGGGCTCTCGCTAATCACATTCCCCGCAGCCACTGTTGCGCTCGACTGCTGCGTCACCGTCCCCACCACCAAGCCGGCATTCGTAATCGATGTCCCCGCCGCCGCCTGCGTCAATCCCACCACATTCGGCACCGCGACTTGCGCCGGACCACTCGACACCACCAAACTAACCGCCGATCCTACATTCACACTCGTCCCGGCAACCGGGCTCTCGCTAATCACATTCCCTGCAGCCACCGTGCTGCTCGAGGCCGTCGTCACGGAACCGACCACCAACCCCGCACTCGTAAGCGAAGTTCTCGCCGCCTGCGTCAGCCCCACCACATTCGGCACCGCCACCTGCGCCGGACCCGTCGACACCACTAAACTAATGGCCGACCCCGACATTCACACTCGTCCCCCCTACCGGGCTTTCACTAATCACATTCCCCGCCGCCACCGTTGCGCTTGAGGCCGTCGTCACGGAACCGACCACCAACCCCGAACTCGTAAGCGAAGTTCCCGCCGCCGCCTGCGTCAATCCCACTACATTGGGCACCGCCGCCGTCGCCTGCTTTACGACAAATCCACCCACCAAACTCGCAACTTCAGATCCGCTAGCCACCGTGATCGTCCGCGCCCCCACACCGGCGTTCGCAGCTATCGTAAACTGCACGCTCAGGCTCGTACCGCTGGCAACCGTCGGCACGCCCACGCTGATCCCCGCGCCCGCGCTCACCTGGTTCAAACCGCTGAGAAAATTGCTATAACTCCCGGTAATGCTCACCGTCAAACTTTGGCCCTGCTGCGCCGAACCGGGGCTCACCAAGCTGATGGATGCCGCCGGATCCACCGTAAGAGTCACTGAATTACTGCTCGATATTCCGTACGCCGTGTCCGTCAAAGACGCCGTGAAAACGGTGGGCGTGGCCACTGCAAGCGTTCCCGGCACCACAAACGCCACCCGCGCGAACGTGCCCACTACCGCTTGGTATTGCGTGGCAGTGGCAGCCGTTGTCGAGCCCCCGCCCTGCGGAGTCAGTTCAATCTGAATGTTCGCCGGATTCACCGCCACTCCCGCCGGGAAGCCCGAACCCAGGAGGCGAACCGTGGTGAGCCCCGCTTCAGCCACCGCTGGCGATGGGCGTGACCTGCGTCGCCGCCGGCGCAGCCAAGGCGCTAAAAAAGACAAAGCTCAGAATGGCCGAACCAATTAGATAAGGACGCAATTTCACAACACTCTCCTCAGAGATGAACTACGGATATTTAAGAAAAGTAAGAAAGGTATCAGCGGCCGCGAAAAACCCTGCGGCCACCCGCCAGGCAAAGCCCGCACAGAAACACCAGCGGCGATGGCTCGGGAACCCCCGTCAAAGCCGGTGCTGCGGCAATCTCCGGCAACGATCCGTCCGTCGCGATGCCGTTCAAAAACAGCTCGAGACTGACGTTATAGTGGTTACCCAAATCGTCGCTCAGAAAAGTGGTCGATAAGGTCGCCGACAACGACAGCGAAGTTATCGATCCGTCGTTAAAAGTTCCGCCCGCCAGTGCGAAGGTGTCGCTGCTGCCCGGCCCCACATCCCCTACATCCAGCGGGCCGCCATTTATAGTCAAAATAACGTTATCGAAAGTCACCGCCGTACAAATCGGCGTGCCGTTTCCAGTCGAACAACCGAACGTCGGTCCCGTCAAGTTGTAGATAACCACATCTTCTTCGCCCGGAATCGGCACGTCCGGCTCGATTCCGACCAATCCCAACAATACCGAAGCGTGAGCCGACAACCCGAACGCCACAAACCCAAGCAAAAAAGCGCGCAAAAACTTCATAGCCTAACCCCGCTCTTTTTAGCACATCCCGCCTATAATACAGAGTATTCCCCCAAGCGGCCTTTCCCTTCACGGTCTTAGATCTTAGCCTAGTTGGACGGTGGCATGAAGGGCAACTGGTCAATCGTACCCCCAGTACTTGCCCCCGGGGACCTTCAGGGTGCGCCGCTGTGAGCGCCCTTGTGCTTAAAACGACTTTTTCAAACGTTTCGCATGTGTCTGCATTCCGTCACTCATAGCGCAACGCCCTCACGGGCTCGACCCGCATCGCCCGCAAAGCCGGCAGCAAAGAAGCCAGAGCCGAAACCACAAACAACACACCCGCTGTGATCAGCGCGGCCGAAGGGTCCGACTTTGAAATTCCAAACAGCATTCCCGCCAGCAATCGGCTCAACAGAAATGAACCGGCCACTCCCGCGGCCACTCCCAGCAAAGACAACAGGAGTCCTTGTCCGATCACCTGCCGAAGTACCCGTTGCCGCGGGGCGCCGAGCGCCATCTTGATGCCGAACTCAGACGTGCGCTGTTCTACCGAATAAGAGATCACCCCATAGATCCCAATAGCCGCCAAGCACAGCGCTAGCAGTGAGAACATTCCCAGAATCAGCGTCAGGAATCTGGGCCTTGTGGTAGCGGCGGCTACCACGTCTTCCATGGTGCGAACCTTCGCGAGCGGCACCGTCGAGTCGAGAGAAGCTACCACCTTGCGCGCCGCGCCAACCACACTCATTGGATCGCCAGTGGTCTTAATCACCACGTCGAAGGTTGAGGGTGAGTAGAGCCGATACGAGTAAAACAATTCCGTCCCCACCGGCTTATCGACACCGGCGTTCTTGATATCCGCTATCACGCCCACCACTCTGCACCAGTTTTTCGTACCCGGTTTTATGCGATGACCTATCGCCGATTCATGCGGCCAGAAAGTGCGCGCCATCGTAGCGTTCACTATTAGGCCGGGCGAGTTTTCATTCTCGTCGCGCGCATCCGGCAATCGTCCGTCAATCAAGCGAGCGCCCATTGTCTCGAAAAAGTGATCTCCCGTCGCCTGGTAAAACGCTACGCTTTGAATCGGACCATTCGGTACCGGCACGAACCCTTCGATGTCGGTATCGTTGTCCACTTCGCGGCGTACCGGAGGAACATCGCCGGCCAAGGTAACCGAGACAACACCCGGCAGGCCCTGCAGCCGTTGTTGCAGATTCGACCAGAAAGAAACTCTTGGGCCTTGCTCTTTATAAGCATCCGCCGCCAGCGAAACGTTAAACGTCAGCAGCCCTTTCGGATTGAAACCGGTATTCACTTGCTGCAATTTCCAAAAGCTCTGAATCATCAGGCCCGCGCCCGCCAGCAGCATGAACGCCATCGATATCTGCGCCACCACCAGGCCATTTCGAAAGCGCTTGGAAGCTGCACCTGACGACGAACGGCTGCTCGTACCCTTGAGCGTTTCGAACACCCGAATGGCTGACACATGAATGAAAGGCGCTAAGCCGAACAGCACGCCAATCAGCACCGACGCCGCCAGGGTAAACAGCAGAACCGGCACGTCCAACGCAATTTCTGTGGCGCGCGGAATACTGCCCGCGTTCGCTGATTCGATCAGCCACAAGCTTCCAAACGCTACAAGAATCCCCAGCGCCGCTCCGGTCAGCGCCAGCACCAGGCCTTCCACTATAAATTGCTTGGCTAGGTCGGCGGTCGATGCGCCTATGGCCCGGCGAACCGCGATCTCTCGTTGCCTTGATTCGGAACGCGCCAGCAGCAAGTTGGCCACATTAACACAGGCGATGAGCAACACCAGCACCACCGCGCCCAGCAATAGAAGCATCGCTCTTCTAACTCCGCCCACAACTTCGTCATAAAACAAATAAAGGCTCGGATAGTGGTCTTTTGGTGTGAAAGAGTGATGCATCGGCGAAGCTGCTTCGCCCCAAACCCTCACTAACCCGGTCATTTCTTCGTGCGCTCGTTTAAGAGTCACGCCGGGTGCGAGGCGACCCACCACATCATAGTTGTGGCCGCCCGGGTTCACGTGCGCCGGGTCAAGCTGGAGCGCGCTCCAAACCTCCGTGGGGTCGGTCTGGCCCGGCGGGAAAGCGAAGCCTTGCGGCATCACGGCGACAACGGTCGCCTTCGCGTTATTGAAAGTTGTTTCCTTGCCGATAATGTGCGGATCGCCCGCGAAGACACGCTGCCACAATCCGTAAGACAGCATCAAAACCGGCGGCGCTCCCGGCGCATCATCTCGCTTGCTGATGAGATGACCCATCAACGGTTGAATATCGAGCATCCTCGGAATCTCGGCGCTCACGAAGGTCGCGCTGACTCGAGTGGGCTGATGAAGTCCCCCCAAGTTGACGCCCGAGCTCTGCGACGCGCCGATCAGGTCAAAAGATTTGGCCGATTTCTGCAGGTCGAACACTTCCGCATCGGAAACCCAGAATTTGTGCAAGCCCCCATTTGGGAAGGTTGGGAACTCCGTATAAATCCGCACCAAGCGGTTCGCCTCCGGATACGGCAGCGGCCGCAGCACCACCGCGTTGACAATGCTAAAAATAGCCGAAGTCGCGCCGATTCCAAGAGCCAGACAACCCAGCGCTGCCATCGTAAAGTTCGGTGTTCGACCTAGACTGCGGACGGCATAACGAAGCATTTGAGACATAGATTGACTTACTATCTGCAACTCGGGGGCCAGCCACATGTTGAAGCAACTGAATGGCTTAAGAAGATCGAAGCCTCAGCCAACTGTGCGGATTTGGGACCGGTTTGTCGTGATCGAAACGGCGCGCGAGACGCAGTGAGCCGGAACTTCCGGTGTCTGGCGATCCACTTCGCCCGCGATCTCTTGGTCGGGTATGCCGTAAACTCGCCCCAGCAAATAAACGGCTTTCAACCATCGTGACAAAACCAAGAAACCCGGCTTCTCCGCGCTTAACTGGCGCTCGATAATCTGCGTTGCCCGCGCCGCCTTCCCCTGATGGAACCTTGGCCAATGGCAGCTTCCATAACATCCAAAGAAACTCGTCGATCGCCCCTGAAAATTCGGAATACGCGGGCAGGGTGGGTTCGCCACTGAGAGTGCCGTCCAGTACCATGGACCAGCAGCTTCGTCCTATACTCGAATTCGACGGTACTTAATGTATACTAAAGCACATGTTGGGGCGTCTATTCTTGGACGTTTTTCGACTCTCTGAAAATTGCGCGTGTCAATATTTCTTGCGGTTTACTTAAAAAAGGATTTGCACTATGAAAAATTTTCTTAAAGTTGGATTGATCATGCTGGCCTTGGTAGGGATGAACGCCAGCGCCCAAGACTGGTTCCACGACCGCGAAGCCCGTTTTCGCGGCGAAGAATGGCGCGCTCATCTCTTCAACCATGTCCGGATGGATTTGGACTATGTTCAGAACGCCACCTGGCCCGGAGGTAAGGACATGTTCCGCATCGACCGAACCAAGGAAGAACTGAACGAACTGCAATACAACCTAGACCATGGCCGTTATGACGAGCCAAAATTGGACGCCGTCATCGGCTCGCTGAACAAAATCGTTGCCTACAATCATTTGGGACCACAACACCGGGAAGTCATGATCGATGACCTGCGCCGCCTGCGCGATTACCGCGCCCACCACGAACATTGGATCCACTAAAGGCCAATTTCCCAATATCCAAAGCCCGGCACCGCGACTTTGCGCTGTCGGGCTTTTTCTTTTCACCCTTGCTGTATGACCCGCCGGATATACAGCAAATTCCTCCGCATATCCGCCTCCAACGTCTGCGGATGCGCATCCGTCTCCAAATTCGCATACCCCCCAAAGCCCAAATCGCGTATCGTGTGCATCACCGCCGGAAAATCAATCTTCCCCTCACCCAGATAATTCGGATTGTCTTTCAAATGAAACTGGCAAATCCGCTCTTTCCCCAGCCAGCGGATCTCCCGCACCACATCGAAACCCGCCTCCGTCGAATTCCCCACGTCGTAATACACCAGCACGTTCTTCGACCGCGCCCGCTCAATCATCCGCCAATTATCCTGCGCCGAAATGGTATCTTCAATCCCCAGAATTACCCCTGCCTTTTCGGCCTCCGGAGCCAAATCGCGCAGCGCATCGCCCGTGTAATCCATCTCCGCCTGCGTCGTCAAAGCCCACTTCCCGAAAAACGGCAGCAGCAGCACCTTGCTATGCAACTCTTTCGTGAGCCGGATCGCATCCACCACCCACTTTGGCGCTCCCTTGTCGCTCTTCAAGCCGTTATCATGCAGCCGGTCGACGCACGTCCCGTCAATCGGCATCCCATATTGCTTCGATAGGTCCAGATAGCGCGCAATCACCTCCGGATTATCCACGGGCATCTTTCCATCCACAATCTTGCGCCCGAACGAAACCTGCACGCCTTCAAAACCCAGTTGCGACGCCAGGATCACCGCTTGCGGATCGGCCCCCAACTCCAGATTCCAATCGGTAACCCCGATACGCAACTTCTCTCGCGCTGCAAAAGCGTCGCGGCAACCCAAACCGGCCGCGCTCAAAGCGCCCAGCCATCTCCTTCGCGTCAGTACTCTCATCAAGCGCTATCCTATCCGAAATACCGCGTCCCGAATGACTGCCGCCACCGCTTCCGGACGCTCCAATTGCAGCCAGTGCCCGGTATTCTCAACCTGTATATGACGTCCGCTCTCGTTCGTTGCCACCCAAACGGCGCGCTCCGCTAATTCCTCACCGGTCGCTGTCGCTGCCGATAGGATCGTCAGCGGAATCTCGACCGGCACCGGCATCTTCAATGCTTGCCGCGCACTTTGCGGCAGGCATTCCAAATAAGCCGCCAGCGCCGAAAACGAGCGCGTTCGGCTCCAGTGAGCGGCCACCATCGGCTGCACGTCCGCCGGCAGCTTGCGCACTTCGCTCACCAGCTTTTCAATCACGCTGTTTCCTTGCCCCGCCGACGCCCGCGCCACCATTTGCGGCAGTCTGCTACCGCCGTTTACCAACAGCGCCAGCGCGGCCCGCACCACGCCAAAACGCGCCAGCCATGCGCCCCGCCGCGCCAGCCGCGCACCCATCCTCAGCCACCGCAATTGCACCGCGCTCGCCTCGGCCCAGCCTCGTTGCGTCACCGGATCAACCAGCACTAACCCTGCAATCTTTGCCGGCTGCGCATGCGCAAACGCCTGCACCAGCAATCCGCCAAACGAGTGCCCTACCAAAACGTAAGGCGGAGCCAGCCGCGCGCCCTCAAGCGCCGCCGCCAGTTCCGCCCCCATATTCGCCACCGTCCGCGGACTACTCGCCGCGCTGCTCCAGCCCAGCCCCGCCCGGTCATAACTCACCGCGCACGCAAATTCGGCTACCAGCGGCTGCACGGTCGCCCACGTTAAACTGCTCCCCGCAATACCCGCCTCGAAAACCACCACCGGACCCGCTTGCCCTTGCGCATGCAGATGCAGTGTCGTCCCGTTCGCTAACTGGATTCGTTGCCCTGGAGCCGGATAGCGCCTCGCATCCACCGCTTCGCCCGCCGCCTGATAAACCAGCCCGCCCACCAGCAGCGCCGCCAGCAGAAAAAGCGCCATCACAGCAATCAGTCCGCCACCATTGCTTCGCCCGGCAGAATCGGCCGTGTGCGCGGCAACAGTCCCAGTATCGACGCACTGCCAAATACCATCAAAGCCGTCACAAACCCGCCTAGCTTCACCACGTCCGCCCAATGGCCCTTAGGCAAAGTCTTCCAAAGAATCAACATGACCGTTTGCGAAATCGTAATCGTCCAAACCGCGCCATAAAAATACCGCCGCTCTATCCCTTCGCCCTTTGTGGATCGCCCCACGCGCGGCAGCCACCCGCCCACGCCCAGCGCCACAACCAGCGCCAGCAGCGGGAAATAGAACTGCGCATAAATCTGCTTCAGATGCCAGTGCCCGCTCACCACCGCGTCCACCGAACCCGCCAAATTCAGCAAAACAAAATTTAGCAGCGCGTTCCACGCAAACGTATAGCAAGCCCGCCGGTAAAGCGGGTTCGGCTTGTCTTCTGAAAAGAACAAAATATAAGGACGCGCTTCAACCCCAGGCAATTGTCCGTAGCGCCCAGCAAGGCCGGTAGCGGCTAAAACCAACAGCAGCCAGTACCAATTCCTGAGACTGCCGCCGTGCGCGAACAAATCAAAGGTCAGCGGCCCCGGCGCGAGAAAAAACACCCAAATCCAGATGGGCCAGTGCGCCACTCGATACCAAAACTTGTTCCGCTCACGAATTTTGCGGTCAACCGCGAATTCAACCTTCAGGGCATAAGCCATCACTCTGCCGATGTTACTACGCCCGCCAACGCGCGGAGTTCCCACGCGTGACGGAAACCTTCCACTGCGCCCTACGACCCGTGGCGGAGCCACGACAGCCTGGAGCGGTAATCTCAGGTGCTTGACGAAGCAAGTATGGTGGCGCAGACTTCAGTCTAGACTTCAGTCTGCCGTCTCGACACTCTTGTCGAGACTTGTCCAGTCTCAGGCTAATTATTCGGCGGTGCTGGTGTCGTGCTTGGCGCTGGTGTGGTCGTGCTCGGAGCCGACGCTGGCGGTGCCGTGGAATCGGTCGTCGTATCGGTGCTATCCCCGCCATCCGACGGCCGCCGTTTCAGCTTCGGACGATCGCTATCATCCCCGGTATTCTTCTTTGAAGGATCGGTCTCGTCTTCAATCGGCGTCGTCGAAGTCGGATTTCGCCGCAGCGTCGGCTTGTTCGGATCGTCGCTCGTCTTATCCGGCCGCCGCTGATTCTCAAGCATCTTCAGCCGTGCCTTCACATCGTTGAATTCCGAAGTGTTCACCACATATTCCGGCCGCGGTTTCAATTGCGCCATTTCCTGCTGCGTTTTTTGTATGCGGTCGTCCGTCGGCGGATGCGTCGAAAACGCCTTCGCGATCGTCCCCGGCTTGCGCTTCTCCAGCGTTTGGATCTTCTCGAAGAAATCTACAAAGGCCCCCGGATCGTAGCCCGTCTTGTACATATACTGCAAGCCTAGGTAATCCGCCTCGCTCTCAAACGTGCGCGAAAACTTCAGCAATCCCATCGGCACCAGGATGCCCGACGCTTCATAAATCCCATAGGCCGCCGCCCCGCCGATGAAGATCAGCGGAATCATGCCAAGCTGCGCGATTTCCTGCCGCGTCGCTTGCCGCGTGCCATGCCGCGCCGCCACATGCGCAATCTCGTGCGCCATCACGCCCGCCAGCTCCGCTTCGTTATCCGCCTTCAGAATTAAGCCCGTCTGCACGAAGAAAAATCCGCCCGGCAGCGCGAACGCATTCACCGTCGGATCTTCAATCACCTTAATGGTGAACGGTACTTTCGCGTCCGAATTGCGCACCAGGTTCTGGCCGATCCGGTTCACATATTCCGCGACCACCGGATCGTTCACAACCTTCGATTGCCGCTCCACCTGTTGCGCCAAACTCTTGCCCAGCTGAATCTCTTTTTCGAGCGAATAGAAATTCACTTTGCCGCTGACGTTCCGGTCGCCAATCTCATCTGGATCGGCCTTCTTGTCGTCGCCGGCCAAAATCGGACACGGCACTGCCATCAAAAGTGCCAAACTCAGACTGATGTAAGATTCGAAGCGAATGAACCGCCGCATGTAAACTCCTTCGTACGCAGACGAACTAATTGCCTTATCTCCAGTATAGGCCCAAATGAACCCAAATGCCGGGCAGCGTGGCCGGAAAATTTTCTTACGTTTACCGCGGCGATCTCTTTCCCAGCCTATTATTGGAACCCGCTGCCCGACAAATTACAGGAGATCTGTTGTAGTAACGTATCCTCTGGAAGATGGGTTTCCACAAACTTGAAGATTCGTTAATCCTCGACGTGGCCTGCCTCGCCGCCCGCTACCGCGCCGAATTCCCCGTCACCCAAGAGCTCGTCTACCTAAACCACGCCGCCGTAGCCCCCTTACCGCGCCGCGCCGCCGACGCCATGCGCTGGCTTGCCGACGACGCCTGCCAATTCGGCTCCCTCCATTACGACAAATGGCTCGATTCCCAGGCCGGCCTCCGCCAAGCCGCTGCCCGCCTCATCAACTCGAGCCCCGCCGAAATTGCCATCGTCAAAAACACTTCCGAAGGCATCTCCATCGTCGCCCTCGGCCTCCATTGGCAGCCCGGCGACCGCGTCGTCGCCTTCAAGGAAGAATTCCCCTCCAACTACTATCCCTGGCTTCTCCTCGAAAAACGCGGTGTCCAACTCACCTGGCTCTCCATTTACGACCCCCTCGAAACCATCGCCGCCGCCATACCCGGCGCACGCTTGCTCGCCATCAGCTTCGTCAACTATCTCAGCGGCTACCGTGTCGATCTCGATGCCGTTGGCCAGCTCTGCCACCAGCACGGCTGCTTCTTCTTCGTCGACGCCATTCAAGGCATGGGCGTCTTCCCCATCGACGTCGAAACCGCCCACATCGACGCGCTCGCCGCCGACGGCCACAAATGGATGCTCGGCCCTGAAGGCAATGGCATCCTTTACGTCCGTCACAGCCGCCTCGACTCCATCGAACCCGTCGAATTCGGCTGGACCAATCCCGCCAACTTTGCCGATTACAGTTCCCGCGATATGACCCTCCGCTCCGACGCCGGCCGCTATGAATGCGGCACCCTCAACACCATCAGCTGCTTCGGCCAGCGCGCTTCGCTCGAACTCCTTCTCGAAGCAGGCATCGAAAACGTCCAGGCCGCCGTTATGGAGCGCACCGCTCAGCTCGACGAAGGCTTGCGTGCCAAGGGCTACGAAGTCATGCTCGAACGCACGCCCGCCACCGGTTCCGGCATAATTAGTTTTCGCCATCCCACTGTCGAAAGCAAAATGCTCGTCAGCCACCTCAAACTCCACAAAATCACCGCCGCCCCCCGCCAAGGCTGGGTCCGCCTCTCGCCCCACTTCTACATCAGCAGCGACGATATCGCCCAAGTTCTCGAGTCCTTGCCCCCAGCCCACCAATGAACTACCGCTGTCCATCCCGTGAACTTTATCTATATGTGGCGCGGGCACTCGTGTCGAGACTGGGCCTTTTCCCTCTAAACCACTATCCAGGAACCAATTCATGAAAGCCTTCTACATCACCGAACCCGGCCACACCGCCCTACAGGACCTATCCACCCAACCGCGTCCCGCCCCCGGCGAAATTCTCTTGAAAACCCGCCTCATCGGCCTTTGCGGGACAGACCTCAGCACCTTTCGCGGCAAAAACCCTCTCGTCAGCTACCCCCGCATTCCCGGCCACGAAATCGCCGCTACCATCGTCGAAACCGCCTCGGACGTCCCCAAAGAATTTCACCCCGGCCTCAATGTCACCGTTCATCCCTGCACCAGTTGCGGCAAATGCGCCTCCTGCCTGCGCGGCCGTCCCAATGCCTGCAAGTTCAACGAAACTCTCGGCGTCCAGCGCGATGGTGCCATGCGTGAATACTTCACTGCTCCCTGGGAAAAAGTCTTCCGCTCCGAATCACTTTCCCTCCGCGAGCTCAGTCTCGTCGAACCCCTCGCCGTCGGCTTCCATGCCGCTGTCCGAGGCCGTGTCGCCGCTGAAGATTCCGTCGCCGTCATCGGCTGCGGCACCGTCGGTCTCGGCGTCATCGCCTGTGCCGTTTCCCGCGGCGCAACTGTCATCGCCATCGATCTCGACGACGCCAAACTCCAGCTCGCCGGCCAAGTCGGCGCGCAACACACCATCCACTCCGCCAACCAACCGGTTCACGACTCTCTCCTCGCCATCACTTCCGGCCTCGGACCTGACGTCATCGTCGAAGCCGTCGGCGTCCCCGACACCTACCGCATGGCCGTCGAAGAAGTCGCTCACACCGGCCGCGTCGTCTATATAGGTTGGGCCAAGGAACCCGTCAGCTACGAAACCAAGTACTTCGTCCACAAGGAACTAGATATCCTCGGCTCTCGCAACTCGCTCACTGAATTCCCCATGGTCATCGAAATGCTCGAGAAAAAGAATTTCCCCGTCGAAGCCACCATCTCCGCCACTGTCCCCCTATCCGACGCTGGCAACGCTCTCAACCGCTGGAACGACGCGCCGCAATCCTTCACCAAGATCCTCGTCGAAGTGGACGCCTGACGCATGCGTTACAAACCCCTCGGCAAAACCGGCATCTCTGTCTCGGTCATCGGCTTCGGAGGTGCGCCTCTCGGCAACGAATTCGGCGGCATCGACGTCTCCGAGGGCGATCGCGCCGTTCATCTCGCCATCGACCGCGGCCTTACCTTCTTCGACACGTCCCCCTACTACGGCCGCACCCTCTCCGAAACCCGCCTCGGCGCTGCCCTCAAAGGCAAGCGTGATCAAATCGTCCTCTCCTCCAAATGCGGCCGCTACGACAAAGCCGCCTTCGATTTCTCCGCCGGCCGCGTCAAATCGAGCGTTGACGAATCCCTCCAGCGCCTCCAGACCGACCACCTCGACCTCCTCATCGCTCACGACATCGAATTCGTCGATCGCGAACAGATCGTTCACGAAGCTATCCCCGCCATGCGCGAACTCCAAAAGGCCGGCAAAATCCGCGCCGTCGGCATCTCCGGCCTTCCCTTAAAACTCCTCGCGGATGTCGCCTCTCGCGCCCAAGTCGATTTCGTCCTCTCCTATTGCCGTTACAACCCGCTCATACAAGACATGGATGTTTACCTCACGCCCATTCTCGAAAAACATGGCATCGGCCTCCTCAATGCCGCGCCCGTCCATCTCCGTCTGCTTACTAAGGCCGGCGCTCTTCCCACTCACCCCGCCCCTGAGTCAGTCAAGCAAGCCGGTGCAGCCATCGTCCAAGCCTGTCTCCGCCATGGCGTTGATCCCGCCATCGTCTCTCTCCAATTCTGCCTCCGCCATCCCTACGCCGCCTCCACCTGCGTTGGTATGTCGAACACTCAAGAGGTCGAGCAAAACCTAACTGCCCTCGATTCCGAGATCCCTCCCGGCTTGCTCGCCGAAATCGAACATATCGCCGCACCCGTCAACAACACCACCTGGCCCTCGGGCCGCCCCGAGAATCAAGATGCTTAAAATCGACGCCCATCACCATCTCTGGCATTTCGATCCCAAAGAATACGCCTGGATCGACGATCACATGCAAGTGCTCCGCCGTGACTTCCTGCCAGCCGGCCTGCACAAAGAAATGCTCGCCAATGGCATTAGTGGATCGGTCGCCGTGCAAGCCCGCCAGACCGTGGAAGAAACTCGCTGGCTGCTCGAACTGGCCGGCCAAAACGCTTTCATCAAAGGCGTCGTCGGTTGGGTCCCGCTCGCCGATCCTAACATCGGCGCTGTTCTTGAAAAATTCGCCGCCAATCCCAAACTCCGCGCTGTCCGCCACGTCTTGCAAGATGAGCCCGACGAAAATCACATCCTCCGCACAGATTTCAACCGCGGCATCGGTCAACTTGCCCGATATCATCTGACTTACGACATCCTCATCTTCGAGCGCCATCTCCCACACACCATCCAGTTCGTCGACAAATACCCCAATCAGACATTCGTCGTCGATCACCTCGCCAAGCCCCGCGTCAAACATAAAGCCATGTCTCCCTGGCGCGAGCACATGCAAGAACTCGCCAAACGCCCCAACGTGTATTGCAAACTTTCCGGCCTCGCCACCGAGGCCAATCACAATAGTTGGACCGAGGAACAACTCCAGCCCTACATCGATACCGTGATTGAGGCCTTCACTCCCCGTCGTGTCATGTTTGGCTCCGATTGGCCCGTCTGCCTTCTCGCCGTCACTTACCAGCACTGGGTCGACATCGTCTCCAAAACCGCTGCCCACCTCTCCATCCCCGAGCAGCAGCGCCTCTGGGCAGAAACCGCCATCGAAGCCTACGGTTTGAAATAAGCGAACCCCGATGACGGAGGAAAAAGAAGACGACCTTCTCACCCTCTCCGCCATCGCCGTCCTCGCCTTCATCCTTACCGATATCGCCCACGAAGTCGTCGGCCATGGTATAGGATTCCTTCTAGCCGGCGGTCGCGCTTGCATCCTCACCACCACCCGCCTCAACGACACACAGCGTCTCGGAGATCATGGCGGCGATCTCTTCGATCTTGGTGGCCCGTTCGGCAATCTCATGTGCGCTGCTCTCGCTTGGGTTGCCCTTCGCACGTTGCGTCCTGTCGCCCCGCATCTCCATCGGCTTCTCTGGCTCACCGCAGCCTTCAGCCTGTTCTGGGCCTTCGCCTATCTCATGTTCTGCGGCGTCTTCGGCCACGGCGATTGGTTCGCCCTCATACGAGCCGTGCCCCGCCAATGGGTCTGGCGCATCGTCTTCGTCGCCCTCGGATTCTGGCTCTACCGACTCTCGATGAAGATTCTCGCCTCCGAAATCCGCTGGATAACGTTGCGTTCAGTGTCCATCTCTTATATCGCTGCCGGCTTCATAGCTTGCGCCGCTGCCATCCCCGACCCCCGAGGCGCATACGCTCTCCTTCACGATGCCGCATTGAGTAGCCTCGGCGCCGCCATAGGTCTCCTGTACATTCCTCGCCAACTGCTTAAACCCCCAGGAGACCCCCAACAACCGATATACAGCAGCGTCATTTGGCTGATCGCTGCGGCAGTCCTATCATGCTTCTATATCTTCGTGCTCGGACCCGGCATCACAATCGCACTCTGACCGGACCCAACACCTATTGTCCCGCGGGCATCCCCGCATTGTCCTCAAACACGATCTTCGTATGCGTTCCGCCCACCCAAATCTCTTTTAGAACGCCCTGATCGTTATAAGTCATCTCCGTCGAGACGGCTTTCCGCGGTTCGGTCTCCACTCGCGCGGGTACTTCAAAAACAGTCTTACCCTGCTTGATCACGGCGTTGCCATTCTGCATAGTGATCTTGTAGTCGCCTACTTTGAACGGCTTTCCGTCAATCACCGAATCCTGCAGCAAACTCACCTTATAGGTACTGTCCGCCAACATCGCTCCAACTGCGAGCAAACTTAAAACTAGTGTCTTTTTCATTGTGTGTGTGTCCCTTACAACTATCGAGACGCACACCCGCCGCCCCATAGTTACCTCGCACAAACTCGTGGCGCGGACACTCGTGTCTGGATAGCGCCGGGATAAACCGGCATGGAGTAACGAATGAAAGAGTCGTACAGAGAAGGAGTAGCGAACCACTCTGAC
>Ga0302319_10008219_pt1 | contig 20342 bp, 16 predicted proteins | sample Bog_T0_2_FD_203319 | JGI IMG/M metagenome (GOLD analysis project Ga0302319, IMG submission 203319) | Peat permafrost microbial communities from Stordalen Mire near Abisko, Sweden - Bog_T0_2 | ecosystem: Environmental > Terrestrial > Soil > Wetlands > Peat | place: Sweden: Abisko, Stordalen Mire... | reverse complement strand
TTGCAGTGATAGGAGTTGGAAGTGCGAGCGGCAGCGAGTGGCCTCGCTTCTCCATCGGCAGTACCCAAAACATGTCGGCAGAATGCGTTTTAAGAAACGCTAAAGGATGAACGAAGTGAATCTTGAGAATATTGGCACACGTAGCTCGAGGACGCGCATGAACCGAGCGAGAAAAGTGTTCGTCCGCATGAATCTGGCCCTTTTGCTCTGCGTAGTTTTCGCCGCGACCCGCGGTTGGGCCCAGTCCCAGTCACCTGACGACACCGAGACGAATCAGTCAGCGACGCCGCAGACGCAGACGGGCCAGCAACAACAAGGGCAAGCGGCGAATCAGGACTCGGAACAATCGCCGGGCCAGAATTCGGAACAGTCGCCGACGGAAATGGTCCCCGCGCCGCAGATGGAGCCAACGCCGTCAGATGGCGCGCAGGAAAATCAGACGATGACGGCCGCACAGATCATCAGCATTCTCCAGGCGGACCCGGACCTTTTGGATGTCATCAAGGACGAGATTGCCCAGGAGTCGGGAGTGGACCCGACGACGCTCACCAATCGATCGGTGTCTGAACGTATTCGTGACAGCGAGCAGACGCGGATGATGGCGACGAAGGAACTGGTGGCTCGTGGGTATAGCGTGAATCCCGAAGGGCCCACGTCGCCTACATCGACCACGGCCGGTCCGCGGACAACAACGAGAACCGGAAGGCCGACGCAACCGGGACGGGGAGAGACGGCTCCCTACGAGAATCCCGACAATCCCCAGGTGCACCTCCAGAAGATTCCCTACAGCAATATGCCTTCGCTCACCGACATCTATTCTCAGTTTTCAGCGACGGGGGCGAAGCTGAAGCGATTCGGAAGCGACGCTTTTCTTATCGGGACGGGGAATGCAAATCTGCTGCCGATGGACCTGCCGGCGGGGCCGGATTACGTGCTGGGGCCTGGCGACAACCTGACGCTGAATCTCTGGGGCGGCATGGCGCAGCGATTGAATAGAAGCATCGACAGGCAAGGCCAGCTTGAACTTCCGGAAGCGGGTCCGGTAATGATCAGCGGGTTGACGATCGAGCAGGCGCAGGCCGCGATTCAAAAAACGCTGGATTCGCAGTTTCACGGCGAGCATGTAGAGATTTCCCTGGGCCGGCTACGTACCGTGCGCGTGTATGTGGTGGGCGATGTGCAGCGCCCCGGGGCCTACGATGTGAGTTCGCTGTCGACGGCACTGAGCGCGCTTTATGCGGCGGGCGGGCCCACAAGCCGCGGCTCAATGCGCATTATGCGCCAGATGCGCGGCGATAAACTGGTGCGCCGGATCGATCTGTACGATTTTCTCTTGCATGGAATTCGTTCGAGCGATGACCGGCTCGAGGCGGGGGACACGCTGCTGGTGCCGCCGGCAGGGCCGCAGGTGACGGTGGAAGGGATGGTGCACCGTCCTGCAATTTACGAGCTGAACGGCGAACAGGGTTTGAACCAGATTCTCGACCTCGCCGGCGGAGTGCTGGTCTCTGCCAACCTGAAACAGATTCATGTGGAACGGATCGAAGCACACGAAAGCCGCACCATGTTCAACCTCGAGCTGCCGGATAATCCGACGGAGGCAGCCGAGAAGCTTGCCGCGTTCAACGTGAGGGACGGCGATGACGTGGTGATTTCGCAGATCCAGCCGTACAACAGCCAAGCGGTGTATCTGGAAGGCCATGTCTTTCATCCAGGGAAGTATCCCTACAAGGAAGGAATGACGATTGCGGACCTGCTGCGTTCCTATCAGGACGTGTTGCCGGAGCCGGCCGAGCGCGGGGAATTGGTTCGGCTGCAGCCGCCCGATTATCGACCGGAGACGATCCCGTTCAATCTGCCGGATGTGTTGATCGGCAACAGCTCGATTCCGCTGCAACCGTTCGACCTGATTCGCGTTTTTGGGAGATATGAGGTTGATTCGCCGAGGGTAAGAATTGAGGGCGAAGTAGTTAGGCCGGGCCCCTATCCGCTGTCGCAAGGCATGACGGTTGCGGGGCTGGTAAAGATGGCGGGAGGCTTCAGGCGAAGCGCATACCGGGAGAAAGCGGGCCTGGTGACCTACACGGTGCAGGAAGGCGAGAAAGTGGTGCTCGAGCGCCACGATGTTGACCTGGAAAAGGCGCTCGAGGGAGACAAAAGCGCAGATGTACTGCTGAAGCCGGGGGATACGGTCAACATCCGGGCGCTGGCCGGCTGGCAAGACATTGGCGGCTCGGTGGCGGTGACAGGGGAAGTAGGACACACGGGCAACTACGGGATTGAGGATGGAGAGCGGCTGAGCTCAGTGTTGAAGCGCGCAGGAGGATTTCGACCGGATGCCTATCCGTATGCCGCGGTGCTGCTGCGCGTGCAAGTGAGGGAATTGGGCGAACAGACGCGCCAGCAGATGATCCAGCGCATTGAAGACACCCCAGTCGAGGTGAAGAATGGGCCGCTCGGCCAGGGGGCAAGCGACATACAGTCACTGACAGCGCAGCGCAACGAGATTTTGACAACCCTTCGCAATCGTCCAGCCAGCGGCCGGCTGGTGATCACTATCTCGCCGGATATCAGCCGCTGGGAGAATACCTCCGCCGACATCGAATTGCGGGCGGGGGATACGCTTAACATTCCAAAGCGGCCGAGCTTTGTGGCCGTCAGCGGGCAGGTATACAACCCGATCGCCATCAGCTACTCTCCCGGCAAGAAGCTTGGCTGGTACCTGCGGAAAGGCGGGGGCGCAATGCGGTCAGGGAACAAGAAGGACATTTACGTTCTGCGCTCTGACGGATCGGTCGTGCCAAGAGGAAGAGGCTGGTTCAACAATAACTTCATGGACCTTCGCATGAGGCCGGGCGATACGATTTTTGTTCCCGAGAAGATTGCGGGCGGATCCTCGGTTTGGCAGACCTTGTTGAACTCGGCACAAGTGGTATCTGCAGCCGCGATTCCCCTGGCGGCAACAGGAGTTCTGTAGGCGGCCGGGAGTGTTTGTTAGGCAGACGACACTGTTCCAGGGTTGAATGCGCCGGGCTCGCAAGGGTGGAACGTCGAGCGCAGTTTGGCTGAAGAGCGGCGGAAGTCAGCCCGGCTGCGCGCTACCTTGTTCGACTGGCGGAAAGCGAAAACCGAAATACTTTATCAGGAAACGATGACCCCATGAGCAAATCTGAAAGCGCAACAACGGAAACCGATCTTTGGCCCACGGCAGATGATCCTGAACCGCCCGAAGCTTCAGAAGAAGGCACAGCTCTGACCAACTATATCGCCGACTTTGTTCGCATAGTTTGGGCCAGGTGGCGATTTGTTCTATGCATCGTGCTGGCGGGAATTCTGCTGTCATTCGTGGATGCGACCAGGCAGCCGAACATCTACACATCGACGACGACACTGATGCCCCCCGACCAATCTTCGTCGTATTCAGGCCTTATGGGCCTGTTCTCTGGCGGGAGTGCTGCAGCCAGTCTTGGAAGCGGCGAACTGGGTCTTGAAGCTCCTGGCGAACTGTATGTGAGTATTCTCTCGAGCCGGAGTGTCGAGGATGGAGTGGTGGCCCAGCTGGATCTTGTCAAGTATTTCCATCTGGACAATGCCGTCAGTGCTCGCGGGGTCTTGGCTGGAGAGGTCTCGGCGCAGAGCGACCACAGAACCGGAATCATCACGATTACGGTTCATGATTTAAATCCCGAGATGGCTGCAAAGATCGCCGATGCCATGGTGACGCAACTGAATCGCGTATTGAGTGACAATTCCTCGTCTTCAGCCCGGAGGGAGCGGATTTTTCTCGAAGGACGGGTGAATGAAATCAAGAAGGACCTTGACGATACGGCGCAGGCGCTCAGCGAGTTCTCAGGAAAAAACCGGACGGTCGACGCCGCTTCGCAAGCCCGGGCGATGATGGATGCCGGGATCAGGCTGCAGTCAGAGCTGGCGGACGCAAGGAGCCAGCTGGCGGCGTTGCGGCAGGTCTACTCGGAAGATAACAGCAGGGTCAAGTCGCTGGAAGCGCGGATCAGCGAATTGCAACAGGAAATCGATGCCATGAGCGGCCAGCCGGGCGGGGGCAAAGGAGCGGCGAGTAATGCCGGCTATCCTTCTGCCGCGCAATTGTCCACTTTGGGCGTGACCTACTATGACTTGCAGCGCAAGATGATGGTGCAGGAGGCAATTTGGGAAGCCCTCGCCAAACAATATGAATCGGCGAAGGTGGAGGAGGTAAAGTCGATGCCGACCGTTCGCGTACTCGATGCCGCCAATATTCCCAAGTCCAAGTCCGGCCCTGTCCGTTCAATGATTATGATCGTGGGCACTCTGGTTTCTTTCGCAGTGGCTTGTTTGCTGGTGGTTGGGTTCAAGTTCTGGGAGCAGATGGACCGAGAGGCCGAACCAAAGAAGCTGATTCTTGAAATTGTAGCCGGAGTGAAGAAGACTCTCAGCGGTGTGCGCAGGCGGAATGCCAGCGCGACCAGCTGATCCCAGAGAGGAAGACGGATGCAGCAAGGTATTCGAGAGTGCGGACACGGGAAGGAGCACGTCCGGGTACGAGAGCAGCGGGGAACTCGGTGACCTTCAGTCTGCAGGGCATGGGCCAGCGTAAGGATTCTGCCGGGACGCGTTCAGAAAGCTGGCGGAGATCTGTAAGGGCACTTTGAGATCTGATATGCGCTTGGCCTTTGTTTCAATCCATGATCCGGAAGACCCGAAACAATGGTCGGGAATCCCTTTTTTTATTTTGGGTGAGCTGCGCGGCAGAGGGATAGACGTTGAGGTGATCGCCCCCGATAGGTCGCAACTCAGGTACCGGTTTATTCCGCAGAGGATTCTTTCCAAGGTTACCGGCGCCAGTCTGCAGGTAGATCGCCGCCCACTGGCATTGAATCACTATGCGGCCCAGATAAGCCAGAGACTGAAGGTAGGCAAGTTCGACGCAGTTTTCTCACCGTCGTCCATTCCAATTGCGCGGCTGGATGCGAAGATTCCGGTTTTGTACTGGACAGACGCAGTGATTGAAGGAATGCTGGGCTACTATTCCGGAAGTTTTTTGAGGATGACCGCGCGTGAATTGAAGATTGCGCACGATCAGGAACAGTCTGCCCTGGATCATGCCGCTTACGCGGTGTTTGCCTCGACCTGGGCCGCCGAGACGGTGAAGAGCCTCTACCAGGCGCCGCCAGACAAGGTCAGGGTGATTGAATTCGGAGCCAATCTTTCTGTCGAGCACGATGCGGCGCAGATTGTCCGTTGGAACGAAAAGCGACTGGCGCAGGACTGCGTGCTCTTGTTCATTGGCGTCGATTGGAGCCGAAAAGGTGGAGCACTTGCTTTTGAGGCAACCAGGCTGCTGAACGAAAGAGGAATCAAGGCGGTGCTGAAGGTGGTTGGATGCGATGCGCCGGATGCGCCATTTGTAGAAAGACTTGGTTTTATCAGCAAGGGAACGGCGGACGGACAGCGGCGGATCGAGCAATTGCTGGCGACGTCGACGTTTTTTGTGATGCCGACGCGTGCTGAGGCAGCGGGGATTGTTTTTTGCGAGTCGGCTGCTTTTGGGCTTCCAGTCGTAACGACCAGGACGGGGGGCGTTGAAAGTTATGTGAAGGACGGGCAGACAGGATTTTGCCTTCCCATGACCGCAACAGGAAGCGCGTACGCGGATGTGATTCAAGAAACGTTGGACGATCCCAACAGTTACCGCCGCCTCTCGCTGGCGGGATTCGAACGGTATAAGCAAACGCTCAATTGGAGCGCAGGAGTTTCGAATCTTCTGAATTTGATTGAACAGGCAATTACACGTTGAGCGGCGTGTCGCAGGAATTCATCAGGCGGGCTGGTGATGACCGGAGAAATGCAATATCAAACCGTGACAGCCGTCAGAGCCGCGGCAAATGGTGACGACAGCCGGGGAGCAAGCCCGAAAAGGTTCCAGATATCTTGACTTACTTTTCCATCACAGCTCATCTGGATCATTTGCTTGATTTCATAGGGCGAGAACCTGCAAGCGGCATTTTGAAAGAAATTCTCTCTTGATCTCGGAATCGGCAGAGCGATTTGATGAGCTTGACTCTGTTCGCGGACTCGCGGCATTAAGCGTTGTGCTCTACCATCTTAGAGGTGCATGGTCTGCCAATGCATTGCCTGGCACATCGATTCTATTTCGCCGAGCCGTTGATTATGTTACACAGCCGCTTTGCGCAGGCCCTGAAGCGGTGATTCTCTTTTTCGTTCTCAGTGGATTCGTGCTTTCCATACCAGCCACAAAGTCACGGGCGCAGAAATATTCAGTTTTTGTAGTACGAAGAGTCTTTCGTATTTACATGCCGTACATTGTCGCCCTGGTCTTTGCCATTATGGTTCAGCGCGCTCTTAGCGACGCAGCAAATCTTTCAGGGCATGTTTCTTGGCATCTTCCAGCCGGTTGGAGCTATGGGGCGGATGTTTCCTGGCATTTTCAACCAGGCTGGGGCCTGGTTTTGCAACATGTATTATTCATAGGACATTACCAAACCGCTACACTTAATCCTCCTATCTGGTCACTAGTTCAAGAGATGCGCATTTCGCTTTTGTTCCCCTTATTGTGTGCAATAGTTTTGAGTTTAGGAAGAATCAAGCAGTTGATCTTTGCCGTCAGTCTATTTCTTCTTCCGATGTTGGCGCCAAGGCTCTGGCATCCTTCCGACGCTGCAATGGACTACCTTCAGTCCGTACACTATGCCTCGCTTTTTGTAGTTGGGATTTTTCTTTCTCAGAATAGGGAAGCGATTTCAACGATTTTCGATCACATTTCGAAACGCAATCGAGTGTGGATTGCTATTCTAACGGCCTTTGTCTATAGCTGTGGAGCTGTGATTCTTGAACCCTATTTTCATCGCAACTTTGTCGACCCGTTTGGTGCATTAGGTGCGGTTGGAATTATCGTGTTCAGTTTGAACTCAGCATCCTGCCGTCGCGTTCTGCTGTGGGCGCCCATTCATGCACTTGGCAAGATGTCGTATAGCATCTATCTTCTGCATTTCATCATCATGCTGCTTTTTCTTCAGTGGTTTTATGGAAGGATATCGCTTTCGATCAACTTGGGATTGTGCCTCGTTGCTGTGCTAATCGCCTCTTGGATATCGTACAAACTTGTTGAGACACCCTTCATCAATCTTGGACGAAAGCTAAGTGGATATGTGTGATGGCCCTCGCGACGACACGCACGAATGCGACCCCAGGCGTATCTCTTGATCGAGGGACCGCGTGCATGACGCCAGGCGGTCTTGATTCCTTGATTGCCGGAGCAAACCTGGCCGCCTGGTCCTGCTGAGAAGTAGCATCACGCCCCGAATCGGCGTTCAAAAGAACGATATTCCTCATGATGTCTTCGACCTCGCACTCTCGTCTGCAGCACTCGCCTCAACGCGGCTATTCCTTTGCGCTGATGCTTTTGATCATCGCTGCCGTGGGGATCATTTCCGTGGCCTGGGGAGAGAAAATCCCGATAAATGGAGGCCTTGGTTGGGACGGGCGAGCGTATGCGTCCATGGCACAAAGTTTGAACTTGCGCGCGTTCGACACATATTACTTCCAGCGCACTCTTCCCTCTATTCTGGTCCATTTTGCACTTGTCGTATCCAGACAGCCACTTGACGACCAACATGTCATTCTTGCCTTCGGTCTCTTGAACCTTGGAGCCATGCTGTTGGCCTGTATCCTCTATCGCGGGATAGCCGATGAGCTGGGTTTGGAGAACGTCGGATTCTGGTTTGGGTTCGTCGCCATATTTGTTAACTTCGCGTCGTTAAAGATGACTTGGTATTACCCTGTATTGACCGACGCAACGGCTGCTGCGCTGGCGCTCGCCATGCTTCTGTTTTATCTGAGACGGCAGACATCCCTGTTGCTTCTCGTGGCGTTGCTGGGTGCGTATACGTGGCCCACGCTCTTTGATGCGGGCATATTCCTGCTGGCGTTTCAGCGGGAGCCGATCGTGGAGAAGGATGAGGGTACTTCAAAGTGGTTGGCCGTGGGATTGGCCACATCTGTTTGCGCGGTCGCCGTTCTCCACTTCTATGTTATGCATAGGCCGGTCGAGGCTGGGGTGCCACAACCGATCCGTGTCGCGATTCCCCTCAGCCTGCTTATCAGTGCGCTTTATGTATATTCCGGTTCCGCGGTGTTGATCAAGGGGATCAACTGGAGAGCGTGGATGGGATCTCTTACCTTGGGCCGCGCGGCGATCGCAGTCGCTTTCGTGCTGCTGGTTAAGACCCCAGTCTATCTTTGGGCAAATCATCTGCTGCGCGCCGTCTCGACACTCGGAACAATTGATCGCACCGTCCGTCACTCGGTGGCTAAACCTTTAGTCTTTATGGTTTCTCACCCCATGTATTTCGGGCCCATGTTTCTATTGTTAGTGTTTTACTGGAAGCCTTTCTCTCAGATTATCCGTGGATATGGGATCGGGCTTGTCCTGATCATCTGGATGGGTGTTTATACCAGTTTGATTCCGGAGTCGCGCCAAAGCATTCCCAGCTACGTGATCGCCGCACCGTTTCTCGGATTACTCGTTGATAAGCTCGCTTTGCCTGGCCGCTTCTTGTGGCTCACGGGTGCACTGGCAATCGTCTCAACAAGGGTTTGGATGCGAATGAATTTACCAGCCTTTGACGACCAGCAATATCAGGGTTTCCCTTTTCAAAACTACTTCATGATGCAGGGGCCGTGGATGAGCAACCAAATGTATCTCTTCCAGGGAGCAATTGTGCTTGTGGCTGCGGCCCTCCTTTACCTGTGTTTATTGAGCACCGGCCGGGATCTTGACAGTTCGGTGCAGTAGCAGAGGTCTTCGGGCTTGCGCTGATTGGAAAGATCATCTGGCGCGCAGGAGCGCAGAGACAATTTGTATTCAGTTCTTGCCTAATTTGTACGCCGGACGCAGCATCCGCCTGAAGATGACCGCCAATGCGGCACAAGTCTAAGTACCTAACAGCTCAATCCTGGCCAAGATGAATTCTGAAACACCCCAAACCGGAGCCATCGACAATAAGCCAAAGAGCAAGCGGCCGGGCAAGCTCGACCCCGTTGATATTCTGGTTTTTCTCATTCCGTTTTTGCAGTTCGCTAATATCAGGGTCATCGGCACGTTGACTGGATCCGATGTCCTGTTTCTGCTCTCCTTCATCTATCTTGCTTCCCGCTTAAAGCTCCGCGTCTCAACACCACTCGCCAGGAAATTCATCGTCCTTTGTCTTTTATGGCTTTCTTCTCAGATAGCGACGGATCTCATTCGCCATACAATGTTCATCAAAATTGCGCGATCCTGGAGCAGTATTTCGGTCACGCTCGTCGCCTTTACGGTACTGTTCACGTTGTTATACGGACGGCCTCGCCGCATCATGATTTATGGATGGGGATGCGCTCTTGGCTCAACCGTCGCGTTTTTCGTAAGCCCCAACGACTTTGCCACGGAGTACCCCTGGAAGTTTGGAATCGGATGGCCAGTAACGCTCGCGGTCGTTCTCTTAGCCTCGCGCAAGGAATGCCGCGGTTATTTGCCCATTCAATTACTGACGATCATCGGCATCGTCAACGTGTCCTTGGGCGCCAGGAGCATGGGCGAGGTCTGCCTTGCCGCGGCCATGTTCATTCTTATCACCCGGAGGGTTCACAAAAAGAAATCAACCACCCTGAAGCTCCAAACCAGAACGAAAGTTGCCATTGCGATATCGCTGTTGCTGGGTGGGGTCGGACTCGCGTGGGCCTATCAATACGTTGCCGGGCACGGCATGCTCGGTGAAGTGGCGCAGACCAAGTTCAACTCGCAGTCAGCCGGGAAATACGGATTTCTTCTTGGCGGACGAACGGAGATTCTGGGATCGCTGCCGGCCATCTACGATTCGCCGTTGATCGGACATGGTTCCCAGGCGGCCGATCCAAAATACGTGATGATAATGCAGGAATCGCTTGCGTTGCTGGGGTATGACGAAGCCGCTGAAGGGCTTGATCAGGATGTAAAAGAAGGGAGCGACGCCATCCCGGTGCATTCATACCTGTTCGGCGCCTGGGTATGGGCGGGATTGCTGGGCGCAGTTTTTTGGGTCTGGGTCTGGAGTGTTGCCGCGCGAGCCTTGTTCAGGGTGTATCCGCGATCGCTTTACATCCTTCCCCTGGTGGCGTATTGCGCATTCGGACTTCTTTGGGACATTCTGTTCAGTCCCTATGGCACGTTAGGCCGGGTTTTTGTCCCGTATTATGTGGTGACCTTTATGAGTTGTTTAGAGATCGTTCCACGGGAAAAACCGAAAGTCTCTGGAGCCCTGGTAGTGGCGCACTCCTGAATGCGCGACTGAGCAGAATGGGCTGGTGCTTGCGCAAAAGTGGTTTCGTAAAGGGAACCGGAATGCCTGATAAGTGCATTTACGAGGATCGATGACGCGGGTAAGTCTTGTCACAATCTCGTTCAATCAGGCGGAATTTGTTGAACGCACGATTCTGTCAGTGCTTGGACAGGACTATCCGGGGATCGAATATATTGTGGTCGATCCCGGATCGACCGATGGCAGCCGCGACATTATTGAGCGTTATCGGTCGCGCATATCGAAAGTGATCTACCGTCCGGATCGCGGAGCCGCGGATGGATTGAACGGAGGGTTCGCCGAGGCGACCGGTGAGATCTTCGGATTTCTGAATTCCGACGATCTGCTGCTGCCCACCGCAATTTCTTCAGCTGTCAAATTCCTCGATGCGCATCCAGATATTGATATTGTCAGCGGGCACAGCAACCTGATTGGCCCGGACGATCGATTTCTGCGGCGTCTTTACAGTGATCGGATGTCAGTGAAGCCATTTCTTTATGGCGGCGTCGTGATTATGCAACCCTCAACGTTTTTCCGGCGGCAGATCTTTGAGCGCGTTGGCGGGCTGAATGTCAACAACAGAATTATCTGGGATGGCGAGTTGTTTCTTGACATGGCGCTTGCCGGGGGCAGGTTTGCCGTCACCAATCAATTCTGGAGTGCGTACCGCATTCATCGGCAAAGCATCAGCGGTTCAAAGACAAACTCTGAGAAGATTGAACGAACCAATGCAGCGATGTTTCTGAGAGTGATGCATCGGGAGCCGCGAAAGGCCGACAAGATCGTCTCTTTGGCCTATCGTACCCTGAAGCATATTCTTAATCCGATCGATACGTGGGAGCGGCTCCGTCGAGGTCCCGTATATGGGCGCCCGCTGGATGACTGACCTCTTCAGATGGTCAAAGGGACCGGATGACCAACGCTCAGCGATGAGCCCGCTTTTCGGAATGTCCAGCGAGGGTAAATGACGTTTCGTGTTTTCGTTTCTCTTGCAGCAATGCTTTTGCCGTGGCCCCTGCGCCGCGTGGTGCTTGTGCATGTGCTCGGATATTCCATCCACAAGAGGGCACGGATTGGCTTTTCGTTGATTTGCCCGGCCCGGCTGGAAATGGGCCCGTATGCATTGATCGGACATTTGACGGTGTGCAGACCGGGGCTGGACCTGCTGCACATGGGCGAGGGCGCGATCGTGGGAAACCTGAATTGGCTCGGGGCCCTGCCGCTGAAGGGCAGCCCCCACTTTCACGATCAGCCAGACCGCCGTCCTGAACTGATTGTGCACGATTACGCTGCCATTACCAATCGTCATTCCTTCGATTGTTCCGATTCGGTTTCAATTGGCCGCTTCACGACATTCGCCGGAGTCCGCTCGATTGTGCTGAGCCACAGCATTGACCTGGTCACATGCAAGCAACGCGCGCAGCCTGTCCTAATTGGAGAGTACTGTTTTGTGGGCACCGCAGCTGTTGTGCTGCCGGGCACCAGGCTTCCCGATTATTCGATACTCGGAGCGAACTCTCTTTTGAACAAGATTTATACCGAGCCATATTTCCTGTATGCCGGCAATCCAGCGCGCCCCGTCAAGCAACTGTCAAGAGACAGCAAGTACTTTACGCGGACAAAGGGTTTTGTTGATTAATGTCCAGGATCGGAACGGCGCTTGGCTCCCGTCCCTTATAAGAAGCATCAACGCCCTGAGCGTTCTTTCTTTTACATCGAGCGGAACCACCATGGCAGTCCGGGAGAAAACGATCGAAAACTCGTCGAAACATGCTCTTGGGTCCGGGCATATAAGGACTCTCGATGGTTGGCGAACAATCGCTGTTGGCGGAGTTATCTGGTATCACGCCTCTCAGACCTCAATCCGGCCGCTGCAAGGGCTTCAGGACTTTGGGATAGAAGGCGTATCGCTTTTTTTTGCGATAAGCGGAATCCTTATCTGCTCTCGGCTTCTTGAGGAGCAACGAGCCAATGGCCGGATTTCGCTGGCGGGGTTCTACATTAGGCGCATTTGCCGCATTCAACCTGCGGGAATCCTCTATCTCTTGGTTTTGGCTGTCCTCGCTGCCATCGGCCTGCTTCACTTTAGTTGGTGGGGATGGATAAGCGCACTCTTCTCATACCGCAACTTGTATGCCGCAGCAGGCGGCGGGAAGCTCGCCGACGATCGATATGCTGCTCACTTCTGGTCCTTGGCCGTAGAGGAGCACTTTTACCTGTTCCTCCCTGTGCTGATGGCTATCACAAAACGCAGAATAGTTCCTGTCCTGATGTTTGTAACGTCCTTGTCACTCATTTGGCCTCCTATTGTCCACCGCGTGAAAGCCCTGCAGACCCCTGAAATGGGATGGCGCACTGACATGGTCGTCCAATCCTTGCTCATGGCCGCATTTCTCGCAGTTCTGCTGACCGTGCCCCGGGCGCGAAAAATATTAACCCATTTCACTTCTCGAGGATTGGTGATTCTCTTCACCGTCTGCGCGCTCCTGGTCTCGGCCGTTCTCCTCAAGGGCTACTTCGTATCCCAGGTCTGCCTTTTCTGCTTTCCGTTGACGGTAATCAGTACAACTCTGCATCCGGAGAATTGGCTTGGTCGGCTTCTCGAGACAAGATTGTTTGCGACTCTGGGGAAAATGTCTTACAGCCTCTATCTATGGCAGCAGCTGTTTTTCGAGAGGGCAGAGTTTCCATTTGCTCCGTATCCCCTCCACTACCTTCAAATCTGGCCCTGGAATCTCGCAGCCCTTTTACTCTGTGCAACCAGCAGCTATTATCTGATTGAGAAACCATTCATCCGACTGGGCCATCGACTTGCTCCGCCCGCCACGTCTGGTAGAGACGATCTGCATGAACACCTGCGATCTCCGCGAGCCGGTTTGCGCACCTCGCGGAACGCAATTGAGAGTGGAAAATGCTAGATCCGCCCACGGCCCAACCGGTTGGGTGTCGTCACAATCTCTAGAGGTAGGCTCCTTAGCCGGACTTCCGCCAGAAAAGTTGGTTTTGCGCCTAGATCAGTGACGCACTCCAGGCTGGAGCGGAAGCCTTGGCTTCCACTCAGGCGGTTGAGCACGCAAAGGGAAAGAGATCTGGCATGAACCTGGACGCAATCTTTCATCGGGCTCGGCGTGTGCTCTCGAACCCATATATCCACAAAGCCCAGTGGACCGTGAGGACCCGGTTCCACGAGGTCGAGCGGATGATTCTGGTGAAGCAGCCCATTGTCGAAGCCGGCCAGCATCTGAAGGATGCGATTACGAAAGCGGGCCCTTATGCGGCGGGGAAGATGGGTTCGGTGGAAGTGTCCGGCTTGACGGCGTTCCTCAAAAGGGAGAAGGCCCGTTCACGCGGTGCAAGCCCGCCCGGATACGGTCGATTTCTCTCCATCAAAATGCACCTGAATGCGGGAATTTTTCCGAAACAGGAAGCTGAATACGATAAATTCGGCGCCATCTTCCTTGAGACCATCGAGCAATGTGACATGCTTGCCTCATGGAATGTAGCGGGAGAAGCCCAGGTCCTCAGCCGATACTGCAAGAGCGCGACGTTGGTGTATCTGAGCGGTCTACATTATCCCTTTTTCTTCTCAGACCCCTGGTCTGCGGCGCTCGAGGGAAAGAAGGTGCTTGTGATCTCGCCATTTGTCGACTCGATCAGGAGACAGCACGACAGGTATGAAACTCTCTGGGACGATCCGCGCGTGTTGCCTCAGTTCGAGTTGTTGACCGTACGCGTGCCAATGAGCGCCGGACTGGTGGAACCGGTCGATGCTGACTGGACCTCGGCGCTTGCTCGGTTGAAGGACGAGATGAGCCAACTGGACTACGATGTCGCTCTCGTGGGCGCGGGCGCCTTCTCGCTTCCACTTGTTGTCCATGCCAAGCAGGCGGGGCGAGTCGGGATTCATCTTGGCGGTCCGCTGCAAATCCTGTTTGGAATCCTGGGCGGGCGCTGGACCTGGAACCCGGACTTCAAACAATTCATCAAGGACACCTGGATCAGACCGAGCGAAGAGGAAACCCCCAAGACCGCAGGACTCATTGAGGGCGGATGCTATTGGTAGGCGATATCGGTCGGTGCCTCGATAAGGAAATGGAGGCGGTACCTGATCTGGGCGGCGCGTCTCCTCAAAGTGGCCGGATTTGGAAGGCTGGCCTGTTGTGAAGATCGTTGGGTTTTCCGAGGGGCCGAGGGGCGACTCACCGGGAATTGTGAGTGTACCGACCATTCTGAAGAGCACGGCGGAACATGGCCACCAGGTTGTTCTGCTGATGGGCGGCGCAGTCAATGCCGGAAACGAATCTTATGTGGTTCCTGACGCAAACGTTGCCCTGGGCCGGAAGCAGGGCGAAGGGACGTTTGGCATTGTGCTTGTGAGGGCATGGACTCATTGGAGGTTTTGCCCCGAGATCTTGTGGCGATTCAGAAAGCTGTTGCAATCGACGGATTTTGTGATGGTGCATTCGCTCTATTCCTTTCCGGTGCTGGCCGGATACTTGATGGCACGGATCTACGGGAAGCCGTATGGGATTTATCCGCATGGAGTGCTTGCGCCCTTCCAGCGCCAGGTAAGCGCGCAGAAAAAAGCGCTCTATAACAAGCTGTTCGTGAACCAGATTCTTGACCATGCATCCGTGATCTTTTTCAGCGCCGAGGGCGAACGGGAAGAGACCAGACCACTGAAGCTCAGAGCGCCGTCGGTCATTGTTCCCGACGGATTTGACGCGAGCGGGTTCGCGGCGCTTCCCGCGCGTGGACGATTCAGGGCTCGTTTTTTCAGCGGACATACCGGCCCGCTGGTTCTTTTTCTGGCGCGCCTGAATGCGAAGAAGGGGTTGGATCTGCTGGTGGAGGCGATGGCGGAGGTGATTCGCGAGAGGCCCGACGCGCGGCTTGCGATCGTTGGACCGCCAGACCCGGCGCCGTTCAAGAAGCAGGTTCAGCAGTGGGTGCAAGACGCGGGAATCGAGGCCCAGACCGTGCTGACGGGGAACGCTGACGCGGAAATGAGACTGGAAGCATTTGCCGACAGTGATGTGTACGTGCTTCCGTCGCATAATGAGAATTTTGGATTCAGCGTTTTTGAGGCGATGGCCTGCGGCGTTCCGGTAGTGGTGAGCGACACGTTGAACTTCGCAGGCGAGTTTGCCGCCAGTGGCGCCGGTGTCTCGCTGCCAAGGAGTGCGAACGAGTTCTCCGCGGCGATTGTGAATCTTTTGGATCGGCCGGATCTTCGGCGTCAAATGGGCGCGTGCGGGAAGCAGTTTGCGCGCCAGTATTCGCAGGAAGAGACGGGCGCCAAGGTGGCCGCGACGATCGAGAGCATTGTCGAAAGGCGTACCTTGCCGGCCAACCTGGCTCCCATGCTGGCTGGCGGGGCGAGATGAGAATGGCAGGAAATTGGGAGTGAGCAACGAGGAGAACCGATGAAGCGGATACTTGTGAACGGAGCGGGCGGATTTATCGGCGGCCACATGGTGAAGCGCCTGAAGCGTGAGGGGCATTGGGTTCGTGGCGTTGACATCAAGCATCACGAATATGCGGTGTCGCTTGCGGACGAGTTCATTCTGGGCGATCTTTGCGATCAGCGGGTGATTGCCGAGGCGGTTGACGGAATCGATGAGGTGTACCAGTTTGCAGCGGACATGGGTGGCGCGGGGTACATCTTCACCGGGGAGCACGATGCGGACGTCATGCGCAACTCGGCGACGATCAATTTGAACACGCTTCACTACGGAGTTCAGGCGGGGGTGAAGAAGTTTTTCTATTCTTCATCGGCGTGCATTTATCCGGCCTACAACCAGGAGGACGCGCAGAATCCCAAGTGTAGTGAGGAATCGGCCTATCCTGCGGCGCCTGACAGCGAGTATGGATGGGAGAAGCTTTTCAGCGAGCGGCTTTATCTGTCGTACATGCGGAACTACGGAGTAGCGGTGCGTGTGGCGCGTTTTCATAACATTTTCGGAATTGAGGGCACCTGGACCGGTGGCAAGGAGAAGGCGCCCGCGGCGATGTGCCGCAAGGTAGCGGAGGCGGAGGATGGCAGGGAGATCGAGATCTGGGGTGACGGGGAGCAGACGCGATCGTTCTTGTATGTGGACGAGTGCGTGGAGGGAGTACGTCGGCTGGTGGAGTCAGACTTCAGCGGTCCGGTGAACATTGGCTCCGAGGAGATGGTGACGATCAACCAGCTTGCAGAGATGGTGATGCAGATTGCCGGCAAGAAGCTCGCGCTCCGGCACATTGCGGGCCCGCTTGGTGTGCGCGGCCGGAACTCTGACAACCATATGATTGCCGAGAGGCTTGGATGGAAGCCAACGCGACCGCTGCGCGAAGGAATGGAAAAAACCTACGGCTGGATTCATGAGCAGGTGATGAGCGCGCGCGCCCAGGAGATGACGGCGAAGAAGTAGATGCACGGGATGCGCGTGGCAAAATCGAGGTCGATAGGGCGAATGGATGAATAAGCGTTTGAAGGGCGCGATCAGGAAGTTGCTTCCGCAAGCCGTGGGCCCGCACCGAATCAAAAGTGGACCGTTGCGCGGAAGCACGATCGTGACTTCCTGGCACGATTATCCCGCTGCCATTCTTGGCCGGACCGAAGGAGCGCTGCTTGCATACTTTGCCAAACACGCCTCGAGTGGCGAGACGTGGCTGGATGTGGGCGCCCATTACGGCTACACGGCGATTGCGCTGAGCAAGCTGGTAGGCGGTAACGGCCGCGTTTTTGCGTTTGAGCCGATGCTGAATACGGCGGGATCGATTGCGCGGACAAGATTTCTGAATGACCTGACGCAATTGACCGTGATTCCCATGGGCCTGGGAAACGGTGCTGAAATGCGAGTCGAAAGCCTGTATTCGGTAAGAGGAATGATCGATAGCACGTTGCAGGGCGTGGACGGATTCAAAGAGACGTTTCTCGTGTCGCGGTTCGATTGGCTTTGGCCGCAGATCTCAGGGAGCGATGCGCACATCGATGGAATCAAGGTCGACGTGCAGGGCATGGAGATCGATGTGCTGGAGGGAATGGCATCGATCCTGAAGCAGTCAAGGCCGAAGTTGTTTCTTGAGATCCATCATGGAGTTCCGCGGCCGAGGCTTCTGGAGATTCTGACCTCCCTTGGCTACTCGCCAAAGGGCGCGGCGGTGGAACCGCTGCCCGGAGAGACGGAACCCCTGTACGCCGACGATCGCACGTATTTTTTCACGGCGGCCATAGGTTGACCGGGATGGCAAGCGGAATTGTTGCAGCGCAGGATGAGAGGATGAGCAAGCCAGCGCGTTTCCAAAGGATTCTTGGGGTCCGATTCTTTGTGGGCAGCGTTGACGGGGCGATCGAGGAGATCACGCGCGATGGCGGAGTCGTGGTGGTTCCTGCGGCCCCGGCGCTCAAGAACCTGGCTCACGATGTGAAGTACCGGGAGGCGCTGCTGGGAGCGGACTTTGCGCTTGCCGATAGCGCTTTTATGGTGCTCTTGTGGAACGTGATTCAGCGGGACAATATCCAGAAGATCTCAGGGCTGAAGTACCTGCGCGCGTTGATTGAGCTCAAGGAGTTTCGTGAACCGGGCTCGAGCTTCTGGGTGATGCCTTCGCCGGCATCGGCCCAGCGGAATCTGGCCTGGCTGCAGGAGCAGGGCATTGGCTTGACCGATGAAGACAGTCATTTGGCGCCGATGTATGGTGACACAATCTCCGATCCGGAACTGCTGCGCAAGCTGGAAGAAAAGCGCCCGAGCCATGTGGTCCTTGGAGTTGGAGGCGGAACGCAAGAGAGGCTGGGTCTTTACTTAAAGCAAAACCTCAGCTATCGGCCTGCAATCCATTGCATTGGCGCGGCCATTGCGTTTCTTTCAGGGGACCAGGTGCGGATCCCGACACTGGTGGATCATTTGGGGCTTGGCTGGCTCTGGCGCTGCTTTTCCGAACCGCGGCGGTTCATTCCCCGCTATTGGGACGCGCGGTACCTGGCGCCACTGATGATTCGTTACCGGGATCGATTGCCAGTGGCCAACGCATAGCGATTGAAGGAGCCGGAACGGGGAGAACCAGACTGTAGGAAAGCTGAAGAGGGTTTCTCGCAATGAAGAAGGCACTGATTACAGGATGTACCGGGCAGGATGGATCGTACCTTACAGAGTTTCTACTGGAGAAGGGGTACGAAGTTCATGGATTGAAGCGCCGCGCGTCGAGCTTTAACACCGATCGCGTCGATCACATATTTCGCGATTTCCATGAGACCGGCAACCGGTTCTATCTCCACTATGCCGATCTGACCGACGGCAGCTCGCTGACCTCGGTACTGCATGAGCTTGAGCCCGACGAGATCTATAACCTTGGCGCGCAGAGCCACGTGAAGGTGAGCTTTGAGGTACCCGAGTTCACGGCCGATGTGGTCGCTCTGGGAACGCTGCGGATGCTCGAGGCCATTCGACTTACGGGGGTCAAGTCAAGGTTTTACCAGGCATCGTCGAGCGAGATGTTCGGGAGCGCTCCGCCGCCGCAGAGCGAGGCGACCGTGTTTCATCCCCGTAGTCCTTACGCATGCGCCAAGATGTTCGGCCACAACATCACGGTGAACTACCGGGAGAGCTACGGAACCCATGCCTCCAGCGGAATTCTGTTCAACCACGAGTCACCGCGGCGCGGCGAGACGTTTGTGACGCGCAAAATCACGCGCGCCGTGGCGCGCATCAAGCAGGGAGTGCAGCAGAAACTGTTCCTGGGCAACATGGATGCGCGGCGCGACTGGGGATATGCGCCGGATTATGTGCGCGCCATGTGGATGATGCTGCAACAGGACAAGCCCGACGACTATGTGATCGGCACAGGGGAGGCGCACACGGTTCGGGAGTTTGTAGAACTTGCTTTTGCGTGTGCCGACCTTGACTGGCGGGAATATGTTGAGGTTGACCCGCGCTATTTTCGCCCCGCAGAGGTGGATTATCTTCTTGCCGATGCTTCCAAGGCGCGCAAGGCCCTGGGATGGGAGCCGACCGTCACGTTCAATCAGCTGGTCCGGCTGATGGTGGAGGCGGACATGCTGGAACTGGAGGCGCGGCGCAAGGGCGGCACCGAGGCATTGCGGCTTGCAACTGCGTCGGAAGGCTGAGACAGATGATTGACTTGAAAAACAAGAAGATCGCAGTGACGGGTGGGCGGGGCTTTCTGGGAAGCCACCTCATTGAGCGTCTCGAGAAAGCCGGCTGCCGTGATTTATTCGTCGTGAAATCGAGCGAATACGATTTAACGCGCGCGGAGGCCATCGAGCGGCTGTTTGCTGAACACAAGCCGGAAGTGCTGATCCATATGGCGGCGGTTGTGGGCGGGATTGGCGCTAACCGGGAGAATCCAGGGAAGTTTTTTTACGATAACGCGATCATGGGCATTCAGCTGATTGAGGCGGCGCGGCGCTACGGGGTGGAAAAGACGGTGGTGCTGGGAACCATCTGCGCTTATCCGAAGTTCACTCCTGTTCCATTCAGAGAATCGGCGCTATGGGATGGTTATCCCGAGGAGACTAACGCGCCCTATGGGCTGGCGAAGAAGATGATGCTGGTGCAGTGCCAGGCCTATCGCGAACAGTACGGAATGAACGCGGTCTTTCTCTTGCCGGTAAATCTTTATGGTCCGCGCGACAACTTTGATTTGCAATCCTCGCACGTCATTCCAGCGCTGATCCGCAAGTGCGTTGAGGCGGTTGAGGCCGGGCGCGAGGAGATTGTGCTTTGGGGTGATGGTTCGCCGACGCGCGAGTTCCTTTATGTGGAAGACGCGGCGGAAGGCATCTTTCGCGCAACGGAACAGTATGACAAGACGGATCCGGTGAATCTTGGAAGCGGCATGGAGATTTCGATTCGCGATCTGGCGACGACGATTGCCCAGATGACCGGCTTCGAGGGACGGATTACGTGGGACACGAAGCAACCGAACGGCCAGCCAAGGCGCTGCCTTGAAGTAAGCCGGGCCGAAGAGGAGTTCGGCTTCAAGGCGGCAACGCCGTTTGCT
>Ga0302319_10008218_pt1 | contig 20344 bp, 22 predicted proteins | sample Bog_T0_2_FD_203319 | JGI IMG/M metagenome (GOLD analysis project Ga0302319, IMG submission 203319) | Peat permafrost microbial communities from Stordalen Mire near Abisko, Sweden - Bog_T0_2 | ecosystem: Environmental > Terrestrial > Soil > Wetlands > Peat | place: Sweden: Abisko, Stordalen Mire... | reverse complement strand
CAGGCCGTGCCGCAGAGCCGAGTGCAAATGTAACCGTGTCCGTGACAGAAAGGCGCGCAACGTCCGCAGCGTCGCTGCCGAAAGCCCCAGGATGAACACCAACAGCCCCGCGAGGCAAGCCGCAAACCACTTCCCCACCACCATCGAATCGGCCAACGCCGCCGCGATGCCGCCCAGACCGGCGAGGATTACGACGATGGACGCAAGCTGCAGCTTTTGTTCCTTCAGCCACCTAATCCACCCCACCCCGTCGCCGCTCTCCACCATCCGCCGCAGCACCAAACTCGGCCGCACATTCCGAACATCGAGCAACGGCGGCAGACAGAAGAGTAACGTCGTCAGAATTCCTGTCCCCAACGCCGCCAGCACTGGACTCAGCGGCAGCCGTATCTTCGTCTGGATGGGCAGCAGTTTGCCCAGAACCGAGGGAAATGCATACTCAACCCCGAGCCCCAGCACCACGCCAATCAGCGCTCCGGCCACGCCAAGGAACAGTGTTTGTAACAAATAGATGCGCAGGATATCGGCCGACCGTGCCCCGATCGATTTCATGATGGCCAGGATCTCGATCCGCTGCTGCAGATGCGCGCGCATCGCCATCGCCACACCAATCGCGCCCAGCACCATCGCGACCAGGCAAATCAGGCTTAGCAATCCGGTCGCGCGATCCACACCCTGCGTCAGCGCTGGGCTGGTCTCGCGAAAATCTGCCACCTGCGCGTCCGGCAGAATCTTCTCGATCTGCGCACGCACTTCCGCCACTTTCAACTTGTCCCCCAGCGCGAACAGGTACCGCTCCGTCGCACGGCTTCCCGGCTGCAGGAGCTCGGTTTCGTCCATGGCTCTGCGCGTCATCATCACCCGTGGACCAAGTCCCACGCCGGCCGTCATCCGGTCGGGCTCCTTCACGATCACTGCCGCAATCCGGAACCATCGCCCGCCAATCTTCAGCTCATCGCCCACCCTCGCACGCAGCCGCACCAACAGGTTGTCGTCCACTACCACCGTGTCGTCGGTGAGCAGACTGCGCAAATCGCCAGCAGGATCAAGAGCCACCGTCCCGTAAAACGGGTAATCCGCCGGATCCACGGCCTTGAGCGTAACCAGCAGAGGCACCGGATCGCCGTGAACCATCGCCATCGACACCGTCTCGGTGACGACCGTGCGGCGCACACCCAATTGCGAATTGGGCCCCGCCAGCGCGTCCAGCTGCTTCGATTCCTCCGACGTCGCCTGCCGAAACATCCGCGCCGACAAATCCCCGGCCATGATGGAGCGCGCCTGCAACAACAGCGTTCGCGAAAATGACTCGCTGAATCCGCGCACCCCCGTCAGTGCCGCCACGCCCACGGCCACGGACAGCAGTACAAAAAGAAACTTCGTCTTGCCGGCGCGCAGCTCACGCCACCCGATCCTTGCCGCGGTCGACCACGGGAGTGCCGGCTTCATAAGGTTTGCCCCGGCACGCCCGCCGCGACCTTAGTCTCTTGTCCCTGCAGATCGTCCGCCACGACGACTCCATCCCGCAACTGAATCCTCCGGTCCGCGCGCTCGGCAATCTGCTTGTCGTGCGTCACCAGCACCAGCGTCGTGCCCGACTCGCGTTGCCGCTGTCCCAGCAGCTCCAGCACATGCTGCCCATTCACCGAATCCAGATTGCCCGTAGGCTCATCCGCCAGCACAATCGGCGGCTCCAGTACAAACGCCCGCGCCAACGCCACGCGCTGCTGTTCGCCGCCCGACAGCTGCACCGGATAATGATGCAGCCGGTCTTCCAGACCGACAGCCGCCAGAAGCGACTCCGCCTTCTTCCGCGCATCGCCGCGCGCGTTCAGCTCATACGGAAGCATCACGTTTTCCAGGGCCGTCAGCGTCGGAATCAGCTGGTACGACTGAAAGACAAAACCGATCCGGCTCCCGCGCACCTCGGCGAGCTTGTCTTCCGCGAGGCTGCTGATCGTGATCCCGGCGAGAATCACTTCGCCTTCGGTCGGCGAGTCGAGCCCCGCCAGCAATCCGAGCAGCGTGCTTTTGCCGCTGCCGCTGGCGCCCATGATGGCGGCAAACTGGCCCTTAGGTATCAGCAGGTCGATGCCGCGGAGAATCTCCACGGTCCGCGTCCCATTGCGTATGGACTTCTTCAGCCCTCGTACCTCGATCATCCGCTCTCCTCTGCCCTACCCGTTAGACTACCGTTATCGTCTAATGGAAATTGTCATCCCGAGCGAAGCGCATTGGCGCGAAGCCGAGGGACTTGGTTTTCTCTGATTCTCGAACCCGCATCGCCCTTTTCATGATCCGCTTTGCGTCCGTCTCCATCGCCGCTCTCGCCCTGTCGCTCAACACCTACGCCGCGCCGCTCCGCCCTGTTCCCGACCCTGTTCCCATCATCGATTGTTTCGGCGACAGCATCACCGCCGGCTATGGCGTTGCGCCCGGCGAAGCTTTTCCCGACGACCTGCAGGCCGAACTCAACCGTCGCGGCTTCCATTATCGGGTCGTCAATTCCGGCATCAGCGGCAACACCAGCAAAGACGGCGTCGACCGCCTGAAAGACGTGCTTCGCCTGCATCCAGCGGTTGTTATTGTTGAATTCGGCGGCAATGACGGACTGCGCGGCCTGCCCATTGCCGACTCGCGCCGCAACCTCGACACCATCGTTTCGACTCTGCTCCACGGCGGCAGCAAAGTAATCCTCGCCGGAATCACGCTGCCACCCAATTATGGGGCCGACTACATCCACCAGTTCGATGAAACCTACCGCCTCATCGCGGCAAAGTATCGCGTGCCGCTCCTGCCCATGCTCTACGCTAACGTCTACAGGGTTCCGGGAACCATTCAGGAAGATGGCATTCACCCCACCGCCAAAGGCGCACAACTGATCGCCGGCAACTTCCTCCCCCTTCTTCTGCCTCTCGTCCACAAATAGCTGTCGTGGATTTGCCCTGCGACTTTCCGGCCACCCGCTACCCGCTGCCGGCTGATTAGTTGCGCGCCGTTTCCAGCAACAATTCCGCGCCAGCGTGTTTGAACGTTGCGTAAGGCGATTGGCAAAGCATGATCGCAACCAGCCTTTCGCCGCAGAGGAGAACCACCATGAAACTCTCTCTCGTTGCCACAGCCCTTCTGGCCCTCACCAGCACTGTCGCGATGGCGCAGAATATCAACCAGCGCAAGGTCGATCAGCAGGACCGCATCGCCCAGGGCGTTCGCAGCGGCCAGCTCACCGCTCGGGAAACCGCTCATCTCGAAGGCCGCGAAGCCTCCATCAACCGCGAAGAGTACAGAATGCGCCGCGCCGATGGCGGCCACCTGACCCGCTTCGATCGCGCCGCCCTCACCCACCGCCAGAATCGCGTCTCGCGCGCGATCTATCGCGACAAGCACAGCGCCTATCACCGTGGATAGCCTGATCCTCAGGCGTCCGGTGCCCCGGGTCTCAGCTGATGGGATCCGGGGATCAGTGCCCCACGCATAGCTCTTTACCTGTCCCTGCCCTGTCACACCAGCACGACGAACGGCTGAAACAACGTCCCCGCCACGCGCCTTCCGACGGCCACCAATTCCCGCTGCCCTTCAAAAATCTTTACCAGCGAAGCCCCTGAATACTCCGGCAGATTCACCTGCATCCCGTTGCGAATCCGCCCCACCGTCTGTTCGTCCGCCGTCACGGCCGGCATCTCCGGCAATAATGTTCGCGGATGCGGCATCCGCTCTTCCAGCTTTCCCTCCGCCGCAAGCGCATCGACTTCGTCCAGAGTCAAGGCCTGATCCAGACTGAACGCTCCTGCCGCCGTTCTCCGCAAACTGGCCAGATGAGCGCCGCACCCCATCGCCTGCCCCATCGCATGCGCAATCGCCCGCACGTAGCCGCCTGCGGAAATTTGCATCGCGAACCGCGCTGCGTCACCTACCACCCCTTCGATCGCAAAGGATTCAACGGTGATCCGCACCGGCTTCAAATCCGGCGTCTTTCCCTGTCGTGCCAGCTTGTACGCGGGCTTGCCCTCCACTTTTTTTGCAGAATAGGGCGGCGGCATCTGCTCAATCTGGCCTTCAAATTTTGCCGCCCCAGCGCGTACCGCCTCGAGCGTTAGCGCCACGTCCCGAGGTTCTCCAGCCGCCTGCCCGTCGGCGTCGTACGTATCCGTCGCGAATCCGAAACGGATCGTCCCCGCATACACCTTTTCGCTTGTCGAGAAGAATTGCGCCAGACGCGTGTATTTCCCCAGCAGCAGTGGCAGTACACCCGTCGCCATGGGGTCCAGAGTCCCCAGATGTCCCACCGATTGCTCGCCGGTTGCGCGCCGCACTCGCGCCACCACGTCGTGCGACGTCATCCCGCCTGGCTTATCGACGATCAGGAACCCATTCACTTAACTACGATAAACCGGCAGCAGGTCGGCACCCCCAAACTCCGAACTCTAAACTCTGTCCCCCATCCGCTCCCGAATCAGTGACAGAAATTCCGCCCGCGTATTCTGCTTCTGAAAAACCCCCAGCATTGCCGATGTCACCGTTGAAGAATTCTGCTTCTCCACACCGCGCATCATCATGCACAGGTGCCGGGCTTCAATCACCACGCCCACGCCCTGCGGATGAATCGCATCCTGGATTGCCTCGGCAATCTGCCGCGTCAGCCGCTCCTGCACCTGCAGCCGCCGCGCAAACACCTCCACCAGGCGCGGCGCCTTGCTCAGCCCGATCACCTTACCGTCCGGGATGTAGGCTACGTGCACCTTCCCAAAAAACGGCAGCATGTGGTGCTCGCACAGCGAATACATCTCGATGTCTTTCACGATCACCATCTCGTCGTAAGCCACGTCGAATAACGCCCCGTGCAGGACCTCTCTCGGATCCTCGCGATAGCCCTTCGTCAGAAACTCCAGCGTCTTTTCGATACGCTCCGGAGTCTTCGCCAGCCCGTCTCTCGAAGGATCGGCGTCGTAGCGACGGATAATCTCCCTATAGATATCCTGCGTCGATACTTTCTCGAGCCCTGTGCTTCCGATGATCTCCTCGTCCAGCTTTTCCCGTTCTTCCTGCAGTGTCTCTCGTGTCATAGACCTTTCACCGCCCCTTACTCGCCTCTCGCTAACCGCTTTTCGCCAACCGTTTCCTCGCTAACCGCTTCTTGGCTAACCGTGTCTTAGCTAACCGTTTCTTCGCTGCTGCCCTCTTCCCAATACTCAAAAAAGTTTTTGGATGTCTCCTCCACTCGTACCGCGAGCGTGAATCTGCCGGGCAGCACACCCTCCAGTCTCTTCTGAATCTCGATGACCAAATTCTCCGTCGTCGGCACCACGCTTCGAAAGCTTTCCAGCGTATTCAGATTCTGGTGATCGAACGGCTCCAGCACTTCTCGTTTCACCAGCCCATCCAGCTCCGCCAGATCGCAAATCATCCCGGTCGTCCGGTCGATCTCCCCGCCCACAATCACTTCCACCGTGTAGTTATGCCCGTGCCCATGCGGATTCGCGCACTTCCCATACACACTCTGATTCTCCAGGTTGCTCAGCGACTCGGAAAACAGCCTGTGCGATGCGCTCAGCTGATATCTCCTTCCCAGGTAAGCTCTCATCATCCACCGTAGTAGTCGGCAAATAAGTCGGGCATCTCGTACACCCGCACCCGATGCAGCCGTGCCCCGGGAATCTTTCCCTGCAAGCGGTCGAAGATGGCCACCGCAATGTTTTCTGTGGTCGGATTGGCCGTCTTAAACTCCGGCACTTCGAGATTCAGATGCCGATGATCGTATGCAGCGACAACTTCCTTCTCCATCACATCCTTCAGCTGCTTCAGATCGACCACGAATCCCGTCACCGGATCGATATCGCCCGCGACCGTCACTTCCAGCGTGTAATTGTGCCCGTGCCCGTTTCGATTGGCGCATATCCCGAAGACCCGCGCGTTCTCCTCCGCGCTCCAGGCCTCGTTCCAGTAATAATGCGAAGCCGAAAACTCCGCCTTCCTTGTGAGCAAAATCATGTCGTCATCCTAAGCGAAGCCCGGTGCCCTGCGTCCTGTTGCCTAGTGCCTGTTGCCTACTGCCTGTTCCCTGACCTTCCAGACTACCTGCTTCAGCACCGTCACACGAAACCAGCTCCGCCACAGCAGCACCGCATACAGTGGGATGCCCAGAGGCGCGAGCACCCAGTCCCTGAACGGAAAATTCGATCTCGCCACGCGCCCGTATAAACCCCACAGCGCCCGAATCCATACCAGGACCAACGCCGCCGTGGCCATTGGCGTTCCCAGCACGCCGGTGCTCGTCCCCGGATTCCTGGTGCGGAGCCACCACAGGAACCAGATCAGCGCCGGCACACCCACCAGCACCCCCAGCTGCAGCAGGCGAGTCCCGGCGAGCATCGGTGCATTCCCAAACAACAACGCCAGGTTCTTCGTCCATCCCTCGCACATCGCTGCGAAGCTGCGATACATCCGCGTCGACACCGCCTCCGGAGCATACCGGAATCGCAATCCCAGCTTGCCCCGCTTCACCAGCGACGCCAACTCCACATCTTCGAGAATCGCCCCCTTCACGGCCGCGTGACCGCCAATCCTGTCGTACACATCGCGCCGCACCAGAAGGAACTGCCCATTCGCCGCCGCAACCCGCGTCGCCGGATCGTTGACCTTCGCCGGCGCATACGTCACGGCCAGGTCGCTGAACACCAGCGGCATCAGCGCCCGCTGCGCCAGCCCCCGCACCAGCTGCCGCGGCGAATACGACAGCATCCCCACCCCGTGCCGATCTGCCTCAACCATCGCCAGCCGTAGATGCCCGGGCTCGTGAATCGTGTCGGCATCGGTGAACAGAAGCCATGGGCCACGCGCCCTCTGCACGCCCGCCCAGCACGCGTTCGCCTTGCCCGTCCACCCCTTCTCAAGTTTCGGCGCGTCCATCACCATCACGCCCGAAAAGGGAGCCGCGATCGCCCGCGTCTGATCAGTCGACGCGTCATTGACGACCAATATCTCCCACTCGGCGCCGAGTCTCCAGCCATCCTCTTGCTGCTCCACCAGCGAACGCAGGCACTCTCCCAGGCAATCTTCCTCATTGCGCGCGGGGATGACGACGGAGAGAATCGGCGGCGGGGCGTCCACAGGGTCCAGGGCTCTTCATTATTATAGGAACGTGCTCCGTCGACTGACCTTCTGTTGCCTGTTGCCTCTTGCCTGTTGCCTGCTCTCCTGCGACCGAACGACCCATCCTGCCCAGGTTGGCGAACGAGCCCCCGCCATCGTGATCCAGAACGGACCGCAGACGGTCAGCCTCAGCGACTACCGAGGCAAGACCGTCGTCCTCAATTTCTGGGCCAGCTGGTGCCCGCCCTGCATCGAAGAGTTCCCGTCTCTCATGGATCTGCAGCGGCGCATGCCCAACATCGTGGTATTGGCGGTCAGCTTCGACACCGACGCCAGCGCCTATCGCCAATACCTCATCGACAACCACATCACCGGCATCACCACCGCCGTCGACCTGTCGCAGCAATCGAACCAGGCCTTCGATACCACGCGGCCGCCCGAGACCTACGTCATCGACGCGCACGGCGTCATCCGCCGCAAATTCATCGGCGCGCAGGATTTTACCAGCCCCGAAATTCTGAATTACCTGAAGAACCTCTGAAGGCATATTGCCCCAACCATGAAGAAGATTTGTCATCCCGACCCGAGTCCGGCGCGGTCAGCCTGGCACGCAGAGGAGCGACCCGCTTTTTGCTCTCCATTCGGCCCACCTGCATGAGCGCAACAAATAACTCCGTGCCCACCAGCACCCATCCCGAGCCGCGCTGGCCAGCGCTGGTCGCTCTGCTCGCGGTCGGTGGTCTGCGCCTCGCGCTGCCCGAGTCGCTTTCTTACGGCCCCGACTGGCTGCTGCTCGTCATCATGGGCGCGCTTGCCATTCCCAGCGTGTGGGCGCACCGGCGCGCCCTGAATGCGATCAATAGGGTCCTCGGCTACATCATGACCTCGATTGTCACCCTTGACATGATCTGGTCCCTGGGCCTGCTGGTGGCCGCGCTGCCCTCGCACAAGCAATCGCCGACTGCGCTGTTGGAATCCGCCGCCGCACTCTGGATCACCAACATCATCGTCTTTGCTTCCTGGTACTGGCGTCTCGATGGTGGCGGTCCCGCGGCCCGCGAAATCCGCGGCGTCCACACCGATGGCGCCTTCCTGTTCCCGCAAATGACTCTTGACCAGCAAGCCAAGGTCGCCATGGGCGAACAGTGCTGGAACCCCGGTTTCGTCGACTACCTCTTCCTCGCCTTCAACACCTCGACGGCGTTCTCGCCCACCGACGTGCCGGTCCTCTCGCGCTGGGCCAAAGTGCTGATGATGCTCCAGTCCCTCATCTCGCTGGCGACGCTCGCCCTGCTGGCGGCGCGGGCCGTGAATATCCTTTAGCCGGACCAGAACCCCCTTTACCCCGACCGCACTCCTGGCCAGGTTCGCGGTACCTTCCACCCCCGGCCAGGTTCACCCCAGAGCAAGAAGCAAACGCCCTTGGCATCCGATCGTCCATGCGATTCCATTCGGACCTCACCCGAAAGTACCGTCCTGCGGCATCGGACTTCCGCTTTGGGAAAAAGCGTTCGATGCAACTAAGCCCTTCTGTGAGCTGCGCGCACCATCATGCCCCAAACATCCCGCAAATCCCTTCCACTCCCCTCCCAAACTCCAATTCTTGTGTCAGTAAGCTCATCACCATCCACCCATCCCCTGCGAATCCAAAGAAGTATCCGGGATGGACGCTCACCCCACGCTCTTCCACGAGGCGCAGCGCCAGATCCTCATCGCTGCCGAGTGCCGGAACCCGCAGCACCGCATACCACCCAGCCTCCACGTCCAGCCGCGTCACCGCCGGGAATCGTAACAGCGTCTGATCTAACTTCCGCAAATTCTCCCTCGTTCGCGCCCGGATCTGTTCCCGGATCCCACCCGACCCCGCTAGCCACTCCGGCAGCGCGCACTGCACCGGCGCATTCATCGACAGAAACGTGTCGGCAATCACCTCGAGGCGAGCCAGAGCAGGCCGCAGAACCGGCTCAGGGCCGAACGCTGCGATCCAGGCCGCCTTCATCTGCGGCAGCGCCGCAATCTTGCTGATCCCGCTCAGCACAAACGTCAGCGCGGGATGCTCACCCGTCGCAAAGCTTCCTGTACCGCACTCCGGCATCGCGTAATCCAGGAACACTTCATCCACCACCAGCGCCAGCCCAAACTCTGCGCAAATCCGCTCCAGCTCCCGCCGTTCCGCGTCCTTCGTGAAATGCCCCGTGGGATTATTCGGATGGACCACCGCAATCGCGCGCGTCCGCGACGTGACCCGCTCGCGCAGTCCGGCAAAATCAACCTGCCAACCGTCGTCGTAAACCAGCGGATACGGCACCAGCCGCACATCCTCGATCTGCGCCAGAAAATCGAAGAGCGGATAGCTCGGCTGCGCGATCAGCACCTCATCGCCTGCATCGCACAACAGCCGGAACAGCCAGCTATACGCTTCACTCGTGCTGGTCGTCAGAAAAATCTGCTCCGGCCCAAAATCCCGCCCAACCTCCGCGCCCCGCTCCGCGTAGTATGCGCATACCGATTCGCGCGCCCGCAGCATTCCGCGCGGGTCCGGATCGTACACAAGCGCCGCGGAATCCTGAAGAGCCCGCAGAATCTCCGCCGCGTCATAGATGAATCCGCACTGCGTCGGATTCGACGCCGTCAGATCGAGAATCTCCAAACCACGCGCCCGCCGCTCTCGCAGCGCTCGCGCCAGCCGCGTCTCCGCAACATCCCAGGCTGTCCTCGCCGAAAATCGCACGTGCCCATCTTTTCACAGGGACTTGGCGTCCAGGCGGACCACGTCGTCGATAATGAATTCAGCATGTCAGCGATTCGCGCCGTCATCTTCGACTATGGCGATGTCCTCTGTACCCAGGACCCCGCCGCCCACCGCCGCCTCCTCGATATGACAGGCCTTGATTTGCAATCCTTCGAGCCTCTTTACTGGCGCGATCGCCACGACTACGACCTCGGCAATCTCGACGGTCCCGCGTACTGGGCGAAATTCGGCCAGAATGCCGGCAGACCCTTCACGCCGGAACAGATCGCCGCCCTTGTCGAGAACGATGTCCTGATGTGGATCTCCGTCGATGAGCGCATGCTCGCCTGGGCCGCCGCGCTGCAGGAGGCGGGCTTCTATACCGCCATCCTCTCCAACATGGTGCCGGAGGTCCTGCGCACCATGCGTCAGGAGTTCGCCTGGCTCGCGCATTTTAACCATCAGACCTATTCCTGCGAGCTGCGCATTGCCAAACCCGACCCAGCCATCTTCACATGGACCTGCGACCATCTTGGCGTTCGCCCCGATGAAGCCCTCTTCCTCGACGACAAGCAGGTCAACACGCGCGCGGCCGAAAAAGTCGGCCTTCATGCGATCCAGTTCCGCTCGATTAAGCAACTCCGCCAGGAACTCGCCAACCGCGGCCTGCTCACTTTGCTCCCCGACCCGATCATCGTATGAAAGCCGGTAGCCGGTAGCGAAACGAAATCGCTCACCGCATGATGCTCAGCTCTTGCTCGGAACCCGCTCCGGTTCCCGCACGACCGCACCCGGAATGGCCACCTGTTCGACAATCTCCACGCTGAAGCCCTGCAGCGCCGGCACATGCGTCGGCGTATTACTCAGGAGGCGTATGCGGTGGATCCCCAGGTCCGCCAGGATCTGTCCGCCCAGCCCCACCTCGCGCAGAATCCGCTGGTGCCGATCCTCATGCCGCTCCCGAGCCCGCGCCTCGCGATGAAAGACGATTCGGTGCGGTTCGACGCTTCGATCGACCTCGAATCCACGGCTCGCGTTGTGCAGATAGATCAGCGCCCCGCGGCCCGCCTCGGCAATCATCTTCAGCGACTGCCGCATCGTCCGCTGGCAATCGCACAGCGTCGTCCCAAAGACATCGCCGGACAGGCAATGCGAATGCACGCGCACGAGTACCGGCTCGGCCGAAATCCCACTCCCCTCCTGGGCAACATCCCCGCGCACCAGCGCGATGTGGCTTTCGCCGCCATGAACTTCGCTCTCGTACGCGATCATCCGAAACTCACCCCATTCCGTCGGCATCGGGCTCTCGGCCACGCGCACAATGTAGCGCTCGTGCTGCAGCCGGTAGCGGATCAGCTCCGCCACGGTCAGCATCTTCAGCCCATGCCGCTTGCAGAACTCCATAAGGTCCGGCACGCGCGCCATGGTGCCATCGTCTTTCATCACCTCGCAGATCACCCCGGCCGGAATCAACCCAGCCAGCCGCGCCAGATCGACCGACGCCTCGGTCTGCCCCGCCCGCACCAGCACACCGCCCTTGCGCGCCCGCAGTGGAAACACATGCCCAGGCCGCGCCAGATCCTGCGCCGTCGACCGCGGATCGATGGCGACCTTGATCGTGTGCGCCCTGTCATACGCGGAAATTCCCGTGGTCACGCCCTCCCGCGCCTCGATCGTCTCCGTAAAAGCGGTCCCAAAGCGCGATGAGTTCTGCTGCGTCATCGGTCCCAGCCGCAAATAATCGGCGCGCTCCTCGGTGAGCGTCAGACAGATCAGCCCGCGCCCGTACCGCGCCATAAAGTTGATCGCCTCGGGCGTCACATGCTCCGCGGCCAGCGTCAGATCGCCCTCATTCTCGCGATCCTCGTCGTCGACGACCACGATCATCCGCCCCGCGTGGATCTCCTCGACGGCCCCGGCCACATCCGTCATTACACTTGCGTCGTGCATAGTCTTATTGTCCGTCAATTGGATCACCCTGACCATGCCATGACAGTGCTTCGCGTCACGTTGGTGATGGGGGGTTCTCCGCCAGGCTCAGCTGTGTGCGAGGGGCGGCGGGCGGTCTTCGGCGTGATGTTTTTGGGGAACTGGGGAAGCTGACCACTTTTCGGCTGCCGGCTTCCTGGGACCTACCGCCCGTCCTTCAGACGGATCGCCAGCCGGTCGGGCAAGCCAGCGCGCAGAATCCGCTCCTGCGCCATGCGCACATCGTAAGGCACGCGATACCAGGTCACGACCCGCCGCGCATCGTCGTACAACGCGAAGGCCGCCCGCCAATCGCCGTCGCGGGGCTGGCCAACGGACCCTGGGTTCAGCAGATAGCGCGCGCCGTCGCGCAGTGGCAGTTCGTACTCTTCCGCTTCTTCGTGACCGTTGACGTGGACATTGCGGCGGCGGTGCATCGCATAATGCGGCGAGAGCCGGAACCACTCGTCCCCATTGGTCGCGAAACCGCCTTGCACATGCGTATGGCCGAAGAACGTGATTCGGGCATCGGTCGCATGCAGCGCCGGCCACGCATCACGAAGTGTGAGCACGTAGTCGTCCTCATCCACAGGCGAACCGTGCACGCAGCGCACAAACGGCCCATCGGGCGCAATGGGGCCGACCGCAAGATGGCGCAGCCATTCGCGATGTTCTCCGGTCAGTACGCTTTCGGTCCATCGCGCGGCGTGCTGCGCCACTGGATTGAAGTCGTCGATGCCGTCCAGCCCGCCGCACACACGATCGTGGTTGCCGCGCACGAAGACGTTGCCCATCCGCCTTGTCTCGTCGATGACCTCGTTGGGATTGGCGCCGTACCCCACCAGATCGCCGAGGTTCCACACCACGTCGTGGTCCGGGGCGGCGCCCAGTACCGCTTCGAGAGCTTCGAGGTTGGCATGGATATCCGAGATGAGCAGAGCGCGCATGGGCAAAACCGCAAGTAACGAGCCCTTGAGGAAACCGCGCACCCATGGGGGTTGGGGCTGTGGAAAACGGGCCGATCATCACTCTATTCGATGCATGCCACGACTGTCGCGCATTTTCGACGTCAGCCAGCCGTATTCCCTCCATATTTCCCGCATCGGCTCGCTTTTAGCACGTTTTACTGCGTTTCAGATACGCGCCCAGTGTCCAGGCGACGCCTCCCGCAGAGGAATTTCGGCAGCATCGAGGGCACCGGCACCCGCCCCCCCGCTCGATCCAACCATGGCAAGCGGAGTGGCAAGGTCCGTTCGCATGGTCGGCACCGCGTTCAGCAGACTGCGCGTGTACGGATGAATCGGCTCGCAAAAGATAGCGTGGCTCGACGCCTGCTCCAACAGCAGCCCGTTTCGCATCACCGCCACCCGATCGGCAACCTGCGAGACGACCGCCAGATCATGCGAGATGAACAGCATCGCCAGACCGAACCGCTCCCGTAAATTACCCAGCAGCTCCAGAATCTGCGCCTGCACCGTCACATCGAGAGCGGTCGTCGGCTCATCGGCAATCAGCAGACGCGGACGATTCGCAATGGCCATCGCTATGAGAATGCGCTGCCTCTGCCCACCGGAGAATTGGTGCGGATAGTCGCCGTACCGTCCGGCCGGATCGGGCAGCGCCACAGCAACCATCGCCTCGATCACGCGCTCGCGGACCTGACGGCGCGAGAGCTCCCGCTGATGCACGCGGACCGCCTCGGCTATCTGTTCCCCGACCGGCATAACCGGGTTCAGGGCCGTCATCGGCTCCTGGAAGATCATCGCGATGTCGTGGCCGCGCAACTGGCGCATGGCCTCCGCTGAAAGGGCTGTCAGGTCGCGCCCATCGAAGACGATGCGCCCTTCCACCTTCGCTGCTGGATCCAGCAGCCGCAGAATGGCTAATGCGGTAACCGATTTGCCGGAGCCGGATTCGCCTACCAGCCCCAGCGATTCGCCGGCGGCAACCTCGAACGTAAGACCGCGCACGGCTCCCACAGAACCAAAACGAATCGTCAGATTGTCAATGTGAAGCAGCGCCACAGCGCCAATGGTACAGGAGCCCATCCGGCGGCCAGGAATCGGTCACAACCCTGGGAGAAGGCTGGCTCTTCGAAAAACTAAGCCTTCGCCTTTTTCCGCTTGTAATCCTCGAGGCCCTTTTCAAAATCGAGCGATGTTCCGCCCTTCGCAGAAGTCTGCGCGCGAGCGCGCGAGGCCTTGCGCGGCTTCGCCGGTTCCTCGGTCACCGCCACAGGGGCAGCGCCGTCCGCCGCACCCGCCTCCTGGGCCAGGCGGAACGACCGTGGCAGCTGGGATGCAGGGTATTCGATTCCATCGCTGGCCATCTGTCGCGCCGCGCGCGCCAGCAACTCCCGCTTGGCCGTCATACGCCGTGCCGCTGCATCGCGGTCCGCGTCGCTCGCAAATTCCTCGTAGCGCAGAAGGTGAGCGAGCTTGCGATCGAACAGGTCGATCTCTTCGTGGAGGGACTTCAACTGATACTTATCCTGCAGCAGAGCGGACATCGAAACTCCAGCGGCCGAAGCCGATATGTCAGAGAGCGGGGCAAGTCGGCAGAGCAGTTTCCAGCGGACGACTTGAGATGGTCTGAAGGTGGCCTTAAGCAAAAAGAGGGGCCGAACTGGCCCCCCCTTTATCCTGCCGGTCTGCTTTTACAGAACCTGCACGTTCTCAGCCTGCCAGCCCTTCGGTCCCTTCACAACGTTGAACTGGACCGCCTGGCCTTCCTGAAGCGAACGGAATCCGTTGCTCTGAATCGCGGAGAAGTGCACAAACACATCCTCGCCACTGGTCCGGCTCAGAAAGCCGAAGCCCTTGGCATCGTTAAACCATTTCACTGTTCCCTGTTCCATAACTGTTTCCTTTTTCTTTGGAGTGTATCGCTGAACTCTGCGTGGATTTTTTTGCGAGTCAGCGGAACAGCCAGAACAGGCAAGAAACCATTTCGATTTCGACGATCTGCTATAAGTTTAGCATGATGGCCGCGATTTTCCCTCCTAAATTCGGGGCCTGACGCCCATCGTCCCTGCTTTTGCGGCCTGCCATTCAGATCGGCAGAGATTCCGGCGCCCCTTCGAGCAGCTGCTCCGTAATCACCTGAAAGTGATAGCCCATCACGGCCAGGGTCATGGCCGCTCCAAACGAATCGCGGTGTCGAAGCGCCGCGGCTGCGACAAATTTCCAATAGCTGCCGCGCGATTTCCCGAGAATTCCCTGGCGCACCACGGACGTCAGAAATGCCCGTACATTCGCGAAAGTGAAGTTCGATCGATCACGCGGCTGGCAGCGGCTCAGATACTGCCGTACCCGCCGATAATAAGGTTCACTCGCGTAGATGCGGCGTAACACCGATCGATAGCCGTCCACCAACCGCTCCGCATTCATACGGGGAAGGAAGTTGAGATCACAAGCCGTGTTGTTGCCTCCCCCGCTGTCCAGAATCCTGCCTTCGCGCGAAAGCCGCCGAAACAGCTGCGTTCCCGGCATGGCCTGCAATAACCCCACCATCGCTATCGGAATCGCGCTCTTCTGAATGAATTCGACGAGGCGGTCGAAAATGTCTTCCCGATCCGTGTCGAAGCCCAGGATAAATCCGCCCATGACTTCGATCCCGTAGCTCTGGATGATGGCCACGCTGTCCAGTAGATCGCGCCGCGTGTTCTGGTGCTTCTGCGTCGCCGCAAGGCTGGATTCGTCGGGGGTCTCGATGCCCAGGAAAACCGATTGGAATCCGGCCTCCTTCATTAGCTCGAGCAAGGCTGGATCATCGGCAAGGTTGATCGAGGCTTCGGTGATGAAGCGAAATGCCCGGCCGTGCGCCCCCTGCCACGCGCTCATGGCCTCCAGCAGCAGGCGGGCCCGCATCTTGTTGCCGATGAAGTTGTCATCGACGATAAACACCGGACCACGCCAGCCAGCGTCGTACAGCTGATCAAGCTCTGCCAGAACCTGAAGTGCTTCCTTGTGGCGCGGACGGCGCCCGTAAATCTCGATGATGTCGCAGAACTCGCAGTTGAACGGACAGCCGCGGGAGCACTGCACGGTCATAGTGCTGTAGCGATCCATGCGGATGAGGCTCAGATCGGGCAGCGGAGTGCGCTCGAGGCTCGGGCGCTCCACGCTCTGGTAAAGCGGCTGCGCTGTTCCGCGCTCCAGATCGGCGGCAAGGCCGGCGATCAGATCCTCTGCTTCCCCGATGACGACGTGATCGCACTCCAGCTCAGACTGCGCCAGGCTGCTGGTGACGGGTCCGCCCACTACCGTGCGCAGGCCGCGAGCACGGCAGCGGCGAACGATCGAAATTAGCTCACCCTGCTGCACCTGCATGGCGCTGATGAAGGCAACATCGGCCCACGCGAGATCGCGCTCGCGCAGTCGCTCCACGTTCGCATCGAGCAGTCGCTTGTTCCACGAGGCCGGAAGCAGCGATGCCACCGTCATCAACCCCAGCGGAGGCTGCGCGGCGCGCTTGCCCTGAAACGACAGGGCATATCGAAAACTCCAGTAGGTATCGGGAAATCGAGGATAGATCAGCAGGACGTTCAAGGTGCATCTCCACCGGGCCGGGCGGCGGCGGATGATGCAGCGATTTCAGTCTCCCGCTCAGCGCCGTACCGCGTCCCACAATCAGTGTGCGCCCGCGAGGAGGCGCACGCGGCGCCCGTACAAAAACATTACATTGGCCCCTTGCGCAGATACCTGCAACGGAGGCACGCCGCAAATCCCGCAATCCGGGTCGCTACAAGATGCGCAAAACAAAAGGAAGCGGATTGCTCCGCTTCCTTCGGTGCCGAGCCGTCGGAAAGTTACTTCTTGGGCGGCGCGATGGTGTCCTTCGCGGACTTCGCCACACGGAACTTCACGACCGTCTTGGCTTTGATCTTGATCTGTTCGCCGGTCTGCGGATTGCGCCCCATGCGGGCCTTCCGCTCCGCCTTCACCAGGCGGCCCAGACCGGGAATTACAAATACACCGTTCTTCTTCGTCTCCTTGATCGCGGTATCTGCCAGCAGATCCAGAAACGCTGCCGACTGTTTGTTGGTGATTTCAAGTTTCTCCGCCATCTGTCTTACCAGTGCGGTCTTGGTCATCGTTGTTGCCATTTAGTCTTCCTCCTTGTTTTTCTTCGAGGTCGCCGGAGTGAATTTCCGGATATCTCCGGACCCTTCAACCTGCGCAAAAACCAGTATTGACGCGGCTCCGAAAGAACCTACCGCCCTTTACCGTGCGGCTTTCCGCACCGTTTGTCAATGGCAAAACCCGCGTTTCCACAGGTTTTTTGCGGTTTTTCCTGGCATTTGCAAGGAAAACCCGGCTTTTACCCATTTTTTCGCCTGGCGCGCGCTGAAAGCCGCGAACTGCGCGCATTGGAGAAGGCTTTGCTTCTCGGTTCCCTGTTGCGGTGAAGTCTAGTCCTCACGCACCCGCGAAGCAATGAGTGATCAACTGTGCAGCATGCTTCCGCTCCACGATGGACGCCTCCGCTCGGGCCGCGCCAGAGGCGCATTCAGGAAATCCACCAGTGGCGCCGCCGTCCGAAATCGCTTCCCGATCTCCTCCGCCAGCCCTGGCTTCCACGCCGTCTCCGCCGGAAGATGCGCCGTCACGCCCCATTGCCGCCACTTGATCCATTCGATCGCCGGATGTTCGGCGGGAAACCCCTTCGGCGCTCGCGCCAGCGCCATCGGATCGTGAACCGAAAATAATCGCATCAGCTGCCGGTCTTCGAGCAGCCGCTTCCACTCCGAATAATGATCGAGCAACAGGCGGCGGATGGCCAGCAGTTGATCTTTCTCCGGCATGTACACGCCGGCCGCGATCACCACCTCCGTTGCGCCGATATGCATGTAGTAGCCGGCGCCGGAAGTCTTGCTCATCCCGCTGTGCGCCCACCACGCGCCGAGATGGGTTTTGTACGGCGACTTGTCCGCCGAGAAACGTGTGTCGCGATAGATGCGAAACATGCTTTTCGCCGCGGGGCGCATGTGCCCTGGCGCATACTCCACCATGTCGTCGGTCAGCTTCTCGACCAGCCGGAGCATCGGCTCTTTCAGCTCGCGCTCGTACGTTGCCCGGCGCTCCTCGAACCACTCCCGGCGATTGTTGCGTTTCAGACCGCGCAGAAACCGCAGCGCCTCTTCCGTGAAATACGATTGCCGCTTCACTCGGTCATTCTAACGTCCGAAGCCTGTGGATTCGGGCCGCGTTCTATTGCATCGCAACCGGGAAACCCTTCACACTGGAAGTATGGGCCGTTCAACCTTCCCGATCCTCCTGCTGGCCTTAGCGATTGCCCTCGCCGGCGCGTCAAGCAGCTCGGTTGCACAATCGTCGAAGCACGGGATGACGTTCCGCCAGGCGCATCAGATCGCCGTGCTCGTGGCGCGCCATGACAATATCGATCTGAGCGACACTCATGTGGAGATGAACAGCATGGACCTGAGCGCTGATTTTGCTCCGGGATTTTTCAGCTTCATCGTCATACGCGAGAGCAGCACCCCCGGTCCCGACGAGACGTTGCGCCGCTACGCCATCAATCGTCGCACCGGTGACGTGTGGGAGATGACGCTGTGCACGCACTACGATTTCCCCGAACTGGCACGGATGCGGCACACATTCTGCGGACGCAATAGCGTCGACGCCGCTGAAATTGCGAATCAGGGAAAGCACCTCGGCTGCCTGCGGGAGAAGCCCGTTCCGGCAACTTAACGCCCGATCCCGTGAGCTGCGACTCGCGGCCTATCGCGAGGATTTCGGTAGCACCATCATGAAAATGGGTGGCCCACGTCTCGATGCTGAGACGTGGGTTGGCGAAACTCCAACAAGTAACAAATTCTCAGCGACAAGCCACTAGCGCGCGACCCCCGGCGAGCCGAGCTGCCGGACCACACGCCATGCATAGTGAAAACCAGAGAAGACGGTGAGCGCGACCGTCGCGGTCAGCGCCCAGTAACGCAAAGCCACTACCCAGGGCGGCCCGTAGAACTGGCACAGCAGAACAGACGCCAGAGCAAGGATCTGAGCAAGCGTGTTCGCCTTACCGAAGATGCTCGGCTTGAAATTCCGGATCGAGGTAGTTGCGAATAGAATGGCCCCCACCACCATAATTCCCAGGTCGCGCGCAAAAACCAGCACCGTCACCCGCCGCGAGATGAGCGCTGCGTGGTGGAGCACAAGAAAGAGCGTGCTCAACAGCAACTTATCCACCACCGGGTCCAGATACTGCCCCAGCATGGTCCGCTGGTGCAGCAGCCGCGCCAGCAGTCCATCCATGGCATCCGTGGTTCCGGCCAGCACAAACAGGCCGAAAGCCAGCGGGTAGTGCCCGTCCAGCACCGCCAGCACCAGGAACGGCACGATGCAGAGGCGAAGAAAGGTAAGCAGATTGGGAGTCGCCCGAATTTCATTCATCGGATCACACGCGCCGCATCCTGGCTCCTGCTGCAGAAGCGGCGGATCGGCAAAGGACCCATAGTATCGCAGCAACGACGAAAATCCACGCAGAAACCGTGAAGCCGGATCCTTGGGATTCGCCGAAACGCCGGAAGAAATGTGGCTTGGAACCGCCCCGGCGCGGATGCGCCATTCGTCAATCGCCCTGCTATTATGTCGGAAGGCCGTTCCGCCCGCTGTAGGCGCGTAGCTCAGTTGGTTAGAGCGCTACCTTGACACGGTAGAGGTCAGGAGTTCGAGTCTCCTCGTGCCTACCAAATCCCCTTCAAAGTGCAGATGCTCACGGCCGTGACCTCTCCTGTCATGACCCTTCTGGCGTGCTCGAGGAAGTGACCGGCCGCCCCGCCCTGGTCTCGGCATTCAGCTGCTTAACGGTCATTTATGTGTAGAAATAGACCGTTGAGTTAGTTCACACTCTCTATTTGCCATGGGGTGGTCGCGGTACCGGGGCTCGCCTGGCTCGTAAACGCGGTCCCGTTCATCAGCCAGATGTAGATCTGCCCGCTGCTGCCGTTTTGCCACAAGATGTCGGCCTTGCCGTCCCCGTTGTAATCGCCAACGCCATGAATGCCCCACGCGGTTGAAACCGTGCCCGGACTCGCCTGACTCGCTATGGCGGTCCCGTTCATGAACCATGTGTAGAGCTGGCCGGTGCTGCTGTTGCGCCACAGGATGTCGCTCTTGCCGTCTCCGTCGAAATCGCCTGTGCCCTGAACGCCCCATGGAGAGGCAACAGTTCCCGGACTCGCCTGGCTGGCAACTGTGGTCGCGTTCATGAGCCAGATGTAGAGCTGCCCGGTTGTGCCGTTCTGCCACAGAATGTCGGCTTTGCCGTCGCCATCGAAATCACCGATGCCCACCATGCTCCATGGGGAGGCGACGGTGCCAGGGCTCGCCTGGCTGGCAACTGTGGTGCCGTTCATGAGCCAGATGTAGAGTTGCCCGGTTGTGCCGTTCTGCCACAGGATGTCGCTCTTGCCGTCTCCGTTGAAATCACCGACCCCCACAATTTTCCATGGGGAGGCGACAGTACCGGGGCTCCCCTGGCTGGCAATCGAGGTTCCGTTCATGAGCCAGATGTAGAGCAGCCCGGTGGTGC
>Ga0302319_10008217_pt1 | contig 20348 bp, 14 predicted proteins | sample Bog_T0_2_FD_203319 | JGI IMG/M metagenome (GOLD analysis project Ga0302319, IMG submission 203319) | Peat permafrost microbial communities from Stordalen Mire near Abisko, Sweden - Bog_T0_2 | ecosystem: Environmental > Terrestrial > Soil > Wetlands > Peat | place: Sweden: Abisko, Stordalen Mire... | reverse complement strand
TCGCCCTGCTCCAGCAGCGCACCGGCGGCCATCGCGGCATCGACGACTTCGGCGGCCTGCGCAAGCCCGCCCCGGTCTTTGCCGGCCTCATGGGCATCGCGCTGTTTTCTTCGCTCGGCCTGCCCGGACTCAACGGCTTTGTGGGCGAGTTCCTCATCTTCCGCGGCGTCTTTTCGCTCTCCTGGATCGCCTCCACGGTCTCGATCCTCGGCCTGCTGGTCACCGCGGCCGTCATCCTCACCGTGATCCAGAAAGTCTTTGCCGGCCCCTTGCCCGCGCACTGCGAGGGTTTTCCTGACCTGCACACCGGCGAGCGCCTGGCCCTTGCTCCGGTCATCGCCCTCATGCTCCTGATCGGCCTTTTGCCTCAACTGATTGTGAACAGCGTGAACCCAACGGTTCAATACCTGCTCGCGCACTGGAGATTTTAAGAGTGTTAGCCTGGACGATTTATCTCTCCTTTGCCGGTGCATTGCTTGAGGCGCTCTTGCCCAAGGGCAAATCCGCGCCTGCCCGCTGGATGGCGCTGGCCGTCGCCGTCGCCGGCCTGGCCATTGGCGTCGCCGGCTTCGCAGCCGGAATAGGGCAAGGACGCGTCACCCTGATCGACCTGCCCTGGGTCCCCGCCATGGGCATCCACTACCTCCTTGCCGCCGACGGCATCAGCCGCGTCCTCGTCCTGCTCACCGGCCTCGCCGCCGTCGCCGGCGTGCTTTTCAGCTGGAATATCGAGCTGCGCACGAATGAGTTTTTTGCCTTCTTTCTCGCCCTCATCGGCGGCGTCTACGGCGTCTTTTTGAGCTTCGATCTCTTCCTGCTGTTTGTTTTTTACGAGATCGCCATCGTCCCCAAGTACTTCCTCATCGCCATCTGGGGCTCCACGCGCCGCGAGTACGCCGCCATGAAGCTGGCCCTCTACTCCTTCGTCGGCTCGGCCATGGTGCTCATCGGCCTGCTCGCCGCCTACGCCGCATCCGGAAGCCAGTCCACAGGCCTGGTGGCGCTGGCCCACGCCCATCTCCCCGTCAGCTCGCAGATGTGGTTGTTCCCGCTGGTCTTTGTCGGCTTCGGAATCCTCGCCGGCATGTGGCCCTTCCATACCTGGGCGCCCACCGGCCACGTGGCCGCGCCCACCGCCGCCTCCATGCTGCTGGCTGGCGTGGTCATGAAGCTAGGCGCGTACGGCTGCCTCCGCGTCGCCATCGGCCTCTTCCCCCACGGCCTCGACCCCTGGGGATTCTCCATCATCGGCCTCGCCTCCTGGCGCGACGTCTTCGCCCTCCTCGCCATCATCGGCATCGTCTATGGCGCGCTGGTCGCGCTGGCGCAGACCGACTTCAAATTCGTCATAGGCTACTCGTCCGTCAGCCACATGGGCTTTGTGCTCCTTGGCCTGGTCACGCTCAACCAGATCGGCATGACCGGCGCAGTCTTGCAGATGTTCTCGCACGGCATCATCGCCGGCCTGCTCTTCGCCATCGTCGGCCGCATCGTCTATGAGCGCACCCACACCCGCCAGCTCGCCGAGCTTGAAACCATGCACCTCTCCCGGCGTCTGCCTTTCGCCTCCTGGGCGTTCGTGATCGCCGGAATCGCGTCGATGGGTCTGCCCGGCTTCTCCGGCTTCGTCGCCGAGTTGCAAGTCCTCATCGGCGCCTGGATCGCCAAGCCCTGGTGGACGCTGGCCGCCGGCGTGGGCATCGTGGTTGGCGTTGCCTATACCTGGCGAGCGCTTCAGAAGGCCTTCTTCAGCGACACGCCGCAGACTGCCCACGGCCTTGAGCAGGAGCACGCCCATCCCTTTGCCGCCATCACCTGGCCCGAGGTCACCGGAACCGTCCTGCTGGCGGGCGTCAGCCTGGTGGTCGGCCTCTATCCACGCATCCTTCTCGACACAATAGAACCGGCAGTGCGGGCGCTGCTCGCGGGAGGCGGACAATGAACTACGCCGATCTGTTCCGCGTCACGCTTCCGGAGACAGTGCTCGAAATCGCAGTGCTCCTCGTGCTGGTCGTCGACCTCGGCTTCCTCCGCAAAGCCGCCCTCAACGTCCGCCTCGCTGCCGCCGCTGCCCTCGGCGTCGCCGGTTGCGTTGTGTCGCTCGCAGCCGTGCAACTTGAAGGCGTCAGCTGGCTCCGCTTCGGCGCCGGCGGCGATGGGGCCTTACTCGCCACAGGCGGATTCACCTCCGTTGCGCAAAGCGGAATTCTCGTCCTCACCGCGCTCACGCTCGTGCTGCTCTTCGATTCGCTCTTCACCCGGCACATCGGCGAATTTGTAGCCGTGGTGCTGATGGCCGCGGCCGGAGGCCTGCTCATAGCCGCGGCCCAGGACCTGCTGGTCATCTTCATCGGTCTCGAACTGCTCTCGCTCGGCCTCTACATTCTCACCGCCTTCGCCAAATCCTCCGGCAAAAGCGCCGAAGCCGCCATGAAGTATTACCTCTTCGGCGGCATGTCGGCGGCATTCCTGCTCTTCGGCTTCAGCTATCTCTACGGCCTTACCGGCACCACCAACCTGGCCCTGATCCAATACCGGATGACCCTGTCCGGCCCCAGCCCGCTGTTCTACGTGGCGTGGATCCTGGTGGTTGCCGGCCTCGGCTTCAAGATCGCCGTCGTCCCCTTCCATCTCTGGGCGCCGGATACCTACGAAGGTGCTCCAGCGCCAGCCGCCGCGTTCATCGCCTCTGTCTCCAAGGTCGCCAGCTTCGCCCTGCTCATCACCCTGGCCATGAACTGGTGGCTCCGCCCCGGCGGAGATCTCGCCGCCGACGGTCACACGCTCGAGCAGCTGTTGCGCGGCTATTACCGGACCTGGCCGCAACTGGCCATCGTCCTGCTGGTCGCCTCCGCGGCTTCGATGGTCGTCGGCAATCTGGCCGCTCTCGCGCAGTCGAGCGTCCGCCGGCTCCTGGCTTACTCCGCCATCGCCCACGTCGGCTATATCCTGCTGGGCCTGGCCGCTCATCCCGTCTTTACGGGCCAGGGAACTGCCGTCGCCTTCAACGCTGACAGCTTCTTCCCCGAGCTGCACACCATGGGCGCCGTACTCTTCTACGTGCTTACCTACGCTCTCACCACGGTGGGCGCGTTCGGCGTAGTCGCAGTAGTAGAGCGGTCCACCGGCACTGACAAACTCGACTCCTTCCTCGGCCTGCACAAGCGCAACCCGCTTCTGGCCGCCGTGCTGCTGGTGCTCTTCCTCTCCCTCGCCGGCATCCCGCCGCTGGTCGGCTTTTGGGCCAAGTTCAATCTCTTCGCCGCGGTGCTTTCACTGCATGGCGGAGCCATCCCCTTTTCCCTCGTCTGCCTGGCCATCGCCATGAGCGCGGTTTCGCTCTTCTACTATTTGCAGGTGCTCAAGCGGGCCTACGTCATGCAGCCGGTGAGTGAAAGCCGCATCGAGGTCCATCCCATCACCACGCTGGTCCTGCTGGCCATCGCAGCCGCGGTTGTCTTGGTGGGTTGCTTCCCCACGCTTCTGGGCGCGCGGATCGAGGGTTTCTAGAGCAAAACCATGGCCTATGCTCTGGGTCTGAAGACCCCGGCTCGCTCCGCAAACTGTCCTCGACATCGAATCGCAATCCAAAGCTGCCTGCAAAGGCCGGATTCAAGGGGGCTTGCCCGACAGCAGAAGCAGCGAGATTGTGTGAGCTGTCGCATTTTGGTAGTATTACGGCATACATGGTCCGTGCTGCCCAAAGCTCGTCTTGTTGTCGCCCGTCTCACATCTTCGACGGGTGTCCGTTCTAGTCTTCGATCTCCTGCTCAACCGATCCAGACGACAAACCCGTTGCTGAACAGCCGGGTTTGGTCCCACGCGTCGATCCGGCCTTCAGCGTTTCCCTTCGAAACCAAGAGGTCACCATGCAGATCGCCGCGGCAGAAACGCCATCCCCATCAATCCCCGCCAACGCTTCCGTGCCGGAGCGGCTGAGCCATCTGCGGCTGCTGGAAGCGGAGAGCATCCACATTCTGCGCGAGGTGGCTTCGGAGTTTGAGCGGCCGGTGATGCTTTACTCCATCGGCAAGGACTCGTCGGTGATGCTACGGCTGGCCCAGAAGGCGTTCTTCCCTGGGCCGATTCCGTTTCCGCTGATGCATATCGACACGGGATTCAAGTTTGCTGAGATGATTGCGTTCCGCGACCAGATGGCGCGCTCGGTGGGCGCAGAACTGCTGGTGTGGCGCAATGAGGCGGCGATTGCGAATGGGACCAATCCCATTGCGCTCGATACCAAACGCTGCTGCGGACTGCTGAAGACGCAGGCGCTGCTGGACGCCTTGAAGCACTACAACTTCGACGCGGCCTTTGGCGGCGCGCGGCGCGATGAAGAGAAGTCGCGCGCCAAGGAGCGCATCTATTCCTTCCGCGACGGGGCGGGACAGTGGGACCCGAAGAATCAGCGGCCGGAGTTGTGGAACCTGTACAACGCGCGCATTCATCCTGGCGAGAGCATTCGCGTCTTCCCGCTTTCCAACTGGACGGAGATGGATGTGTGGCAGTACATCCACGAAGAAAAAATTCCGGTGGTCGATCTTTACTTTGCCAAGGAGCGGCCGATGTTTGTGCGTGGCGATGGGTTGCTGCCGATCGAGCAGGAGTTTGTGGCGCGGATCGGCGAGCGGCCTGTGATGGTGAAGTCGCGGCTGCGCTCGCTGGGTTGCAGCCCGTGCACCGGGGCCATCCGCTCCGATGCTGAGACGATTCCGGAGATCATTGCGGAGCTGATCTCGTTCAATTCTTCTGAGCGCGCCAATCGTGTGATCGATCACGACCAGGAAGGGTCGATGGAGTTGAAGAAGCGGGAGGGGTATTTTTAGGGACTAGGGATTAGGGAATAGGGAATAGAGAGCCGGGAGGCTGGGTTGACGGTTGCGGAAGTGAAGGACAGGAAGTTCGAGATCGAAGATTTTCTTGCGCTGGAGCGCGGGAAGGATCTGCTGCGCTTTTCCACGGCGGGCAGCGTGGATGACGGGAAGTCGACGCTGATTGGGCGGCTGCTCTACGACACGCAGAGCGTCTACGAAGACCAGGTGCGGTCGATCGAGGGCAAGGGAACCACGGCGCCGGGGCAGATCGATTTCGCGCTGCTGACCGATGGGCTGCGCGCGGAACGCGAGCAGGGAATCACCATCGATGTGGCGTACCGCTACTTCTCCACGGCGCGGCGCAAGTTCATCATCGCCGATACGCCGGGGCATGAGCAGTACACGCGCAACATGGCCACGGGTGCTTCCACGGCCGATGCGGCGGTGGTGCTGATCGATGCGGCCAAGGGCGTACTGGTGCAGTCGCGGCGGCATGCGTATATCGCCTCGCTGCTGCGCGTGAAGCATGTGCTCGTGGCTGTGAACAAGATGGATCTGATTGGCTACGATGAGGCGGCCTTTCGGGCGATTGAGCGGGACTTTTCGCGGGTTCTGGATGAGATTGCAGCGGACACGGGCAATGCTGTTGCGGCAACGTTTGTGCCGGTGAGCGCTCTGCTGGGCGACAACATTGTGCATAGGACTGATACCATGCCGTGGTATGCGGGCCCCTCGCTGCTGGAGCTGCTTGAAGCGCTGCCGCCTGCGCGGGAGACGCACACAGCGCCATTCCGCTTTCCGGTGCAGCGCGTGCTGCGGCCCGACCACACCTTTCGCGGATTCGCCGGACAGATTGCATCGGGCACCATTCACGTCGGCGAGCGGATCGCCGTGCTGCCCTCCGGGCGCAGCGCTGAGGTGGCGCGCATTGTGACCTTTGACGGCGATCTGGCCGAGGCGCATGCGCCGCTTTCGGTGACGCTGGTTCTGAACCAGGAACTCGACATCAGCCGCGGCGATCTCATTGCCGCGGCGGATGCCGTGCCTTCGGTCACGCGGCACATCGGCGCGCAGCTGGTGTGGATGGACGAGCGACCGCTCAAGCTCAACCGGCGTTATCTGTTGAAGCACACCAGCCACACGGTGCCTGCGTTTGTTACCTCCATTGCGCATCGCACCAACATCGCCACGCTGGCGCATGAGGCGGCAGAGACGCTGGAGATGAACGCTCTGGGCGCGGTGCGGGTGGAGCTGTTGCGGCCGATTGCGCTCGACGCGTATGCGGAGAACCGCGGCACGGGCGCGTTCATCCTGATTGATGCGGCAACCAACAGCACGGTGGCCGCTGGAATGATCACTGCTGTCGACGCGGACACGTCGGATGGGGAAGACGATTCGATCGCGGATGCTGGTCCGGTGACGAATGCGGAGCGCGGGGCGCGGTGGGGTCACCAGGGTGGCGTGCTTGCGTTGAATGGGCCAGCGGAGTTGATCAACCTGGTAGAGCGGTCGCTGTTCGCGGCGGGTGTGGTTACCCAGCGCATCGACGCCCGCGACGCGAGGATGGTGCGCGAGCCTGAGCTACTGGCGGCGCTTGCCACGTTGCTGGCTGAGAGTGGATTGCTGGTGCTGAAGATGACATTGAACGAGAGCGAGCCGCTGGTAGCCGAGGTCGGCGACAGGCAGCTAACGCTCGACGGGATCAATCGGAGCGCGGTTCTGGCCGGTGTTTTCCGGCTGCTGCATGAGACACAAATTCTCCACGACACAGAGAGGGCGGGACTCTAGCATGAGCACGATTGCGATTCAGGACGAGGTTGCGGCAAAGCTGGACGTGGTGCGCGCGCTGCTGAAGCGGGAGATGACCGGGCGTGGCGATGTTTGCCTGACCTGCAGCTTTCAGGCCGAGGATGTGCTGCTGACGAAGCTCGCGCTCGAACTCGATGCAGAGATTCCGGTTCTGTTTCTCGACACGGGTTATCACTTCCGCGAGACGTATGAGTATCGCGATCGCATGGCCGCTGAGTGGGGGCTGAACCTGATCAATCTTTTGCCGGAGAAGACGGTCGCCGAACAGGAGGTGGAGCATGGGCTTCTGTTTCAGATCGCACCGGACCAATGCTGCAAGCTGCGGAAGGTAGAGCCGCTGTTCAAGGCCGTGGCCGGATACCGCGTGTGGCTGACGGGATTGAGGCGCGAGCAGGCGAAGAGTCGCGCGGCACTTGAAGAAGCTGCGCCTTTCACTCTGCCCGGAGGCAAACAAGTGCTGAAGCTGGCGCCGCTGGCAAACTGGACCACGCGCGACGTGTGGTATGCGTGCGAGCAGTTTGCGATTCCGCTGCTGCCGCTCTACGAGCGAGGCTACTCGTCGATCGGCTGCGAGCCATGTACTTCGTTACCACTCGATGCCAACGATCCGCGGTCGGGCCGATGGGCCGGCCGCAAGGTGGAATGCGGCATTCACATTGAGGCGCCGGCCACGCAGTAGCGCGGGCGCAGGGAAGCGGAGCGGACCATGCAGTACCTGATCGGATTTGTTATCGCGTTATTCATTGCGCTCACCGGGGTGGGCGCAGGCACTATCACGGTGCCGGTGCTGGTGCTGTTTCTGGGAGTGCCCGCGCCGGTTGCGGTCGGCATCGGGCTGATGTTTGCCACGGCCGTTAAACTGATCCTGATTCCATCGCAAATCCTGCGGAGAAATGTGGCATGGAAGACGCTGGGTTTCATGTTGGCGGGCGGCGTGCCGGGCGTGATCATCGGCTCGCTGTTTCTGCGCCACCTGGTCACGGTGGGATCGCAGAACCTGCTGAATGCGCTGCTGGGCTCGATCCTGGTAACCACGGCTGCCTGGCAGATTGTCAACTCGTTCAAGCCGATGAAGGCCAACGAAGGCGCGCCCGACCGCAGCCCGCTGCTGGCGTGGTTGATGCTTCCGGTGGGTGCTGAGGTGGGATTTTCTTCGGCCGGGGCGGGCGCACTGGGCTCCGCAGCCCTGCTGAGCCTGACGCCCCTGCTTCCCGCGCAGGTGGTGGGCACCGACATCGCGTTCGGGTTCATTATTTCGCTCATCGGCAGCGGGGCGCACTGGTTCTCTCATGCGTCGAACAACGATCTGTTGCTGCATCTGATTGCCGGCGGCGTGCTGGGCGCGGTGACTGGAACGCTGCTGAGCACGCGCATTCCGCGCCGGCCGCTGCGCTTTGCGCTGTGGGTGTGGCTGCTGATTCTGGGCGGGCAGTTTTTGTTCAACAGCTACCAGGTGTGGGCTGCGCCGTTGAAGGATGGAGTGGTGCAGGCCCATACGGCTGGGGGAAAGTAACTCTTCGAGATCGATGGGTTTCAGCTACGGCCGATTGAAGGATGTGCCTTCCCACCCATTTCGCATAAGGCGCGAAATGGATGGGGGACGGAGATTGAAGACGATCCTCAGGTCCTTCGACTCCGCTCGCTGGGACGACCGCTGCTCGGGCGACAGTTTAATTGTTATGCGCTCTGTGGCTCGACGCTAGAAGTGGAAGCGGTAGCGGATCTCTGCGGAGATGAGCCGCGGGTCGTTCATGTGGAAGCCGCCGATGGTGACGGAGTTGTCGAGCAGGACTCGGTGGTTGCTGGCATTGACCACGTTGACGGCAATCTTCCAGCGCTCGCCAATTGCGTGGCCGGCAGAGACATCGAAGGTGGTGTGGACGGGTAGATAGTTGCCGGCGTATGGGCCGTTGTTGGGGCATGTGCTGGGGTCGGTGCAGGCCAGGCCGTTTGTAAATCCTGAGCCATAGTAGACATTCGTCGAAAACCATGTGTGCGCGGGCAGGTTGGCGGTGAAGCCCGTGTTGAGAGTCTCGCGCTGGTCGTGGTCGACGGGGAAGTAGTTGAAGCCGCCGTTGGAGCAGGCCGGGTCGTTGGGGTCGGTGCAGGTAAAGCCGCCGATGATGGCGCCGCGCTGCTCGGCAATCTGGTTGGCGTAGGTAACATGAAGCTGGCCGATGTGAGCCAGCTGCGGGGAGCGCAGGGTCATCTCCCAGGCGCGGACCAGGGCTCCGTTGACGGCGATGGGGAAGTACATGTTGGACTCGCCGAGGTTGGAGTGGTCAAGGAAGTTGTTGACGCGATTCTTGACGGTATCGACGTCGAGGAACCATCCCTTCAGCGGAATCTGAATGCCGAATTGATGCTCTTCATTGCGCTCGCTGGGGATGGGCGTGAAGGTGTTTTCGCCTGAGCCGAGGCTTCCGGCGTAGTTGAGCACCGATTGAGAGACGGTTTGCACCGGCGCGGGCTGAAAGAAGTGGCCATAGAAGCCGCGCAGAACCCAATGTAGTTTGGGAATCTCAACGGTCGCGCCAATGCGGGGATAGGCTGCTGACTCGTTCAACCCCGCATGATAACTGGAGAAGCGCATGCCGCCGAGGAGGGTGAAATACTGACCCAGGCGCAGGTGATCGGAGAGGTAGCCTTCGAAGAGCGCGGCGGCGGCGTTGCCGGGTGTGTTGCACGGGGAATTTGGGGTGAGGCAAACGCTCTGAGCCTCGACGCCGAACAGGTCGTTTTCAGCTTGATAGAACGTGTACAGGCCCCCGGAAAAGTTGTTTGGTCCGGCATCGGCGTGAACGTCTGTCTGGCCGCCGACGTAGTTTGAGCCCTGGTGCCAGGTGGTGGCGACGGGGTTGTCGCTGGCGAGCGAGTCGTAGTTGGCCTGGTTGAAGTGGTAAAAGGGCGCGAAGGAGAACAGCGCCTTGGGCGAGAGGGTGTGGACCCAGTTGGCGATGAGGAAGGAGTCGCGCTCGGTCTGGGCGTCGCGCAGTCCATAGGAGGCGTAGTAGCCGCTGAGCGCCTGCCAGTCGGTCTTGCTGGGATCGTATGGGACATCGAAGTGGTCCTGACGATACTGCGCGTCGAGGCGGAGCTGATCCTTCGGCGTCTGGTTGCGGATCAGCGAGACAAAGCCGCTCTGCGAGTTGGTGGCATCGTGATAGACGGCAGACACCGGCGTGGCCAGGCCGTAGCTGGATCGGCTGCCGGACAGGCTGGCGTACCAGGCGGTTGCGGCGGAGTGGTTGCCGAGCGAGAGCTGCGCTTCGCCGGCGCCGAAGTTGCCGCCGGTGAGCAGAAGCTCGCCTTCGCGGTCGCGCTCGAAGCCATTGCGGGGCAGGACGTTGAAGACGCCGTAGGTGCGATCGCCCACATCGGAGGAGTAACTGCCGCGCTGGGTTTCGAGCGAGTCGATGTCCTTGGGGTCGATTTGCGGACCGACGTTGGAGGCGATCTTGGTGTTGGGCACGGCCACGCCGTCGATCAGCCAGCTGGTCTGATGGCCGCCCCTCATGTGCAGCATGTCGTGGGTCATGTAGGCGCCGGGAACGTAGTCGGTGATCATCTCCATGCCGAGGGTGCGGCTGGCGCCGGGAGTTTCGTCGATCTGCTGGCGGGTGATGAGGGTGGTTGGCGTCACTGAGTCCGACGCGGCGACGGTTGACTCGAGGCCTTCAACAACCACAGTCTGCGATGCGGGCGCGACGGCCAGCGGGATGTGAAGCAGGGGGTTGGTCCCGCTGGCCACGGTGATGGATTGCTCGGCGGTGGCGAAGCCCTTGGCGGCGATGGTGAGGGTGTAGACGCCGATGGGGGTCTGCAGGAGTTCGAAGTTGCCTTCGAAGTTGGTTTTCGCGGTCACCGTGAAAGCGGAGCCGGCGGCTTTGAAGGTGACGTCCGCGCCGGCAATGGGGCGATGCTGGGGATCGTGGACGACGCCGTGCACCGCGGCGAAAACAGTGGCGCGGGCCGGCATCGGTGCGGCCAGGAGCAATAGAAGAATCGGGAGAAGACGGCGCATGAGGGAACAGGTCTCCGAATGGGTGAAGCGATAATGCGAGCGCGGCCGGCTGCTTACATCGCCAGCAGGCTGAGGTATTTTTTCCTCGCTCCAATTGGACGAGAGTGGACGTTTTGTTCGGTGTCTCTGAACAGCTGGCGATGAAGTGTGCGCATTCCCCTGGGGCTAAAGCCCGTACCCTTCATGCCTACGGTCGCAGCAATCGGCGCGAGGGACGTTGCTTCGCAACATCACACCGGAGGTGCAGAAATTCACGAAGGGGAATCGCGAGACTATTCAGAGATTCTGCCAGGAGATGGAGTTGGCGGGAGGGCCGCGGTTCAAGCGGGTGCGGAGATTGCTGAGGCGGGCGGAGGCACGGCTGGCGGCGTGCGAGTGCGGCTGCGCGAGAAGTGCTGGCGGGCACACCGATGAGGCGGCCAGAGCCGGCGGGCTGGGCGCGGTACCGGCGGCGGAAGCTGGGAATGCGGGGCAGGTCGACGGCGCGGTGAGAACCGCATTACGGGATGCGGGGCTGCCGAGCGCGGAGGCCGTCTCCACGGTCATGGCGCAGTGATGGGCTCCATGGCGTCGGCAGCAGGCGGGCAGGCGTGCATCGTCGCTAGCTTCGAGCATGGGCGCAAAAGGGCTCAGCCAGAAAAGCACAATCAGCGAGATGGAGAGCGCCCGTTTCATCCGTGAATATTTCCAGTTGCAGGGATCTGTGTTGCGTGACAGAGGGTGCAAGCCTTCTCCAAATGTAACAGTCTGGAGAGTCTTCCACCGACCGTGAGTTCGTGGAAGGGCGGCGAAGTTATTTTATCGTTCTGGCTCGCTCCACTCTTTCGCCGGAAGTACAAGTTGCTGCTCCTTCGACCCCGGTCGCCACGGCGACCGGGGTCGAAGAAAGCCAGAGAGGATGGGGCACGGGTATCGATGCTTGCGGCCGGATTCGGATCGGAGTTATTCCCTGCCTCCTCCGTTGCCGTCGGCCGGGCGGGAAGCAGGCATGGGCATGGACATGGGTGTGGGCCTGGGCGCCTCGGGGGCCACTGGCGATGAGGGCGTTCCCGGTTGACCCTTGTTCCAGCTGGCGGGAGGCGGGACAACCTGGATGATGTTCATCATGCCCAGATCTTCATGGCCAAGGATATGGCAGTGGAAGACGAAGGTGCCGATGTCCTGGCCGCGGAAGTCGAGCAGGAGCTTGACGCTCGGGTAGGGGTGGCCGGTAACTCCATCCCATCCCGGGACTTCCACCGTGTCGAGATATTGCCCGGTGATGCCTGGGGCCTCTGGCTCGCCGTTAATCCCGAAGTGAGTTTGCGCTTGCACCAGGAAGTGAATCTGGTGGATGTGGAATTCATGGTTTTCGAGCGCATGGTTTTCGACTGTCCACTGTTCCACCGTGCCTTGCGTGGCGGTGATCGCCGGAAGGGCGTCGGGGTTGAAGACCGCTTCCGGCTGGCCGGCCACAACCATGTAGAACTGGGTCTGGTCGGAGTTTTCGTCGAAGTACACCAGCCGCTCGCGGGCAATGGGCGCAACGGCCAGCCCGTTGAAGCGCTGCCATGCGTTTGGCACGACGGAGGCCGAGTTGGAGGCGGATGAACGGGCGAGAACTGCATCCGTGGAAGGAGCATCGCCATGCAATGCAATGTTGAAGATCGGGCGGCTTGGATCGCAATCGCCGTTGGCACCGGTATTGATGCTGGTGGTGACCAGTTGCGCTACCTTGACCTTCGACGAAGGAGTAACGACGACAAATTCGACGCGCGATGCGGGCGGCAGGCGGAAGTGATTCACGGGGATCATGCTGGCCGGCCCGGTGCCGTCCTGCGAGTTGACCGGAACGCCGTCGATGGCCACCAGGAGCAGGGTTTGCGGAGTTTTGTCGAATTGCACTTGCAGGTCGAGGATGGAGTCGGCGGAAGAGTTGGTCACGCGCCAGAGCTGCTTCTCTCCGGGATTCACACTCAGGACTGCCGGCGTGAAGGTCACACGGCCGTTCGGCGGGTCGGGCTGGTAGGAGTCGATGGGGACATTGTTGATGGTCAGATCCTGGTAGGGAACTCCGTTGACGCATCCGCCCGGACCCTCGTCGAGACCCGCCAACTGGAGCTGGTCGCGGATGACGAAGATCTGTTGATGGAGTCCGGCCACGCCAGGCTGGGCATGATTGATTCCATCGATGACGATGGCTCCGGACGCGCCACCGAGCACAGCGGCCTCGGCGATCCCGTGAATGTGGGGATGGTACCAATAAAGTCCCGGAGGCTCGTTGGCGGGGAAGGCGACGTTATATTGAAAGGTCTGGCCGGAGTTGATCACGGTTTTGATGACTTCGTCCTGCCCGCAGACAGGAGAAGTGTTGGTGCCGTGGTAGTGAATGTTCATCGAAGCGGAGTCCATGGCCTTGGCTCCGCAATTGGGCGTCTTGAGCTCCATGGGGTTCAAGCCCGCCGGGGTGTTGTTGGTCACAGTGATGATCAGCCTGTCGCCGGGGGTGAGATGCAGGGTGGGGTTCTCAAGTCCGTTGGGCGTCATGAAACAGTAAAGCGTGCGGCCGGCGCTGTCGACTGTGGTCTGATAGGAGAAATCCACGCTGAGGATGCCGTTTGAACTGAAGAGCGCGGGCGGGTTGAGCACCGCACTGCCGGCGGCAGGCCGGGGACAGGGATTGGAAACGGGCTCGACCGGCGGGGGAGTGAAGGTGGTTTGTGCGCGTGCACAGGCGGGGATTGAAGCGAGCAAGGCAACGACGAGCAATGATTTCCGATACATAAAAGAGGCCCTCTTGGTTTCCGTAGATTTTCTTCGATTGCAGGTGCCGTTCTTGAGTTTACCTGTAGTGGAATGGCTACCCTCCAACCGAAAGGTTGATACCTGTGGGTTGCTATCTTCCACATGCTTATGCAAATGTTTGCAGTTAGCCGCGTGCGGCCCCGTAGGGTGAGAAGGTTGGGGAATGCTGGATACCTTTGCCCGAACCCTGGTATTGCAAAAGAACTGCAAGATTCTGCGTGTTTTAGCTCAATGGGAGGGGTTCAGTCTCTGGTCTGGCGCTTTCCCCTGGACGATTGGTTGCCCCTCACGTTGCGGCTTTTGAGTTGATTTTTGGAGCTACCTGAATAGTCTGCAATCGCCGGGCCACTCTATCTTGGTGAGGACGACAAGCGGCGGTCAGGTATCATCTCCCAAGGGAACCGGGACCACGGAAGAGAGACCAGTGGACCCCAGGTCACGGGCGCCGGAAATCAGATTCAATGCGCATATCATGAGGGAATGACTGTGTCGGAAATAAGGGTTTCCGTATCGCCGCAACAGGTTTCGGCGCTGGCAGCAAAGGAAGCTCGCATCGAGCGGCCGCTGCGCATTGCGCTGTTTGGTTTTGGGACGGTGGGCAGTTCGGTGGCGCGGATTCTTGTCGAGTCCAAGCCACGGGGGCTGGAGCTGTCGCATGTGTTCAATCGTGGCGTGGCGCGCAAGCGCGTGGATTGGGCCGGCCCGGGCGTGACCTGGAGCGAGGACGCGGACGCGGTGCTAGCTGCCGACGTGGATGTGGTGGTGGAGCTGGCCGGCGGGCTCGATCCGGCGGGCGGCTGGGTGCGCAAGGCACTCGAGTCCGGCAAGAGCGTGGTCACGGCGAACAAGAAACTGATTGCGTTTCACGGCGTGGAGCTGGAGCGGCTGGCCGCGGCGCACGGCGGGCACCTGAAGTATGGCGCGGCGGTCGCGGGCGGCATTCCAGTGATTCCCGGCCTGGAGCAGGGGCTTGCCGGCGACAGGTTGGAACGAATTGAAGGAATTCTGAACGGAACCTGCAACTTCATCCTGAGCAAGATGGAGGATGGGGCGGACTACGCGGCGGTGTTGGCTGAAGCGCAGAAGCTGGGCTACGCGGAGGCCGACCCGACCGAGGATGTGGGCGGGTTTGACGCGCGCGCCAAGCTCGCGATCCTGATGCGGCTGGCGTTGCGCGTGGCCGTTGACCCGGAAGAGATCGTGCCGCGGCCGATTACGACCATCACGGCGGTCGATTTCAGCTATGCGCGGGACCTGGGGTGCACCATCCGCCAGGTGGCCCGCGGCGAAAAATCGGCAGGGCAGGTGGCGGCGACGGTGGGGCCTATGCTCGTAGCGGTGCGCTCGCCGCTGGCCTGGTCGCGGGGCACAGAGAACATGGTGATCCTGTCTGGCCACTATGGTGGCGATGTGGTCTTCTCCGGCCATGGGGCGGGCGGGCATCCCACGGCTGTGGCCGTTGTCAGCGACCTGCTGGCGCTGGCGCACGGATCGCGGCGCGTCGAGATTCCCTCAACGCCGGCAACGGTGAGCGGGGAATTCGAGGTGCCGCATTACATCCGCTTCCTGGTCAAGGACCGGCCGGGGATTGTGGCCGCAATTACCGGCGCACTGGCCGAGCAGCAGATCAACATCCGCGCCATTGTGCAGAAGCCGGGCTACCCGGCGGACGCGCTCCCGTTTGTGGTGACCGTGGAGCCGTGCAAGTCGTCGGCGCTGAAGAAGGCGCTGGAGCGGATAAGGGTTTTGGACTGCATGATTCTGGAGCCGCTGGATTTGCAGATGCTGGAGTAGGGGCACAGAGATCAGGAGTCAGAGATCAGAGATCGGTCTTTCGTGCTTTCCCAGATCTTAGACGCGAAGCCTGGGCACCTGGCGCGGTTGGCGAGTCTGAAGTTTCGATGCGGAGGCGGGTGATGATAGGGACCATTTACAAGTGTGAGATATGCGGGGAAGAGAGCGACAATCCGATGCGCTGGATTGTCATCCACTGTAGCGATGCACAGTTGACGATCTTCAAATGGACAGCCGAGGCGGCCAATGCGCCGCACGCGCGGCACTATTGCGGCGAGGCGCATGCTCAGGTATACCTGAGCCGGTGGTTTGAGTCATACTGCGGGTGATTGAGGTTCTTCGGCGTGCCGTGGCGGACAGAACGCTTTCGCGGCAGGCAGAGGAGACAGAACTGAGGAACGAACGCAGGCGGGTGGTGTGCGTCCGGGAGCAAGAGACTTGAGGCGTCGATTCGTTCTCCGCGATCTACGCAAGGTGTAGAGGGAAAGATGGGCGAAGCAACTGGGCACGGGAAGGCGCTTGCTTACCGTGCGGACATCGATGGCCTCCGGGCCGTAGCCGTGCTGAGTGTGCTCGCGTTCCATATGAAGACTCCCCATGTTCCGGGGGGGTATGTGGGCGTGGATGTTTTTTTTGTGATCTCCGGTTATCTGATCAGCTCCATTGTCTTTTCCGAGATCGCAGCGCGGCGCTTTTCAGTCGTTTCCTTCTATGAGCGCCGTATCCGGCGCATCTTCCCGGCGCTGTTTGGAATGCTGGCCGGGGTCAGCGTTCTGGCGCTGATCTATCTACTCCCGAAGGAGTTGGTCGACTACAGCAAATCCATGCTGGCGGCCACCAGCTCGGTTTCAAATTTCTACTTCCGGCAGCACTCCGGATATTTCGATTCGCCGCTCTCGAAGCCTCTGCTGCATACCTGGTCGCTGGCGGTGGAGGAGCAATTCTACTTCACATTTCCCATCTTTCTTGTCCTGGTGCGCCGCTGGTTTCCCCGGCGGTTGAATGCCGCTGTCGTGGTGCTGTTCCTTGCTTCGCTGCTGGGCAGCGCAGCCGTCGTGCACCGCGACCAGAGCGCTGCGTTCTACATGCCCTATACGCGGGCGTGGGAGCTGTTGATGGGGACGATCCTGTCCCTGGGCATGTTTCCGCGGCTGCGTGCAGCATGGCTGCGGAATCTGATCGCTCTCGCGGGGCTCGCCATGATTGCCGTTTCTGTTCTTTTGTATACCAACTTTACGTTGTTTCCGGGGTTCAGCGCGCTGCTGCCCTGCCTGGGCGCGGCGCTGATCATCGGAGCCGGGGAATCCGGTGGGTCGCTGGTAGCGGCGGGGTTGTCCTGGAGGCCGGTGGTCTTCGTGGGGCTTATCTCCTATTCGCTTTATTTGTGGCACTGGCCGGTGATCGTGTTCCAGCAGATGAGCGGGTTGATGCGCGCCGGTTCCGTTGCGCCTGCGCGCTTCGCAATCCAGATTACGCAGGGCCGTTCAAACATCGCGTTCGAGCTTGTAGCGTCGCTGATCCTTGCAACCCTGTCGTGGAGATTTGTGGAGCGGCCGTTTCGATCCGGACCATTGAAGCTGAGCGGCCGGCCGCTTTTCCTGCTTGCCGGAACCACGGTATTTGTCTTTCTGGGAATCGCGGCAGCGGTCATTTGCCTGGGCGGATTGAAGAGCCGGTTTCCTGCGGAATCTCTCCGCCTTGGGGACTATCTGGATGATTTGAAAGACGACGTGGCGATGCGGGAAGGGAGATGCTTCCTCGACAGCGAAAGCCACTTCGAGCACTTCAAGCGCGGTCCATGCCTGCGGCCAGACCCGGCAAAGAAGAACTACCTTCTCCTCGGAGACAGCCACTCCGCTGCGCTGTGGTCGGCGCTGGAATCGTCTGTTCCGGACGCCCATTTTCTGCAAGCGAATGCGAGCGGCTGTATGCCGCTGGTGCGTGGCCCGGGCACGGCAAACTGCCGCAAGATGATGGACTTTATTTACGACAGCTATCTGCCGTCGCACCCGATTCAGGGGCTCCTTCTGGAGGCACGCTGGGAAGAGCACACGATGGGTGGACTTGGCGAAACCCTCGCCTGGGCATCGCAGCATCAAGTGCCCGTGATCCTGCTCGGGCCGGTGCCGGAATACGACGCGCCCCTGCCGCGCCTGCTGGCTTACGCGGTTGCATGGAACAGGCCAGGCCTGGTCGGCCAGCATCGGATGGCCGATGGAGCGCTTCTGGATGCGGAGATGGAGCGCAGGTCAAGGGACGAGTGGCACGTGCCCTATGTATCCGTGTATCAGGCCATCTGCGACAGTGATCGTTGCATGGAATTCGCCGATGCGGCGAGCACCATTCCGTTGATGTCCGATACCGATCACCTGAACCGGTTCGGCTCGCTGACGATCGTGCAACGTCTACTCGCCAGCGGGAAACTCAGATTCAGTGGTTTGGAATACCCCGTGCAGCCGATCTTGCCCATTGCGCCGAAGTGAGAAGCCTCGATATCCGCAACTCCAGTGCGTATGGACCTAGCTCTTGGCGGGCCCGGTTGACTCGCGGATGACCAGTTCCGGAGCCATGACGATCTCAGCCGGGTATTCCTTCTCGCCGCTGGCGATGCGCTCGAGCAGGATCTGCGCGCCGCGCCGGCCCATCTCCACAAGCGGTTGGCGGACGGTGGTGAGCGAGGGCATGGCGTAGGCGGCGGACTGGATATCGTCGAAACCAACCACCGAGACGTCGCCTGGAACGGAGAGCCCGGCGTCTTTGAGCGCGCGGATGGAGCCGATGGCGGCGATGTCGTTGAAGCAGAAGATGGCGGTGAAGTCGCGGGTCTTCTCGAGCAGCGCCTGCATGGGTTTGTAGCCGATCTCGGGGGCCATGGGGTGATAGTTGTGCTTCATCGACCAGCCGGCCGAGTCGATGCGGATGACCAGAGCGGGGTCGATCTTGAGACTGATTTCTTTGGCGACTTTCTGGATTGCCTCCCAGCGGAATTCGGAGTCGGGGATGGCATGCGGGCCGCGCATGAAGGCGATGCGGCGATGGCCGAGCGCGACCAGGTGCGCCAGCGCCTGCTCCACGGCGGTGTGGTGGTCGAGGACGATGTTGGTGACGCTCTTGACCGCACTGTGCGCGGAGATGGCGACCACCGGGACTGGCACATCAATCTTGTCGGCGGGGGTGTTGAGCAAGAGAAATCCATCCACGGCGCGCTCCACCAGCATGCGCGGGTACTTCTCGATGAGGTCGTGGTTCCAGTCGTGGCAGGCGGTGAAGTAGAAGTAGTGGGCAGCGGTCAGCTCCTGTACCACGCCGCTCATCACGCGGGTGAAGTAGCCCTCGCTGAGGTCGGGCGCGAGCACGCCGACGCTCATGGATTTGCTCTGGCGCAGGGAGCGGGCGAAGTAGTTGGGCCGGTAGTTGAGGCGCTCGGCTGCCTCGGTGACGCGGTTGCGTGTCTCCGGCGGAATGGAGCGGGCCGAGGGGGAGTTGTTGAGGACCAGAGAGACGGTGGTCTGCGACAGGCCCAGATACTCGGCGAGCATGCGGAGATTGACGTGGCCCGGCGGGGTCGAAAGCGTTCCCTTTGCCATGCTGGAGTTGTAACACGTTTCCCGTGAAGGGGAAACCGTCTTTCCTGTGTAATATATCGATTTTCCTGGGGTAGTTGGGGTCGTGGTTTCCCACCCATTCCGCAAAGGACGCGGAATGGATGGGGCACCGACAATGGAACGCGTTGAAAGCACGTAAGTTACAGATTCTAAAACATCATAGAGCTCCAAGAACCCCATAAAGCCCACGGTAGTAGCACAAATTAGCACAAAATCCCCGGACCGCGTCTTCGGCTGGTTTCTCAGTTTGCAGGCCTTTCGGTCCGTCCATTCCGAACTAACCCACCCGGTGAGGTGCGGGGTGCTAACCAACCCCTCTAACCACCACTAGTGTCCGGATAGCCGGTTACTCGCTCAGTATGGCTATGACGACTGGGGCGTGCGAGTTATCGATGTGCACCGGAGGCAGCCGCCGGGTTTGTTGGATCGATCAGGCATGGGCAACCCTTCGAGTTTTGGCTCATCTCGTTCCTTGAACACATGGGCAACCCGCCTTCCAACCCCTCATCCCTTGCACAAGAGTCATCAATGACATAGAACAGCGCAACGGGAATCCCATTTTCTTTCATGTTTTCATGGTCACTGTATGGCTTAAGCGCGATGATTTCAGATAAGCCGTTGACAACGACAATCTCGTCATAAAGAGGAAGATACGAAGGATGTTCCGTTTTGCCGTTTACCTCTCCCAGCTTTTTCCCGTTCCTGTCTCTTGATATAAATTTCGCGTAAGGCCACGGTACAGAGTAGAGGTTCAATGTGACTGATACGTCATTGCGCGTAAGTCCAGGGGGGACTGTACTCCAGCCAGGCAGTCTCGAATCATCTGCAAGTTGAAAGGATGACTCTGGAAAGTACTCGCATCCCTTAATTGCCAAAGCAGAGAGAGTGACGAAAGCCACGATTCCGAGAGCAAGACGGTCAAACTTCATAAGACGTAATCCTCACTTCTAGATGGCCTTTCAAGCATATCAATGTGGGATTGTCGTCGCTCCGGCAGTTACCCTGAAGCAAATGCAGATCCTTCCTCGCTGCGCTCGTCAGGATGACAGTGCGCATGCTGGGTTAGCGCGGTCAAATCGGGATAGTTGGCCTATCGTCGGCTACTCGGCAATTACTTCGTGTTAAACGGAGTTGCCCTTAATGGTGTAGCACAAAACTAGCACAGAAACTTAAGCGTGATTGTCGAAGCATTCATTTTAAGGTGCTTATAGCGAATTCGTGAAGTGGGGCACCCAAGCTTGGAGTCCGACCGACTTTACTCCGCAGCGATCTGGTTGACGCCGGGATTCAGCGGGGTGGTCTTGCCGTTGTAGAGAAAGGTGCCGGTGAGCGTGCCGGGCAGGATGATGGTTCCGGTGAGGCCAGAATCACTACTCGCGCCATTGCGGTGAAAGTCGACCTTGATGTCGCCTTGGGGGTGCGGGTAGGTTGCGGTAACCGAGGGCAGCGAGCCGAGGTGCGGGGCGATGCGGACGGTGGCAAAGCCGGGGCTGGCGGGCTCGATGCCGGCGACCAGGG
>Ga0302319_10008216_pt1 | contig 20350 bp, 17 predicted proteins | sample Bog_T0_2_FD_203319 | JGI IMG/M metagenome (GOLD analysis project Ga0302319, IMG submission 203319) | Peat permafrost microbial communities from Stordalen Mire near Abisko, Sweden - Bog_T0_2 | ecosystem: Environmental > Terrestrial > Soil > Wetlands > Peat | place: Sweden: Abisko, Stordalen Mire... | reverse complement strand
GAACGAGGCGGTCTACAGCGGCGATGTCGATGCCAACCTGTTCCAGCACGGCACCTATCTGGCGCTTCAAAACAAGCAGCGCGGTTACAATCTGGTTCAGGTCGACAAGGTCGGCGTGATCGCACCGGTCGGGTTGTTCTCCAAGAAGATCAAAACTCTCGACGAGATCAAGTCCGGCGATACGGTCGCTATACCAAATGAGCCGTTGAACGGCGCTCGTGGTCTCATTCTGCTTGAGCGGGCCGGTCTGATCAAGCTGACACCCGGCAAGGGATTTTCCGTCAGCCACCTGGATATCATCGATAATCCAAAAAACCTCAGGATTATCGAGCTGGATCCCGCGCAGACCTACCGCTCGCTCGACGATGTGACGTTGGCCTTGGTCAACATCACCTATCTGATCCCGGCCGGAGGCGATCCGAAATCCGCCCTGATCATCGACCGGACCGTCGACGATGGATTGGTTCTGCGCTTTACCGCGCGACCGGACAAGAAGGATGATCCGCGATTGCGGACCCTGATCGAGGTTTTCAAATTGCCTGAAGTCAAGCAGTTCATCGAGCAGAAGCTCCCGGCCTTCATCCCCGCGGGTTTTGACGCCTAGCGACATGGTCCTGTAACGCGCACGCTTCTTGGACGTCGTCATGACATTAACCGGGCAGAAGCTTCCGATCCTCGATCTCAGCCAGTTTGGTTCCGACACATCGCAGCGTGCCGCGCTCCTCGCGCGCCTGCGCGAGGCAGCGCGGGGGCCGGGTTTTTTCTACCTGGTCGGTCACGACATTGGCGCCGATACCATGCGCGAGGTGCTGGCTGTTTCGCGTCGCTTCTTTGCATTGCCGGAGCAGGACAAACTCGACATCGAAATGATCCATTCGCGGCATTTCCGCGGCTACAACCGCGCCGGCTTTGAATATACCCGCGGGCAGCGGGACTGGCGCGAGCAGGTTGACATCGGCGCCGAGAGCGAGGCGTTACCGTTTGATCCTGCGGCGCCAGCCTGGACGCGGCTGCAGGGGCCGAACCAATGGCCGGCAGCGCTGCCGGAACTGAAGCCTGTGCTGTTGCGCTACCAGGCCGAGGTCACGGCGCTCGCGATCCGGGTGCTCCGTGCGTTCGCGACCGCGCTCGGACAGCGTGAATCAATCTTCGAGCCGATCTATTTGCCTGCGCCCAATCAGTTGCTGAAGATCATTCGCTATCCCGGTCGCGGCCTCGACCATGGCGATCAAGGCGTCGGCGCGCACAAGGATTCCGGGTTCGTTACCATCCTGCTTCAGGACGAGACCGCGGGGCTTCAGGTGGAGGGCGACGATGGCTGGATCGATGCGCCGCCGCTGCCCGGCTCGTTCGTGGTCAACATCGGCGAGATTCTGGAAACCGCCTCGAACGGCGTGCTGCGCGCCAATGTGCATCGGGTGGTGTCGCCACCCCTGGGAAGCGACCGCCTGTCGGTCGCGTTCTTTCTCGGTGCGCGGCTCGATGCGACGGTCCCTCTTCTTGCACTTTCGCCGGAACTGACCACGCTAACGCGCGGCGTGACGCAGGATCCGCTCAATCCGCTGTTTCGGGACGTCGGCCGGAATTACCTGAAGAGCCGGCTGCGCTCGCATCCCGATGTCGCGCGCCGCTACCACGCCGACCTTTTGGAGAGCGAACCTCCATCACCTGAACCGGCCGCAGCCTATTAAGGGCGGACAACCGCGGGCAGGCACCAGCCCGATCAATCAAGGGAGAATGCAATGCCTTTCGAGACCAAGAACTTCGAAACTCTCGCCCTGCATGGTGGATCCTATCGCGCCGATCCGGCCACGGGCGCGGTGGCCGTACCGATCTATCAGACCACCTCGTTCCAATTCCAGAACACCGATCATGCCTCGCGGCTGTTCGCGCTCGAGGAAATCGGGCAGGTCTATACCAGGATCAAAAATCCGACCCAGGATGTCTTTGAGGAGCGGCTGGCGGCGATCGAGGGCGGGGTCGGCGCGCTGGCGCTGGCTTCCGGCCAGACGGCGTCAGCGTTTTCCATCTTCAACCTCGCCCAGGCCGGCGACAATGTGGTCTCCTCGACCGACCTTTACGGTGGCACCTGGACGCTGTTTTCGCAGACGCTGAAGCAGTTCGGCATCGAGGTCCGCTTTGTCGATCCCAGCGATCCGGAGAATTTCCGCCGGGCGAGCGATGCCAGGACGCAGGCCTACTATGCCGAGACGCTGCCGAACCCGAAGCTGAACGTGTTTCCGATCCGCGAAGTGGCCGACATCGGACGCTCGCTCGGCATTCCCCTGATTCTCGACAACACCGCTTCGCCGTTGATTGCGCGGCCGTTCGAACATGGCGCGGCGATCGTGGTCTATTCCACCACCAAATATATCGGCGGCCATGGCACCAGCATCGGCGGCGCGATCATCGATGGCGGCAAGTTCGACTGGGAACAGCATGCCGCACGCTTTCCATTGCTGACGCAGCCGGATCCGGCCTATCATGGCGCGATCTGGACCGAAGCCGCCAAGCCGTTCGGTCCGATCGCCTACATCCTGCGCGCCCGCGTCAAGCTGCTGCGCGACCTCGGTGCATCGATCGCGCCGCAAAATGCCTTCCAGTTCATCCAGGGGCTGGAGACGCTGCCGCTGCGGCTGCGCCAGCACAATGAGAATGCGATCAAGGTCGCCGATTTCCTTTTCAAACAGCCGTCGATCTCGAATGTCATCTTCCCCGGTCTGCAGAGCGGCGAGAACCGCCGTCGTGCCGACGCCTATCTCAGGGGTGGCTATGGGGCCCTGGTGGGGTTTGAACTGAAGGGCGGGGTCGAGGCGGGTCGGCGCTTTATCGACGCGCTGCAACTTTTCTATCATGTCGCCAATATCGGCGATGCGCGCTCGCTGGCGATCCATCCGGCCTCCACCACCCATCAGCAACTGACCGAGCAGGAGCAACGCGCAGCCGGCGTTACGCCAGGCTATGTGCGCCTCTCCGTCGGTATCGAACATCCGGACGATATTCTGGCCGACTTGAAACAGGCGCTCGACCAGGCCGAGGCGCTGGTCCGTGATGGATCGGCCAAGAAGGCAGCGTAGGCATTCAGCAAAGGAGGTTGCAATGGTTCAATCGACGGGCTCACAAGGCGTTTCACGGCGGACTGTGTTGAAAGCGACGGGGGCTGCCGGCATTGCCGCATCGGCTGGAGCTTTGGTCAGCGGCCTCTCGGCGCCCGCGGTCGCAGGTCCCGCTCCCAAGATCCGACTGGCCTGGACCGAGGTGGCGGCGTGTCATTCGCCGCTCGGCTTCGGGGTCGCCAAAGGCATCTACGCCAAGCATAACCTGGACGTCGAACTGTTTTACCAGGGTGCCAGCGGTCAGACCCTGATCCAGGCGCTCGCCACCGGCAAGGCCGATGTCGGCGCGGGTCTGATCGGTGACTGGTTGAAGCCGCTGGAGCAGGGTTTCGACGTCAAGCTGTTTGTCGGCTCGCATGGCGGTTGTCAGCGCCTATTGGCTTCACAGGCATCCGGCATCACCGACATCGCCGGCGTCAAGGGCAAGACGATCGCGAGCTATGACGTGGTGTCGCCGCCGAAAGTGGCATTCCAGGTGACGCTGGCCAAAGCGGGCATCGATCCGGAGACCGACGTTACTTGGAAGGTGGTGCCGTTCGACCTGGTCGGCGAGGCCGTCAATCGTGGCGACGCCGACATCGCGGCGCATCTCGATCCCTGGGCCTATTCCATCGAGAAGAAGTTCGGCTTCATCAAGCTCGCCGATACCCAGACCGGGGTCTATGAAGGCCACGCCTGCTGCGTGCTCGGCGCCAACGGACCCTTCCTCGGCGCCAACAAGGACGCGCTGCGCCGCCTCGCGGAGGCGAATATCGAGGTGCACGACTATACGGCTGACCATCCCGACGAGGTGGCGAAGTGGTATTTCGACACGCTGAAGCCGCCGGGGCTGACGGAGGCGGAACTGACCGAGATCCTCGGTAAGCTGGTCTATCATAATCACCCCGTCGGGCAGCCACTGGTCGACCAGATCCGCAAGACCGCCGAAGACCTAAAGCTCGTCAAGGTGCTGGATTCGACCACCGATCCCAAGGCCTTCGCCGAGCGGGTCACCGTCAACCTGCTGGCATGAGATCGCTGACATGAGCGAGGCGGTCCAGGCTTTTGACGGCGATACAGCCCCAAAATCGTCGCTTGATTCATCCTTCGGGTTCCGCGGATGGTGGCGAGACGGGTTGTTGGCGGCGATCGCCTGGGCAGCAGCGGCGGGAATCACGATCGGCCTTCCGGACGTGGTGCCTTGGGGCAGCGCGGGGTTGTTCGCGACCTTGACCGGTCTAGCGGCGGCAGCGTTCATCGCGCTGTCGTTCGTCGCGCACCGATTGGGGCGGTTCGGGAGCCTTGTCAGCCATTATGGACCGTGGTTCATTGCCGTCGGTGTCTGGCTGGCGCTGTGGGAGCTGATCACGGCGAAATCGGGCTGGCTTCCCAAGCCGTTCTTTTCGCCGCCGCATGGGCTTTTGAACGTCTATGTCGTCGACGGTCAACGGCTCCTGATCTGTATCGGCTATACGTTACGGCTGTGGTCGCTGGGCTTTCTATCCGGCATCATCGTGGGCTACGCCGGCGGTGTGGCGCTGGGCTGGTCGAAGCGGTTCAGCTATTGGGGCATGCCGATCCTGAAGCTGATCGGGCCAGTGCCGGCGACCGCCTGGATCCCCTGCACCTTCTATTTCTTTCCGACCACGTTCCAGGCGAGTATTTTCATCGTCGCTTTGGCGTCGGGCATTCCGGTCGCGATCCTGACGGCTTCCGGCGTCGGCTCGGTCAGCCGGGCCTTCTATGATGTCGGTCATATCCTGGGCGCCAGCAATTGGTACCTGATCCGTAAGATCGCAGTTCCGGCGTCGTTACCCCATGTCTTCGTCGGTCTTTTCATGGGGTTGTATTATTCGTTCGCGGTCTTGGTGGTGGCTGAGATGCTCGGCGCGAAATACGGTCTCGGCTGGTATGTGCAATTCCAGACCGCCTATTCGGGCTATGCCAATGTCTATGCCGCGCTTCTGATCATGGCGGTGCTTTGCGCCGGCATCGTCCGACTATTATTTGTGGCTCGCGATCGGCTGTTGCGCTGGCAGAAGGGGTTCATCTGATGAGCGTCAGCGCAGCGCCTGCCCGGGTTGATCGTGCTTCCGCGCCTCGTGGCAGCATCGCCGTCGAAATCCGCGGCGTCGGCCATCAGTTTGACCTGTCAGGTTCAAAGATCGAGGTCCTCGATAACGTCGACCTCAGCGTTCAGCCCGGCGAATTCGTAGCATTATTGGGACCTTCCGGATGCGGGAAGTCGACGCTGCTGCGGCTCGTCGCCGGTCTCGATGCGCCGACGCAGGGCACGATCCTGGCCGATGGACAGCCGATCCGCAAGCCGGATCCCTCGCGTAACCTGGTGTTTCAGGATCCGACCCTGTTTCCCTGGGCGAGCGTCTGGCACAATGTCGCCACCGGTCTCGACGTGCGCGGGGTGTTGAAACGCGAACGGGCCCGCGTCGACGACGCGCTGGCACTCGTTAACCTGACCACCTTTGCGGATGCCTTTCCGCACCAATTGTCCGGCGGCATGGCGCAGCGCGCCTCGCTGGCGCGGGCGCTGGTCAACGATCCCGCGCTGCTGCTGCTCGACGAGCCGCTCGGCAAACTCGATTCGTTGACCCGTCTGACCCTGCAGACCGAGCTCGTCAGCCTGTGGCAGCGCAATGGGTTTACGGCGCTGCTGGTCACCCACGATGTCGAGGAGGCCTTGCTGCTCGCCTCGCGTATCATTGTGTTCAGTGACAGGCCGGCGCGGATCAAAGCGGAATTCCGCTTTGAAAAAACCTATCCGCGCCACCGCGATGATGCCGATCTGGTCGCTCTGCGGAAGCGCATCCTCGGCACTCTCGGGCTCTCGACGTGAGGGCGCGATGAAACGCCACACTGCATTGCTGCTGCCGATCGGCGCTGCCATCGTGCTGGCCGCGATCGGCTGGTGGTGGGTGACCTACCGTGACGTCATTCAATATGCCTATCTCTCGACCGGCGAGGCCAGCATCTGCCTGGTCGTCCGATCGGATATTTGCGAGCTGGCCCGCTCGTTGTGCAACGGCGCCCATCCCGCGGCGTTTGCCAAGTACTGGTGGGGAACATTCTGGATCGGCGTGGTCGCGGCATCGATCAGTCTGACATTCGGCGATCGGCGACGCGCCTGAAGGGCTCAAGAGAGGCGGATATGAGCACGATCTCAACCAGTCAAGTCGAGAAAAGCGCCGGCGAACCGCGGGCTGGTCGCGCGGCGCACCGCATACGGTCTGACGCTGAGGCTATTGAGATTGCCAGGCGGCTTGCTGGCGAGTTTGCCAAGGAGGCCTCCGAACGTGACCGCGAGCGGCGACTGCCGGTGGTCGAACTCGACCTGTTCTCTCATAGCGGGCTGTGGGGCATCACGATTCCCAGAACTTATGGCGGCATCGGCGCGTCCTTTGTTACCGTGGCGGAGGTAATCAAGAGTATCTCGGCGGCAGACCCCTCGCTCGGACAATTGCCGCAGAACCATCTGGCGGCGATCGATGCCATTCGCGTCTCGGCCAGCGAGGCGCAGAAGCAGCTCTGGTTTCGGCGGGTATTGGAAGGCTATCGTCTCGGCAATGCCTTTTCGGAAGCAGGCAGCCGGCATGTCGGCGCCTTCGAGACGCGGCTGACCCGCGACGGCGACGGCTACTTGGTCAATGGCGAGAAGTTCTATGCGACCGGCGCGCTGTTTGCAGATTTCATCCACATCGGCGCCGTTGACGAGAATGGCAAGGTGAACCTAGCGATCGCGCCTCACGATGCACCGGGGCTGACGATCACTGACAATTGGTCCAGCTTTGGTCAACGCACCACCGCCAGCGGCAGCGTTCGCATCGACAATGTCAGGGTCGGGCCTGAGGCCGTCATCCCGGCCTATCTGGGGGCCGATCATCCGTCCTCCAACGGCGCGGTCTCGCAGCTCATCCAGGCTGCCATCGACGCCGGAATCGCCCGCGGGGCGATCGAGGAGACCATCAGCTTCGTGCGCCACCGGAGCCGGCCGTGGATCGATAGCGGCCAGCAGCACGCCTCCGACGATGTATTTTCCATTGCCGCGATCGGTGACCTGCAGGTCAGGCTGCACGCCGCCGAAGCGCTGCTCGAACGGGCCGGTCGCGCCGTCGATGCGATCCTCGACCGTCCGACCGCGGACAGCGTGGCCGCGACCAGCGTCGCAGTCTCGGAGGCCAAGATATTGACCACGGAGATCGCCATCCTGGCCACCAACAAGCTACACGAACTGGCTGGTACGCGTTCGACACTGGAGCAGTATAATCTGGACCGGCATTGGCGCAATGCGCGCGCCCATACCCTGCACGACCCGGTACGCTGGAAATATTTCCATATCGGCAACTACGCGTTGAACAGCGTACGGCCGCCGAGCCATGCCTGGAATTGATTATAGTAATAGTTCAATGTCACCGCGTCATTGCGAGCGTAGCGAAGCGCAGCTGTAGTATGGGTTGAGCACTTGCGAAACCCATCAGCCACTGGTGCTTGATGGTGATGGGTTTCGCTGCGCTCTACCCATCTTATAGATTATAGATCGTCTGCATGGGATCGCTCATCGATCCATCAACATCTCATCCTGACGATGACATGCTCTCCCGCGCACGGCGGAACACGCCTTCCATCAGCCAGTGCTCGTTTGGATACTGGCCCTGCCATTCATCCCATCCGGAATGGCGCCGGTATTGGCCGAGAAGACCGGAGGCGAGGATCATGGCGGGATCGACCGGCGAGGGCTGGTCGCAATCGGGGCCGACATAAAGCGCGTCGGCTTTGCAGTAGAGTTCGCACAGGAAGCAGGTCTGGCAGTCGGCCTGGCGGGCTATTGCCGGGCGGCCGTCGCTGCCGGGGTCGAAGACATTGGTCGGGCACACTTCAACGCAGGCATTGCAGCCGGTGCAGCGATCGGCGATGACGAGTTCGATCACTGGGCGGGCTCCATGACGGATGGATGCTGGGCCTGGTTTTTCAGTCCGGCCCTGATGTCGTCGAGGCCACTGACGATGATAGGCTGGGCAAAACCAGGACGCAGGCTGGGGCTGTCCACGCGCTGATGCAAGCCCCGGCTTTCATCGCGGAGCAGGGCCGCTGCAAGCGACCAGCGCGCAGTGGCCAGCAGGGCCGCGGCCTCGCGTGCGGGTAACGGGTTCAACGACGAGGCCGCCGAAAACTGGCGGAGTTCATTCCATACCGAATCGAGCCGCTGCCGCGACTGCCTCAATTGGGGGCCCGTGCGGAACAGGTTCTTATCGTAGGGATGCATCTCGTTGCGGACGGCTTCGACCATGCCGGGGATGTCGCTGGCGCGGCCGGTGCCGAGCGGACGCAGGCCGGCTTCGCCGATCGGGGTCAAACGCGCCGAACGCCCGTTGCGGCTGCGGGCGAAACGGACCGCGCCGCGGGCTGCCCAGTGGCCGGAGGATAGCGCCCAGGCGGAGTTCTGTGCGCCACCACCGGAGATGGCGCCGGCGATCAGCTCGCGGGTCGCGACGTCACCGGCGACAAACAGCCCGGGCACGCCGGTCGCACAGTCCTCGTTGACGACGCGGACGCCGCCGGTGCCGCGAATGGTGCCATCATTATGCAGCGTCACTTCGAACCGGTCGGTAAATGGATCGATGCCCCAGCGATCGAACGGCAGCATCAAATTTGGCGAAATCGTCCTCAAATGATCCCTGATATCACCGGGCATGCGATGCAGCGAGCAGAACAGCGGTCCACGCAGCAGTTGCCGCGCCAATTCGCGCGTCTGCTCCGGGCCGGCGGGCGCGACCTCGTGTCCATCGCTGTCATAATAGGTCGCAAAGGCGTAGGACATCGAGCGAGTCATGGTCGAATGGGCCGGCGCGATGGTATAGGCCGCGGTGAATTCCATTCCCGACAGCGCCGCGCCGGCTTCTGCCGCCATAAGATAGCCATCGCCGGTGTTGGTGCGGGAGCCGAGCAGATGCGACAGGAAGCTGGTGCCGCCGGTGGCGAGCACGGTCGCGCCGCTCTCGATGTGATAGGGGGTGTGACGGCGCTGGCGCTGAACCCCGCGCGCGCCGCCGATCGAGCCGTCGGGCCGTTGCAGGAGTTCGAGCACCGGGCTGTGATCCAGAATGGTCACGCCGAGATCGGTGATCAACTGACGCAGCGCCCGCATATATTCCGGGCCGCGTAGCGCGCGATATTGCACGACTCCTGAGGAATCCTTCGCGAAGGCATAATAGGGCGCGAGCGTCGGCAAGGCTTGATAGGTCAGCGCGATCACCCGCGCCATCCAATCGGGATCGCACAGTCCGAGGCCAGCCTCGGCACGGGCGCGGATCGCCGCCGGCCGTGCTTCCGGCGGATCGGGCGGCACCCACCAATGGCCTGGACCGGCGGCGGCGGTGATGCCGCTGGTGCCGCAAAAGCCCTTGTCCGCCAGGATCACCGATACCCCGGCGCGCGCCGCTGTGGCCGCGGCCCAGGCGCCGGCCATGCCGCCGCCGACGACGAGGATATCGGCCTTCAGCATAAGATCAGAATCAGCATTCAAGGATGTCGGCCCTCGGCTTGCGCATTTCAGCTACGGCGAGACGGCAACAATGTGCTGCTTGATCTCAGCGGGCCGCGGCAGCAGTTTGCTGTTGACCAGCCAGTCGTTCAGGCTGTCGAGCGCGGCCAGTTCCTTCTCGCCGAGCTCGACCGGTTCACGAATCTCGTAGCCTGCGACCGCGGCCGCCACATTGGGGCTCAGCTTCAATTCCTGCACCCAGAGTTTGGCGACGTCGTCGCGATGGCCCTGGGCCCATTGCGCAGACGCCTTCAATTCCGCGACGACGTCTCTTAGAACGTCCGGATGTTGAGCTGCGAATTCCGTCCGCACCACATAGACTACGGCATTCTGCGATCCAAAATCCTTCGCGATCGCGATCGCACGCGCATCCTGTTCCAGGATCGCGGTCGGAAAGAAGATGCTCCAGGCCGACCAGGCATCGACATGGCCATTGAGGAAGGCTGCGGACGAATCGACCGGGGTGAGATAGGCCCGCTTGACGCTATCGGAGGCTATGCCGGCCTGTTCGAGCGCCTTGGTGAGCTGATAGTCTCCGGTGCCGCCGCGATTGACCGCCACCGTATGGCCGGCGAGATCAGCGACTCGCCTGATCGGCGAATCGTTCTTGACGACGATGCCCGAGGAGTCGCCGGCGTCCCATTGATAGGCAAACAACGAGATCGGTGCCGTGCCGACGATCGAGCTCAGCGCGGCGCTCGAACTGCCGACGGTGATGTCGATGGCATTGGCGCTCAGCGCCTCGGCGGCCGGTGCATAGGCATTGAACGGGCCGGTCCATACGACCTTGATGCTCTTCGGCGCCAGCCGCGCTTCGAGCGTGCCGCGCAGCCGGCTGATCGACAGCGGTTCAGGTCCGCGCAGATAGCCGATCCTGAGCGTCAGCGGCTCGGCCGTCGCGCCCGAACCGATTCCCAACAGCATGATGGCGACGACAATGCGCAATCGTGCAGAAAGCGCCATCCTCAACCCCGCGCGGAGTGGAAGTAAGGCCCGATCCCGAGCTTCTCCGCCGGCCGATGCCCGCGATCGAACGGGAGCAAGGGCAACAGCAGGTCGGCGACCCGATAGGTCTCCTCGAGCAGCGGCTGGCCCGACACGATAAAGGTGTCGAAGCCGATGTCGCGGTATTCCAGGATCCGTGCCGCCACGGTTTCGGGATCGCCGACGATGGCGGTCCCCGGGCCATTGCGCACCAGGCCGAAGCCGGCCCAGAGATCGGGATATATCTCAAGGTCACGGGCGCGCTTCGGCTTGCGGCCGCCGACAATCGCGGACATGCGCCTCTGGCCGACCGAGTCGGAAGCCTGGTTGCGGGCCTGCGCACCGGCCACGGTCGCATCGTCCATGCGATCGAGCAGCCACTGCGCGGCATCCCAGGCTTCCTCGCGGGTCTCCCGGACGATCAAATTGAGCCGGATCCCGAATTTGACGTTGCGGCCAAGCGCCTTGGCGCGCTCGCGGACTGCCTTTATCTTCTCGGCGGCTTGTGGCGGCGGCTCGCCCCAGGTCAGATAGGTGTCGGCATGCCGTGCCGCGACGCCGAGCGCGGGCTCCGAAGAGCCGCCGAAGAACAGTTTTGGATAGGGCTTCTGCAGCGCCGGTAGCTTGAGCTGGGCGCCGCGCAGCCTGAGATATTTACCCTCGAAATCAACCACTTCGCCGGACATCAGGCGCCGCCAGATTCCCCAATATTCATCCGTGAGCGCATAGCGCTCGTCATGATCGAGTTCGATCCCGTAAGGCGGCATCTGGCGGTTTTCGCCGGTGACCATATTGAGGATCAGGCGACCATTGGAGAACTGATCAAAGGTCGAAGCCTTCTGCGCCAGCATCAATGGCGCCACGATGCCGGGATGCACGGCGATAATGAATTTCATGCGCTGGGTGATCGGGATCAGCGAGGAGCCGAGCACCCAGGCGTCATGCTCGCCGCCACCGGTTGCCAGCAACGCGCCGGTATAGCCGAGGTGGTCGACGGCGCGCGCGATCTGCGCCAGATAGTTGAAATCGACCACGCGGCGACCCTTCTCGGCCCAGGGATAGGGGCCGTCCTGCGGGATCAGATACCAATAGATTTCCATGCTCATCTCGCGATCTTACCTTGCTTCAGAAATTCCTCGGCGAGTTGCAGTGGCGCGGGGTCGATCCAGCTCGCGACATCGAAGTCTCGGCTGATGAATCCATGCCGCAGCAAAAAGTCCTTCTGGCTGGCAAGCCCCCGGCGCCGCAGTTCCGACAGATCGAGGCCGAAATGATGATGGGCGTCGTCGCCATAAGCGGCGCGGGCCTCATCGGCCGTGCGTCCAACTTCCCTGCCGATGATGCTGAACACGTCAGCGGGGTTCTGGCTGGCCCAGTTGGCGGCACGCAGCAGCACCGCGAGATAGCGCGCGACGAGATCGGGTCGCTCGAGGGCGGTTCGGCGGTCCACGGTGACCGGGCGTGGATTGCCGTTATTGACCCTCAGCAATGGATCGACCTGTTCAGCGAGGTTGACCAGGATGCGGAAGCCGTGGGTCCTGGCGGTGCCGAGTCCCGGCGCGCCCTTGACATAGATCGCGGCGACGTCGCCGGAAAGCAATGCATCGCTCTCCAGTTCATGGAAGCGGCCGTTGGCGACCCCGGAAGAGGTCGCAAAGGCGCGCTGCTCGCTGCTCAGATCGACCACTGCGACGTCGTTGAGTGCAAGGCCGGCCATCGCAAGTGCTGAATTGATGCCACGCAGCGCCATGGCGCGGGCAAAGTCGACGCGCTGGCCGCGCTGTCGCGGCAGGCCGATGTTTCGATGCTTCAGGTCCTGCAGTGATTGGATGTCGGAGTCCGGTCGCACCAGGATGGCCTGGAATTCGTCGATCCAGGTCAGCGCGACCACGACGGTGTCGCGGCCTTCGGAGCGGGCCCAGATCGCGGGAATGTTGCCGCCTTCGCGAAACAGCCCGGGCAGCGAATGATCGAAATGCGAGATGTTGACGCGCGGGTCCTCGGAGTCCCGGATGGATTCAAGCGCGATGCCCGAAATCGCAAATTCTTCGTGCAGCAGGCCCAGATCGAGCGCAATGCCGGACGCGGTCGGAACAGGACAACGCGTATACCAGAGCTCGGTAACGGAGAAGGATTTTGCAAACTGGTCCTGCGGCAGCGGTTGCGTCGTTACACTCATCGCAAATTCCTGTATGCGCATGGGAAGCAAACCAGTGTTTAGATAGTCTATCGCCGGAATGAGAACGATCGAAAAACGTCGATAGCGGCAAGTTTGCAATGATCCTGTTGTCAGATGGAGCTTGGCGATGTCTTTTGTTCTTCGGGTCGGCGTTCACGCCAATAATCCTTCCCTGGTGGTACTGAGCCAAAATGGCCTGCTCGAGCAACGCCTGGCCGGTCGCGGCATCACCGTCGAATGGCTACGGATTGCCGCGGGCGCGCGCACGGTCGAATATATCGGCGCCAATCTGATCCAGGTCGGCGGCACCGGATTGACGCCGCCGATCGCCGCGCAGGCCAAGGGCATTCCGCTGGTCTATGTCGCAACCTCGGAAGCTCGGCCGGTCGGCGGCATCTTCGTGCGCAGCGACAGTCCGATCAAATCGGTACCGGGCCTCGCCGGCAAGACCGTCTCGCTCGGCATCGGCTCGTGGCTGCAGGCCCTGCTCGCGACCGCGCTCGACCGCGCTGGGCTCGGCTGGAACGACATTGTCCCGCTGGATCTGACCGAGCCCGAGTCGCGGCAGGCGCTGCTGGCCGGTGATATCGATGCCTGGGTGTCCGGCGGCGCCTTGCGCGACGCGTCAGGAGAATTCCGGGCGATCGCCAACACCGGCGATCTCGTCGCCAATCCCTCCGTGTTTTTTGCCCGGCGCGACTTTGCCGAGCGAAACCCTGACGTGATCGCAATCGTCGCGGGGGCGCTCGATGACACCGATCGTTGGATTGCGACGCACCCGGCGGCGGCGGCCGCCGTGCTGTTCCGCGTGTCGGGCGGCGTGCTTAACGCCTGCGAATGGGAGACCCATATCGGCCAGCGGCCCTGGGGGTTGAAGCCCATCGATGATGGCTTCCTGGCGGACCAGCAGCGCGTGGCCGACCTTTTCCATCGGTTCGGCCTGCTGCCGCGCCAGATCGCCATTCGCGATGCGACGCTACCGCGGCCGGTGCAGTTCGAAAAGGCGGCTTGATTGGAGACGCGACACGCCATACGTATTATCTTAGGCGAAATTAAAGATGTCCCGATTTTACCAATCGGCACAAATATCAATTTCGTAGGGGCGACCCTTGTGGTCGCCATCGCGCAACATCGTCTGGCCTGAAGAGGGCACCCACAAGGGGTGCCCCCAAGGGGTGCCTCTACACGATTGACAAACGGGTGCTAACGCTACCCCGTGAAGGTCTCACTCCGCGGCTTGTCGCGAGGCGGTCCAGATCGCCGTTGCATAGAGATCGGGTCCGAAATCTGGCGCGATTTCGGCATTGATGCGCTGATCATGGGCGTCGAGATCGGCGAAGAACAGATCCCGGCTGATGCGGGCGACGATGGCAGGAATATCCCGCTTGAAGCTGAGAATGTCGCCGATCGGCAGGCCATGACTGACGAATCCGGTCGGATTGAAGACGTGGATATCCTTCAAATACGGCGCGCGACCTGGTGTCCACTCCAGATATTCGTGGGCCGCGCCGAGATAGGGGTAGGCGCCGAGCGCGTCGTCCTCTTCCCCGGCGCGAGGCGTGTAACGGTCCCGCCAGCGCGCGATCTCCCGGGCGAAACCGCTCAGTTCCGGACGGGCCTCGGGATCGACAAAATAGCCGGTTCCGGCGATTGCGAAGTCGAAGTGGAAAATGCCGTCCCTGGTCTCGGCCACAATCCGATCATTCTCAGTTGCGGCCGATTGCCATGTCGATGCAAGATGAAGATGGAAGTTCGGGAATTTGACCGCCCGCTCGATCGCGTCGACCGGCGGCGTCGAGCCGGCATCGCGAAACCGCATTGCCTGGCGCCAGCGGAATTCATCCGGAAGGCTATAATAATTGTCGTAGGCCCCGGGATAGACGCGCAGCCGTATCACCGGCAGCGCGGCGATCGAGGCGCGGCGGGCAAACAGGTGGACGTCGCGGGCCCCGGACTCCAGCGCCACGCCGGCGGCATCGAAGGCTGACGCCGCCGCGCCGATCACCGCTACCGACTTGCCGCGCAGCGCGGTGAAATCGATATGTTGCGAGGTGTGGGCGTAGCGGGACGTCGGCAACTGGGCCAGCACGCCTGGAATATTGGCGCCGCCGCCGCCGCCCACGCCATTGGCGAGAATGATTTTGCGGGTCGTCTCAACGACGGCCTTGCCATCGACTTCCAGATGCAGTCGGAAATAATCGGCGTGGGGTTCGATGCGCCGCAGGCGCGTACCATAGCGAACGGGAATGGCGAGCGTTTCGCGCAGCCAGCTCAGATAGGCGGCCCAATCGATCCTCGGAATACGATCGAGCGCGGCATAGGCCTGCGTACCCTGATGGGCCTCGAACCAGGCCTGGAAGCTGAGGCCGGGAAGCCCGAGTTCGGGTCCCGGCACGGCCTTCGGCGTGCGCAGCTTGTTCATACGCGCGCGCGTCATCCAAACTCCAGCATTGGCGGGATCGGGCGCGCCGTCGATCACCGTGACCTCGCCGATGCCAGCTCGGCGCAGCGCGAAGGCGAAGGCAGTGCCGGATTGGCCGCCGCCGACGATGGCGACATTGTGGTCGACGCCGGCTCGCTTGGGCACCCAGTTCTGCGGATCGGGCCCGATCAGCCTGAGCGTTTGCTGGGCGTGCGTTTCCTGGCCATGCGTTTCCTGGGCGACCGGCCATGAAGGAGGGTGCGACATACAATAAAGCTCCAGTTATTGGCCAAGCACGCCAAGATATGTCTTGCCGATCAGGTCATGGGCGGCATCGGAGTTCGGCGGGTGAAACGGTCCGGAGCGCACGTCCCGGGACAGACGCTCCAGTTCGTTCTTCCGATAGAGCGACGAGGCACCGGCAATCTTGGTGGCCAGATCGACCACCCGCCGCGCGCCGTCGACCGCGTGCTGCTTGGCGGCGATGATCTTGGCCGGCCATAGCGGCCCGTGGTCGGCGCCGTCAGCCCATTGATGGGCGATGCGATCGAGCAACGCCCAAATGCTGTCCAGCTCGATGGCAGCGGCTGCGACATCGCGCTGGGTGTAGGGATGATGTGCATAGGTCCTGCCATCGAGCGCGGCCGATTTGCGGGTCTTGGCGCTCTCGATCGCGAGCTCAAAGGCACGTTTGGCGATGCCGTAATAGACCGCACCGATCGCAGGGATCGCCGCGCCAAAGATGCCGGCAACAAAAGGATCGGCCGGGGGACCGGCGGGAAGCACCCGCGACACATGGGGGGCCGTCGCGACGGCGCCTTCCAGGATCGTATCGTCGCTCTGGGTCGCTCGCATGCCGATGGTGTCCCAGCTGGGCTCGGAACGATGGCCGCCATCCTGCCTGCGGATGAAGGCATGTACAATCTTCGGATGGTCGGGGTCTGAGCTGTCCCTGGCGTGGACGCCAAGCCAGTCCCATACCGGTGACAGCGAGGTGAAGATCTTGCGGCCGGTGAAGCGATATCCGCCATCGGCCAGCGGCTCTGCGTCCACAGCGGAATTGGCAAGGCCGAGGTCGTTGCCAATTTCGCCATGGCCTGCGGCAAATATCTTGCCGGCAACGGCTTCGCGGAGGATCCAGTCGATGGAATGATCGCCCCGGCGCCAGAGATAGGCGGCCGCACCGGTCCAGTACAGATGCATGTTGATGCCGAGCGCCGTGGACGGCGCCGCGGTGGCCAACCGGGCCTGCTCGACCAGGACTTCGGGAACCGTAAAGCCCTGGCCGCCTAATTCCCTGGGCACCGCCAGTGTCAGGTATCCGGCACTACGCAGATCACCGAGATCTTCATGGAAAAAACGGTTGTCACGGTCATAGCCTGCCGCGCGGCTGCGAATCCGCTGCAGCAGCGCATCGCTGAGTAGTGTTTCAGTGCGAGCCGGCGCCTCGCTGCTGACGTCGGTCTGGCGGACGATTTGGTTCATGTCGACAGCCTCCCGCTTCGTGTCTGTCGGGCGGCCGGATCGCCTGTGTCCAGCGCATCCGACCTCTGCAGCCCGCAAAGCAAAATCCTAGATTGCCGGGCTCAATAGTCAATGAAATGGATAGACCAATATTCGGGCTGCCGCGCGATGATTATTTCGTGGCCGCGGGCAAATGCGGGACGTCGATGGGGCAGGGTGTGTTTTGATCGACACGAACCATGAAGGCCCCGCTGCAGCATCCTGACATCACGCGGCTGAATGGCCGGGTGCACCGAAACACCGCGTATTTCGAATGCTCGCGATGACGGTCGTGAAGTTGCCGGCTTCATCCCGCCGCGCTGCCCGAGCTGACGATGAGTGGCAAATTGCTGCGGCGTCAGCATTTTTGGTAGTTGTTTCTCGCAGTGCGATCAAGAACGTAAATCAATTTCATCGACTTCGGTGCGGCCTGTTCTCTAAAATGGGTGAGCAGCGCCGGGCTGCGAACAATTCGAGACCAGACAATGCTGGTCAAGCAACTCAGGTTTATCTAATTCAGGTCAACGAGAAGCCTTATGCCAAATGCCAGCGCGGCCATCAGCCTGGATAGCGATACGCCAGAGCTAGCCAAGACCTACGAAGAAGCAAGCCACGTTCAATTTGACCATGGCAAGGGTTTGATCGATGCCCTGAAGATCGGGCCCGGCGATCGGGTGCTGGACATTGGAGCCGGCACCGGACGACTGGCGGAGCATGTGGCGAGGCTGGTCGCACCCGGCGGGGAAGTCGTCGGCATCGATCCGCTGCCGTACCGGGTTGCGATTGCGCAATCGCGAGCTGCAAAAGGCCTGAGCTTCTCTGTCGGGCGCTCCGAGGATCTCTCGAGCTTTTCCGATGGCCAGTTCGACGTCGTCTACCTGAACAGCGTGTTTCACTGGATCGAAGACAAACCCCTGGCGCTGGCTGAGATCTTTCGGGTTTTGAAACCTGGCGGCCGGATCGGCCTCAACACCCAGGATCCCTCCAAGCCTCATCAATCGCGCGCCCTGGTCCGCGCCGCCATTGCCGAGGCGGGCCTGTCGGTCGACGGCTCGGCGCATCCCAATCTCGGGGTCGATGGCAAGGAATTGGAGGCGCTGTTGGCTGCGGCCGGCTTTGCCTCCTTTTACGGTGAACTGCGAACCCTGGTGGATTTCCACGCCGATGCCGAGACCTTAATCAGGTGGTCGGCGAGCAGTGCCTTTGGCAACTTTCTGACGGGCCTGTCGGACGCTGAAAGAGCGCTGGTTCGCGGCAAGTTGGCAGCCCTGGTTGAAGCCAACCGGACGCCGAGGGGAATCAGGATCGAGCGCTATCTGCATTTTGCCACCGCACGCAAGCCGCTAAGCCATTGAAAGGCGGTTTCGCCAATAAAAACTGACGCAGAAATAGCCGAACCAGTATGAACAGAAACGAGAAGAACCGACCATGGCCCGTCGCAAGGAAAAATTGTCGCTCGGCGCGTTCCTGCTGTTTACCGGGCATCATGTCGCGGCCTGGCGCCATCCTGCGGCTTCGGACAGTCAGAGCCTAGCCGATTTCGTAGGTTTTGCCAGGGCGGCGGAAGCGGCAAAATTCGACGCGGTATTCCTGGCCGACGGTGTCGCGCTTCGATCGGTTGATGTCGACGCCTCCCTCCACAAGGCCCATAGCGGCGTCTATCCCTTCGAGCCGCTGACTCTGCTGTCGGCGCTGGCCGCGACCACCTCGCGGATCGGCCTGGTTGCGACCGCATCGAGCAGTTTCAGCGAACCCTTTAATCTGGCGCGGCAGTTCGCCTCGCTCGACCGGCTGAGCGAGGGTCGGGCGGGTTGGAACCTGGTCACCTCGGCGGAGCCTGGTGCGGCGCTCAATTTCGGTCACGCCGCGCCGATTGCCCATTCAGAGCGTTACGCCCGCGCCGAGGAATTCGCCGATGTCGTGCTCCGACTTTGGGACAGCTGGGAGGACGAGGCCTTCCTCCGCGATCGCGCGGCCGGGGTTTATTTCGACCGCGACAAGCTGCATTTTCTGGATCATGTCGGGAAATATTACCGGGTCAAAGGCCCTCTGAATATTCCCCGCTCGCCGCAGGGACGCCCGGTACTGGTGCAGGCCGGGTCGAGCGAACCCGGCAAGGAACTCGCCGCCCGAACCGCCGAGGTCATCTTCACCGCGCAGCAGACGCTGGCCGACGCGACGACCTTCTATGCTGACGTCAAGGGTCGGCTGGCCAGATATGGTCGTGCGCCGGAGGATCTGAAGATCCTTCCGGGCGTGTTTCCCGTCGTCGGCCGCACCGCTGCGGAGGCCGAGGACAAATTTGGACAACTGCAGGCGCTGATATCCCCTGAAGTCGGGCTCAATCTGTTGGCCGCCTTCCTCGGCGATCCGGACATTGTTCATCATCCGGTCGACGGCCCGATCCCGGCGCTGAAGCCGACCGAGGGCGGCAAGAGCCGGCAGGCGTTGCTGGTCGATCTGGCCCGCCGGGAAAATCTCACCATCCGCGATCTCTATTTGCGGATCGCCGGCGCCCGCGGCCACTGGCAGATCGTAGGTACGCCGACCGAAATCGCCGATCAGCTGGAAGAACGCTTCCAGAATTATGGCGCCGACGGCTTCAACATCATGTCGCCGCTGCTGCCGACTGGTCTCACCGACTTTATCGAATTGGTGCTCCCCGAACTGCGCCGGCGCCACCTGTTTCGCAGCGACTATGAAGGATCGACGCTGCGCGATCACCTCGGACTGAAGCGGCCGGCGAACTCGTTCCGTCTGCCGCGCGCCGATGCGGCGGAGTAGCCGATGATCAACCGAACAGGCGAGCCGTCATGAGGATCAAACTGTCGCAGTTCATTCGCAACGCCACAGCCGCGGTTGTTCTGGCGCTGGCGGTCGCCGCGGGCGCTACCTCGGCGTTGTCAGAGCCGCTTCGGGTCCGGGTTGGATTTGCCTCGGCCGGCGCCGACAACCGGCAATTTTCCGGGGGGTCTTCGGCGTCCATCGCCCATTCCGAACATTACCTCGATGACGAGCTGAGCGATCTGCCGGAGGTCCAGGTCGAGTGGTCCTTTTTCAAGGGCGCCGGTCCCGCCGTCAACGAGGCGTTTGCCAACAATCAGCTCGACTTCGCGCTGCAGGGCGATCTGCCGGAGATCATCGGACGCGCCAACGGCCTCAAGACCACGATTCTGCTCGCGACCGGGGCGCATGCGCCGACCTATCTCGCAGTTCCCAAGGGCTCGCTGATTCGACGGATCGAGGATCTCAGGGGCAGGAAGGTGTCGATCTTCCGCGGCACCAACAATCATCTGGCGGCGGTAAAGGTGCTCGCCGGCTATGGTCTGCAGGAAAAGGATCTGCAGGTCATCAACATGGATACCGCCGGCACCAATGCCGCTTTGATCTCCCATGATATCGACGCCGCGTTCGGCAATTTCCCGCTGGCAAGCCTGGTCGACAAGGGGCTGGCCGAGATCATCTATACGACCAAGGGCGACAATCCGGGCTATGAGCGTCATTCCACCTTGATCGCGCTGGAGGCCTTTGTCCGCGCCCATCCCGAAATCACCCAGCGCATCGTCAACGCCATCGTGCGCGCGGCGAAATGGAGTTCGCAAGAAGCCAAC
>Ga0302319_10008215_pt1 | contig 20351 bp, 15 predicted proteins | sample Bog_T0_2_FD_203319 | JGI IMG/M metagenome (GOLD analysis project Ga0302319, IMG submission 203319) | Peat permafrost microbial communities from Stordalen Mire near Abisko, Sweden - Bog_T0_2 | ecosystem: Environmental > Terrestrial > Soil > Wetlands > Peat | place: Sweden: Abisko, Stordalen Mire... | reverse complement strand
ACTGGCCTGTAATATTAGGCCCATAAAATAAGCCGGGTTTTTATGGGACACCGGTGTGGCATAAGGACTCATTGACATGCTAATAACAAAAGTCTTATCCATCTGCGTACTGACTCTCGCGTTCACTTCCCTGCTCTGCGCCACGCCGCGCCTGGGACTCAGCACAACTACGGTAGGCATCATCAACATCCCGACGGGTTCCAATGGTCCCTCCCAAACCGTACAGGCCTATAACCTGGGCGATGGCACGCTGACGCTCACAACCACATCCTCGGCCGGCTGGCTGTCTGCCACGGTGGGCGCCCAAACAGCCTGTTCTCAGGCATCCGGCGGCTGCTATCCCATCTCGATCGCCCTCAACACCTCGGCCCTGGCAGGCGGGATGTATACCGAACTCCTGACCGTCAACTCGGCGGGCGCCGTCGATGCGCCGCAGACCATTTCGGTCACTGTGAACACCACTGGCGTACCCAATTCCATCACCGCGTATCTCACTCCGACAGGCGGTTCAGCCGCCACCAATACCTTCCAGATCTACACCGTTGACACCCAGCAAATTGGAGTTAAAGGCGCTGTGACTACCCAATCGGGTGGCAACTGGCTGCAGTTTCTTTCGGGATCGGACAGCCTCGTTCCTCAGCCCGCGCCGTGGATCATAGCGGTCAACGCCCTGGGCGGTATGTCTCCAGGCACTTACACGGGCACAGTTACCATCAGTGGCTCTTCGGCGGCTTCGGATAACAAGACCATCAACGTAACATGCATTGTGACGGCAAGCCCTATCGTTGGAACGGCAAGCTATTCAACCGTGAGGCTGACCGGCGCCGCCGGCGGACCGTCTGTAGCCTCCACGGTTACCCTGTCCAACCTGGCGACTACAACCTCGCTCACAGTGTCGAGCGCCACACCTTCCGCCGGCTTTCTTAACGCAACAGTGAGTTCACCCACATCTATTCAGATCTCGGCTAACCCAGGCTCCATGGCCGCGGGATTCTATACAGGTTCCGTCACCATCTCGTCTAATGCCGCTAACAACTCGCAGGTCGTAATTCCGGTTGAGTTCACAGTCGCGCCCTCAGGAGTGCCTGCGATCTTCATGGGCGGTATCGTCAACGCCGCGACGGGCACCTCTGAGAGCGTCTCGCAGGGCGATGTCGTTTCCATCTATGGCATGCAGTTCGCCACTGCGGGAACCCTGGCCACCAACCCGTCTACGCCTCTGGCCACAACGCTCGGAGGCACGCAGGTCCTCGCAAACGGAACACCGGTGCCGCTTTATTTCGTATCCCCGGGACAAATCAACTTCCAGATGCCCTATGGCGCAACCGCGGGCCAGAACGCCGCCATACAGGTGGTCTCCGGCAGCACCCAGGGCAACATCCGATCCATTGGCGTGAGCACAATCGCGCCGCGGCTGCTGTTCTTCGTCTCGTTCATTACCGGCAATTATGGCGTGATCGTAAACAATACCGATGGCAGCTTGACGCTGCCCACCGGAACGGTAGTCCCCGGCTTCGTCTGCCATCCGGCGAAACCTGGCGACGTACTCACCGTCTACGGAATCGGCTTCGGCCAGACCAATCCCATTGCTGTGGAAGGACAGGCCGCTTCCGCAACCCAACTGGAGAACGTTCCCGGCACCATGGCCAGTTTCGGCGGCGGAATCGGCGCAAATCCGATCAACGTAATCCCGAGCTTTTCCGGACTGACTCCGACAGCGGTGGGCCTCTACCAGGTCAACGTTACGGTGCCCTCCGTGCCGCCGTTTGGAAGCGGGGTGCCTTTGTCGATGTCGGTGAACAACCAGTCCAGCAACACGGTCTACCTGGCAATCTCGGCCACAGGCAAGTAAGATAGTCGCGTATGGACAGACGCGACTTTATCAGAACCGCGAGCACCGCCGCGGCCTTCGCCCAGACGACCATCGCACAGGGGCCCGCTCCTGCGCCGGCGAACGCACCCCGCAAAGCCACCATGCATTGCGGCACCCAGCATTCCGATAAGGACGACGTGCTCTCAGTCATGTCGTCCCTCGGGGTGAATCACATCTGCAGCTCGGACCTATCCTCGACCCTCGACGAGAAGTGGTCGGTCGATGGTTTATCGAAGCTGCGCGAACGCGTCGAGAAGCACGGCATTGCGCTCGACATGGTACCCTTACCACTCCCGTCGTCCGTCATCGGGAAAGCGCCAATGGCCGCCGTCATGCTCGGCCAAAGTCCCGACCGCGACCGCCAGATCGAACAGATCCAGCAGATGCTCCGCAACTGCGCGCAAGCCGGCATCCCGGCCGTCAAGTACAACATGAGCATCCTTGGCGTCGTTCGTATCGGCCGCACGAAGGGGCGCGGCGAAAGCACCTATAGCACCTGGAATTACCAACAGGCTACGGATAAAGATCAGCTCACCGAAGCCGGTCCGGTAAGTGTCGACGCATACTGGGAACGCATCGATTACTACCTCTCGCGCGTGGTTCCGGTCGCCACCGAGGTCAAGGTACGAATGGCCTGCCACCCGCACGATCCTGGCATGCCGGAGCCGCAGGGCTATCGGGGCGTTCATACGGTTCTGGGCAGTCCCGACGGCCTGAAGAAGTTCGTCGCCATGCATGAAAGCCCGTATCACGGCCTCAATTTCTGCCAGGGCACGGTGTCGGAAATGCTGAAGGATCCGAACCGCGAGATCCACGATGTGATCCGCTACTTCGGCACGCGGAAGAAGATCTTCAACGTGCACTTCCGCAACATCCGCGGAGGCTTCGGCGACTTCCAGGAGACCTTCCCCGATGCCGGCAGCGTGAACATGATCGATGCCATCCGGACTTATCAGGAAGTCGGCTATCCCTACATGCTGATGCCGGATCATGTGCCCGTGATTCCCGGCGATAAAGGCGGCGCCCAGGCTTTTGCGTTCGCCTTCGGATACATCCAGGCGTTAATTCAGATGCTGGGCTAATCGGATAAAAAGCGCGACCGCGATGGTGAATCCCACTGCGATCACGAACCGCCTGACCGCTTGCTTGCCGACGCGTCGCGCCACACCGGCAGCCGCATAACCACCGATGGTCGAAGCGATAGCCATCACCAGCACAAACGGCCAGTAAACCATGTGCGACCAGATGAAAAGCGCCGCGGCGATGCCATTAATGCAGAGCCCATAGAGGCTGGTGAGGGCGTTCATTTCGAGAATGTCTGTCATGCCAAGGATGCTGAGCGAGGTCAGCATCATAATGCCCATCCCAGCGCCGAAGTAGCCGCCGTAAACGCTCACCGCAAGCTGCATCAGGATCACGCCGGTGAACCATCCACCGGAACGATTCTCACCGTGCGGATGTCCGATCCACCGATTGATCGGGCCCTGCAGCGTGAACAGCAGCGTCGCGAAGAGGATCAGGAAAGGGATGAGCTTATCGAACACACCCGAAGGCGTAAGCCGCAGCAGCAGGGCGCCGATCGCGCCGCCGACAAAGCTCGGAATCACCAGCCAGCGCATCTTCTTCTGCGTGTCCGCCAGTTCGCGGCGGAATCCCCAGATACTGCCGATCGAGCCGGGCCAGATCGCGACGGTATTGGTCGCATTCGCCGTCACCGAAGGCAGACCCAGCCAGAGCAGAGTCGGAAAGGTAATCAGCGTTCCGCCGCCCGCCAGGGAATTAATGCCGCCGGCCAGGAATGCGGCCACAAAGGCAACGGCTGAGTGCGGAAGGTCCGGTGGGCTCACTCTCTCAATATTAGCTTTCAGGGAATCTTCAGCCGCTCTCTGTACTATGCTTGTGAATCATGAGATACCTATTGCTGCTGGCCGCCGCCACCTTAGCGTTCGCCGCGCCGCCCGTTTACAAAGTTCAGAGCAAGATCAAGATCGGCGGAGCCACCCGCTGGGACTACATCTATGTAGACAGCACCAACCACCGCCTCTATGTGGCCCACTCCGGCGCAAACGCAGTCGAGGTTGTCGACACCACAACCGATAAGCTGATTGCGACCATTCCGGACACGACGGGCGTTCACGGAATTGCCATAGCCAACGATCTGGGCAAAGGTTTTTCCAGCAACGGCGGCAGCAACGACGTTACTATCTTCGACCTGAAAACCAACAAGGCAACCGGCAAGGTCAAGACCGGCCAGAATCCGGATTCCATCATCTATGAGCCGGTGACGCATCGCGTATTCACCTTCAACGGCAAGAGCAAAGACTCGACGGTGTTCGATGCAAAGACGGGCGAGATCGTCGCGGCATCGCTGGCGCTTGGCGGGAAGCCGGAATTCTGCCAGGTGGATGGCAAGGGCCACGTCTACGTGAATATCGAAGACAAGAATGAAATCGTCGAGATCAACGCCAAAGACGCCACCGTCACGAAGCACTATTCCATCGCGCCCTGCGATAGCCCAAGTGGTCTCGCGCTGGACCCGAAGAAGAATCTTCTGTTCTCAGTTTGCGACAGCAAAGTGATGGTCGTGAGCGATCCGGCATCGGGTAAGGTCACCGCCAGTCCCGCCATTGGCGAAGGCCCGGACGGCGTTGCCTTCGACGATGGCTATGCCTTCAGCGCCAACGGTAAGGATGGCAACATCACGATGGTGGGTGAGGTGAATGGCAAATACGCGCCGGTCGCCACCATCACGACGCAACGCGGCGCACGCACCATCGGCGCCGACCAGAAGGCGCACAAGCTTTACCTGCCCACTGCGGAATACGGTCCTGCCGACGCGAAGAGCGGCGGTAAAGGACCGGCGGCGATACCGGACAGCTTCGAAATTATTGTGGTTGCGCGGCAATAGCGGCGGCGTGCGCGCGGTAGTGCGCTTCCATCGCTGAATTGGCGACGGCGATGGATTCCAAAGCATCCGCAACCGCGTCCCACTTCGCGCCCGGAATGGCGATGTAGAGTTCGTCGTCGGGTAAACCCGTGAAAGTCCGGTTGCCTTTACATCCGAACGATAGCGCTGCCTTGCCAGAGTCCAGTGATAAGGGCAGAACAGCGCAAGCGGGCCTACCGAGTGCGGGGGTGAGCGCATCGCCCCCACCAGCGCGCAACGCGGCTTCATAGATCAGCATCGCCGATGCCGGACGCGCGGCAATCACCACCACATCGGGAGTGAAAGCGTCGTCGCCCACAGGCGCATAGGCGATGTAGGCGGGGGTTTTCGGCAGCACGGGAATCCCGGGCACGTCGGCCATCTGCAGATATCCGTTCCCCACCATAAAGCCAACCGTGTCCTGAAGAACGTTGCCGCGATCGGCCGGGATTGAGATCGCATGGACGTACGCTCCGACCGCGCAGTTGTAATGATCGGAAGGCACTGTGTAGAACGACTTTCCCTCCATCGCGGCGCGCCAGAATGAACATCCGGCGGGCACAGGGCCTTCGGTCCACTGCGAAATGCCCTCAGGCGCGGCGTCGAGAAATCCTATGGCAATGGGCGGTTTTGAAAGCCCGAGAGATTGCTGAGTTGTTTGAGTCACCTCCCGTATTATCTATCTGAGCTCTATCGCAGTGTTCGATGCGCCGATTCGGTCCTGCACGAGTTCGCGAACCACCTCCCGCAGCGTATAAACACCTTTCGGAAGCGAGAACGATTCCACGATGTGCAGTCCCGTGGACTGCATGCTGGCGAGCTTCGCCGGCTTGACCCGCAGATCCACAACCGCCTGCTTGCCCGCGATGAAATTGCCCTGCGCGTCTTCTATAACGCTGACCAAGGTCAGTTGCTGAAGATGCAGTTCTCCCTGCTTTGCGAACTTGAGGTGTTTGGGGTCGATATCGACGGTGACTTTCACCGTATTGCGCAATGGCGTGACCCGTACCGATGCCGCAACGTCCCGGATCACATCGCGCGAAAGAACGGCGCGGTCGATCCGTTGCTGCACCGTTGGCGTAGGCCGCGTGGCGAAATAGCCGGGCCGTGCATCGATCGTAAGCCCCGCACGATTCGGCAGTGCGACCTTGAGCGTGTGATATTTCCCATCCGGCTCGCCTGGCTGGAATCCGACGAGATAAGAAACCTCGGCAGTGCCGGCGAGCGTGCTCAGGGCGCCATCCAGATCGTTGGTGTTCTTGATGACGCGACCGCCCGTCGAAGAAGCCGCGTCCGTCATCGTGTTAGTTACCACGAGTTGTCGAAAACCCATTTGCGATTCGACCGCCAGAGAGTTGATTACGACGCGAGCCCGCGTGGCCGCATCGAGAATCGCGGCGATTTGCGGCTTCATGCGGTCATCGTCCGGATAGCCGCCCGAAACCATCACCAGGACGCGAGTGCCTTCCTGTTTCTCCAGGTGTCCGACAACGATTTTGAGAACGTCGAGCGCGTTCGTCGCATAGTGCCGAGAGTTCTCCCAGACATTGTTAGCCATATCCATCACCTGGCCGACTGCTTCGTCCCAGGTCAGGTGGTCGCAACCCATGAGCTCGTAAACCGCCCGTCTTTTCTCGCCTTCGTCAATGCCTTCTTTGATGACGAAGGCCGAGTAAGTGGTTAATGTCGGGCAGACCGTCATGCCTCGTTCGCCTGGGTCTCGGTGGCTCTTGATCTGAGGCAGAGCGGCGAGCAATGCCGCGGTGTCGGTGGTGAAATCGACCGTCACCGTGCCGGAGTCGGTGAAGATGCCCATGCGTTCACCTGGCGGCAGGCCAGCGCGAATCAGCTTTTCCGCGGCTTGACGATAGATCGGCAGGCCAGCTGCGGTGAGATGCACATCGTCGAAAAACAGTGCGACGTTACGAGGCTGCACAGGCTCCGCCGTGGACGTGCTCGATCTGTGCAATTCCGAAAAGAACGTGATCGCCTGAAGCTTGCCGTTATCGGTAAGTATGAAATCGCCGGCCTTAAAACCGCCGATGGCGTTTCCGCGAGCGTCAGACACGGTAACGCCCGACTCCACCAGATTCGATTGCGCGGATATCGTCGGGGCTGGAGGTTTCCACGCGGCACTGCGAATGCTGACCTCTGGCGGATCGGCGGATCTCGCCACGGGAATCAGCGCGAACGCAAGCCACGCGACGTCAGCGAACGTTCGGCGTCTCAAGCACCATCCCCAGGCCATCCAGCAGCGTCCATGTGGCTCGCTGATAGTTTACAAAGGCCTGTTGATATCCCACGTAGGCGTTCAGCAGCGTGCTCTCGGCGCTGGCAAGCCGCGTCTGCGAGTCGAGCACTTCAAACGCGGTGATGGTGCCCAGTTCGTACTTCTGCTGTTCGGCATCGACGTTTTTCTGTGCGAAATCGCGGGCGAGTTTCGCGTTGTCGATGGTGGCGTCGGCCAGGTTGAGCGAGGTCAGTGCCTGGCGGACATCGAGAATGATCTGCTGACGGACCTGGCGTTCGGTGTATTGATCGCGGGTTCTTGAAACGAGAGCGTCGGCCAGTTGCGCCTGAGCGGCGGTGCTTTTGAAAGGCAGGGTCAATTGCAGTCCCGCGCCATAAGCCGGCGAGTTGAAGGTGAATATCTGCCCGAGGGCTTGGGGCAAACCGCCCGAAACGGCCGGCGAAACAATGCCAAGCGGACCCATCACCGCGACCTGATTGCCGCCGAGCCCCGCCGCCTGGCCCTGGACGGTGAGATCGAGGTGCGCCAGCATCAGGTTGCGCGCGACGCGGGCGTTGAGATCGTCGATAGTGAGTCGGCGATGCGCTGCATCAAGCTCCGGACGAACCCGGAAGGCCGCCTGGAGCGCTTCTTCGAACGGCTTAATCGAAGTACGGTCGGGAAGTTTCGCAGGGTCGTCCCGCAGCACAATTTCAATCGCGCGATTCTCGGCCGTGAGGTCCGCGCCGATCAGGCGGCGGAGGCCATCGAGCGCGGCCTGGTATGAGAACTCGGCCGAGACCAGATCCGTCTTACGCTGCGCGACCTGCGTTTCCGACTGATAGATATCGAGTCCGGCAAGCGCGCCGAGATCGAGCGCCTGCTTATCGTGATCGTAAGATTTTTGCGCCAGGTCGAGAGTCTGCTGCAGAACTTTGATATTGTCGCGGGCTCGGACCGCGTCCCAGTACTGGCCGGCGGCGGTAGCCATGAGGTCGGCGACGTGCGCTTCATCGAGCTTCGCGGTGATGACAAGCTGCGTCCGCGCAATGGTGAGCGGCGCTTTGAACTGAATACCATCGCGGTTCTGCAGCAGGGGCTGCGTAACGGAGAACGCGAAAATGCCGTTCACGCTGGGATTGAAAATGTTGAATGCGCTGTTGGTGGAATTGCGAACGGCGTTGAACGAAGCATTGACCGTTTGGCCGGTGGAGAAGAGCTCCTGGTAGTTGATGTAGGAGTTCTCGGTGAGGCTGCTGAGTGTGGACGCGCCGCCGATCTGGGTAAACTGCGGCGTCACCTGGCGCAGGGTGTTAAATCCGAGCGAGACCACGGGGTCGAAGACGGCATGCGCGGCTTTGATCTGATCGGCCGCGGTATAGACATCCATGCGGGTAATGTTGATGTCGGTCGAATTGGCGAGCACCAGTTCAAGAAAGTCTTTGACGTTGAGATTCAGCTTGCCATCGGCGATGCGAGTGGCCAGGCCCTGGACCTCGCGCATTTGCACGGCTTCGGGATTGAAGCGGCGGGTCACGAAGTTGGGCACCGGCAGCGGACCAGCGTCCAATAGCGAACACAGCATCAACAGCGCGAGGAGTCTATTCATAGCGCAGAGCCTCAATGGGGTCGATTCGCGAAGCCTTTCTCGCGGGATAAATGCCGAAGATGACGCCGACGGCGACTGACACGCCGAAAGCGATGCCGATAGAAGAAGGAGTGACGATGGTGTTCCACTCGGCGGCGCGCGCGATCAGCCAGGAAAGGAAGTACCCGAACGCTATGCCAACGATTCCGCCTCCGATAGAGATGAGCACGGATTCGAAAAGGAACTGGCGCACGATATCGCCACGGCGCGCCCCGATCGAACGGCGAATGCCGATTTCACGCGTTCTTTCGAGCACCGTCGCCAGCACGATATTCATGATGCCGATGCCGCCGACGAGCAATGAAATGGCGGCAATCGCGACCATCACGTAAGTGAAGATGGACTGCGAGCGCTGCTGTTCGGCCAGCAGTTCGGCGGGAATGGTGACGGCGAAATCCGCGATCTTATGATGTGTGGAATCGAGAATAGCGGTGACGACTTTCGCGGCGCTCACGCTGTCGGCACCCAGCTTAAGGCGGATATCGACACCATCGAGTTCATCCTTATAGCTGCCGGTGTCGAAGAAGCGGTAGTGGAACGTGTTGAGCGGGATGAAGACGATGAAGTTCGGGTCCATCGATTGAGCAGTGCCGGAGCCTGAGCTGATCTGGTCCTTCAGGACGCCGATCACTTGCAGCCAGGTGTCATTGACCTTCACAAACTTACCCACCGCAGGGCTATAACCGAAGACGCCGATCTTAGCTTTTTCGCCGAGCACACAGACGGCGGCGCTGGCCCGGTCGCTGGCATCGTCAAAGTCCGAACCTTCGGCGAGCTTCCAGTTGTGGATCGCGCCATAGGCGGGCCGCACACCGTAGAGTTCGGGAAGATTCGGCGTTGGTTTAGGAAATACCTGCGCCGGGTGCATGCTGCGCCGGGCGGAGATCAGCTCCAGTTGCTCGACGTTGGCTTTGAGGATGCGCACATCGCGTTCGGTGAGACCGGGCGAAGAGCGGCGGCGCTCCTGCCATTCCTGATCGCTTGTGGCCGGACGCGATTCGATCAGCAGATTGCGCACGCCGAGGGTTTCAATAAAACGCAGCGATTCCTCACGCGCACCCGCGCCGATGGCGAGCATTCCGATGACGGCTCCCACGCCGAAGATAATGCCGAGGGCGGTGAGGACGGTGCGGGTCTTCTGGGCCCACAGATTCGAAAACGCCAGCGTGACGTCGGAGAGATAGCGAGTCAGAATCATTTCGGCAAAGACTGCAAAGCTCCGGCAGCGGCCTTCTTCTTCGCGGTTTCGGTGGGATTCGCCAGCGCCACAAGTTCGCCTTCATTAACGCCGGTGACGACGACGCGCATTTCATTGCGGCGCTCCAGCTTCACGTCTTTTTGCGTAAAGCCGTTGGGGGTCTGGACGTAAACGAAAGTCCGGCCGTCGCTTTCAAACATCGCCTGAGCGGGCAGGGAGAGCACGCCTTTCATCTGATCCGTAGTGATCACGATGCTCGCGCTCATGCCGGGGCGCAGCTCCGGGGAAGGATCGTCCAGTGCGATTTTGCATTCGAAATGCCGGTCCCACGGCGAGCCGGTAGTGCCGCCGAGTTCTTTCACATGGCCTTTGAAAGTGCGGCCGGGTAGAGCCACCACGGTGATGGCAGTGGTTTCGTTAAGAGACAGATGACCGCGGTCGAGCTCTCCGATCTTAGCCGTCACTTCCCAGTTTTTCAGATCGGGAATTTCGGCCACAGCCATGCCGGGGCGAACCTGGTCGCCCACCTGAAATATCGGCAGCACCATGCCGAAGAACTGCATGTTGCCGCCCGAATTCTGATGCACGAAGACGTAGCCATCGCGATGGGCTTTGAGCGTCATAGCGTCGATGTTCTGGCGGGCGGTTTTGGCCTGCGATTCGGCTTTGCCGCGGGCGGCTTCCTGAATCCCGATGGCCGCCTGGTTGGTTGCTTTGCGATTGGCAAGATTGTGCTGAAGTTGCGTCAGGTGGTCTTTTGCGGCCCCAAGGGTGAGGGTGTTTTCTTTGGCCGTGAGCGCGGGCAGAAGCGGGTTTTTGCGAACGTCGAGTTCGGCGGTACGCACGTCGGATTCGGCTTTGAGAAGCGCGTAACGGTCCTCTTCATCCTGGGCTTCGTTCTGCGCTTTGGCCTGCGCGAGATGCGCCTCGGCTTCGGCCAGATCCGCCTCGGCTTCCTTGAGTTTGTACTCCTGCTCGGTGGTATCGAACTCGGCTACAATCTCGCCGGATTTTATCGGTTCGCCGGTTGTGCGCAGGGATGTGAGGTGCATGTCGAGGCCACCGGTCATGGGCGCGAAGAGCATTTCAGAGTTGCCGCCGCGAAGGTCGCCGAGCGCGGTTACGGAGATCGTGACATCGCCACGCGAGACCTTCGCGGTGGGGATGACTTCATCTTTCGTGGCTGTAATGTTGCGATAGGCGCGAACGCCATACCATGCCGCGCCCGAGGCGACGCCGCCGATCAGAATCACCGCTAAGGACCAGCGAACGAGCCTCACTTCTTCGCCTCTCCTGGTTTCGCATCGTCGTGGGGCGGCTCGGCTAAAGCGACGATGGTGCCACCATCGATTCCTTCGATGGCGACTTCATCCGGGTTCTTCGCCTTGACTTTGACCTGCTTAGGAATGTACTGGCCATTGGTCTTCACATACACCGCTGGATTGCCGCCAATGGTGAAGAGCGCTTTGGCCGGCACACTGACGGCATTCGGAATCCGCATTTCGACCAGATCGCCGCCGGCGTTCATCCCAGGACGCATGCGCGGATCCGGCTTCTGAAGTTTGGCGAAAGCGCGGAAGCTGCGGGTGGGCGGCCATTCGTTAAAGCTCTCTTCGGTGAGCGGCGTGATGGAGGAGATGGTCGCGGTGACCACGCTCTCAGGGAATGCGTCGACATGAACGAGCACCGTGCCGCCGACCGCGATGCGGCCGCGATCCACCTCATCGACTTTGCTTTCCATCTCAAGCGTAGAGAGGTCGGGGATCTCGGCCAGCACGCCGCCAGGCACGGCATGGTCTCCCACTTTGAACGGCTGCGCGTTCATCCAGCCCTGGGAATAATTGGGCAGATAGTTGATAACGCCATCGAGCGGACTCTTCAGTTCCATGAGCGTGAGCTGGTATTGCGTGAGATCCACCTGGCGCTTCGCGGTATCGCGGGCCCGGGTGAGCGAGGCGATCTTCTGCTCGTCCGACTTTCGATGCGTGTTGGCATTAGCCTCCTGCACCTTGAGCTTCTCTTCGGCGAGACTAAGGTCGATCATGCTTTCCTCCCCGCTGAGAGCGCTCATGATGGCCTGCTTCGAGGCTTCGAGGCGGGCCTTCTCGACGTTATACTTCGCGGTGGCGAGATCGAGCGCGTCCTGATCTTCGGTGATGCGGGCCTGGGCAACGGCCTGATCGAGGGTGGACTGCGCCTGCTGGAGCGCGGCGTTCTTTTCCTTGAGATCCTGTTGAGTACGGCTGGGATCGAAGCGGAGAACCACCTGGCCTTTCTTCACCTGGCCGCCTCCGGGCGCGGCCCAGACAATCTGAAGATCGGCAACGTCGAGAGGCGCTTCGATCTGTTCGGAGACGCGCGCCTTAAGCTCCCCGCGGCAGCGCACGAGAACGAGGAATTCGCCCTTCTTAGCGGTGGCGACGGGAAGATCCGCGGCGGCACGCGTGCGTTTGAACTGGCGCAGCGCAAGGCCCGAACCGGTGACGATCAGGAGCACGACCAGGGCTCTTGCTGCCAGCCTCCTTATTTTCATTGAGGCGGCTCGATGTCGACGGCGGCGGAGAGATCGGGCAGCAAATGGGGATCGCTCTGGTCGAGGCGGAATCGGGCTATGAACGACTTTACCGACATGCCGAGCGCTGAAGTCGCAACCGGGCTGGCCGATGTGTAGTGCGCGGTGAAGCGGATTTCGGGAAAGGCGTCGAGGTGAACGATAGCCTTTGCGCCGGGCACAAGCGCTGCGCCATCGGGTTCGCCGACCGATACTTCCACGTCCATCGCGGAAGGGTCGAAGAGACGCAGCAGCGGGCTGCCGGGCCAAAGCTGATCGCCTTCCTGGGCATGCCCCATCGAGTTATTGCGCCAGATGTTCTGCAGCGCGACCATGCCTTTGAGCGGAGCTTTCACCAGGAGTCTGTCGGCATTGCGATTCTGACGATCGACCGCAACCTGGGAGCGATCGCGCTGCAGTTCGAGCACGCGCAACTCAGACTGCTCGGCCATGTCGTGAAAGTGGTTCGACTTCTGCAGGCTGGCGACATGCTCGCGGGCATCGTCGACTTTGACTTTGTTCTTTTCCTGATCGAGCGCACTGAGCACTGGGCCTTTGCGGCTTTCAATCTCGGCTTTCTTCAGATCGGCCTGCGCCTGGGCGAGGTCTGAAACGCGCTTCTCGGCATTGCTGATGTGTTCGGCCTTTTTCTCTTCGATCTGATGCTGCAGGTCGTCGAGTTTTGTTTGGGCGTCCCGCAGGAGTTTGAGTTCGTTGGCGCGGTCGAAGGTTGCCAGGGAATCGCCGATGTTTACCGTGGCTCCGTTTTCGGCGATGGTGGCGAGGGTGAGATTGCCGCCCTGGCCTTCGATGCGGGGAACCATGACTGTGACGGAATTCACAGCACGAATGGTGCCAGTGGCGCGCACGGATCGCCGCGGGGCTGTGGTGGCTGCGAAGAGCGCAACGGCAAGCAGCGAAACACCAACTGGGGCGCATAATCGCATGACCATTAAGCCTGAAACGGTAGACGCGCTGGGACCCGAAAACGTTGGTGTCAAACCGTGTCTTGATTAAGACTATCGAAAGTCTTCTTTTGTTTCCGTTTATTCGTAATGGAGGGCGCGTAAAGGGTCTGTGCGGGAAGCGCGACGCGCCGGCAGATAGCCCGAGAGCATTGCCACTGCGATCATGATCAGGATGGCCGCGGCGAGGGTGCCTGGATCGGCCGGTTTCAGGCCGTAGAGTTTGCTTTCAATGAAACGGGCGCAGGCGAGGGCGGCGGGCACTCCTATGGCCAGGCCAATCAAAAGAAGGATCGAGGTCTCGCGCAGGATCATGCGGATGACCCGTCCGCGTTGGGCGCCCAGCGCCATACGGATTCCGATTTCGCCGGTTCGCATGGCAACGCCGTAGGAGAGGACGCCATACAGCCCGATGCAGCCGAGCAGCAGCGCCAGCGCGCCGAAGCCGGAGGAAAGCTGCGCGATGAGTTTCTCCTGAGTGAGGCGACCATCGACTAGAGCGGTGAGCGGATCGACGCCCTCAATCCGCAATGCGGGATCGTAATCGCGAATCGCTTTGCGGGCAGCCTGAATCACGGCGGGCAGATCGGAAGACGCGCGGATTTCGAAAGTCATGAACGGCGAGAAATCGCCGTCCATGGGTTGGTCCACCGGAAGATAGAAGCGCCTGTCGATTTCACCGCGCAGAGAGTGGTCGCGAACATTGCGCACCACACCCACGATTTCCATGGTTGCGACGGAGCCAGGGAAGAGATCGGTGATGTGCTTGCCAAGCGGGTTGGCTTTGCCGAAGAAGAACTTCGCGAAAGCCTCGTTCACTACGCAGACTTTCGGAGCCGTCTTGTTATCGCGCGTGGTAATCTCGCGGCCCAGCAGAATGGGGATTCCGATAGAGGAAAAGTACTCGGGACCGATCTGGTCGAAGCGCGAGCTACCGTCGCCCTTCTTTTGCGGCGAGTAGCCTTCAACTGTGATTTGGTCGCCCGATTCCGAACCGCTGAAGAGGCCGTTCTGAGAGTAAGCGACGGAACGAACTCCGGGCACGGCGCGGAGACGCGACTGGAGTTCATGATAGAGCGCGGGCAGACGCTCCCCTTTGTAGCCGGCTGACATGGGATCGATGTCGAGCAGGGCGAGTCTGTCTCGGGAATAGCCAAGGTCGATGTTCTCAAGATTGCGCAGGGTGCGAACAAACCAGCCGGCGCCGATGAGCAGAACAACTGAGATGGCGATCTGAGCGATGACCAGCGATTTTCCCAGACCGATGCGGGAACTGGAAGCTGTCATGCCTCGCCCGGCTTCTTTGAGTGTGCTGCTGACGTTTACGCGAAGGGAGCGCCATGCGGGCGCAAGGCCGAAAGCGATGCCGGTGAGGAGGGACACGGCGATGGTGAACGTTAAGACGCGCCAGTCCGGCGTGACATCAAGTGCGATCGGTGTCGACCCCTGCTGGACCATGCGGATGAGGATGCGGACGCCGGCGAAGGCGACAAATACACCCGCGCAGCCACCGGTGAGCGAGAGCAGAATGCTTTCGGTGAGGAATTGCCTCACCAGCCGGCTCTGCTGTGCGCCGAGCGCGATGCGAACTCCGATCTCTTTCTGGCGCGAGGCTGCACGGGCCAGCAGAAGATTGGCGACATTGGCGCAGGCGATCAGGAGCACCATGCCTGAGATCGCCATGAGGACGTAAAGCGGTTCGGCGAAATCGCGCAGCGAGGACAGGCCGGTGCCGGCCGGATGCAGTTCGACGCTTTGTTTCAGGGTGTCTTTGAGCTGGTCTTGCGGGAGCTTATCGAACTCTTCGACAACAATCTGATGGAAAACTATATTGACGTTAGCCTGCGCCTGCTGCAGGGAAACGCCCGGCTTGAGCCTGCCGATCACCTGGAGCCACATGACTTTATCGAAAGGTTTATCGACGCTGTCGTGGAGCCATTCGCGGCCGGGCATGAGGAGGGGTTGCTCGGAAAGCGGAATCCAGAGGTCCGGCATCTCACCCACGTTTTCGCCTTGAAAGCGCGGGCCGGCTACGCCGATGATGCGCAGACTCGCTTTATTGATGCGCACGTCTTTCTCGAAGATTTCGGGCGAGCCTCCAAACCTTCTTTGCCAGAAGGCGTAGCTGGCAACCGCATAAGGCGCGGTACCGGTACCATGGTCGTCAACTGGGGTGAAGGTGCGTCCGGCGGCCGTGTGTACGCCGAGAACGCTGAAGTAATCCGGGCTAACCAGTCTGGTGCGCAGATCTTCCTGGCTCTGGCCGTCGATAGTGGCGCCGAATTTAACCATCTGACTTTCAACCGCGAAGATTCCTGCGAAGGACTGGGTTCGGGAATGAAGGCCGTCGAACTCGCGGGTCGAGAGCAGTCCGCGGACTCCGTTCGACATGCCGATGCTGACTCCGCTTTGCCCGGGCTCGGTGAGCGAGACGAGCTCCCGCGGGTTCTCGACGGGCAGCAGCTTGAGCATTACCGCATCGATGAGACTGAAGATGGCGGTGTTGGCGCCTATGCCGAGCGCGAGGGAGACGATGGCCGCGATGGTAAAGCCAGGCGTCTTGCCGAGCATACGGAAGGCGAAGCGGAAATCCATATGGCGATTTTACGCGGTCGCGGGCAATCGGTTGGTATTAATTCGTCGCGGTTTTGCTTGCGGCGAGTGCGATTCCATCCCCATATTTCGCAAGGCCTGGGATGGTGACGGGAAGCTTGCCGCCGATGGCGATCTCGCCAAATAAGGCCTTGACGGCCGCGATCTCAGCCACGGGCACGCTGCTGTAAGTGGTGAGATAAGAAGAGACGCCCGCGAAGGTGCGCAGCAGATAGGGATTGCCCAGAGCCATCAGCATCACGGGCTTCTTCGTTGCGAGGAGGTTTTCGATGAGCGCCGGGAAACTTCCGCCAAGTGCGACGTTACCCCGATAGGCAGCCACCGACGCGAACGCCGCGACCACATATCGCTGCGCCGATTGCGCGCGGTCGAGAGCTGCCTGGATCTCATTTCCCGACATCGTGGAATCGAGCTGGATCACCATTGACGAAGATGAACGTTTGCGGATTTCCTGTAAGAACGCCTGGCCCTGCACACCGGTGCGGCTTTCGGAGAGAAGAAAGAAAGCGGTAGTAGCGGGAGCTTTGAGGGGCACGAAGTCGCCGGTGTTGCGGACCAGGGTTACGGCGCGATCGGCGATCTGCTGGGCGGCGGCATTGCTCTCGGGGCCGTTGATCACGTCGTGAATGTCGTCAATCTCGACCAGCCTCTTAGACGCAAGACCAAGGTGAGCTTTGGCGACGAGAACACGCATAGCGCTTTCGTCAATTCGTTTCGTCGAAAGGCGGCCGCTCTTGACGGCGGCGGCGACGGCATTGATGGCGGCTTCGGGATCGGGCGGCATGAGCAGCACGTCCGCGCCTGCTTCTATGGCGCGCACCGACGCGTCGCCTACGGAAAAGCCCTGCGCGATGCCACCCATCTCCAGGGCGTCGGTCACGATTATGCCTTTGAAGCCAAGCTCCTCGCGCAGCACTCCATTGAGGATCTTAGGAGAAAGGGTGGCGGGCAGATTCGGCGCATCGAGCGCGGGCACGGCAATGTGCGCGGACATAATAGAATCCACGCCTGCCGCGATCGCCGCGCGGAAAGGCGCCCATTCGATCTGTTCGAGGCGCGGGCGGTCGCCCGAGATGGTGGCCAGGTTCAGGTGAGTGTCGGTTGCTGTATCGCCATGGCCGGGGAAGTGTTTGGCCGTAACCAGCACACGCGCGCCGGGAACCGAATGCGCTCCTTCGATAAACGCGGTGACGAATTCCGAGACATCCTTAGGATCTTCCCCATAGGATCGGATGTTGATGATGGGATTATCGGGATTGTTATTGACATCGGCATCGGGGAAGAAGAGCCATTGCACGCCGAGCGCACGGGATTCTCTGGCGGCGATCTCGCCTTCGGTGCGGGCTTCGTTGGGGTCGCGCGAGGCGGTGAAGGCCATGGCATGCGGGAAAGCCGTGGTGTCGTCGACGCGCATGGAAGCGCCGCGCTCGAAATCGCCCGATACGACGAGAGGCACCTTGGCAAGCTTCTGCATTTTGTTGACGAAGCTGGCGACCTCGAGCGGGTCGGCTTTGGAACTGACGCGGCCGTTGGATACGTTGATCAGGATCAGGCCGCCGATATGTTCCTGGGATACAAGGCGGACGAATTTGCGGTAGTCTCGCGAGCGCGTGTTCATCGGATGCCCGTTGAAGGGGATCACTACGAGTTGAGCAATTTTTTCGCGGACGGTGAGGCCGGCAAGCCAGCGCGCGGCCACGGCTTGTTCTGAGGACGATGCCGCGGGAGTTGCTTTCTTAACCGGCGCCTTTTTAGCGGGCGGCGGCGCGGCGAAGAGGACGGCGCACACGAGAAGCGGGAAGAGGGCTGGCGAAACCGCCTGCCGCACTAAACCGCGCTGGATTTTCGTTTTACCAGGCGTGGTCTTGCCGACGTTGCGGAGCGCCGCGGCGGCGGCTGGTTGGCCAGGCGCTTCACCGCGCGCAGCAACTCCGGCACTTCCTTGTTGCTCTTGGCCAGCACTTCGTCGGCGCCCGAACTCTCGGGCGTCATCCCCAGGCATTCCGCGAAGCCTGACAGCAGCATAATGCGCGCGGGTGAACCCGAATCGCGAATCATCCGAATCAACTGCAAGCCGTCCATCCCCCCCATGCGGAAGTCCGTGACCACTACATCGAACTGTGTCGTCTGAAAAATTTCCCAAGCTTCCTCACCACTGGTAGCCGTCTTCACATCGTACCCGGCTTCCTCAAGGATCATCTGTCGGGCCGTTAGACCGAGCTTGTTGTCGTCGACAAGCAATATTCTGGCGGAGGAAGTTTCATCGGTTTTCATTGTGGGGACCGAATGACGTTAACAGAGCTTTCATACTACTGTCAACGCTCCTGCATCCATCTGAAACAACGGCGATTTCAGTTCTTGACTTCAGACGCCTCGCGGAACTATCTTAGCTGGGAGCGTTTCGCGGCTCATTCGACTGCGCGCGGCGCGGTATAACCAGCCTTCGCGATGATGGTGTACTTGATCGGCTTGCCTTTTTCGTCGGTCACACGCAGAGGCTCGTTTGTTGCGGGATTCACCAGTTGCACGGTGATCTTGCGGAACTTTCCGTCCTTCGCCTGATTCGTGGGCGAATAGCCCAGGGAGTACTGGTTGCGCAGCGCCTGGTTGATTTGCATAAACACGCCTCCGAGCTCGCCCGGGAAGCGGGGGAAGAACGCCTGGCCGCCGGTCTCTTTCGCGAAGGTCTTCAGCTCGTTATCGCCCTGCAGGAAGTCGATGGTGTTGGCTCCGCGCGCTTCGGCCATGGTTCGAGCGAGTTGCAGAATTCCAATGGAATAAACAGGGACGGCGGATTCCTGCAGACTCTTCCGCGCCTTGTCGTAAGTCATCTTGCTGAACGTGTCGATACCCGACGTAATCAGCAGGATCGCCTTCCGGCCTTCGATCTTCGACATCCGGTCGGCGGTTTCGGTAACGGCGTCGAACATGTTGCTTTCGGAAAAACCGGGGATGCGAAGGCGTCCCAGGGCCTCCTGGATCTTCGAGCGGTCGGCGGTGAAATCGCAGAGGATATCTGTGCGCAGATCGTAAGCGATCACGGCGAGATAATCGTCGGGCCTCAGGGTCTGCATGAAGCCGTAAGACGCGTTCAGGGTGTCGCGCCAGCCCATGCTCCAGTACTGTTGATAACGGGCGCTGAATTCGATCACCAGCGCGACGGTCAGGGGCGCCTGCGCGGTGGCGTACTGGGTGACGGTCTGTGGGACGTTGTCTTCGAGGATGCGGAAGTTGCCGCGGGGAATCTTCGGGATCGGATTGCCTCTGTTATCGAGCACGGCCACGTCGACGGTAACGACGCTGGTATCGGCCTTGAAGCTGACGTCGGAGCCGGCTTCGTCTTTAGCTTTATTGCCCAGTTTGGAGGGGATTTTGGGGAGGTTGTCGCTGTCGGAAGATATGGGAACCGCGGGCGTGGCGCTGGGGTCGGCGTTCGGGTCGACCTTCTTTTTCGGTTTGGCGACGGTCTCGCTTCCCTGCCCCGAGGGGTCCTGCGCAACAGCGCTCGTGACGAGGCCGAAGACGGCGATGAAGGCGATGAGCCAGGTTTTCATAAACAACTCCCCTTAGATAATAACGAACAAAGGACAGGACGATGGGGAGGCGTCAGTGGTTTCCGGGACGCTGAATTGACCTTCTAATTAACCCAGGGCCCATTGCCGTGCTTTTTCATGTAGACCTGGAATTTCTTCTTCGCGCGCTGCATCTTGTAATCGCGCCATGCCTGGCCGATGTTAAAGTTGAACGCAGACCCGGCGCCCACTCTCACGCGCTTGCGGCTGAACTGGGTCTTGATATAGAGGTAGCCGAAGATCATGCCGCCCAGGTGGGCCAGATGGCTCACGGTGCCGCCGGGAGTCAGCGTTCCGAGAAACGCGATGGCGCCATAGATCATCACCGCATATTTGGCCTTAAGCGGGAACAGGAACATGAACAGGATTTCCTGGTCGGGGAACAGCATTCCAAATGCGAGCAGAAGGCCGAAGATGGCGCCCGACGCGCCAATGGTCGCCTGATATTCGTTGCCCATCAGGAGATTGACCACCACCACGCAAACGCCCGCGCCCACTCCGCAGAGGAAATAATACTGGAGGAATCGCCGCGTACCCCAGGTTTGCTCGACAGGCGTGCCGAACATCCAGAGCGCCAGCATGTTGAACAGGATGTGCAGAATGTTGCCGGGATCGTGCAGAAACAGCCATGTGACCAGCTGCCAGACAGCGCCGCGCACTACCATGTGCGGGATCAACTGGAAGGGGAAGAACAACCGCGGCACGAAGAAATAGACCAGATAGACCGCGATATTGGAAATCAGCAGCCATTTGACGCCGTTCGGGAACGAGCTGT
>Ga0302319_10008214_pt1 | contig 20352 bp, 11 predicted proteins | sample Bog_T0_2_FD_203319 | JGI IMG/M metagenome (GOLD analysis project Ga0302319, IMG submission 203319) | Peat permafrost microbial communities from Stordalen Mire near Abisko, Sweden - Bog_T0_2 | ecosystem: Environmental > Terrestrial > Soil > Wetlands > Peat | place: Sweden: Abisko, Stordalen Mire... | reverse complement strand
CGGAGCGGCAGATTGAATTCTTCCGTTACTTAAAACGACACCTGGTGCACGTGTCTTGCGAGGAGGTCGTCTCGGGCCGGGGCTTTCGCAGGGTTCACGAGTTCCTGGACCCAGCCGTGCGTCACGAATCATTCGATTCTGTCAGCGCGAACGCGGCAAGCGAAATCACGCAGCTGGCGCTTGCCCAGTCTTGCCCTGTGTGCGAAGAAACGCTCGCATTTTGGATTGAAATGTATGGCGCACTTTGCGGCAACTTCGCCCTGCAAACCATGGCTCTTGGGGGCCTCTATGTGGCGGGCGGCATTGCGGTAAAAATCTTGCCGGTATTGCAAAAAGGCATCTTTTTTGAGGCTTTCTGCGGCACAGGCAGATTGGCTGGTGAGTTGTCGCGTGTGCCTGTATTCGTTGTTACCAATGAAGACGCTCCTATGTTGGGGGCGGCCTATCATGCGGGGAGTCGAGCGATTCGCTCCGAGTTCCCTCAGCGTACTTGACCCGCTGTGGGACGCAAATGACAGCTTGAAAATGACATGAATCGCAAGGGAAGAAAACACCGAGAGTTGCTGAAAGTGAGAGGCTGACACTTTGATAAGCAATGAAAAGTCTGGTTATAACCGGTTTCTTCTGCTGGTAGCGGGACTGGGCGGATTGCTCTACGGCGTGGATGTTGGCATTATTTCTGGCGCGCTTCCTTATCTGGAGGCAACCTCAGGGTTGAATGCTGGCCAGTTGTCGATTGTCGTTGCGGCCGTGCTTCTTGGTAGCGTGATTTCAACCCTGTTTGCGGGTGTATTGGCCGACTGGATTGGACGCAAGCCGCTGATGGCTCTTAGCGGACTTCTCTTTGTTCTTAGCATCCCGGTGATTGCCCTGTCCCATGACTATCAGGCGCTCGTCCTCGGTCGCTTGTTGCAAGGCGTAAGTGCCGGCCTGATCGGAGTGGTTGTCCCGTTATATCTAGCAGAATGTCTTGCCGCGTCGAGTCGTGGCAAAGGTACTGGCATTTTTCAATGGTTGCTAACACTCGGGATCGTGACCGCCGCAATTGTGGCGATTTACTTCAGTGTTCGCGTCCAGGAAGTTTCGAAGCTCGGGGACGCCGCGCAACTCTTCGCTTTCAAAGATAAGGCTTGGCGCAGCATTTTTTGGGTTTCGCTGCCGCCGGGAATTTTATTCGTGATCGGCAGCCTGATGGTCTCGGAGTCGCCGCGCTGGTTATACCGTCGTGGCAAGAAAGAAGCTGCTTACGCCGCACTTCTGCGCTCTCGCGTCACGCAGCAAGCGGATATTGAACTTGCCGAAATCGAGCAAGCGACCGCAGCCGAGAAAATGAAGACTTCCGGCGGAACGAATATTCGCGAGTCGCTTCTGCGCCGCAAATATGTGATCCCGTTTGTTCTGGCCTGCGTGATTCTGGCGTGCAATCAGGCGACTGGTATCAATTCCATCATTGGATATAACACGAACATTCTCTTGCAGAGTGGTCTTTCGGATGTTCAAGCGCATTGGGGTTACGTTGTTTTCACGATCGTAAATTTCCTGATGACCATCGTGGGCGTGCTGCTCGTGGACCGCAAGGGTCGTAAGTTTCTGTTGTCGGTGGGTAGCGCGGGCATCATCGTTTCACTTCTATGCACCGGCATGCTTTTTCGCCGGACCGAAAGCCAACGTGTGGACTCGACAGGAATTGTCCAGTCCATGGTTGATACCGATCAGAAAGTAACGTTGGTCTACGACGAGGGTGCGGCTTCGAAGCTCCTCGCCGCGAGTGGGACGGCAGGCAATGCGATGAGCGGTCAGCCGACGACGTTAGTGGTCATCTATTCCTATGGAGACTTTCGCGCTGCGACCAAGGCGGCTCGTTCTGACGACAAAACCGGCACGCCGATCGAGATCACGCGCGCGAGTTGCGTGCCGCCAAATAAAGTGGTCGCGTTCTTCTCGAATCCGTTCAGCAATTTGGACGCGGCCCGCACGGCTCCGTTAAGAATCGATAATGCGCTCATTACGCCTGTGCCGAGCACGCATAACGGATGGCTGGTGGCGATCAGCCTGTTCGTCTTTATGTCGTTTTTTGCGATTGGTCCGGGAGTGTGTGTCTGGCTGGCACTTTCAGAGTTGATGCCCACCCGCATTCGTTCCAACGGAATGAGCATCGCCTTGCTGATTAATCAGGCGGTGGCAACCACCATCGCTGCCGTCTTCTTGCCAACGGTCGGTAAGTACGGATATTCCACGATGTTCTTTTGCTTTGCAGCCTTCACAGTGGTCTATTTCATTACGGCCGCGGTATTTCTGCCGGAGACGAAGGGAAAGACCCTGGAAGAAATTGAAGCGCGCTTTGAGGGAGTTCCGCGGGCTGCTGCTCCCTCAAACGGATGATTCGTGGATCGTCGATTAGAAGACCTCGATTACGATTACGGGCGTTGCGTGCTCAACTGTTGACCAGTACGTGCTGCATGCCTTTTACGGCCTTCATATATTGAGCGCGTTCGAATGCTCCTGGATCGGGGCACCGCAGTTGGCTCATGCTGCCTTGCATTTGCTTGACGGACTCGTATTCACGGTCCTCCATGAAGCGCCGCAGGCCTTCTTCGACGTGGCGCAGATGGCCGATGCCATGGCGCAGTAATGCCGAACAGAGCATGGTCACATCGGCTCCCACCATCAGCAGTTTGATCACATCTTCGGCGCTGTAGACGCCGCTGGTTGCGGCCAGATTGGCGCGGACGCGGCCATACAGAATGCCGATCCAAGTGAGAGGTAAGCGCAGTTCCTGCGGACTGCTCAGAAGAACGCTGGGTTTGATTTCCAGTTCGTCAAGATCGATGTCGGGTTGGTAGAAGCGGTTAAAGAGCACCAGGCCGTCGGTGCCGAGCTGATCCAGTTTCTTCGCCATGTTGGCGAAGTTGCTAAAAAATGGACTCAGCTTCGCCGCCACCGGAATCTGGACCGCAAGCTTCACTTCGCGAATAATGTCGGCGTAGATATTCTCGATTTCTGATCCCAGTATCTCAGTGTTTGTCGGCAGGAAATAGATGTTGCACTCGATCGCATCCGCACCGGCTTGCTCGACCTGTTTGGCATACCGCGCCCAACCACCCAGCGTGGTGCCATTCAAGCTGGCGATGATGGGAACACTCACTGCTTGCTTAGCCTTCCGAATGTGATTCAAGTAGCCTTCGGGGCCGACATGAAACTCCGTGGACTGGGGAAAATATGTCACCGACTCGGGAGAGCTTTCCGTGCCAGCATTGAGGTAATGTTCGAACTCAACGCCCTCTTGCCGTAGCTGCTCCTCGAACATGGAGTAGAGCACAATGGCGGACGCTCCCGCGTCTTCGAGCGCGCGAATCCCGCCGATTTCCTGTGAAAGTGGGGATGCGGAGGCGACCAGCGGTGTGCGCAACTGTAAACCAAGGTATTTCGTGCTTAGATCCATGACACTCCCTTTTCGTTTCGTATGTGGCGACATAGTGTTAGGTTCGCTGCCAAACCGCTTTAGCGCGTTAGATTACTTGCTCTCGACCGCAACCTTCGGTTCAGGTGCCGTCTTGGCTGTCGTATCGTTCGGCTCCGTCTTGCGCTGGGCCATGTATTCGTACATGTGAAAACGCGTCTCGGCGTCTTGCTGCGCCTGCACCCACAAGCGTTTCGCATCGTCGGGACGGCTCTTTTGCAGCATCTTGAACCTGGTTTGCTGCTGCAAGTAATCTTTCACCTTGCGGGTGGGAGTTCGCGAGTCTAGGGTCAACGGATTGTCGCCCGTCAGTGCGCGATCGGGATGATAGCGATAGAGCAGCCACTGACCCGAGTCAACCGCGACTTTCTGGTCTGACATCGCCGTTGTCATATCGATCCCGTGTGCGATGCAGTGCGAGTAGGCAATGATGATGCTCGGTCCGTCGTAGGCTTCCGCTTCCAGAAACGCCTTGAGTGTATGTTCGTCTTTCGCGCCCATGGCGACGCTAGCGACGTAGACATTGCCATAACTCATTGCCATGAGTCCAAGATCTTTTTTTGCGGCCGGTTTTCCGCCAGCGGCAAACTTGGCGACGGCGCCGCGCGGAGTGGATTTCGAAGCCTGACCTCCGGTATTTGAATAAACCTCGGTGTCCAGCACCAGAACATTCACGTTTCGTCCGCTGGAGAGTACGTGGTCCAAGCCTCCGTATCCAATGTCGTAGGCCCAACCGTCGCCACCGATGATCCAAACGCTTTTCTTGACCAACATATCGGCCACGGCCAAGAGCTGCTTGGATTCCGGTGTATTGAGTCCGAGCAGTTTCTTCTTCAGCAGATCGACACGTTGCCGCTGGTCGAAAATGTCTGCCTCATCTTTCTGCGGCCGGGCTAGAAGACCATTGACGAGTTCTTCTCCTATTTCGCTGGAAAGACGGCGCACGAGTTCCTGTGCGTATTCCGTCTGTTTGTCGATTGAGAGCCTGAATCCGAGGCCGAATTCGGCGTTGTCTTCGAACAGGGAATTCGACCAGGCGGGTCCGCGTCCATCGCTGTTCTTGGACCAAGGCGTAGTCGGCAAATTGCCGCCGTAGATCGACGAACAACCGGTGGCATTCGCAACCACGGTGCGATCACCGAAAAGCTGCGAAACCAGTTTCAAATAGGGCGTCTCACCGCATCCGGAACACGCACCCGAAAATTCAAACAAAGGCTCCTGCACTTGCTGCTGTCGGATGCTTCCGTTCTTAATTTTCCGCCGGTCGAATTCGGGAATCTTCAGGAAGAAATCCCAATTCTCTCGCTCTGGCTCGCGCAGCGGTGGCTGCGGCACCATGTTGATCGCTTTCAGCCGGGTTTCTGCTTTGTTTTTCACGGGGCAGATATCGACGCAGATACCGCATCCCGTGCAGTCTTCGGGAGCCACCTGGATGGTGTACTTCTGCCCTTGCCAGTCTCGATCTTTAACGTCCGTGGATTTGAATGTCTTCGGAGCGCCGGCGAGTTGTGCGGAGTCGTAGACCTTGATGCGGATGACCGAGTGCGGACAAACCATCGCGCACTTGCCGCACTGTATGCAGATCTTTGTGTCCCACTCGGGAATTTCGAGGGCGATGTTCCGCTTTTCCCATTTCGAGGTGCCAGTCGGGAAAGTTCCGTCGATCGGGAAGGCGCTGACCGGCAGTTCGTCGCCGTGTCCGGCATAAATGACGCCCAGCACGTCGCGCTCAAACTTAGGCGCACCTGACGCGAACGCGGGCGGCATTTCGGCTTCGCTCGTAACGTTTTCCGGGAGGACGACTTCGAAGAGGTGGGAGAGCGTTTCATCGACCGCGCGCAGATTCTGCTGTACGACCTCTTCGCCCTTCTTGCCATAGCTGTAGCGGATCGATGCTCGAATGGCCTCGATCGCTTCCTCACGCGGCAGAACTTTCGAGATGGCGAAAAAACATGTCTGAAGGATCGTATTCATGCGCGATCCCATCCCAGTTTCGCGAGCCACCTGATACGCGTCAATGATGAAGAACCGAGCCTTCTTGGCGATGAGTTGCTTTTGTACCTCACGCGGTAGATGATCCCAAACTTCTTCTTTGCTGAACGGACTGTTGAGAAGAAAAACGCCACCCGGAACGAGGTTGCTCAGCATGTCGTAGCGTTCCAGGAAGATCCACTGGTGGCAGCCCACAAAATTGGCTCTTGAGACGAGATACGCGGCGCGAATGGGTTGTGGTCCGAAACGGAGATGCGAAACCGTCATTGCTCCCGATTTCTTGGAGTCGTAAACGAAATATCCCTGGCCGTAGTTCTTGGTGTTTTCTCCGATGATTTTGATCGAGTTCTTGTTTGCTCCCACCGTGCCATCGGCGCCCAATCCGTAAAACATCGCGCGCACCACGTCGTCTGCCTCGATGGAGAAGTCAGCATCGTAGTCGAGGCTGGTGTGGCTGACATCGTCGTGTATGCCGATGGTAAAGTGGTCTTTCATCTGCGCGCTCGGCTTCGCGAGATTGTCGTAAACCGCTTTGACCATCGCCGGGGTAAATTCTTTGGACGAAAGTCCGTAGCGCCCGCCAATAGTCTCCGGCGCAACCTTCAGCGCGCCGTAGCCGAGTTTCAGTCCTTCTTGCAGCGCATTGACCACGTCGAGATAGAGCGGTTCCCGGGAAGCGCCGGCTTCCTTGGTGCGATCAAGTACGGCGATCTTGCGGACGGACGCGGGCAGCGCCTCCATGAATCGCTTCACCGAGAAGGGGCGATAGAGGCGCACTTTCAGCAGTCCAACTTTTTCACCGTTCTTAGTCAGATGATCGACCGTCTCGTGCGCGGTTTCGGCTCCTGAACCCATCATGACGATCACGCGCTCGGCATCGGGTGCGCCGACGTAATCGAATAAGTGGTAGGAACGTCCGACAAGTGCCGCGAACTTGTCCATTACGACCTGAACCTTATCGGGACACGCCTCGTAAAAAGGATTGCCAGCCTCTCGCGCCTGGAAATAAACGTCAGGATTTTGGGCCGTGCCGCGCAGCACTGGATGATCGGGAGAAAGCGCTCGTTGCCGGTGCTCGATCACGCGATCCATGTCGATCATGGCCCGCATGTCGTCTTCGGTCAGCATCTCGATCTTGTTGACCTCGTGCGAGGTGCGAAAACCGTCAAAAAAGTGCAGGAAGGGAATACGTGTTTCGAGCGTGGCCGAGTGCGCAATCAGCGCAAGATCCATGGCTTCCTGAACCGAGTTTGAGGAGAGCATGGCATAACCCGTGGTGCGGCAGAACATGACGTCCGAATGATCGCCGAAGATCGAAAGCGCATGGGCCGCGACGGTGCGCGCACTCACATGAAAGACCGTCGGAGTGAGTTCGCCCGCGATCTTGTTCATGTTGGGAATCATCAGCAGCAGCCCCTGCGAGGCAGTGAAAGTCGTCGACAAGGAGCCGGTTTGGAGGGCTCCATGAACCGCTCCGGCGGCGCCCCCTTCGCTTTGCATTTCAATGACATGCGGGACGCTGCCCCAGACATTCGGCACTCCCTCGGACGACCATTGGTCGGCCCATTCGCCCATATTTGAGGAGGGCGTGATGGGATAAATGGCGATGACTTCGTTCAGGCGATACGCCACATTAGCCACCGCCTCGTTGCCGTCCATGGTCTTGAACTTGCGCTTCATTGACTGTCCCTTCTGACTGTTTTGTGACCCCGGCCGTTCGGAGAGAACAGCCACCTAAAGAATGCCGGATTGGGGCTCAATTGTCGGGAACACAGCGCACAGCGACGTGTGATCTGCATCACAAACAAGCTAAGCCGCAGCTAGCCTGCTGGACCGCGGAACCGTGAGGACCGGGAAGGGCTAACGCGACAAGGTCTTGTGCGGTTGTGTGGAGAAAGTGCGTGACGGCGTTGACTGGCAGCGAGTTTCGGCGAGCCAATACGATCAGGTCCAGTCCGTGTGCTATCCGAAACCACCCTACTGGTCAGAAACCGGCAATCGATGGCCCGCCTTGTGCTAACAGTTGACCAACCTGCACGTACGGATCGAACTTCTGTTCCACCGACAGAGCGCGCGACACCAGGCATAGATCCCGGGTTTTTTCCAAGAGGGCGATAGCCTGAGTTTCGCCTGCCTCGCGTGGAATCGTTAGCTTGGGACGGATCAAGACATGGCTGAAGTGGTAACCAGGGTTGGATTTGCTCACATCGCCTTCAACTTCCACTTGCAGGTCGGTGTATCGAAACTTCGAACTCTCCGCGACCGCACGAAAGGTAGTTGTGAAGCAACTGGCGAGCGCACAGAGTAACAAGTCTTCGGGCGTCCATCTCCCGTCCAAACCGCCGAAGGCAGGCGGGGCCGTGAAATGGATCGCACTAAGCGCCGACGACGACTTTGCGATGCCAGTACATCCAGAAGCCCACCATGCGACGACCCGAAAACGGTGCGCTTCTTCCATGAGGTTATAACCTGCGCCACTGGTCTCTGAAGCCTTAGCTCGGAAAGCTGGATTTATCCTGTTCTCGTTCGCATTGGTTGGCGATGCGTCGAGTCACTATCTCGGGTGATTCTAGTCACCTTGGGAACGAGTGATACAATCCGCATGGAAAGCGGTTCTGCAATGCGCGCTCCTTACGGGCTCAATATCCTCGACAACTGCCTTACCTGTCCGACACGGGAAGAGCACTTATTCTGCAACCTTCCGCTGGCGGCGGTGGAGAGACTGAACGAGATCCGCTCCACCGCGATCTATCCGAAATCCGCCATGCTCTTTATTGAGGGTCAACAGCCCCGCGGAGTGTTTGTGCTGTGCAATGGAAAAGCCAAACTCTCGACGTCGTCGCCCGGGGGTAAAACCGTGATCACGAAGATCTCGGAGGCGGGGGACGTATTGGGCCTGAGCGCTACGATTTCCAACCGTCCCTATGAAGTGACTGCCGAGATGATCGAGCCTGGCCAAGCGAATTTTATTACGCGGGATGCCCTGCTTCACTTCTTGCGCGAGTACGGAGAAGTGGCGCTTCGGGTGGCGGAGCAGTTAAGCCGAAATTATTACTCCGCTTATGAGGGAATTCGTACTTTGGGGCTGAGCAATTCGCCCGCGGAAAGATTCGCAAAATTGTTGCTGGAATGGTCCAATGCGCCAACCAACGCCGATCCGCTACAGGTTAAACTGACGCTTACGCACGAAGAAATCGCTGAAATCATCGGCACCACCCGCGAAACGGTCAGCCGTCTCTTCTCGCAGTTCAAGAAGAAACAACTTCTTCAGTTGAAGGGTGCGACCCTGCTCATCCGCAACAAAGCCGCGCTCGAAAAAATGGTCAACTCGTGACCGTGCTTCTCAGAGACTCCCTCAAAAGCCTGTTGTCCGAACGACTCGCGCTCAAGCGGTCTTGGCGAGTTCTTTCCGCAGCGTGGTGATTAGCGATAGTGGAATTCGCATGCGCCGCAGGTTGCCTGACCGGCGAGCGACGCCTTCGACGGCAAAGCCATCGCCGTCCGGCATGGGATTGCTTACTAAACGCAATTCCTCTCCGTAGAGCTTGATGGATTTTTCACGCGCGTATCCAAGTTCCTGAAGCCTTTCGCAGATTGTCTTTCGCTTTGCAGCCTGATTCGTCATTTCGGGTCCCTTGGGTCTTTGTCTCTTTAGATCAAGAAAAGGCAGCAGCCGTTGCTAGATTGTTTGCTTTCGCGCCTCTGTCGGAGGCCGAACCAGCCATTTCGTTTTCTCGCAATATTCGTAGAGCCCTTCCCGGAACTTCGGATGCGCGATCTCGATCAGAGCCTTGGCCCTTTCTCGGATGGTTTTTCCGTGCAGGTAAGCGACGCCGTATTCCGTGACTACGTAGCGGATGAGACCTCGCGACGTAACTACGCCAGCGCCGGGGTTTAGCATGGGGACGATTCTTGAGATCTCTCCCTGCTTGGCCGTCGAGGAGATGGCGATAATCGGCTTGCCGCCTTTCGATCGCGACGCGCCTCGGATGAAGTCGACTTGTCCCCCGATTCCACTGTAGAACTGGGTTCCTACCGAGTCTGAGCAAACTTGACCGGTCAAGTCGGTCTGCAACGCCGAATTAATGGCGACCATATTGTCATTCCGGGCAATCAGCGCGGGATCATTGGTATAAGCCGTCGGGTGAAACTCGAAGATGGGATTGTTGTCGACAAAGTCGAACAACTTCTTCGTCCCAAGGGCGAATCCAAGAATGATCTTCCGCGGCTTGAAGTTCTTGCGCGCGCCGGTGATCACTCCCGCCTCGATCAGTGGGATCGCGCCGTCCGATACCAGTTCGCTATGAACTCCCAGGTCTCTGCGATCGCCCAGAAACGAAAGTACGGCGTCGGGAATTCCACCGATGCCCGTCTGCAAAACGGCTCCGTCTTCAATCAGGCCGGCGACATTGCGCGCGATCGCCACATTCAGATCGGAGACCGGTACTTTCTTGGTAGCGCATAGCGGCCGCGTCGACTCCACCACCACATCAATGTCACTGACATGGATAAAACTGTCGCCGTATGTGCGCGGCATTTCACCATTCACCTGCGCTACCACGATGCGAGCGCACTTGGCTGCGGTCAGGGTCGTATCGACCCCGATGCCGAAGCTGCAAAAACCGTGCGAGTCTGGCGGAGATACCTCAATGAGCGCGACATCAATGGGCATTTCGCCGCTCTCGAATAACCCTTCGATCTCGCTGAGATAAATGGGAGTGTAGTCGGCGCGCCCGTCATTAATCGCGTCGCGAACGTTGGCTCCGATGAAGACAGCGTTGTGGCGAAAGTGGCCTTGCATCTCGGGCGCAACGTAGGGAGCGCATCCCATTGTCATCATGTGGACGATCTCTACATCGCGAACACAAGGGCCGCGCCGCATTAGAGCTTCGACCAGTGTTTCCGGTTCTGCGCATCCGGGTTGAATGTAGACGCGCATGCCGGATTCGACGCAGCGGAGCGCCTCGTCCGGCCCTTGAACCTTGCCCGCGTAGTCGATCTCCCACGACATGCCTGCCATCTCCTAGGCGCTTTTGAAGGGCGCGCTGGTTTCGCGCAGAATCTGGTCTGCGATCTCGAGTTCGTAGCCGACCGTAGCATAGTAAATTGCCCGATCGAAAAATTGCTCGAGCAACTGCAGCATCTCCAGTTCGCCGAATACTTCGACGGGGCGTTCCATCACAGATTCTTTCTTGATGAACTCCCACAGATTTTCTTTGGTCAGAACGATCACCCAGGTCATCTCGCTCATGGGCACTCGCTGGCAGGCGCGACGCGCGCCAATCTCCAGGTAGCGCTGCTCCAGATGAGATTCATCCTTCCCGATGAGCCATTCTCCCACGTGACGGTAGATCTCGTAGACCCGTTCCTTGAGTTCCTCACCGGGAACGTTCTTCTGGTAGGTTCTCGTCAGCTCAGAATTTTGCACTTGATCAAGAAGAGAGGCTGAAAGCGATTGAGAGTGAGTCTCAATCAGCCGCACGAGCCGATACAACATCATCATGGCGCCCTCCGATTCCCCCACCGTCTTACTAGTTTCGGCGGGGAAGCGTTTTGCGGCCATGATATACGGTACACCGGTATGTGACCTGCGTCACGGGGAGCGGATCGCCTCCTGATTGGCAATTGCCTTAGGAACTGACAGGTGTGGAGCAAATCACCCATCTGGCACCACTAAGTCCCGTAGAGTCAGCGTCCTGCGATTCACGGACGAAGGATCCTCTTCGGGCTTCCGCACCCCGTGGACCTCGACGAAGTAAGGAGACCCCCGGCCTTTAGAGGCTGCCGCCACAACCGACGCCTCTTTTTTGAACTCCAGTGACTGACTTTGGATGACTTCCGATGCGGTTTTCGTCGGCCGGAATTGCCTGCCTGTTTCCGGACAGCCATACCAGTTCGAGCCGTGCGAGGGAGCGGCGACATTTCTACACCCTGCCCTCCTGGTAGGTCAGGGCGGCAACACTTCGGGCCGATTGGATGGGGACGAGATGCTCCAACTAGAAATCGGTTATAGGACAGGGTAATTCTGGCATTTGAATAGCCATTCAATAACTTAGTAACTATACGCTCCAGGGGGAGCAGCTCAATAGTTAGATGGATGTACATAATTGCGACACGACGATTTCATTCTTACAAATAGCGCGCGCCAACTTTAGACGGACAGTCTCGAAGCTTCGCCTCCCTCCGCTGCTGCACCGGTTCTTGTCTACACAAACTGCTCTTTCCCCGAAAGGGTCTGAATAAGTGTTTATCAGGAACACTCCGGCGATCTTAACATCCAAGGTGGTCCCGACCGAAACGACAAGAAGTCGAGTTCTGGCGAAAGAACGTTGGTGAGTTGCTGTCGGTGAAATGCCGCACCAAAGGCTTCGATAGCCTACTTTCGTAACTCTTTCCATGTTCTATCGCCAGCTAGAATCGATGCAGGCCTCGAGGAATCCTCCACGCATGGATCAGCAAGCATTTCAGCAGGTAAGCCAAAACAGTCCCGAAACAATCCCCGTCGAGATGCGCCGGATTGAGGGTCGCGAATGGTGGCTTTGGGGATTCGCCGTTGCGGTGACGCTGGCGCTAACGCTGGGAGTGATCTCTTTTACTTTTCCGTTGTTCAATCACGAAGCCGAAGTGTCCTACTGGTTTGATCTTCGCGAGTGGGTGCGCGGACTAGCAGCTCTCGTGTTCCTATTCGATTTGTACGCAGTGTACCAGCACATGCAACTTACTCGTATCCGGAGACAGTTAGCCGAGCGAGATCAGCTTTTCCAACTTATCAGCGAAAATGCCGCTGATATGATAGCCCTTGTCGATAGCGATGGAAGACGCCTCTACAACAGCCCCGCTTATCAAAAAGTTCTCGGCTATAGCCCCGAGGAATTGAAAGCCACCTCCTCCATTGAACAGGTTCATCCCGATGATCAGCGGCGAGTGCTGAAGGCGGCGGAGAAAGCCATGCTGGGTGGTCAGGGCGAGCGATTGGAATACCGAGTTCGCCACAAAGATGGGTCCTGGCGAACTCTGGAATCGACCGCCTGCGCGGTTCGAGACAAGAAGGGCAACGCCAACAAACTGGTGATCGTAAACCGCGATATCACCGAGCGAAAGCGAGCCGAGGAAATGCTCCGGCACAGCGCGTTCCATGACGGCCTTACGGATCTGCCCAATCGCGCTCTTTTTATGGATCGCTTGCAACACTCGTTGACTCTGTCGAAGAGGCACGAGAACTATAAGTTTGCCGTGTTATTGATCGACGTGGATGGATTCAAGATAATCAATGACAGCCTGGGGCACACCGCTGGCGACCAGTTACTGATTCAGATTGGGCAACGATTGAAGGAATCGGTGCGGCGAGCCGACATGATCTGGCGTCCCCGCGCGAGTAGAGCGCCAGCGAAACGCGCCGATGACGATACGCTAGCCAGATTTGGCGGCGATGAATTCGCCATTCTTCTGGATGATATCCGAGACTCCGTGGCTGCCGTGCGCGTTGCCGAGCGAGTGCAGGAAGAACTGGCTGCGCCCTTCATCGTGGAAGAACAGGAGATCGTGATTTCTGCAAGCATTGGAATCGCCCCGAGCACCAGTCCACACAATCTTGCTGAGGATCTCGTTCGCGACGCTGATATTGCGATGTATCGCGCCAAGGCGACGGGGAAAGCGCGCTGCGAAATCTCTGACCCAGCCATGCATGCCAGCGCTTTGAAACGTCTGCGTTTGGAAACCGATCTTCGCAAGGCTTTCGATCAGGAAGAGTTCCGCGTCTTTTTCCAACCGATTGTCGCGTTACAGACCGGGAAAATAATCGGTTTCGAGGCCTTGACGCGGTGGCAACGTCCGGAAGGAATCGTTTCGCCTGCGGAGTTCATTGCCGTTGCGGAAGAAATCGGCCTGATTATCCCAATGAATCGCCGGTTGCTACACGAGGCGTGCGAGCAACTCCGAATATGGCAGGGCGAATTTCCTTCCGACACGCCGCTGACCATGAGCGTGAACATCACGGCCAAAGAGTTCGACCAACCAGATCTGACCGCCGAAATCCGCCGGACTCTGGAGCAAACCGATATAGAGGCGCGGTGTTTGCAATTGGAGATTATTGAAACGATCGCTATGGGCGACGCCGAGAAATCAGGGCGCGTGCTCTCGCAGTTGAAAGCGTTGGGCGTTCGCTTGAGCATCGATGATTTCGGCACGGGTTATTCATCCCTCAGCCGCTTGCGAAGAATGCCGGTGGACACCTTGAAGATCGACCGCTCATTTATTTTTCATATGGACAGCCACCCAGAAAGCTGCGAGATCGTGCGGACCATCATTATGCTCGCCCACAATCTCGGTTTAAAGGTGGTTGCCGAAGGCGCCGAGACACAGGAACACATCATCCTGCTCAAGCAACTGAATTGCGAGATGGCGCAAGGGTATTTCTACTCTCGGCCTGTTGACAGTGCGGCCATGTCGAAGCTGTTGTCGGCAAATGAGGTTAGCGCCCGGGTAGCATCGGTGGGATCCCAGGCGTAGAAACAGCGACTGTTAAAAGAACGGATCGATCGGCGCCGGCTACCCGCTGTCTCATCCTCAACCTTCGATAAGCGGAGCTATCGTGCCGAAGCACGATGGCTCCAGATGATCAAGCAGCGTGCGGCAATAGTCTGCTCGAAAGCGGCGCGGCTCGCGCACGATGCCACGGGAAGGGAACGAAAATCGCAAAGCTGTTAGGTTCTGTCCTTCGAAGCGACAGCGAGAGCCGTCTCGCCATTTGGTTCCGGCAAAGTGGATCCGGACCGGGCGGCGATCACTCGGTCGCGACCAGCGCGCTTGGCTTGGTACAGCGCATCGTCGGCGAACTTGAGGAGCAAATCCATGCGATCGGTAGTCTCATCGAAGCCGGCAATGCCGATCGAGACGGACAGAGGATTCGCGACCAGGCCGTCCGAGGAGGCACGGCCTTCACCAAGCCGCTTACGAATTTCCTCTGCGCGCACGGTCGCCTGCTTCACCGAGCACTCGGGCAGAATGAGCAGAAATTCCTCGCCGCCGTAACGACAGGCAATATCCTCCGTACGAACGCAACGTAAAAGAGTTTCTCCGAAAGCGGCTAAGGCGCGGTCACCGGCCGAATGTCCGAAGTTGTCGTTATAGCGTTTGAAGTGGTCGAGATCGAGCATCATGACCGCCAGCGGACGGTTCTTACGGCGAGCTGAGTGAAGCTCGCGGTCGAGGAACTCCTCCATGTATCGGCGATTGTAGAGACCGGTGAGCGGATCGCGAACGGCCTGCAGACGGAGCGATTCACGCAGGCTAAGATTGGCGATTGCCAGTGCAACTTGTTCCGCCACGGTGGCAGCCAATTGGCGACGACGAGCGAAGGCGTTGGGGGCTAGGGCGGAGTTGACGTCCTCGACCGCGACTCGTTGATTGTCCTCCTCGATCGACAAGATTCCGATGGAGTCGCCGTTAGCAATCAGGGGAATGCAGGCCGAGATGCCCTCTCCAAGGAGGTGAGCGCAACGTGGCGTGGTCGGTCCTACTCCGTTCACGTGCGAGCACCCACGGCGCAGAGCCCAGCAATCTTCGGGTGAGAATAGTTGAGCCGTAGGAAACACGCCCCATCTGACGACCGAATCCAATCGGTTTCGCGACGCGCTGAGAAGCGAGATGGAGCCGGAAGCTCCCATGAACAAAAGACGCAGTCGTTCCGGGACGAGGCGATAGACTTCTTCGCGAGAGGTGCAGGCTTGCAGGAGGCTCCCCAATTCGCTGATCTGTGTGATTTCGGTGGTCTGCTGGCGAGCATCGTCGAGCAGTCCGCCTACCTTTTGATGAGCCTTCGTTAGTTGTGCCTGTGCTTCTTTCCGCTGCGCGATTTCCTGCTGCTGGTGGAACTGAGTCAGCGCCAAACGAAGTGTGAACGCGACGAGCGAGGCAGCGATCGCAATATCTGTAATGGTTTCTCCATGCGCTTGTTTCCAACGGCTCGTCAGGAGATTGACGCAGGAGAGCATGGCGACCAGAATCAGGTTGCTTCCCAGGAAACTGAAGAAATCCGTGGGCTCGGAGACAGACGGTGCATCATTGCGCGGGTTCCAGGTGAGCGCAACCAGGCTAGCGGCAACGACAGGAATCGCCCACCCCAAATCGAACCATGGATAAACAGATCGATGGTTAATCAAGATCCAATCCCCGCAGAATGTTGTTATGGCGCATACCAAAACGAATAGGCCGAGTCGATGCAGCATGCCGCGAGTACTTGAAATCCGGGCGAATCTCAGACGGACGAAGACCGCCGCCAGAAGGATCAAGCTTTGTACATCGCTAATACTGATGTCGTGCAACAGAGCATCGGCTGGAAGCATCTGCCGCGCCGGTAGAAAAAAGAATGTTGAGTAGATGAGAGCGACAACGATGGCGATCTGAAAGATATCGAGGAATATCTCTGATTTGACGCGAGTGCGACCATGCGTGTCCGGCAGGAAGAGCATCATCAGGATGGGGGCGCCGTAGAGGCAAAAGAGCAGGTCCCATGTCGACTCGGTAAAGAGAACTTGATCAAAAAGTGTGTCGTAAGCCTGTACTGCCGTGGGAATCAGCAAGACGACCAGCGCGATGCCAAATAGGGACCAGAACAGGGCACTCACACCCTGCGCCCGTCGGAACGCTGACCACGCGCACATAATTGCTACCAACGTCACAACCACAAGAATTAATTCAGAGAAACCCCTCCCCCATCGCCCCGTGCCAAGAAGCACGAAGCCGAGCGCTTGAGCTGCGATCAGGAGCGAAAAAATGAGGCTGACGAACCATAGCTTACGTGTTTTCGACCCTTCGGTCGTGTCCGACCCGCGATGCATAAGGGAATTCCATACCGACCTCGCTGGGCCCTTTGAGAAATTCACTATCGTTCAACCTCTCCCGTTGCTTTAGGTTATTCCGCTCCAGATCGCAGCACACCAGAAAGCGGAAGTCTCGTCCGGAGCACAGTAGCGATAGTTTGCGAGCTTGTTGCTATTGCTGCACACTCACAGCCATCGGTATCGAATGAGAAATTCCGTTCCAGGCAGTTGCTGTAACAGTGATCGTGTATGCCTTCGAAGTCTGCGCGGGTACTATCGCCTGGCAACCGCTCAGGAACACGACGCTGGCCACCATTGCGACTCCTGCGGATCTACGGATTTGTCGACAGCCCCAACCGCTCAAGAAGACACCGCCCAGGATTGGCATCATTGCCCAGGCGAACATCGCTCGCGGCAGAACGGGCATGGCCGCATTCGATTGGCCGGCCGCAATCGTCAGCTGCGATGTGGCTACGACTCCTTTTACCAAATGCAGCGAACTAGGAATAAAGACACACGACAGCGCGGCAGGTAAATTTGGACAGTCGAGCTGAACAGAGCCAATAAAACCATTGCTGGCCGACAAAGAGATCACGGTCGTCACCGACCCGCCCGGAGCGATCTCCATGACGCCTGACTTTGCCGTAAGGATGAAGTTCGATACCGGGTGCGGACCCAAGTTGTTATACGCGACCGAGACGCCACTAAAATGCGCGTCAGCCGTGACCACATCCGGCCAGCCGTCCTGATTGACATCTGCAACGACCAGACCCCACGCCCCGCCTCCCATGGGAAATTCCGCCGGCCAAAAACCTCCGGATCCGTCTCCCAAGAAGACTCCAAGCGAACTGTCACCCGAATTTGCATAAACAATGTCCAGGATTCCGTCCCCATTCACGTCCGACATGGCCACTTCTCTGGGAGAGGGATTCAGCGGGGATGGAACCATCGTCGCCGAGTACACATTAGGCGCATTGAAAGAACCGTCTCCGTTGCCCGGCGCGACTGCAATAAATCCGTCGGTGGGCGAAGTCACAACGAGATCGGGAAAGGTATCGTGATTCAGTTTGCCGGCTGCGATTCCATAGGTCGAAGCCATTGTCGTGTCAAAGTCGGCAAGCGACGTGAACGAGCCGTCTCCGTTGCCACGAAGCAAGGCTACGCGTGATGTATCGGACATGGTGATACAAAGATCGGTCTTACCGTCGTCATTGATATCGGCCGCGGCGAGTTCCGTTCCGACTCCAGAAATCGGGTAGGTTCCGGCAAGCGCGAGAGTTCCGGTGCCATCGTTGAGCAAGATGTAAACGGCTGAATGTCCAGCGGCGGCGACGTCGGGAAATCCGTCTCCATTGAAGTCGGCTACAACCAGGCCGTTGGCGATGCCGGGAAGAGCGATTGAGATTGGCGGCTGAAACGTTCCGTCGCCGTTGCCGCGCAAGAGTTCCAGAGCGGCTGTTGTTGAGTTAGACGCGACGATATCGGTATTTCCGCCAGTGATAAACTTGCCGACACCGACATAGCCCAGCGAATCGTTTTGCGCGTACGCGACACCCTTGCTGAGGGTGCCGTCAGTCTTGGTCAGGAAAACGACTACCCCCAAGCCTGGCGTCGCGGAACTTTGCCCGATAACGAAGTCAGGCGATCCATTGCCATCGAAGTCGGCCGAGGCAACACTGATCGCACCCCCAATGTTGCTTGAGCCTGCGGATACGACGATGTCTGTTACTGGAGCTGCCTGAAATGTTCCGTCCCCGTTGCCAAACGCCAATACAATAGAGGACTGGTTGTCCGAAATAATGAAATCAAGATCACCGTCACCGTTGAAATCCGCAAGCACCGCTCGGGTCAATGGCGATCCTCCGATTGCGAACCCCGGCGTCGCTGCAAGCAAAGAGCCGTGTCCATCGCCGACAAAAACCGCTACGTCCGACTCCGCCGCATTGGTTACCACCACATCTTGATTGCCATCTGATTTCACGTCTCCAATTGCCACCGCGACAGGGTCATTCCCACTCCAAATGGATGCCCCTTGCTGGACCAGGCTTCGACCACCCTGATTGATATACACGCTCACCGTATCGGAGATCCCGTTTGCTGTCACCACGTCGAGCAGTCCGTCTCCATTCAAGTCGCCCACCCCGACCGAATTCGAGGATGTCGCTCCTCCATTTTGTCCATCGCTACCTAAAAATGCGATACCGGCCAGAAATCCGCCGTTTCCATCTCCCGGATAAAGCGTGTCGTTCGTGACCAGATCGAGATTGCCATCAGCATCCAAGTCCGCCAGTACGGCGATCGAAGTCGTCGCCGGAAACGATGTTAGTTGGGCCGCCCCAAAACTGCCGTTCCCGCTTCCTAAAAGGTAAGCGGCCTGCGTGGATGAGCCGTCGACAACCACCACGTCCGGCAAAGAATCATGGTTGACATTCCACAAGCTAGCAGCTATCGGGGAACCGATTCCGGTGGCGAATGTTTGTGGTGCGGCAAACGTTCCGTCGCCGATCGAGATCAGAACATCCATCGAGTTTGGATGGACCAGGACAACATCGTCGATGTGATCCTGATTCAGGTCCCCGACGAGCATGAAATCACCGGCCGCAAATGAAACAGGGGTGAGAATTGGCGTACCCAGCGATTGGCCTTGCACGTTCAACAGAACGGCGAGGTACACCCCGGTTGGGCTTCCAGTGTTGTGAATGACTGTGACGACATCGGGCAATCCTTCGGAAGTAAACTCTCCCTTCGAATATGTCGGGTCACCGTCCGATTCGATTCGGGTGGCGGTAATGAATGATGCCGGTGTTGGACCACCGGTCGCGTCGGGACGAGGGCGGAGAGACTTGATCGACCCTCGCGAGGGGCTCGTGAATCGCGTGTTCCCCGGCGATGGCAATTCCCGAATCTGTTCTTGATCTTTCGTCAATATGACCTGTCTTGACGGAGTTGTCTGAGCGGCGAGCGTCTGAAAGGCGAAAAGCGCAAGGAACGAGACTGAGGCGTAGCAAAAGCTTCTGATCGTCATTGTTATTCGGTCTGAATCAAGCAATACGGGGTCCTTCCCCTCGCGAAGAACCCAAGAAAACAAACTTTGGTGCAGGCGGCCACCTTCGATGTGTCATTTCCGATTGCCGCGGAACAGCGACTTCCCGAGCGATTTCGCGAAACTCCGGTTATGGCCGATAGTTGTTAGATACGTGTAACCAGCGGGCCGTCGGTCGTCAAGCAGCGTGCGATGAGTAGACGAGCGCCTCTGATCGCCTCGCGAGTCGTTGGCATGGGAATCTCGCCCAGGTCTCTTGCGAAATCCCTCAGCGAAAAGTAGCCAGAATTTTCTAGGCAAGCTCCTCGACCGCATCGCGGAGTGTCCAATGTTTAGATAATGGACATGCGCTTCACCCCGGAACGAGAAGCTCCGATTTCTGGTGGGCTGGTCATTCGGCAGTGCAATGGTTCGCAGCCGACAGCCATCGCGCCCAAGTTGGCAGGCAAGTTCAGGCTAGCTTCGAATTGCCGGGCACAGGGCGTGCATTTCTTCCGTATGCTCCACGCGATTCCGTCCTTTCTCTTTTGCTAAGTACAGACCGCGGTCGGCCTGGCTGAGCAGAGCGGTTGTGTCTCCGGCGGGATGATCGGTGGACACTGCCACTCCCATGCTAATGGTGATGTTTCTCGATGAAAGGGAAGAGACCACCGGCGCTTTGCTGATGCATGCGCGCAGGCTGTCAGCCTTAACCAAAGCGGATACAAGGTCGCAATCCTCAAGAATGATTAGAAACTCCTCGCCGCCATATCTGCCCAACCCGTCGTAGACCCTTAGTTTCGAGCGAAGCCGCTTCGCAACCTGCTTGAGAGCCTCATCGCCGAAGGCGTGCCCGAGCGAATCGTTAATGTCTTTGAAATGGTCAACGTCTGCCAGGATCACGCTGAGCGGTTTGCCGCTCCGCTTCGCACGCTCCGACTCACGTCTCAAGAGATCGTAGGTCTCACCGCGATTCAAGAGGCCGGTCAAAGAGTCGTGAGTGGCCGCGTAACGCATCGACTCGCGCGACGACACAAGCTCTTCGTGTAGTCCGATAA